>Ga0193699_10000136_pt1 | contig 34131 bp, 33 predicted proteins | sample L3c2metaG_FD_160095 | JGI IMG/M metagenome (GOLD analysis project Ga0193699, IMG submission 160095) | Soil microbial communities from a riparian zone of the East river system, Colorado, United States - L3c2 | ecosystem: Environmental > Terrestrial > Soil > Riparian zone | place: USA: East...
AGCGTCGCCACTGAACGCCTCGCGCGGCGTCGCGACTGGACGCGCACCCAATCGTGCGAGCGCGTCGACAGGCGCACGCGAGCGATTCCATACGCGAACCTGGTGGCCGGCCTTGATGAGGTTCCCTGCGATCTGTGAGCCCATCGTGCCGAGGCCAATGAACCCGATGTCCATCATGCACCTCCTTCCTGGGCGAGACAACGCGCTACTTATCAATCTTCCCGCGAATCTTGCGCCGCTCGTCAAAGGAATGCTTGATTCCTGAAGTAGTGCTTCCCATTCAACTGCAGGAGAACCGCGCAATGGCATCTGAACCCATTCGACGTGCCGGGCTACTCGTGATTGCAGCGTTCTTCGTCGTCGCCGGTGTGGGCTTCGCACAGGAGCCGGTCGTCGGCGTCGCCGATCCGGAATCGCTCTTCACTGATGCGAACCCGAAGCTCAACGCAAACAAGCAGGCGGCCCTGCACATCATGAAGGACTTGCTGCAGTGCAACCATTGGGACGAGGCCGACAAGTGGCTCACGGCCCGGTACGTTCAACACAATCCAAATGTCGCGTCAGGCCGTGAAGGCGTCGTGAAGTTCTTCGGCACGCGGCCGAAAACGCCGACCTGCGACAAGCTGACCACGAAGATCGTGGCGGTCCTGGCCGACGGGGACCTGGTCACCGTCGTCATCCCGCGCGAGCAGAAGGATCCGAGAGATCCCTCGAAGACCTATACGACCACGTGGTTCGACATGTGGCGATTTGTAGACGGGAAGGCCGACGAGCATTGGGATCCAGCGACCAAGCCGATCCGTTAAAGCAGACGCGTGATCTGATTCGCTGCCCATTCCTTGACGTGTTCGAATATCGGCCGGCGACGGAATGCCTCCGGGTCGACCGGAATCGCTTGCTTTAGATCGTCCCTGAACATGGTCTCCATCTTCTGTCCGAAGGTGGGGTCGAGAATCATCATCGTCGCTTCGTCGTTCAGCGCCAGCGACCGGTTATCGAAGTTCATGGTTCCGACAGTCGACCAGATGCCATCGACGACGAACGTCTTCGCGTGCAAGGTCGTCGGCTCGTACTCGTAGATACGCACGCCGGCCGCGAGCAGAGCGTCATAGCGGCCGTGCGCTGCGAGACGCGCGACGCGAACATCGGTCTTGGGACCGCCGACGAGCAGCTTGACGTCGACACCGCGACGCGCCGCGTCGACCAGCAAGGCGACGAAATTCTTGTCCGGAGCGAAATACGCGTTAGTGATGAACAGCGAGCGGTCTGCGCCGGCGATGGAAAGCGCCAGAAAACGCTCGGCCGCGGTGCTGCCAAGGCTCGGCGCGGTGTAGAGCAAACCCGCGGTGGCGACTCCACCCTCACAGTTCGGCATCGTCAGGCGTCCGGTGAACAGATCGCCGGTAGCTTCAGCCCACCCCGATGCGGCGGCCTCGAGGAGTTGTAGCACCGCCGGACCTCTGACGCGCACGCTCGTGTCCCGCCATCCCGTTCCAACCCGGCTCTCGCCCAGCCACTTGTCGTCAAAGCCAAATCCGCCCGTCCAGCCGATGTCGCCATCGATCACGACGCCTCTGATGTGGGCCCGGTTCTGGATTATCCAGAGGTTCCTGAAGCGAAGTGGCCGGAACGCGACAACCTGGGCGCCCGCCTTGCGCAGACGTTCACCGTAGCCTCCGCCGAGCGCCTTCGCTCCGAACGCATCATACAGCAGATAGACAGCAACGCCTGCCTGTGCGCGCTCGATGAGAATCGTGGCGAGCGTCTCAGTGACTACACCTGACAACGCGTAATACATCTGCACGGTGATCGACGTCTTGGCGTTGCGCAGGTCCTCCCAAAGTCGCGGGAAGACGCTGCCATCGAGCACGAGCTCGACCTGATTGCCCGCCGTCAATGGGGAGCCGGTCAATAACGAGACGCTGAGCGGGAATGCAGGCTCGTTGGGCGAGACGGGCGTACCGTCTACTCCGATGCCGCGCACTCGGCGAACAGCCGTGCCTCGAGTGAGAAACAGAATGCCGATGATCGCCGCGATCACTACAACGGCGATCAGCATCCAGTTGAGCATCCGCCCGGCGTGATGAAACAGTCGAATGGACGGCAGGATCGAGACGACCAGTGCTTCGTGCATCTCCAAAAACAACGACGCTCAGTGCCGTCCGTCAACGAACTACTGACTTCTTTTGCGGACTTCTAGTCGGCCTTGTTGGGAGGGGCCACCGTGCGCAAATCGAGCATTCGATCCTGGCCGAGATACGCAACTGACTGCGAATCCTTGATGCCGCGTAAGCGCCGGAGCGTGAACGCGATGCGCCGGGCCGCGTTGAATATCGCGTGCGCGGAGTCGGAGATCTCACCAGCCTTTGATTGCTCGACGATCAATTGGGTGTTGATCATCAGGGGCGTGAGAGTATTCCCGATTTCGTGCACCGCTTCACCCAGGAGATACGCCAAGGCATCCGGTGCTGCTCCGTTTCCGATCGAAAGATGGCCAACGCCGCTCTCTACCTGAACAACGTATGTCTCGGGGAGTCCCGAAATGCGGCGGCAGACGGAGACCGACACCAGCGCCCAGATTGCCGCTCCGTCCTCGCGCACGAGGCGTTGGACGAGCTGATAGCGGTCGATCTCGCTGGTGGCGAGACGCTTCCGTTGCTGGGCCTCGGTCTCGACGTCGTCCGGGTGGGTGATTTCACTGAGGCTCAACCCGAGCAAGTCGGTGCCTCGGAAGCCGATTAGTTCGCAGAAGGCGCTATTCGCATGCGCTATCCGTCCGTCCCGATCGAGCACTGCTATCCCATTAGGTGCGTGCTCGAACGCATCAGCGAAGAGCCACTCTTCTGATCGCTGTCCCGGACTGAATTGGAGGACTTTGCCTGCTGGATTCGTGGCCAAGACGAGTCCCTTCCGGATGGAGGACATCGGAATAGGTGCCCAGAGGAAGAGACTCCGGGGTCGTTCGTTTTGGTCACACTCCCGCATCAGCAAGAAGAAATTCGTGCACCCGGACAGTCTTTTTCGTACATCAAGGGCGATGTGATTGCACACAAATCGAGAGGATAACAGCGTGAACGTGATCATCTTCGGTGGGACGGGAATGGTGGGGCAGGGCGTCCTCCGCGAATGCCTGCTCGACCCGGACGTTCTGCACGTGTTGTCGGTGGTGCGGTCCCCGAGCGGTCAACGGCATCCGAAGCTTCGGGAGCTGGAGCACGAGAACTTTTTCGATTTCTCCGCGATCGAAAGCGAGCTGTCCGGATTCGACGCCGCGTTCTTCTGCCTCGGCGCGACATCGGCTGGGAAGACCGAACAGCAATACTCTCGTGTGACCTACGACATCACCATGGCCGTGGCCGAGCCGTTGGCGAGGCTGAATCCCGACATGACGTTTGTCTTCGTATCCGGCGCCGGCACCGACAGCACCGAGCACGGACGGGTGATGTGGGCTCGCGTGAAAGGCAAGACCGAGAACGCGCTAATGCGCCTGCCGTTCAAGGCCGCGTACATGTTCCGGCCGGCACTCATTCAAGCGGTGCACGGTGTTCGGTCGAAGACGCCGCTCTACCGGATTCCGTATTTGATCATGGGGCCACTCATGCCGTGGCTGCGCAAACGATTCCCGCAGTACGTCACGACGACGGAGCAGATTGGCCGCGCGATGCTCGTCGTCGCCAAGCGCGGCGCGCCCAAGACCGTGCTCGAGAACGCGGACATCAACAGGCTTTAGCGGATACGCGTATTAGGAGCATGAATGAGCATTCAGATGATTGACCGACCCGGGGTAGGCGTGGCGCTAGCAGCGCTGGCGATGCTCGCGTGTTCGCCCGGCGATTCGGGAGTGGCATTCGCCAGGTCGGCGCCCGTAAAGAAAGTCGAAGCGCTGCCGACCGCGTCTGCGCCGGGCGTAATGCTTCGTTTCGTTCTTGCACCGTCGGAGCAGGCGGCGCGCTACCGCGTCCGCGAACGCCTGGTCGGATACGATCTTCCGAATGACGCCGTCGGTGAAACGAAAAGTGTCAGCGGCACGATTGCCTTCGACTCCAGTGGAAATGTCATTCCCCGGGAATCGAAGTTTGTCGTCGACGCTGCGACCTTTGTGAGCGACAAGAACCGTCGCGACGGATACGTGCGCGGACGCCTCCTGGACGCCGAGCAGTACCCGAGCATCGTGCTGATCCCGACAAAAGTTCGCGGCGTTGCTCTTCCGCTTCCCACCTCGGGATCTCGCGCGATCGAAGTCACGGGCGATCTCACCGTTCGCGGGGTAACGCGGCCAACTACGTGGAAAGGCACCGCGCAATTCAAGGACGGACGGATTGCCGGTTCTGCGACCACTGCTTTCACGTTCGACGACTTCCAGATCGAGCAGCCGCGCGTGCCGGTTCTGTTGAGTGTTGCAGACACCATTCAGCTCGAGATCGACTTCAACCTGATCCCGCAGCGTTAGTCGTCGCTACTGGTTCACACCGCTCGCCAGAAAACCCCCGTCCACGGCGAGCAGGTGCCCCGTGACGAAGCTCGCCGCCTCGGACGCGAGAAAAACGGCGGCGCCAGCAACCTCGTCGGGCTTGCCGAAGCGCCGCATTGGAGTGCGAGCCAACAGCTCGGCGCCGCGCGAGGTACCATCGAGCAAGCCCTCGTTGAGGGCCGTTCGGAAGACGCCGGGCAGGATCGCGTTGACGCAGACGCCGTGCGGTGCCCACTCGACGGCCAGCGATTTCGTGAGCGCGGCCACGCCCGCTTTGCTCGCCCCGTAGGCGGCGACTTCATATAGCGCGACGACGGACGTAAGCGATCCGATATTGATGATGCGCCCGTAACCACGGTCGATCATGTGTCGGCCGAACACCCGGCAGGCGCGCAGCATCCCCGTAAGGTTCGTGTCCATGATCTCATTCCACTCGGCGTCCGAGACGTCGATAGTGGGGCGTCGCACCGTGCGCCCCGCCGCGTTCACCAGGATGTCAACCTTGCCGAACTTCTCGATGACCTTGTCGGCGAGGGCCTGGATTGAACTTCCATCCCCTACGTCTGAGGTTATCGCGAGCGAACGACGGCCGCGAGATTCGACGTCGCGCGCTGCTTCGCTGACCAGTTTCGTACGACGTCCGGTCGGAACGACGTCGGCGCCGGCATCGGCCAGGCCCAACGCGATCGCCTTGCCAATGCCGGAAGTGGCGCCCATGACGACGGCGGTGCGGTCTGTAAGATCGAGTCCGGGGAAGGCCATGATTGGGTAGAATCTGGTGACTAACTTGGGGCGAACGTAAGATTGCGCATGGATCTCGTGACATTTGGCGAGGCGATGGTGCGGCTGACGCCTCCGAATTTTCAGCGGCTCGAGCAGGCACATAGCTTCGACGCCTACGTCGGCGGAGGCGAGCTCAACGTCGCCGTTGCAGCCGCGCGACTCGGTATCGCGTCCCGATGGGTGTCCCGACTTCCCGACAATGCGCTCGGGCGCATGATCGCCAGCCGCGCGCGCGAACAAGGCGTTGACGTCCACGTCGACTGGAGCGTGGACGATCGCGCCGGTCTCTACTTCGCCGAACTTGGTGCCGCCCCGCGCGCGAGCAGCGTGCTGTATGACCGTGCCGCGTCTGCCATCAGCCGAATTACACCAGGCAGCATCGACTGGCCGTCAGTGTTTACGGGCGCGCGCTGGTTCCACGTCAGTGGGATCACGCCGGCGTTGAGCGAACGCGCCGCCAAGGTCACCGCCGAGTCGCTGGTCGCTGCGAAGAAGGCAGGGCTCAGCGTCAGTTATGATCTGAACTACAGGAGCAAGCTGTGGAGCGCGGAGAAGGCGCGCGCGGTGCAGGAGCCCCTGATGCAGCACGTGGATGTTCTCATTACGACGGAGGAAGACACGCGCGTGGTTTTCGGGATCGGCGCCGAGACCAAGAACAACTTCGAGCGGGTCGATGCCAGTTCATTCGCCGATGTTGCGCGCACGCTTCAGCAACGGTTCAAGCTTGGCGCGGTTGCCATCACCCTGCGCGAGAATCCGCGCGTGTTGCTGAACAGCTGGAGCGCGATCGTTGCGGCCGATGGCAAGGTCCACAGCGCGCCGCGCTACGAGGTCGAGGTGGTGGATCGCATCGGGGTCGGCGACGCGTTCAGCGGCGGCCTGATCGTGAGCCGCCTCGAGAATCGAGGCTGGGATGAGGCGGTGCGCTTCGCTACCGCGACGTCAGCCCTCAAGCACAGCATCCCCGGCGATTTCTGCCTCATCACGCGTAGCGAGGTCGAGCAGCTCCTGCGCGGGGCGAGTTTGCGGGTGTCGCGTTGACGGCGCAGGCACGCTCGCGATCGCAAGCACTATCTGTGATTCGCGAGGTTGGAATCATTCCTGTCATTCGGGCTGCGAGCGCAGACGCCGCCATGGCTGTCGTCGAAGCGCTGGTGCAAGCCGGACTCACAGTAGCCGAAATCACGATGACGGTGCCGAACGCTATCGATGCGATCGCCTCGGTTGAGAAGCGGTTCGGCGGCGAGGTGCTCGTTGGGGCGGGGACGGTTACTGACGCTGAGACGGTAAGGCGCGCGGTAGATGCTGGTGCGGAATTCATCGTCTCGCCGTGCCTGGTGCCGGAAGTAATCGACGCTGCGCGTCGCGCTGAAGTCGCCGTGCTTCCGGGGGCGCTAACGCCCACCGAAGTATTCCAGGCATTTCGCCTTGGCGGCGACATGGTGAAGGTCTTTCCCGCGCAGAGCGTCGGCGGCGCGGCGTACCTGCGGGCGCTGCGCGGGCCCTTTCCGGATATTCCTTTCGTGCCCACTGGCGGTGTCACACTCGACAACGTGCGCGAGATGTTCGACGCCGGCGCTGCCGCGGTTGGTGTCGGCAGCGAGCTGGTCTCCAAAGACGCGCTCGCTCGGCGCGACTACGCCGCGATCGGCAAGCTCGCCGGGCAATTCCTCGCTGCTGCGCGGAAGGCACGCGAACGATGACTTCTTTTGTCAGCGCAAAGAAGGTCGCCGCCGGTTGATCACCTTCCGATGGTTCGGCCCCCGCGATCCGATTTCGCTCACCTACATCCGGCAGATCCCGGCAGTGCGCGGGATCGTGGGCGCGCTATTCGACATTCCGGTCGGAGAGCCGTGGCCGCTGGAGCGCATCGCCGCGCTGCGCGAAGAGGTGGAACGGCACGCCATGTCGCTCGAGGTCATCGAGAGCATCCCGGTGCACGAGGACATCAAGCTCGGCCGCCCCACGCGCGACAGGCTGGTCGACAATTACTGCGAGAGCGTTCGCAACATGGGGCGAGCGGGCGTCCCGGTGCTTTGCTACAACTTCATGCCTGTGTTCGACTGGACGCGCACCGACCTCGCGCGTCGCCTCGACGATGGATCGACTGCGCTCGCGTTCGACGAATCAACTCTGGCCAGGATCGATCTCTCGCGGGGTACAGCCGACCTACCCGGTTGGGCGACGGCTTATTCGCCGGATCAGTTGAAGCAACTTCTCGACGCGTATCGCTCCGTGAACGAGAACAAGCTCTGGGAGAACTTTGCGTACTTCCTGGAGCGCGTTGTTCCTGTGGCAGCGTCGTCCGGGGTGCGCATGGCTCTGCATCCGGATGATCCGCCATGGTCGATCTTTGGACTCCCGCGAATCATCACCGATGGTCCCGCTCTAGAGCGTGTGACCAGTGTCGTCGACAATCCCGCCAACGGCATCACGTTCTGCGGCGGTTCACTCGCAGCCGACCCGAAGAACGATCTTCCAGCCATCATTCGCTCCCTCGGGGCGAAGGGTCGAATTCATTTCGCGCATTGCCGCAACATCAAGCGAACCGGGACTCACTCGTTCCAGGAGACCGCGCATCCCTCGGGCTTCGGCGACATCGACATGTGCGCGGTGCTCGGCGCGCTGCACGACACTGGCTTTGCGGGCCCAATACGATCCGATCATGGCCGCATGATCTGGGGGGAGACCGGACAGCCGGGTTACGGGCTTCACGACCGCGCACTCGGCGCCATGTATCTCCATGGCCTCTGGGAAGGAATCAGTGGCAGATAGCGCCGAACGCCCATCGTCCTACAGATGGACCATTTGCGCGCTGCTGTTCGTCGCGACGACGATCAACTACGTCGACCGCCAGGTGCTCGGCATTCTCGCGCCAACACTTCAGCGTGAGCTGCATTGGACCGAAGCGGACTACGGCGACATAGTCTCCTGGTTCAGCCTTGCGTACGCGGTCGGATTCCTCGCTGCCGGCCGCGCAATGGACTGGATCGGCGTGCGTCGAGGATTGGCGGCGGCAGTTGTCGCGTGGAGCATTGCCGCGATTGGCCACGCCTTCGCCAGAACGGCCGCCGGATTCTCCGTCGCTCGCGCAATGCTTGGCGTGAGTGAGTCGGCAATCTTTCCGGCCTCAATCAAGGCGATCGCGGAGTGGTTCCCGCAGAGGGAGCGCGCGCTTGCCACCGGGATATTCAATGCCGGCACCAACATGGGCGCGATCATCACGCCGCTCGTCGTTCCATGGATTGCGCTGAGGTGGGGATGGCAGTGGGCATTCATCGCGACCGGCGGTTTGGGACTGCTCTGGCTCCTGCTGTGGATTCCACTGTATCGAAACCCTGAGTACGCACGCGACGCATCGGTCGCTCGCACGAAGGTGCCGTGGGTCAGTCTGTTCGGGCATCGACAAACATGGGCGTTGATCGTGGGAAAGCTGATGGCCGATCCTGTGTGGTGGTTCTATCTATACTGGCTGCCGAAATTCCTCGACGCGAAGTACGGCGTGAAGCTCGCGCAGGTCGCCGCGCCGATCATCGTCGTGTATCTGATCGCGGATGTCGGTTCCGTCGGCGGTGGATGGACTTCGAGCGCGCTGATCAAGCGCGGCTGGTCGGTCAATCGCGCGCGCAAGACGACAATGCTCGCCATGGCGCTGCTCATCGTGCCCACGACGCTCGTGTCGCGCGCGCCGAGCATGTGGGCGGCGGTGTTGATCGTCGGCGTGGCGGCTGCCGCACACCAGGCGTGGTCGGCGAACGTGTATACGCTGGCGAGCGACATGTTTCCCAGTTTCGCGGTGGGATCGGTGGTCGGAATCGGCTCATTCGCGGGAGCGATGGGCGGGGTGCTGTTCCAACGGGTCACGGGACGCGTTCTACAGGCGAATGGAAGCGATTATGGGCCTATCTTCGTAGTGTGCGGTCTTGCGTACGTAACGGCGTGGGTGATTATACATCTGCTCGCGCCGCGGCTCGAGCCGGCGCGTCTCGAATCCCGGCGGACATGACGACTTATCCAGGAATTGGGCTTGTCTGCGCGATCCTAGCTATCGCGTGCGCGCCTCAGGCGCAGGTGGGAACTCCCGCACCGAACACTTTGTCGGCCGCCGAGCAGCGCGATGGCTGGCGTCTGTTATTCGACGGGAAGACGTTCGATGGCTGGCGAGGCTTGGGCTATGATAGCGTGCCCACCGCCCACTGGAAGATCGAGAACGGCGCGATAAGGAAAATCGCTGACGGCGACGTTCCGCGACTACCGGACGGACAGCCCGCCGCCGGTGGCGATCTCATGACGAAGGATACGTTCCGCGACTTCGAGCTGACGTGGGAATGGAAGATCAGCCGCGCGGGGAATAGCGGAGTGAAGTACAACGTGTCGGAGGAGATCTCGATGGCCGCCGCGCCGAACCACGCGGCACTCGGCTTCGAGTACCAGATGCTCGACGACAGCCTGCATGAAGACAACAAGGTGCCGTCACACCGTGCGGGCGCGCTCTACGATCTGATCGCGCCGAGCGCGGGCAAGACGCTCAAGCCCGTGGGCGAATGGAACAGCTCGCGGATTGTGTTTCGCGGAAATCACGGCGAGCACTGGCTGAACGGCAGCAAGGTCGTCGATTTCGATCTCGGTACGCCGCTGATGGACTCGGCTCTGGCGCGAAGCAAGTACAAGAGCATCCCGAATTTCGCCCAGCGTCGTGCGGGCCACATCGTGCTGCAGGATCACGTCGACGAAGTCTATTTCAGAAGCATCAAGATTCGCATTCTGTAACTCGGGGAATTGCCATGAATCCGAAAGAGCCTTTGGACCGCAGGGATTTTCTGAAGAAAGCATCCGCGGTGGGAGTTGGCGCGTTCGCAGCGACGCGCGGCATCGGTCCGCTCTTCGTGTTCGATGGATCACCGGGCGAGAAGATGGTGGTAGGCGTGATGGGGCTGAATAGCCGCGGCATGGTGCACGCGCAGGGGTTTGCGCGCGGGGCCAACACGACAGTCGGGTATCTCTGCGACGTCGACTCGAACGTGCTGACAAAGGCGTTCGGCCAAACGTCGGAGGCGCAGGCGGCTGCGCCGCAGGTCGTGGGTGACTTTCGACGCATGCTCGAGGACAAGAACGTCGATGCCATCTCGATCGCTACGCCCGATCACTGGCATACGCCTGCTGCGATCCTCGCACTCGATGCGGGGAAGCACGTCTACCTCGAAAAACCAAGCGGACACAACGCGCGCGAGGACGAGCTGATCGCCGCGGCCGCGCGCAAACACAACAAGCTGCATGTACAGCTCGGCACTCAGGCTCGGTCCGGTCCGCACTTCATCGAGGTTCTGCAGTCCATCAAGGACGGCGTCATCGGCACGCCATATCTTGCACGCGCCTGGTACGCCAACACACGCACCGGAATCGGAAAAGGCAAGGTGGTCCCGGTGCCGTCGAATCTCGACTACGAGCTGTGGCAGGGCCCGGCCCCGCGCACTCCTTATCGTGACAACGTCATCCACTACAACTGGCACTGGTTCACCAACTGGGGAACCGGCGAGATCTGCAACAATGGAACTCACGAGATCGACGTTGGTCGCTGGATGCTCGGCGTCGACTACCCCACCAGCGTCGTCTCGACGGGGGGGCGCTTCCACTACGCCGACGACTGGCAGTTCCCCGACACTCAGGAAGCGACGTTCGTGTTCAAGGGCGGCAAGAGCATCATCTGGCAGGGGCAGAGCTGCAATGGACTCGAGCTCTACGGGCGTTCCCGCGGTACCGCTATCCTCGGCACGAACGGCAGCGTGGTTGTCGATCGCGACGGCTACGTCATTTACGACCTCAAGAACAAGGTTGTAAAAGAGGTGAAGGCCGCGCCGAAGGGCGATAGTCTGAACACGGTTGGCGACGATTGGCTCACGCAGCTCCATCTCGACAACTTCACGAGCGCGGTTCGCACCGGAACAAAGCTCTCGGCCCCAATCGATGACGGCGCGAAAACCGGAATGCTGTGCCACCTCGGAACCATCTCGCAACAGGTCGGGCGCAAGCTTACCACCGATCCCAAGAACGGACACATCATCGGCGACGCTGATGCCGCGAGACTGTGGTCGCGCGAATACGATCCCCGGTGGAAGCCGGTGGTGTGAGCGAGCTTCACGAGGATCGCTACTTCGATCCCGATCCAACAATTCGGCGCTACGCCCGTTCGTTATACGATGAGACGCGGGCGCTGCCGATAATTTCGCCGCACGGACACGTTGATCCGGGAATCCTCGCGAAGAACGAGACATTCACACATCCGACTTCGCTCATAGTCACGCCCGATCACTACATCCTGCGGATGTTGTATTCGCGCGGAGTGCCACTCGAGTCGCTGGGCGTTGCCGCCATCGACGGCAAGCCTCCCGCTGCGGAGAGCGATCCCCGTCGGATCTGGCAGACCTTCGCCGATCACTGGCATCTCTTTCGGGCGACCCCAACGCGGGCGTGGCTCGAATACGAGCTGAGTGAAGTCTTCGGGGTCGCGCGCGACCTCGATTCGGATTCGGCGCAGCCGGTGTACGACGCAATCGTCGAGAGGCTCAAGTCACCTGAGTTTCGCCCACGCGCACTTCTCAAGCGGTTCAACATCGAGGTGCTGGCAACGACCGATGCGGCGAGCGACACGCTCGAGCACCACAAAACGCTAAAGGGGCTGGAAACAGGCACTCGTGTGATTCCGACGTTCCGACCAGACGCATTGTTCCGGATCGCTGCCTCCGGCTGGTCTGCGGAGCTGCGGCGATTGGAGCAAGTCGTTGGCGGACCGATCGCGGATTATGCCGCTCTGGTGAGAGCGTTGGTGCGACGACGCTCCGAGTTCAAGGCAATGGGTGCGACCGCAACAGATCACGCCGTGGTGGTACCGCGCACCGAGCGCGTCGCCGACACTGAAGCAGGTTACCTCTTCACCAAAGCCCGCGAAGGCGTCGCCACGGCGGACGACCAGACGCGCTTCGAGGCGCACCTTCTCATGGAGATGGCGCGCATGTCGGTGGACGATGGGCTCGTAATGCAGCTACACGCGGGCTCGCTGCGCGACCACAACGAGCTGGTGCGTCAGCGCTTCGGCCCGGATCGCGGCGCCGACATCCCGGTGGCGACCGAGTTTACGCGTAACCTGCGACCGCTGCTGAACGCGTATGGAAACGACGCGCGCTTTCGGTTCATCGTGTTCACACTTGACGAATCGACCTATAGCCGGGAGCTGGCTCCGCTCGCGGGGCATTATCCGGCGATGCTCCTCGGGGCGCCGTGGTGGTTCCACGATTCAATCGAGGGCATGACGCGCTTTCGCCAGCAAACTCTGGAGACCGCCGGGATCGAGAACATGGCTGGCTTCACCGACGACACGCGCGCGTTCTGCTCGATCCCGGCCCGGCACGATCTTGCCCGACGTGTGGACGCGAATTATCTCGGTAGCCTGGTCGCACGGCACATTATCGACATGCGCGACGCCAGCGAGATGGCGAGAGGCCTGGCGTACGATTGTGCCAAGCGTGCTTACAATCTGACTTGAACCGCGAGGATAGGATGTCCGATCAGACCGTTCCGCGCCGCAGCTTTCTCAAACTTGCCGTTCTCGGCGCAGCGAGCACCGCACTCAGCGAGAAATCGTACGGCCTCGAGGCGACGCTCGGCGTGGCGCGCGACGCTGCGTCGCACTCGACTTCCAAGGAAACCGGCATCAAGCTGGGCGTCGCTAGCTACTCGCTGCGGAATTTCCCCCGCGCGAAAGCCATCGAGATGACCAAGGCGCTGGGCACGCCATACATCAATCTCAAATCGTTTCACCTCCCTTACGAGTTGTCGCCCGCCGAGATCGCCGCGGCGCGCCGCGAGATCGAGGCGGCCGGACTCCAGATCGTCGGCGGTGGCACGATCACCTTTGAGACCGACACCGACGAGGGCGTGCAGAAGTACTTCGACTACGCCAAAGCCGCTGGGATGCCGGTGATGGTGAGCACCTGCCATCCGAATGTCCTGCCCCGCGTCGAGAAATTCGCGAAGCAGTACGACATAAAGGTCGCCATACACAACCACGGACCCGAGGATGAGCACTTCAAGTCGCCATACGATGTGCTCAGGGCGGTGAAGGGGATGGACGCGCGAATGGGATTGTGCATGGACATCGGCCACACTGAGCGCGCAGGCACTGATCCGGTGCGCGCAGCGGCTGATGCGGGCCGGCGACTCCTGGACATGCACGCCAAGGATCTCCGCGACCTCAAAGTGAAGGAGAGCCAGTGCATCGTCGGGGAGGGGAAGATTCCGATCGCCGCGCTCTTCCGACAACTCGAGAAGATGCGGTATGCGGGCTATGTCAATCTCGAGTACGAGATCGACGAGACCGATCCGCTTCCGGGAATGAAGCAGTCAATGGCGCACATGCGCGGGGTGCTCGCGGGGCTCGCTGTCAGCTCGTGATTTCCGGAGCTCGACTGCAAGACAAATCGTGTGGGCGAGATCGTCTGCTTCGAAAGTCGACCGAATAGTTGCTGGTCCATGCGCTAGATTACATCATGCGACCAAAGGACAAAGTGACGAAAGATTTCGAGTTCGTAGATGGCGAGCGCACGTTCTTCTGCTCGGTAGAAACACCACGTCAGGCCGGAATGCAGCCCTGGTGGTGGTTCCGACTCGACACCAGCGAAAGCACGCGCTACGCCCCCTTCGAGGCATCGGCGAACGACACGAAGGAGTCTGTTCAGATGCGCATAATCGCGTATTATGCCGCGCTGCTTGCTACCGAGGCGCGCCCGGCCTATCAGAGACCGGTGTGGCAGAAGCCCGTTCGCCCCGCTGTGCCCGCCGAAGCCGGTGCTCCCGCCTTGGTGCCTCCGCGTTCCTAGAAACGGAACACGAAGTCGACCCAGGGCAAACCGATCACGCCGCTGTTGGCCGTGTTGAATAGCGCGAGATCGGTCGTGATTTTCTCCCCCATGAAGCGCAGGCCGAGCGAGTAGAGTTTGTTGTTTTCCGAGACTGGAAGGAGATAGTTCTCGGTGACGATTGCTATTCGTTTGGAGAGTCTCTTTTCCGCTCCAAGCATTCCCACCGGCTTGCGTTGGATTTTCCCGCCGGCGAAGCCGTATCCGCCACCGAGCGTCACGCTTGCGTCACCATCGCCAATCGTTCCCACCGCGTAGTAGACACCGCCGGTGCCAACTCGCGTACCGGCGAGCAAAACGCCGGCGGCGAGATGAACTTTCTCCGAGACGCTGAAGCCTATCTTCGGCGTGAAGTAGTAAGCCTGATCTTCGAGCGCTGCCGGCAGGAGTGAAATTCCTCCGCCGATCGAGATGTTGTCCGTGACGCCGTACGCAAATCCCGGAAAGAACAGCTCATAGTCAGAGACGTAGCCCTCACCCTGCTTGAGCATCTGTCCGGTTGGCGCAAAGAACAGCCGCGTTGAGTTCGGGTTGGGAAACCAATACGAGTCTCCGTGAACATCGGAGGTCTCGATTTCCTTGATCTCTCTTATCGAGGCCGCGGCGAGTTGCATGCCTCCGGCCTGGGTTTGAAAGGTCGCGGTATCGGCGTTCACACTCACAATTCGGCCAAAGATGGTGGAGCCGTCCCTGAGCGTCACGATCTGAATGTGTGCACTGTCGGGGACAGTCATTTTCGACCGCATCTCATTCGTAATCTGAGCGTATGCAGGTCTGGCGGAGAGCACGACAAAGAACATCACCGCGAACGCGCTGAGCGATCTGTGCAGGAATTTTGTCATCGGAGTGAGTGTTTGAGGGAGACGCGCTGGGCGCGTCGGAGCCTGGCGTATTCACACGCTCCAGAGTCGCCCAATCGGCGAAGCGCCTCTATGCGTCAAATGACGTAGAGGCGCCCTCAAACTCACTTAGGGAAGGGCAGAACTCTGTGAGGACACCAGATCCTCACCCTACAGGGATTACACTACCGGGGACGTGTCCGCATTGCGCAAGCAACTGCGCAGATGAGATTGAATGCGTGCCTCAACCCGAGCGAGCAATCCGACTCGCATGGCTGGAACAAGATCCGCCCACTGGGCGGATGCATTTATCCTGGTACGCGCAGCAGGAGGACGGTTCGTGGGCGCAGGAGAGGGCCACGCTCGAACCCGGCGAGAACCACCCACTTCTTCAACGCTGCAAGGACGCGGCAGCTGATTTCATCCGCCGCGAACGAGGTACTACGCCGAGTTAGCTGGGCGTAGCCGTCTCATCCGCATCCCAGATCGGTATGCTGTCGAGCTGACCATACGCGTCCGGCTCGCCGAGCAGACGCGCGATCTGACCCAGCAACTCGTCGTCATCCCACGGCTTTTGCACGAAGGCCTTTGCTCCCGCCGCCAGCGCGCGTTCCTTGTTTCCACGAAGATCGCGTCCGGAAACCACGATCACCGGAATTCCGGCGAGGTCCACATTCGGTGCTGCCTGCAACCTTTCCATGACGACGAATCCATCGCCGGCCGGTAGGCCAAGATCGAGAACCATGAGATCAGGCAGGTGCTTGCGAGCTTCACTTATCGCGGAGATCGAGTCCGCTGCGAAGAAAGTGTCGTAGCCCTGAGCCCTAAGGAGTACGCGATAGCCGAGACGAACGTCGGCGTCGTCCTCGACGATAAGAACCTTTTTGTTAGTCATCATACACCGCTGGGATTATGTGAGAGAGAACACGGGGAGAGTAAACGAAAAGACACTGCCATTGGCCGAACGGCGCTCTGCCCAGATCTCGCCGCCCTGTCGTGTTACCAGTTCCTTGCAGATGTGCAGACCCAGCCCCAGACCTTTGCGGCTGGTATCGGTGCCTTCCGAAAGCTGGTAGAGCCGTTCAAAAATTCTCTGCCCCATGTCGGGACTTATGCCGATTCCTGTATCAGTCACTTCCAGAAGCAGGAATCGAGGATCTTTGTGAAACACCCGGGCCTGCATCGTCACGGCGCCGCCTTCCGGCGTGAACTTGATGGCGTTGTCGAGCAGAATGATCAATATCTGCCGGAGGCGAGTCGCGTCGGCGTTGGCCGACGGCAGGTTGGGTGGCAGGTTGTATGTCAGCGTCACTCCTTTGGCGCGCGCGCTGCCCTGAAGCGTGTTGAAGCTGTCAGTCACTGCAATAACGACTGACACCCTTTCGGGTTCCACCGTAAGCTTGCCCGTTTCGAGCCGGGTCACCTCGAGCAGATCATCGATCATCGACTGAAGCTGGCGAATGTTTCTCAGCACGATCTGCTGGTACTCGCGCTGCTCCGGATTCAGCTCTCCGGCGAGGCCGCCGAGCAGAATCGTCGTGAATTGCTTGATTGCGGTGAGAGGCGACCGCAGCTCGTGGGAGACGTGTGACAGGAATTCATCCTTGAACCGCATCTGGTTCTGGTGAATCTGCTCCAACGCTTCGTCCAGCTTCTTCCGCTCGTCTTCCGCCAGCTTGCGCGCCGTGTTGTCGGTGCCGATCAACAGATAGCCGATGATGCCGCCGTCCTGGTCGCGCAGCGCCGAGACCGACACCATTGCTGGAAACCGGCTGCCATCCTTCCGAACTTTGGTCAGCTCGTAAATGTCTTCGATGCCGCGTGACGCCTTGAAGATCAGCGCTTCAAAACCGGGTGCAATCGGGGTCGCGTATTCGAGGCTCAGCTCCTGAGCGTGGGCGATCATTTCCGCGGGATCGTATAGATCGACGGGCGTGATCTTGTTCACCACTTCGGCTGCCGGATAACCCAGCATGCCTTCGGCTCCGACGTTGAAGAGCTGAATGACGCCCCTCGTGTCCGTCGCCATGCACGAGAATCTCGGGTTGTTGAAGATCGCGCTTTGCAAGGCCTCCGTTTTCAGAAGAGCCTCCGCGCGCCCGACTTCTTCCAGTGCCGCGATGCGCTTGCGGTTGGCGCGCAGGACGGTTCCGGTCAGGAGATGGTCCTGAAGCAGCACGACTGGACGCAATGCATAGGGTTCCTGTGAAAGCACCGGGCTCGGTGCGGTGGCGAAGAAGGCGTCGCCAGTAGCGCCGGAATTCCGCGATGCATTGCACGCAGAAGGAGAGTACGGGCTGGTGGGGTTCCCGCACGTCAAATACCCAATGCTTCAATGACTCGCGGGACGGGCATTAGCAACAGCAGAGCTGCCTCGAAAGTGCGCTAACCCTTGCTCAACTCTGAGCGGCGCGGGGAAGAGAGAGCGTGAAGTGCGCCCCTTTGCCTTCGCTGCTCTCGACGGTAAGATCGCCGTTCATTGCGCGCGCGAGGTCGCGGCTGATTGCCAACCCCAGTCCAACTCCGCTCTCCCGGTCGGAGAGGCTCTCTTTCAGCTGAATGAACGGCTCGAAGATGGATTCGTGCTTCCGCGCCGCAATGCCGATCCCGGTGTCGCTAATCCGTATGAACACGGTATCAGCAGTGGCGGCGCAATCCGCACCGATGTGTCCGCCTGCCGGCGTAAACTTGATCGAATTGGAGAGAAGGTTTATCAGAATCTGGGTCACCCGCTCAGGATCCGCGCGCGCGGTGATGTTCAAGTCTCCGGTGACTCCATCGAACGCGATGCTCTTTTGTCCAAAGAGCGGCTCGATCAGCTCGATCGTGTGCCGTATCGCGTCGCACGCTTTGACATCTGTTACCACGTAGGATACTTGTCCGCTTCCGACCCGGGAAAAGTTAAGAATCTCCGTGATCAGCAGCGCGAGGTGCTGTTGATTCGTCTTCACGCGCGCGAAATCAGCGTGCTGATCCGCGGTCACTGGCCCCCGCAGGCCCATGTCGAGGATGTCGATGTAGCCGCCGATCGCGTTGAGTGGGGTGCGCAGCTCATGACTCATCGCGCCGAGAAAGGCTGTCTTCGCCCTGTTCGCAGTTTCAGCGCTCCGCTGGAGCACCAGCGCGAGGTCGTATACCTGCGCGTTGTCCAGCGCAAGCGCACCTCGACTCGCGACGTCTTCGGCGAGCTGCACGTCTTCCGGCTCGTACGCCAGGCGCCGGTGCTCACTGACGAACGTGATCGCGCCCAACAACCGCTTTCGTGCAACGAGCGGTACCGTCAACAGGGATCCGATGCCGAGCTGACGCAGGATCCGCAAGTTGGCGGGGCTGGCAGCCGTAGCGGCAAGCGTGGCTTCGATGGCGTCCGTAATGGCGATCGTTCGTACATCCCGGAGCATCGGAGGCGCGCCGAACGGATCGTCGAAGTCCGGTTTCCAGCTGTCCTCCAGCTGCTGCGCGAGCTTCTGTTTCTCCGGGTCGGGGTGGTATATGCCAAGCCGACGGATCAAGCCATCTTCCTCGAGAATGTCGACGATGCACCAGGCACCGAGCGTAGGAAGCGCCAATCTGGTGAGCGCGAGGAGCGTGCTATTCTGATCCACGGATTCGGCGAGCACGCGGCCAGCCTCCGCCAGGAATGTGGCCCGACGGCGCGCCGCATCCGCGTCCTCCGCAAACCCCCGTTCCCGCAGCGCACTGAGCAGCATCTGTTCGGCGACTTGCCGTTGAAGGTCGACCGTAGAGTCTGACGGGGTTGACTCGCGGATCTCGACGCCGAGCGCCTCAGGCCGCCCGTTGTCCGCGATCACTGGCCAGACGCTCAATCGCCAGTCGCCAGCCCGCTCGTCCGAAGGATCGATGCGCTCGTCCACCAGCTCGACACCGTCGCGGAATGCCCGATCGAGGATCGGGCCGAGCGCGCGTCGTTCAGTCGGAGTCAACGCGCGTCCTATCGGCGCGCCCAGCGCGTCACCATTTGCAACACCGACGAGCCGGCAGAACGCGGCATTCACGTAGACGAGCTTGTGCTCAGCGCCGACTGTAATTGCGAACGGCAGCGGGGCGTGTTGCATGTAACCATGCAACGCCGCCTGGATCGAAACCTCGGTCGCTCCTTTCTTAGCAGACTGCGTTCGCGAGGTCATTCCGCCTACTTGCTTCGTTTTGCCCTGATTTGCTTCGCGCGCAATATGGGGACACCCGTGATGATGCCGTCGTATTCCTTGAGTGGATCGCCGACGACAACGCCGTTTGCCGTGATCTCGTACAACCTGAACTCATGGCTGTGGTCACTCCCGCGCACTTTGATTACCGCAATCACCCGCAGCAGCTCGCCCTCGATCTCGACGTACCGCTGGACGATGATCTCGTCGGTTATGAACGAGACCTTCTCCGAAGTGAATCGGGCGTCGGCGAACCCCTCGGGGACTTCCGCCGTCATGAATACCGTCACGCCGGTTGCGGTCAGCGTGCCCACGAGACGGTACAACGATTCTCGGAAGTCCTCGCGAAACGTCGGCGCCAGCGCGACCTCGAACCCCGACAACGAATCTATGACTATGCGCGTAGCATCCAATCTTTGCACGGCTTCGAGGATTGCCGCAAGCGCCTCGTCGACGGAAAGATCCAGGGGGCGGAGGTAGATCAGTTCCAGCTTCCCCCCTTTGATCATTGCTCCAATCTTCGAATCCCGTGCGGTCGCGCGGGCGAGGTAGTCTTCCGGGTACTCCTCGAAGACTGCTATGACAGCGGTTTCCCCTTTCCGAAGACCTTCGGCGATGAACTGGGTGGCAACCGTAGACTTGCCACTTCCCGCCGGACCGGTAAGCATCACCGCATCGCCGGCAACCACACCACCTCCAATCATCTCGTCCAGGCCGGGCACGCCGGTAGAGAGCCGCGTGCGCTGTTGCTCGTGCCGCAACCGCTTGTGCTCGGGAATCCGGGGGAAAACCTGGAGCCCATCATTGGTAATTCTGAAGGTGTGCAACCCGGGCATTGGTGCACGCCCGCGCGTCTTGATCACCTGCAGCTTTCGAACGACGGAATTCCGATCGGTCGCCTGCGAGAGCCAGATTATTCCGTCCGCCACGGTGAAGACGGGATTGCGCTGCTCTTCCTCCGCGTACTCTCCGAGCAGGAACGAAGTCGCTTCCCAGGTGGTCAGATGAAGCGCAAGCCGCTGAACGAATCTGTCGAGGTCCGACGACGCATCACGCGCAGTGCTTCCGGGTAGTCCGCCGATCGTTCGAAATGAATCGACCACGACAATTCCCGGTTTGGCGCGCTCGGTCTCGCTGACAATTCTCTTGAAGATTTCGTCGAGGTTCCGGTCCAGGACCTCTGCGCTCAGGTTTACGAACTGGATGGCGGATCCAGCGAGGTCGGGATCGAAGTAGCTGAACTGCCGTTGATACCGCAGCATCTTGAGCGTCGGCTCACCGAGAACCGTGAAATACAATGCGGGCCGCTCGACGGTTGCATTCGCGAACAGTATCTGGTGCGCCAGAATTGTTTTTCCCGAGCCGGGTCCGCCCGCAATCAGGTTGAATGAAAACTCTGGCAGGCCGCCGCCGAGCACGGTATCGAAGCCGGGCACGCCGCTGGGAAGACTGCGAATCTGCGTTCGTTCATTTTCCTTCATGCTTGCTCCCTCGAGCCATCAGTGCCGGTATCGCCCCCTTCGGAAGTGGCCAGACTGCGGCCGACCAGCTTCGTCGCCATGTCGTCTCCGATGAGTCGGCCGAGAAGCTCCATCAGTCGAACGAGCATCGACTCGAGGGCCTCGGCTGTTGCGGCGTCGCCGTACGCCATGGTCGTCGCCGCGAGGCCGTCGACGTAGGGGTCGGACCGCGCGTGGAACTGAATCTGAGCGAGCGCTGGGTGTTCGACCCGCGCCAGCGTCAGCGCACGCGTGAAGAGAGCGTGACAGCCGTCAACTCCAACCCACCGTGCAAGCTCTCGATAGAGATGGTCGCACGCGGAAGCAGCGGCACGCGCGGCGGTGTCGGCCCCGGTTCGTTCCTGCCGGCGACTGTCGATCAGACGCCGCGCGATTTCTCGCTTCGGGTCTCGCGACATGCTCTCGCTGCCTTTGGTGGTCACCAGGCAAAGTATACCGCAATTGTACGGTATACAACTTGTACAGTGTGGGTAGTTCCCCTTAAGGCTTCGAGCTGGCTGGAGTCCCGCGTCGCGCGGTAAGTCTCGGCGATCTCAACGTGGGCGGATCCTGCGTCCGAGAATGCCCTCGCCCCTGAGCTGTTCGCGGGTCATGTCTGAGATGAGTGTTTCGAAATCCACGTGGGACAGGTGTTCGCATGAGTGCTTGAGGCGTAGCGTGAGATCCCTGCGAATGGAATCCTCTCTGCTCTCTGGCTTGTCAGAGGGGATGTCGACCGAGTGAGAGCTTTTGCTGCTCGCGACTCGAATCCATTTTTCCGGAATTGACATCTTCTCTCACGTGGCCGCGGAGGCGTCGCTGGAGCGCCGAGGCAAAAAAGTTGGCCGCCATTGCGGCTGTGCTGTCTCTCGCCTATGGGCGCCTGACGGCACGGAACCAAACGGCAAGGATGCAGCCAAAAGCTCTGAACGTCAGATAATGAATACCGTACATTTAGTCTCAAATGCGTTAGATTTAAAATTAGGGTCACAAAGTGATCATCTGCGGGACGTTCCCACCAGCCCGCAATTCAGATCTGCCTCGATGCCGGGGCAGTTTCCCGGCGCTACTGGCGACGCCTTCCTCGCCGCCAGGCCGCAGATTGAAAGACTCGCCCATTCCAATTGCCGGAGTTCCCGGCGATTTCATCTCGCGGGACGACGAAAGGCTTTTTGCGTTCGTCAATGCGCTCCGGCTTTCCATAAAAGAGAAAGTGGCCGCCGAGCAGCTGCGTGAGACTCCACTAGCGGAAATCGTCATCGCGGTGCGAGAAATGGCGCAGCTCGCGGAACAAGAGGCGCCAAACCCGAAGCCCTTTACTCCGCACGCATTCCGGGCAATTGCGAGACAGGCGGTCGCCTGGTGCATCGAGGCCTATCAGCCGCCTGTCATTCTTGACGAGCGCGACGTGTCGAGAGGCACCAGTAGCCTGTCGCTGCCGGCTGTCCTCGCTCTTGCCGACGCCGCTTGCGATCAACCTCCAGCGCAGTCATCAACTTAAGCGAGGACTATTATGAACCACTACAAGGGTATTTCCGCGGACGACAAGCATAGAATCGTGGCTGCACTCAAAGCGCGCGGCGCCGGAAGCTGCCCGCGCTGCCGCGACAGCCAGTGGACCGTGAGCGAGTACTCGAGGATCGAAGTTCAGGCGACGATGGACCGGAACACCGCCGAAAAGACCACGATCCCCGCCGTCATGATCGTGTGCGAGAACTGCGGCTTCATCGCGCAGCACGCCCTCCAGCCACTCGGAGTCTGGCCACACACTGCGGACGATCTCGCTCAGACTTCATCCAATCGCTCGCAAGTGTCGACAGCATGAGGGAAGTGAGATGCCGATAGCACACAGGCCTTCGGATCGTCGCACTCCCGGTTCGAACGGCGCCGTAATCCCCGCCGGAAATACGGACGCTTTGCTGACAACGGGGGCCCTGCAGAGCGCGATCTTCAACAGCGCCAACTTCTCGAGCATCGCCACTGACGCCAAGGGTGTCATCCAGATCTTCAACGTCGGCGCCGAGCGGATGTTGGGGTACGCGGCGGCGGAGGTAGTGAACAAGATCACTCCGGCCGACATCTCGGATCCGCAGGAAGTCATCGTTCGCGCCAAAGCGCTGAGCGTCGAGCTCGGAACTCAGATCGCGCCAGGGTTCGAAGCCCTGGTCTTCAAGGCTTCGCGAGGCATCGAGGACATTTACGAGCTGACCTACATCCGCAAGGATCGCAGTCGTTTTCCGGCGGTGGTTTCCGTTACGGCGCTCCGCGATGCGCAGGGCGGCATCATCGGGTACCTGTTGATCGGAACGGACAATACGGCGCGCAAGCTGGCCGAAGAGGCGCTGCTCAAAGCCGGTGCCCTGCAGAGCGCGATCTTCAACAGCGCGAACTTCTCGAGCATCGCTACAGACGCCAAGGGCGTCATTCAGATCTTCAACGTCGGCGCCGAGCGCATGCTCGGCTATACGGCCGCCGAAGTGATGAACAAGATCACTCCGGCTGACATCTCCGATCCGCAGGAAGTGATCGCGCGTGCGAAAGCGTTGAGCGCGGAGCTTGGAACCCCGATTACTCCCGGCTTTGAAGCATTGGTCTTCAAGGCATCCCGCGGCATCGAGGACATCTACGAGCTGACCTACATCCGCAAGGACGGCAGCAGATTCGCGGCCGTTGTGTCTGTCACGGCACTCCGCGATGCGCACGACGGCATCATCGGCTACCTGTTGATCGGCACCGACAACACCGCCCGCAAGCAGGCTGAGGAAGCATTGCTCAAGGCAGGAGCGTTGCAGAGCGCGATCTTCAGCAGCGCCAACTTCTCGAGTATCGCCACCGATGCCAAGGGCGTCATCCAGATCTTCAACGTCGGTGCCGAACGCATGCTCGGTTACACAGCCGCCGAGGTGATGAACAAGATCACGCCGGCTGATATCTCCGATCCACAGGAAGTGATCGCGCGCGCCAAGGCGCTAAGCGCCGAGCTCAGAACAGAGATCACCCCAGGATTCGAAGCTCTCGTCTTCAAAGCCTCGCGCGGAATCGAGGACATCTACGAGCTGACCTACATTCGCAAAGATGGTAGCCGGTTCCCGGCGGTGGTCTCGGTGACGGCCCTGCGCGACGAGCAGGACGCCATCATCGGATATCTGCTGATCGGAACGGACAACACGGCCCGCAAGCAGATCGAAGAGGAGCGCATGAAGCTCGATCAGCGCTTGCGCGACCAGCATTTCTACAACCGATCGCTGCTCGAATCGAACATCGATGCGCTGATGACCACGGATCCACGCGGCATCATTACAGACGTCAACAAGCAGATGGAAGGACTGACAGGGTGCACACGCGACGAGCTCATCGGCGCGCCATTCAAGAACTACTTCACCGACTCGAGCCGCGCCGAAGCTGGTATCAACCAGGTGTTGAGCGAGGGCAAAGTCACCAACTATGAGCTGACGGCGCGCGCCAGAAACGGCAGCCTCACAGTCGTGTCTTACAATGCGAGCACGTTTCACGACCGCGACAGGGTACTGCAAGGCGTGTTTGCGGCGGCACGTGACGTCACCGAGCTGAAGCTGTTCGAGACGAGGCTCCAGGAAAAGAACCGCGAGCTCGAAGAGGCGAGCAGGATGAAGTCGGAATTCCTCGCCAACATGTCGCACGAGCTGAGGACTCCGCTGAACGCAATCATCGGCTTCTCCGAAGTGCTCGTCGACGGTCTGCTCGGCGAGATGACCGATCAGCAGCGCGGCTTCATTGGGGACATCTTCAGCAGCGGAAAACATCTTCTCTCTCTGATCAACGACATCCTCGACTTGTCCAAGGTCGAAGCCGGCAAGATGACGCTCGATCTCGAGCCGGTGCAGGTCGCTTCACTGTTCGCGAACAGTCTGTCGATCATCAGGGAGAAAGCAGCGGCTCGCGACGTCCGTCTGGTCATGGATGCGCCGAATGAGCTGGGTTCCATCCGCAGTGACGCGCGCAAGGTGAAGCAGATCGTGTACAACCTGCTGTCGAATGCGGTCAAGTTCAGCAAAGAGCACGGCGAGGTGACGTTGCAGGCGCGTCGCGTCCAGCGAGCAGAGGTTGGTCAGATCTCCGATGACTCGATGGGACGCCACTTTGCACTGCCCGAAAATGAATTCGGTGAGTTCCTGAAGATCAGCGTTACGGACAGCGGCATGGGCATCACTCCTGACGGCCTGGAGCGTCTCTTCAAACCGTTCAGTCAGATCGACAGCGGCTTGTCGCGAAAATTCGAGGGGACGGGACTCGGTCTGGCAATGGTCAAGCTGCTCGCCGACCTCCATGGTGGGTCGGTATCGGTGGAGAGCGAAGTGGGGAAGGGTTCCTGCTTTACCGTCTGGCTGCCGTTCCGCCCAGCGGAGGGCGCTGTGCTCACCCCGAGTAAAGGGGTGGCTGCAGTATCGAGCGCTCAGCTCCCTGGATCGCGCACCGCCCTGGTGGTCGAAGATGATTACAAGTCAGCTGACCTGATTCGCGTTCAGCTCGAGGCGGAGGGATTCACCGTTCTGCATGCAGTATCAGGCGAGTCGGCGCTGGCTCTCGCGGCTCGGCAGCCATTGGCGCTGATCACGCTCGATATCAGGCTTCCCCACATGGACGGCTGGGAATTCCTCACCAAGATGAAGCAGACGCCGGCCCTCAAGCACATTCCGGTCGTCATCATCTCAATCATTTCGGATGCGGCCAAAGGGTTCGCACTCGGCGCCGCCGGCGTGTTGCAGAAACCGATATCACGTCACGAGTTCTATGAGGCTCTCGTCGGACTTGGATTGTTTCCCCTCGCGCAGGGTCAGCCGCTCAAGATCCTCGTCGTCGATGACGACCCCAAGGCGGTGGAGCTGATCGCGGTTCGTCTCCTGAGTCTGGCGAGTACAGTGCTACGTGCGTACGGCGGAAAGGAGGCGATCGATGCAGCGAAGCGGGAGAAACCCGACTTGATCGTGCTCGATCTGATGATGCCCGATATCAGCGGCTTCGACGTGGTGTCGGTGCTCCAGGAGAACCATGACACAGCGGCCATCCCGATCCTCGTAGTCACGGCAAAAACGATAACGCCAGAGGACCGTCACAAGCTCAATGGATACGTGATGGCAATCATGGAGAAGGCCACCTTCGACCGCGACCGCTTTATCGCCGAAGTTCGGCGCGCAATGGCGGGTCGCTTCATGGTGGCCTGAGATGGCAAAGGTCCTGATCATCGAGGACAACCCCGCCAACATGACGCTGGCGACGTTCCTGTTACAGTCGGCAGGCCATTCGGTGCTTGCCGCCACGGATGCTGAAACCGGTTTGACCTTGGCGCGCTCGGAACAGCCGGACCTTGTCCTGATGGACATCCAGCTTCCGGGCATGGACGGTCTCGAGGCGACGGCGCTGCTCAAGAAGGATGACGCGACGCGCGACATCCCAGTGGTCGCCCTCACCGCTTTGGCGATGAAGGGTGACGAGGCGCGCATCCGTGCGGCGGGCTGTGATGGGTACATCGCCAAGCCGCTCGCATACAAGGAATTCCTGGCGACGATTTCCTCCCACCTCGTGAAGGCAACGCTCTAATGACGATCCCCACGCCCGATATCGGTGAACACCGCGCCCGCATTCTGATCGTCGACGATGAGGCGAAGAACAGGAAGCTGCTGGAGGTCATGCTCGCGCCAGATGGATTTGTCTTCTTGACCGCCGCAAGCGGTGAGGAAGCGCTCGCCATTGTGGCCGTGCAATCGCCCGACCTCATTCTCCTCGACGTCATGATGCCGGACATGGACGGTTATGAAGTTGCGGCCAGGATCAAGGCGAACATTGGCACCAAGAGCATTCCGATAATCATGCTGACCGCCCTCGACGATCGAAATGCCAGGATGCTCGGCTTGAACGCGGGAGCCGAGGACTTTCTCACAAAGCCCGTGGACCGCGCCGAACTATGTGTGCGAGTGAGGAACCTGCTGCGGCTCAAGACTTACAGCGACAAACTGAATGCCGCGCTCGAAGCCATCGAGTCTTCGCACGAGCAGCTTGCAGCCGCGCTCGTAGAGGCCGGTGAGGCCCGCAGGATGGCGGAGCACGCGAACAACGCCAAGACGCAGTTCCTGCGGGCGATGAGTCACGAGCTTCGAACGCCCCTGAATGCAATCTCCGGTTACACCGAAATCCTGGAGATGGGCATTCGCGGCGCTGTCAGTCCGGACCAGATGAAGGACCTTGGCCGGATCAAGCGCGCCTCCTCATATCTGCTCCGCTTGATCAACGACATCCTTACGATAGCGAGACTCGAAGGAGCGAGGCCCCTGAACCTGATCGCGCTCCCAGTCAATCCGGTGCTCGCGGAGGTCGACTCGCTTTGCGCGCTTCAAGCAAAGGCGAGAGGGCTTACGTTGAGTATTACGCCCGGCAACGAGAAGACTCTTGTCGCAGCCGACGCGGAACGCTTTCAGCAGATTCTCCTGAATCTCATCACGAACGCGATCAAATTCACAGGCAAAGGCGGCTCAGTCGAGGTCTCCTGCGATGGCTACGACGACGTCGTCCGAATTCGGGTGAAGGACACTGGCGTCGGCGTGCGCGCGCTCGACATTGACCGCGTGTTCGAACCGTTCGTCCAGATCGACAGGCACCTGACAACGGACACGCAGCAGGGCGTCGGCCTCGGACTCTCGATCAGCAGAGAGCTTGCCCGCGCGATGCACGGCGATCTGACGCTCAAAAGCACCGAAGGAATCGGTTCGACCTTTACACTTACGCTTCCGATCGCGTCCGAGACATCACTGACGCCTTCGATCACGGCGTCCACTTTGGCCGTGGATTCTCCCTTAAGAGCGGCGCTCGCTTCCTAAAAGCCTGAGCCGGCAGACATGAAAAAATCCCGCATCGGCTTCAGCCGATGCGGTCTTCTTTTCTTCGCTTACATCGCCGGCTTCTTTGCCGTCGGTGGAAGCAGGCCGTTGAGCCTCAGATAAATCGCATACTGACTGTAGTGGTCAGCCCAATCGCCAGTCGTGAGAGTCATGACCGCCGCACGTGAGAGCTTGCGCCCGCCGAAGAAGGGAAGCTGCTCGGACAAATTCGCGTCGGTAAGCGGCGCCAATGCCTGGTCGCAGAACGCGAACGTCTCGCGCAGACGCGCCAGGAGCGCTGGCTTGCCCGCGTCCGCGGCGACCTTGTCGCGCGCGGGAGCCTTCACTCCGCCAATTGTGCCACACAGGTAGTCATTCCCCTGAGAGAGGTGGACGATGATGTCGCCGACACTCATCTGCGCAGGTGTTGGCTTGAAAGTGAGCTTGTCTGCCGGGAACTCCTCGGCTGCTGCAATCAGATTCTTGGCCGCGTCACGCGCATTGTCACGAAAGGCGTCCGCGACCGGGTTCGCCTGCGCGGTCAGAACACCCGGCAGCACCAGCATTGCGGCGAGGGCTGCGGAATAAAGTCGGGCCTGCATTGGAAGACTCCGTGGTGGGGGGACGCCCAATTCTGCGGCGCGTGCGGGCGCCTGTCCAGCGTCCGTTCTGGCGTCCCACCAAAGCTTCGCCTGCTCCTGACTCCAGCCGTCGGTGGGAATCCAATCGAGAGACTGTCCCAGGTCCGCGGCGCTCTTCGGGCGGTGGCTGGGGTCTTTCGCGAGGCACTTCAAGATCAGCTGCTCCAGCTCGGGCGGTATCGGGCGGTCGGTCCGCTCCGAGGGAGGAATCGGCGCACTCTGCAGATGGTTCGCAATCATCTGAAACACTTTCTCCGCTTCGAAAACGAGCTTGCCGGTGAGCAGATAGTAGGCTACGCAACCGAGGGCATAAATGTCGGCGCGTCCATCGACCGGCTCGCCGAGTGCCATCTCGGGCGCCATGTAAGCGGGTGTGCCGAGGGCCATCTGGCCCGCAACGGTCGCCATTGAGGTCGCGACATTTGCATTCGAGACCTCCTTGACGAGCCCGAAATCGAGGACCTTCACGAAATCGTGGCGTAGGCCGACCCGTCCCAGATGAATGTTCGCGGGCTTGACGTCCCTGTGGACCAGTCCTGTCCGGTGCGCCTCCTCGAGCGACTCACACACTTGCCGCAGGATATGGATCACCCGGCCCGCCGGTAGCGGTCCACTCTCGCGCACGAGCGTCTCCAGGTCCAACCCGTCGAGGAACTCCATCACAAGGTAGAGCGTGCCGTCGTCCGTGACACCGAAATCGTAGAGCTCGACGGTGTGCTGCGATCGCAAGTTCGCAGCGGCTTCCGCCTCGCGACGAAAGCGCGTGACCGCCAGCTTTGCCGCATCTTCATCGACGGCGCCGAGCATCTCTGTCCGGATAAGCTTTATCGCGGCAGGGCGCGCGAGCATCCGGTGAGTCGCCTTGTAGACTTCGCCCATTCCTCCGCGGCCAAGCAGCTCCCCCAACTGGTAGCTGCCCATCTCTCGCGCCTTGGTGACCTGCTGGCCCAGCTTCGTGACGACGTGCGAGATTGCGACGGCCGCGCCCACCAGGATGAAATCCGGATAGTGCATCAGGAGCACCCGATGCCACGGCCCGAAGTCCCAGACCCCCCGTGCCCTGGCCACGAGCATGAGGATTGGGTTCATCGATGCCGCGATAAGACCGGCTGCCAGCATTTTCCCCGGCGTACTCGGCACGATCGCGGCGAATATCAGGATCACGGCCCCGACCCATGAGATTTCGGGGAACACCATGCCGGATGTTGGGATTCCGCCGAGGTGGAACATGACGGCCAAAGCGAACGCGGTGAAAATCATATAACCGAGACCCAGATCGAGAAGGAACCTCGGGTCTCTTTCTGCCTTGCGGATGTATACGTACAGCGCGAGCGACACGATCACGCTCACGGAGGCAATCGCATCGGTGACATCGAACACGCGCCAGCGTGGACTGTCCGGGAAAATCGCGCGAGCTGCGAGGTGACCGCCAATCACGCCTATGACCCAAAGCACCGCGAGTAGCAGCGAGGCGGCTCCAAGGCGGAGCGACGCTGCCCTCAGCAGGTCGTCCGGTAGATCACGGCCGCGGCCGTGAGAGCGTTTCAGATCTGCCGGCGTCGACACCGGCGGTCCTATGAGATGTGGTTCAGCCATTAGGGTTGGGGCGCGCCCGCCGTCAGCGCGAGCGTCAATCTCTCGGCCTGGGTGGGGTTAGCGGTGAGAAAAACGGCGATAAGGTTTGCTGAGCGCACAAACGTCGGTACGCGGCCCCATCTGCTAGGAGAGCCGCGTGGTGCGACAGTCACCGTGTCGAGTTTTTCAAGATCGCGTGAAAGACTCGCTTCGTCAGGGTAAACGAAGATCTCGAGTCTCGCTTCGCCGAGCTTGTACGCTGCCGGTGCCACGCTGAAGCCGGCGCGCCGCGGAGCGTCGCCGGATACTGGCCTCACGACGAAGCCGGACTGCGATAGTCGTCTTTCGACGCTGCAGAGTGCCCACTTACCGGTGCGAGGGCAGGGCGAAGAAGCCTGCGCGCCCGAAGTCGCCGCGCCAGCAGGCGTGCCACTGCTGAGGTTGGTCCCACTCGTTCGGCCCGAGTCGCTGCTCGCCGCTCGGTCCGAATGCCCGCCACACCCGGCTACGAAGGCGCAAATCAGAATCGTTTGGTAGCGTGTAATCATCCCGACATTCTAACGCCTTTGAGGCCCCTAGTTTGCTATTTGTAACCCTGTCCACAGGAGGGCAGATGACAGTAATCCAACGCATTCAACGGGTCTCGGCGGCGGCTATGATCGTCGCATTCGCCGGCGCCTGCGCGGGCAATTCGCTCGGCAATATTCTGGGCAGCGTCATGGGCGGGGGCGCTCAATCGGGCCAGTCGGGCCAACTAAGTGGTACGATACGCGGCGTCGATTCCCGCTCGCAACAGATCTCGATACAGCAGTCGAATGGCGAGACGGTTCCCGTGTCCTACGACAACCAGACCCAGGTCGTGTACCAGAACCAGAACTACTCTCCAACCGCGCTGGAGAACGGAGATCGGGTGACCGCCCGGATCCAGGCCAACGGCAACAGCTACTACACTGACTACGTGCAGGTCGATCAGTCGGTAAACGGGACGGGGGTTGGCTCTTCTTCCAATGTGCAGCTGCTCCAGGGAACAGTTCGCCAGGTAGACTTACGGAATGGCTGGTTCACAGTGGTCGATACCAATGGCTTCAACACGTTGACGATCACCGTGCCCAACAATTTGAGCACCAACGACATCAACAGATTCAGAAGCCTCCGCAACGGCGACTTCGTCCGGTTTTACGGCGTGTATTTGAACAACACGCAGGTTCAGCTTCGACAGTTCAACTGATCGATCTGATTGCGGGCAAAAAAAACGGGGGAGGGCTTATCGCCTTCCCCCGTTTTACTACTACGCGGCTCTGACTGCGAGCCGACCAGCTTTAGAACATGATGCCTACGGTAACTGGCACGAACTGAACGTTGGTACCGTTCACCGAATAGCTGTTGTAGCGTGCTTCGACGAACGCCTTGAACACGGCCAGCGGCAGGTTGATACCAGCTCCGGCGTTCCAGCCGAGGTGGTTGTCCGACACGGCCGGGGCTCCGGTGATCTCAGCTGACTGCATGTAGAGTCCAGCGCCGCCGATCAGGTACGGTGCGACACCGACGTTTGGCAGCTTCCAAACGATGTTGCCCGTCGCGCTGATGACGTGGAGCTTCGGACCACCAGTCTTCTGGCCAAACTGGTTGTACGCGCCATCGACGCGAAGACCAACCGGGATGAACGGAAGATTGATTGCCATTGCAACCGTGCCATTGTAACCCATGTTGTTGCTGGTCTTCAGGTCGCTCATGGGCTGAGAAGCACCACCAGCAATTCCGAGCTGGAAGGGCTTGAGTGCACCGAGCTGCGCATTGGAAACGCGCGGTGCCGCGACGAGTGCGATCGTTGTGATCGCGAGGAACAGTGAACGCTTCAAAGCTTCTCCTTGTTCGAGAGTGCGCCCGCACTGAGTCGCGGTTCCGGACTCCTAGGACGCTGATCTGTTAATGGGAAGGTTCATTGCGGCGTATCCAGCCCCATGGGGGCAAGGACCGATGCGCTTTGGCAGCCTTCGCCGACAAGACGACGAGCCATCCGTTCGACCGTAACACCGTACAGGCGGCCGGGTCCTGCCTATAGGAACGCGTGGCGTATTTGTGATACCCGGGACGCTCGATCGTCCGAGATCATACAGAGGCCGAGCGACACCCCGTCGTGGGCCGTTTCATTCTCTTTTCTCCACTCATGATAAGAAGAGTCGTAGTTCTCAGCGCGCTGCTGCTCGTCGCAGTCGCGCCGTTGGCCCAGGCGCAGCGGTCTCGCGGCGACCGTCGCCCGATCGAGTTCGGCATCGATGGAGGTCTCTTCTTCGGGCTGGACAATCCGAAGGTGACGGCACTCCTGGTTCCGGTCCCGGTCTTCCGCGTTGGCTTCCTGATGACCGAGAGAGTCGCACTCGAGCCACGCCTGCAGATCGCCTCGATCCACTCTGGTGGCCAAACGGCGACTTCTTATGGGATCGACCTTGGCGTCGTCTACTCGCCGAATGGGGATCGCGTTGGCAACGGACTCTATGGACGCCCGTTCATCGGAATCACCGGGCAGAGCGTCAGCGGAGGGGGAAGTAACAGCGACGGTGAAATCGGTCTGGGTGTAGGACTGAAGATCCCGTTTGCCGATCGCCGGATGGCGACGCGGTGGGAAGCCAATTACGCTCACGGCTTCGGCACTCCCAGCAGCAACGTGATCGGACTTCTATTCGGGCTTTCCTTCTTCACACGGTAGTATTCGCCCCGTACCAACAGCAAAACGCACCCGATCAGGGTGCGTTTTTGCTGTTCGGTAGCGCGAGGAACGAAGGCTTACGGCGCGACGACGGTCAGCATGACCGGCTCTCCGTCTGTGCTTCCGCCCATGTTGCGAAAGAACACGTTCGCGGCCTTTGGATCAAAAGAGCTGACGCCGGTAGCGACCGTTGCGTGATTCGCCGTCACGGCTGAAAACTGCGAGCGGCCATCGCGCGACCACTGCATGGTCGGCTTGCGGCCGGTGACACTGGACGCGGTTCCGATCGAGAGAACCCACGCCTGCGTTGCATTTACCGTGAGACCCAGACCGATGGTGTTGAGCTGGCCAGCGGAGACTTTGATCGAGGCCGGAGTCGAAGCGGAGAGACTCGCTACCTGAATTTTCACGCGAGCCGGGACGGTGACGAAGACTGTGTGGGTGAGGCTGGCCGATGCACGGGACTGTGCATTTGCCGGCAGCGCTATGACTGCGCTGCCGATTACGAGTCCCGCCAGGATACCGCGAAGTCCAGCCATTTTCAGAGCCTCCAGACACCGAGCAAGAGCGCACGCAACTCAGTGTGTTTTTAGGTAAGGCACAATATGTACCTCGCTCTGTGACGCCTCTGTGAAGCGACTATGACTGATTCGTCACGAATGGTAAAGGGGTGCTAACTCTTCTCCTTGGAAGGGGTTAACGGCGAAAGAACGAAGCCAATGCCCCGTCTGGTGGTGATTTCAGCCGAAGCGCCGGCTTTCTCCAGCTTCTTCCTGAGGCGGGCAACGTGGGCATCGATCACGTTAGAGCTAGGGTCGAAGTGCATGTCCCAGACTTTGTCGTGCAGCTCACTTCGGGTTACCGTTTCTCCGGCGTGGAGCATCAGGTGCTCGAGAAGCTTGAGCTCCATCGAAGTAAGATTCACGTCGACCGAACCGCATAGAATCCGGCGGCTCAGGCGATTGAGCGTCAGGTTGCCGAGGCTCACTTGCTCGGCGACGCGTGAGCCTCCGGCGCCTCGCCGGATTAGCGTGCGAACACGAGCTCTCAGCTCCTCGTTCGACACTGGCTTCACGACGTAATCGTCGGCGCCGGCATCGAGTCCCCGGACTATGGTGTCGGTGTCGCTCAATCCGGAGTAGAGAAGGACGGGAGTGCGCCGCCCGTTGCGCCGAAGCTCCTGGAGGATCTCGAATCCGTGCCGGTCTCCGAGCTGGAGGTCGAGGATGATTCCGTCGTAGTCGTTGACTAGTGCGAGGGTCCTGGCCTCTTCGCCACTCGCGGCAAGGTCGACGGCGTACGCTTCATCGCGCAGGACGCGCTCGATCAGCTTGAGGATCGCGCGATCGTCGTCGACTATGAGAATTCGCATTTAGCCGTCGCAATCATCGAGTCGGTTTGGTAAGCGGGTCTGGCACCATTGGAGTATCGCTGAACAAGTGCCTCCGGTGCAGTGGAGGTAAGAAAAAACGGGAGGGAGCGTTTGCCCCCTCCCGTTTCTCGCTGCACGAGCTCCGTACGACTAGAACATCACTCCGAAAGTGATTGGAATGAAATTCAGGTTGGTGCCATTGACCTTGGCCTGGTTGAAACGAGCTTCCAGGAACGTGTCAAATCCGCTGAGCGGGAACGAGATGCCACCGCCCGCGTTCCATCCGAAATGGTTCTCGGAGTATGAGCCCAAGCC
>Ga0193699_10000137_pt1 | contig 33888 bp, 28 predicted proteins | sample L3c2metaG_FD_160095 | JGI IMG/M metagenome (GOLD analysis project Ga0193699, IMG submission 160095) | Soil microbial communities from a riparian zone of the East river system, Colorado, United States - L3c2 | ecosystem: Environmental > Terrestrial > Soil > Riparian zone | place: USA: East...
AGCCGGTGTCGTTGGCGCTGCGGTAGAACTTGAGGGCGGTGATCTGGCCGGCCGTGGAGGACGTGAACTTCACGCCGACTTCCAGCGGCGAACCGTCATTCAAATTGGTCTGCGCCGGTATGTTGGATGCGGTGAAGAGGCTTGGCCCCGAAGAGCCCCCGACGTTGATGCTCACGGTGGCTGGGTTCGACTGTAGATTGACGCTGTCGTCAGTAGCGCGCGCTTCGATAACATGCGTGCCGGAGCCCGAAGCGGTCCAGTTGTAGCTCCAGTTGGCTGTCCCGGTTGCCGGGTGCCAGGTCGAACCGCCGTCGGTCGAAACTTCGATGCCGGCAACACGGCCGCCGACGTCTGAGGCGGTGCCGGTGATGGTCACTGTCTGGCCCTGGTTGACGCTCGTGCCGCCGGTCGGGGAGGTGATCACGGCGGCTGGCGAGGTGTGGTCGCTGGAGGCCTGTGCGAGCACGAGGCTCGCCTGGAGCGTCGCAGGCTGGACGCCCATGTCGGCGAACAGATTGACCATCGATTGCTGCACGGCCGTGCTGACAGGCGCGGTGAGGCCACGATAGGGAGCGTACTGGTTCGACAATCCCCACGACCACATGACCGTGCCGGAGCCAAAGACCAGGGCGCCGCTCGTCGTATCGCGGTAAAGTGTAAGGCTGTGCGTTGCCGTGCCTGGACCTGTTGTTGCCCCGTTATCCAGCAGCAGCGTGTTGACGTTCCTTGTCGTCGACGACAAATCGATTAATCCGGCTGGCCGGAAGCCGTTGTCGAGGTCGCTGTCCCACTCGTAACCGAGCAGGCGGGTCAGCGTTCCGCCGTTGCCGCTGGCAACGCTGGTGTTAGTCCAGAAGCGGAGTTGCGACATGCTGGCGGGGATGGAGATGTTGTCGAGCGAGCCGAAATCGTCCACCGTGAAGATCGTTCCGGAGAGCGAATTTTCCGGAGTTCCGGGTCCGTAAACAGGGTCGCGAAACAGACCAGCTCCGCCATTCGCCGTCCCATTCGGGTCGAGTTGCGCCCCGCTCCAAATGTCCTTGTACTCCGCGACGGTCCGGTTGGCCGTATGGCTGGAGTCGAAACTCGGTGCAAGCTCGGTATCCCAATAGATTTGATTGCCGCTCAGGAAGGCGAGATCGACACCCGCGTCTGCCGCCGCCTTTACATTGGCGAATTGCGATTGCGACCAATATTCGTCGTGGCCGACATCAATGTAGGCATTGGTGTTACGCAACAGTCCGGAGTTGGTCGCTGCATCGATACCGGAGATGTAGCTGACATTGTAGCCGTTCTGCTCCAGCCAATAGATCGCAGCGTATTCTTCGCCAAACAGGAAGTCCTGCGGCCCGGCCAGGTTGGCCGTGGAATTCATGTCGATCGGACGATTGTAGCTGACCGCATAGGCGCGGTCATTTTGCCCGCCAGGACCTTGATACAGGTTATATCCACCCCAGGGATTATAGGCTTCCCAGGTCGTGTCGCTGGTCTGGAACAGAATATCCGAAGTGGACCCGTCATTGCGCACTATAAACGGAATCATGTTCTGGAAATTACCAGTATCCGTCGTCAGCTTGGCGAAGTAGACCCCCGACACGGCGGTGCTGGGGATTGCCCATGAATCCGTAACCGACCAGTTTCCGGCGTCGACGGTGTTGGTTGCGTCATTGAAGATCGGGTTCGGCTGATTATCCGCTCCACTATGGTGCACCGTCGTGATGAGACGCGCGCCATTGCCGCCATAGTAGCCAAGCCGATAGATATCGAGGTTGTAGCCGGTGGAAGCCGTATCGATCTTGAATGAGACGGTTTGCCCTGCGTTGGTGCTGATCTGCGTCGCAAAACCTTCGATCTGCGAGTCGCCTTCGTTGGCAATCGACCCGTGGATTGTCCACACGCTCTTGGCCGTGCCTGCCAGTTGATTTTCCGTAGAGATTTTATTGGGCGCATCGCTGAACGTCGTGATCGCGGTCTGGCTATCCGAGGTGGCGGTGACCTGCAGCAGGGCGCCGGTGGCGCTGCCATTGGCGGGGACTTGCCATTGAGCGACGACGGTGCCGTTGGCGAGGCCGTCGGCATCGCCCGCGCCGCCATCTGTGACACTGAACGGGACGTAGACGTCAACAATGCCGTTGATGCCAGGTTCGCTGGCCAAGTCGGAAATCCGGAACGTGACCGGGCTTCCGGAATTGATGCCGGCCACGGTGAAGGTCGCCATGCTGCCCGGCGCGTAGTCCGCCTTGTCGGTCGTGACGGTCATCGATTCCGCGACTGGAGACGTAGCCGCTCCGTTGCCTGCCCCGAAAGTGGGCGGCGGCGCAGCCTCGGATCCGGCAGCGATTGCGCTTCCGGTCGTAGACCCGAATATCGGCCGTTCACCGGCCTGCGGCGACGACGGACTCGCATCGTCGTGCGCCGCCCCGCCGGCCCCGGCGTAACTGCTGACGCCGACAGCTGCTGACAGCGACGCGTGATCGACGCCGACCGGCACGTATGCGCTGTCCGTCACGTGTTTGTACCGCCTCCCGAGAGGCGTATTCGCGACCGTCGCGTCGGCAAGCGCGCGGTGCTCGTCTCGCCGGTGTATCGGCCTGGCCCACGCGCTCAGCGAATGTTGTTCGCGGTCGTCATGCGTTGCCTCGCGCAACCTCGTTCCGGCGTCGACCGGCGGCCGATCGGCCGCCGGTGTGTCCCACGGGAATGACCCGACACCTAACAAACGATGATCATGATCCATGACATGACCCGTTAGCGGCGTCGCCATTTAATTACGGCGGCGGTCGCATTTAATTATGCGCCGTAGAGTTAAATTAGACAAGAAATAATTTTAAATATTTACACCCCGCCGGGCGTCATTATTCCCCAACCGGTCCGGCTTGCCCGAGCACTCTGGCTTGATCAGAGGCATCCAATTAGTCGCGCATCCGCATGCGGATCGACCCCGTGTACCTCGTGCGGCAGCCAACGAGGTCTTGTTTGCAAGTCGCCTTGCTAGATCGGAGGTTTTTCAGAAATCTGAACGCACACGCAAGTATTTATTTATTATTCAATATTTAATTGACATTCAACATTAAATACAGAAAAGTCATTTGATATCTGATTTGGACAAGTGGGCTCGTCATGTTCAACCAGAGCTCAACCTCTTTGACTGTCTCCGAAAACAGCCTCGCGGCACTTATCGGTATCCCGGACCCCCATGGTCCCGGCTTCGCTTTGTCGGCCCGGACGGCGAGGGTGACGGTTCTGCTGTCCAACGGCACGGTGCTGCTTGCCGACGGTGTCACGTCCTTGATCTTAGGGCAGGTCATCACCGTCGCTGCGGCGCCGGTGGCGGTCGAGCGCCTTCAGCGGCGGCAACGGCGTTTACGCCTATCGCGGCGCGGGCTCTTCCCCACAAAAAACTACGCGGTCGACGTCCTCTTCAAGGCTCAGCTCGCAGCATAGGAACGGACGATGCACGCCGAACTCTACACGGACGGAATCGAACAGATCACGGTCACTGGCACGATCGTGCGCGTCGACCTGGTAAGTTTCTCGCCGACAGAACGAGATGCCGGCGATCATCCCAAGAAGGTGTTCTGCCAGCGGCTTATCTTTTCCGCTGAAGCATTCGCGAATTCGGTCGATGTGATGCAGAACGCGCTGCGGGGGCTGGTGGATGCCGGCGCTATCACGCGCGCCCATCCGCGGCTGGCTACAACGACGCCGAACCCGGCCGATAATCGCGTAGCACCCACTGTTTCCAGCGACCCCGGGCAGCCGAATGTCTCTCCTAATTTCCGATGATCGCAAAGAGGGCAACGCAGCCGCCTCGGAGGAGCGTTCGCCGGAGTTCGTGGTGTCGCAGCCGCAGACCGCGCTTCAGTGTCTGGTCAAGGTTGCGGCGCATCACGGCGTCGATCTGACGGTCGACCGTCTGCGCCACGCCTATGCGGTCGGCGCCGACGCGGTCTCTCAGACGCTCGTGCTGCGCATGGCGAAGGCATTCGGCCTGCGCGCCCGTGGCACGCGGATGACTTGGGATACCCTGTGTCACCTGGGCGAGGCCTATCCCGCTCTCGCTCAACTCGCCAATGGCAACTGGGTTGTTGTGCTCGCGGCTGGCAAGGACGCGGCGGAGAACGACGTCCTCAGCCTTCTCGATCCGGCTGCGGAACAGCCGGAGCCTCTGGTCGTCGACCGGGAGAGGTTCTGCGGCAACTGGCATGGCGACGTTGTCCTGGTCAAGCGCGGTCAGTCGTCGGCGACAGCGGAGCAGCCGTTCGGCTTCCGCTGGTTCATTCCCGAACTTCTCCGCGAAGGCCGGCTGTTCGTCGATGTCGCCGTGGCAGCGATAGTGCTTTACGCGCTGGGCCTGATCCTTCCCATCTTCTTTCAATTGGTGATCGACAAGGTCCTGGTGCATGAGAGCTTCATGACGCTCTATGTCCTTGTTGCCGGTGCCGCCGTGGCGCTGACATTCGACGCGGTTTTCAATCTCCTACGCCGCTATCTGCTGATCTATGCGACCAACAAGATCGACATCCGCGTCGCGACGAAGACGTTCGGCCATCTCCTCGGTCTGCCTATAACCTTCTTCGAGAACATCTCGGCGGGGGTGCTGGTCAAGCACATGCAACAGGCGGCGCGCATCCGCGAATTCCTCACCGGGCGGCTATTCTTGACAATGCTCGACGCCTTGTCGCTCCTGGTCTTCATTCCCGTCCTTGCCCTCTACAGCGTGAAACTGACACTTTTGGTGCTCGCCTTCACCGGGCTCAGCGCACTCGTCGTGACGCTGCTCATTGGGCCGTTTCGGCGGCGGCTGTACAGTCTGTACCAAGCCGAAGGCGAGCGGCAGGCGCTGCTGGTGGAGACCGTGCATGGGATGCGGACGGTCAAATCCCTGGCCATGGAACCGTTGCAGGGCAGAAATTGGGACGACCGCTGCGCGCAATCGGTCACGACCCGTTTCAGCGTCGAAAAGCTGTCTGCCGTCGCGCAGTCCATCACCGGTCTGCTCGAGAAATTGATGATGCTGGGCATCATCGGGTTCGGCGCGCTCGCGGTCTTCAACAACGAGATGACGATTGGCGCGCTCGTCGCCTTCAATATGCTCGCCAGTCGTGTATCGGGGCCGCTGTTGCAAATGGTCGCGATGGTGCACGAATATCAGGAGGTCGCGCTCGCGGTGCAAATGCTCGGCGAGGTCATGAACAAAAAACCGGAGCGTGAGGGGCGGCGGAATGGCCTGCGGCCCAACCTGAGCGGAAAAATCGAATTTGAAAATGTATCCTTCCGCTATAGCGCCGACGGCCCGCCGGCGTTGGACGATATCTCCTTCACGATTCCCGCCGGAAGCATGTTCGGCATTGTCGGCCGCAGCGGCTCGGGCAAGACGACCCTGACGCGGCTCATCGCCGGTCTCTATCCGATCCAGGACGGGCTGCTGCGTGTGGACGGCTTCGATGCGCGCGAGCTCGATCTTGTTCACGTCAGGAAGAGCCTCGGCATTGTACTGCAAGACAACTTCCTATTCCGTGGCACGGTGCGCGAAAATATCGCCTGCGCGAAACGTGACGCGACGTTCGAGGAAATAGCCCAAGCCGCGCGGCTCGCCGGCGCGGACGAGTTCATCGAACGCCTGCCGCGCGGTTTTGACACCTTGCTCCAGGAAAATGCCGAGAACCTTTCGGGCGGGCAGAAGCAGCGGCTGGCCATCGCGCGGGCGCTGATCACCAATCCACGTCTGCTGATCCTAGACGAAGCGACAAGCGCCCTAGATGCCGAAAGCGAGACGATCATCCGCAGGAATCTCCGCGGCATCGCACAGGGGCGTACGGTCGTCATCGTCTCGCACCGGCTGTCGATGCTCACCGATACGAGCGAAATTCTCGTAATCGATCGCGGCCGGATCGCCGACATCGGCCGCCACGATCAGTTGTTGTCGCGCTGCACGACCTATCGCCAGCTGTGGAACCAACAAATGAAGCAGAGCGCATGACGAACCTTACGCCGCTGCCGTCGAAGCCCTCGCCTGAGCGGGCGCTTCAGCGCGGATCGACCCGGCGGCCACGGGAGCAGGTGCGCGCGCGGTCAAAGGTGATTTCCGAATTCCAGTCGGACGCGGCGGAGATCGAGGAGCGCACTCCGCCGCGGCTGGCGCGTCTCAGCCTCTATTGTGTCGTGGCACTGATCGCGGCGGCCGTCGCCTGGGCGTCTCTCTCGCACGTCGATGTGATCGTGACCGCGCCGGGCAAGCTGATCACCACCACGCCCAACGTTGTCGTCCAACCGCTGGAAACGTCGGTCATCCGCGCGATGCACGTCAAAGTAGGGGACGTCGTCGAGCGCGGCCAGCCGCTGGCAACGCTCGACCCGACCTTTTCGCAGGCCGACGTGGATCAACTTCGGCAGCGAGTGAACGCGCTGGACGCCGCCATCGCCCGCCTTGACGACGAGATGAATGGCAGGGACTTCGCCGCAGCGGTTTCCGCCAATCCGGACCAATCGCTCCAACACAGGCTATTTTTCGAGCGCAAGGCGTTTTACGAGGCCTCGCTGCGGAACTATGACGCGCAGATCGCGAGCGCCGAGACCAATATCAAGACAGCGAGGGCGGAAATCGAGCTGCTGATTCAGCGCCGCGATACTCTGAACGCCATCGAGGGCATTCGCCAGATATTGACCGACAAGGACCTCGGATCGCGCCTCAACCTGCTGGCGTCGCATGACGCGCGCCTCGAGGTCGAGCACAGCCTGTCACGCATTCGCGGCAGCGAAGTGGACTACGCGTATCGCCTGGAAAAAGTGCAGGCGGAACGGCACGTGTTCATCAATGATTTCCGCCGCACCGCCTATCAAGAACTCGTCGATACGCTGGCCAAGCGGAACAGCTCCGCGGAGGATCTCAGGAAAGCCGAGTTGCGTCGGCACCTCATCGTTTTGACAGCTCCCGTCGATGCGGTCGTGCTCGAAATCGCCAATCGCTCCGTCGGTTCGGTGTCGCGCGAGGCGGAGACATTGTTCTCCCTCGTGCCGCGTGACGTCCCGTTACAGGCGGAGATCCGTGTTGACGGCAAGGATATCGGCCGTGTCGCCGCCGGTCAGTTGGTGCGGATCAAGTTCGATGCTTTTCCGTTCCAGAAATATGGCACCGGCACTGGCACGGTGCGGGTTATCAGCCGGGACTCCTTCGCGCCGGAGGCAAAAGGGGAGGTCGCCGCCCATGCGACGCCGCCTTATTACCGCGTCCTGGTGGATATCAACGACGCACGTCTACGCGATCTGCCTGAGCGATTCCAAATGATCCCGGGAATGACGGTGACGGCGGAACTGAATGCCGGTAGCCGCAGCGTCATCTCGTATTTCCTTTATCCGCTCACGCGCGGATTGGATGAGAGTCTACGTGAGCCTTGAAAAAGCTGCGTACGTATGTCGACTATTATGGTCAGCAGAACCACATAGACGCCTGATAGAGAAGTCACTGTTGGCCCAGATAGAAACGGTAGCCGGCGATGCTGAAAATATTCCGTTTAAGGCCGCTTGTTCCGGCTTCGTGCTGTGCGTGGGTTCTGTGCTGAACTATTGCGATGGCGACGGCCCTCAAGGCCGAACCGGATTGGAAAGAGTTCTAAACGGTTTGCTTCGGCCGGAAACTATTTGGCCAGCAAGCGCATCACTTCCGCGGCCGCATGCGCGGTCTCTTCGCGCGCCAGCTTTTCGGCCTGCAAAGCCTTGCCAGTTTTGATCGCGGCAAACATAGCGCGCAGCGAGCCCACGCTTTCGCGCGAACGTTTCGGCGAGCGCTTGGGATGCGTCAGTCCAAGCGCCCGCCAGCGCCAGATGCGCGCATGCAAGATCGAGATCATCGACGACAGCGATTCGCTGCCGGCACCTGCCACCAACGCATCGTAGAAACTGTTCTTGGCTTGCAGGATCGCCGCCGGATCGCCGGCAGTGTAACAGCGCGTCACCTCCTCAAGAGCGAGCCGCAGAGACTTAAGCTGCTCGGGACCCGCGTTGAGGACGAAAAGCCGGGCGGCCAAGCCGACCAGCACCTCGCGAATGGTATAAAGGTCCTTGGCTTCGCCGGCGCTGAGTTCGCGCACCACGGGGCCTCTATTGGCAATTGTCGCCACCAGGCCTTCGGTCTCGAGCTGACGCAACGCCTCGCGAATGACCGTGCGCGACACGTCCATCATCTTGATCAGTTCGCGCTCGACCAGTCGTGACCCGGGCGCCAGCCGCCCCGAGATGATCGCCTGGCGCAAATAATCCAGCACCTGATGGCGCAGCGGCGCTGCCGACCTGCGAATATTGGGGATTTTCGGGGCATCAAGCATGACGGTTGCTCCGGGGCGCGGGCCGTAATATCGTATTACGGAAACCAAGCCTAGTTAAAAGGCAAGTCCGGTGGAAGGAACGCCCATGAGCACAAGTCCCGTCAAGCTCGGCATTATCGGCCTTGGCCGCTGGGCAAAGGTCCTGACCCGCGCCAGCAAACAATCCGACAAACTGCAGATTGTCGCGGGCTTCAGCCGCTCCGAAGAGAAGCGCCAAGCCTTTGCCAAGGAGATGGGCGTCGCCGCCGCTCCCGACTTGCAGACCATGCTCGCCGATCCGGAGATCAAGGGCGTCATTCTAACGGTGCCGAACGAGCAGCACCTGCCGGTCGCCCGCGAGGTCGCCAAGGCCAAAAAACACGTCTACACCGAAAAGCCCATTGCCGCGACGCTGGAAGATGGGCTCGAAATCGAGGATTTGCAGAAGCTCTACGGCGTCACCGTCACGGTCGGCCACAGCGCCCGGCTGTTGGCCGGGATCTGCAAGATCCGCGACGCGATCGATGCCGGCGAACTCGGACGGGTCGCTTTCATCGAAGCGAATTTCTCCAACGAACGGGCGCTCGAACTCACGCCTGAAACCTGGCGCTGGTACAAAGCTAAAGCGCCGGGCGGCCCGTTGTCGCAACTCGCCATCCATCAATTCGACGTTCTGCACTATCTCGGCGGTGAAATCGCAGAAGCGAGTTCGATCGCTTCGAAATTGTCGCCGGTCGGCGCCGAGGTCGATGATCAGTCGATGACGGTGTTGAAATTCACGGACGGCAAGGTCGGCTATGTCGGCTCGTCATGGACCTCGCCCGGTATCTTCTCGGTACGCGTGTTCGGCTCCAAAGGCCTGATGCATTGCGAGATCGATTTTTCGAGCTGGGACGTGCCGAGCAAGCTGCACCTGACGTCCTCTCTCTATATCCAACGCGGCAAGGACGGCTACGGCAAGCGCGAAGACTTGAAGGTTCCGGAAGGCGACATGTTCCGTGCCGAACTGGAATTATTCGCGGAGAGCTGCCACACCGGCAAGCCGAACGGTCTGACCGCGCACAACGGCAATGTCGCTGTCGCGGTGGTCAACGCGGCGCTGCGATCGATCGATCAACGCGGACAGTTGGTGAGCGTCGCAGACATGATCGCCGAGGCGCGGGCTCGCAACAGTGGAAAGGCCCGCCATGTTGCCTAGCCGCTATTTCATCGACCTGACGCAGCCGGAAATCGCCGACCAGCTAAAAAAGAATCCATTGGTCGTGCTCCCGGCGGGGAGCGTCGAACAGCACGGTCCGCATCTGCCGACCGGCACCGACATTTTCGCATCCAATGTCATTGGCCACGCCGTTGCCGAGAAACTCGATGGCTTGGTCTTGCCGGCCACGCCGTTTGGCGTCACGCCGATGCATATGCCATTCGAAGGCACCATCAGCTTCACACCCGACACCTACATGCGGGTCGTGACGGAGACCTGCGTGTCGACCGCCAAACATGGTGCCAAGTATCTGCTGATCCTCAATTGGCATGAGGGCAACATCCCGTCGCTCGCCATTGCCGCGGAATCGCTGCATCGCGATCATGGCATGACGGTCCTTACTGTACAGGCTTGCTACGTCGCCGAGGAACTGTACGGCCATTCCTGCAACGGCCTGACCCACGGCGGCGAGATCGAAGCGCTTGCCGTGCTGGCCTATCGCCCCGACCTCGTGCATCTCGATCGCATCAGCAACTCATCCGATCACACCCACGGCCACAAGATGGACAAGCTGCGACGCACCCGCAGCTATCAGCCGGTGCTCACCGACATCCGCTCGATTGCCACAACCGGCTGGTTCGGTAGTCCGCAACACGCGACGGCGGAAAAAGGCGTGCGTATGCTCGCCGATATCTCCGACGCTATCGCCAAGGAAGCGGCCGAGATATTCAAGCAGCTCGACACGGTCCAAGGTGGCACCGCCGAGATCAAGCATTTGCGGCAGGCGGTCTAATGGTCAGGCTGTTGAAACAGGCTGAGGCAAAGCGCCTAGGCTTGCCGGGGCGCACGTCGCTCGAACCGGTCTCCGGCGAGATGGGATCGCGCATCAGTTTCCGCATCGCAACGATCGCGCCGGCGCGGCCCGGCGACAAGATACGCGGGCCGCATCTGCATCGCGATTTCGAAGAGTGCATCTACGTCTTGTCAGGACGAGGCACGATGCATTGCGAAAGCGGCGAACATCCCGTGCAGCCAGGCGATACGCTGCTGGTTCCCGCCGGCGAAAAACATATGACGGTGAATACCGGGACCGAGCCGCTCGTCCTTTTGTGCTTCTTCCCCGTCGGAGACGTGAGCTCCGGCACGACGGAGTTTCCGAGCTTCTAAATCAATGTCCGTGCCTCTGTAGCCCTTGGAGACCCTCAAAATGACAGACGTACTGGTCCTGCGGCCGCAGGCGGATTTCGCCCGCGTCGGTGCGCTCCCTCCGGACTCTCTGTCGGTCAGCTATCATGCTCCGGATTGTGCCGAACTCCCCGCGCTGATCCGCCAGGCCAAGGCGCTGGTGGTTCCGGCGGTCGGCCCTAAGCTCGCGTCCATACTGTTTGAAGGCACGTCGCTCAAGCTCGTCCAGGTCACGGGCGCAGGCCTCGACCGCCTCGATAAGGCAGCATTGACGAAGGCTGGCATCCCGGTCGCCAACGTTCCCGGCGGCAGCAATAGCGCGGTCGCCGAATATGCCGTCACCGCGGCTTCCATGCTGCTGCGGCGCTTCAGTTGGTCCAGCGCCGAGATCAAGCGCGGCAATTACGCCGCATTCCGCGCAAAGCTCATGGGCGACAATCTCGCTGGCATCGAGGGCCTGCTCGTTGGCATTGTCGGTTTCGGCGTCATTGGGCTTGCGGTGGCGCAAGCCTTCGCCAAAGCGGGCTGTCGCATCTGCTACTACGATCCGGCACCTGTTGTTGATCCGGCAGCAGCGGCGGCCATGGGCGCGACAGTCATGTCGCTCGATGAGTTGCTGCGGAGCGCAGACGTCGTGACCCTGCACGTGCCGCTATTGCCCGCGACCCAAGGCCTCATCGGCGCAAGCCAACTTGCGGGCATGAAAAAGCACGCGGTTCTGATTCAAGCCTCGCGCGGCGGCATCGTCGACGAACAGGCGCTTGCCGAATGCCTGCGCTCTGGCCATCTCGGCGGTGTCGCGGTCGACGTCTATTCAACCGAGCCGCCGGCGGCTGACAATCCGTTGCTCGCGCTCGATGGCGACGCCGCACACCGTCTGCTGCTCACACCGCACATTGCCGGCGTTACGCGCCAGTCGGCGGCATTCCTGTTCCGCTCGGCATGGCAGAACGTCGAGCGCGTGGTGGTGACAGGCGCGCCGCCGCTCAATCGGGCCTATTGAGCCGCGTCGCTCAGTTGACGGACAGCCCTGCGCGGCTGGCCACGCCACCCCATCGCTCGATGTCGGTCCGCAGTTGCGTCGCGAACTGCTCCGGCGTGCTTGCAATTACGTCGTAGCCGAGCGTTTTGACGCGCTGCTTCATCTCATCGGTATTGAGAATGGCGATGATTTCGCTGTTCAGCTTTTTCACAATTTGCGGGTCGAGGCCAGCAGGGCCGAGCAGGCCGGCCCAGTTCGCAACCTCAAATCCGGGCAGACCGGATTCGTCCATCGTCGGCATGTCCGGCATCAACGCCGAGCGCTTTTTCTCCGCCATGGCGATCGGGCGGAGACGGTCGGATTTCTCGCCGAGCATGCCGGGCACGCTCGCGAACAACACCTGTACTTGCCCGCCGATTACATCCAGCAGCGCCGGATTCATGCCCTTGTTGGGGACGTGAACCATCTCAATGCCGGCCGTGGTCTTGAGCATCTCGCCAGCCAGATGCGATGCACTGCCGACGCCGGCCGAGCTGTAGCTCAGCTTGTCGGGATTGGCCTTGGCGTAAACGATGAATTCGCGGAGCGAATGCGCCGGCACCGACGGATTCACCACAAGGGCATAGGGGCTGATCGCCACATTGATGATCGGGGTGAAGTCTTTGGTCACGTCATACGGCGGGTTCTTGTGAGCAACGACAGAAAGCGACAGGCTGCTCGGCGTATACAGCAGCGTATAGCCGTCCGGCGTGGCTGCGCTCACAAACTTACTGCCGATGATGCCGGCGGCGCCCGCCCGGTTCTCGACCACGAAAGTCTGGTTCAAGCGTTCCCCGAGCTTTTGCGCCAGCATGCGCGCCATCACATCGACGCCGCCGCCGGCTGCAACCGGGACGATGATATGGACAGGTCTTTCGGGATATTGCGCACGCGCCAAACCGGCCGACCCGATGACGAATGTGATGACGATGCAGACCAGCAAGCGCCAAGGCTTATTTTTGATCATTGGCGTCCCCTCCCTGGGACAGTCCAGAACCGACGTTGCGGTTGAACCGTAATACGATAATATAGTCGCGCGCGAGCCAGCGAACAACACAATTGGAGCCCGGTTATTCAGCATCAGCCATGCGACCTTCCAGATCCAAGCAGGTGACGGGGTCTGCAATAACCAAAACTGGGCGGTGCTCGACGTACGCGGTGGTCGTCATAGGGTTGTGGGTAGAATTGCGGGCAGGGACGGCGCTTGAGCCGATTTCCCTTTGCCGTCAACGGCCGGCGGCGGAATGTATATCCGTTGCGCGCTTCAAATTCGAAAGCTTAAGCCGAATAGGCAAACGTCGGGTCCTTAGCCCCAAGGAGACATTGACTGTGGTCGGCTTTGCCCGCCGAACATAGTCACCGCTGTTTCGAAGGCGCTCTTACTCCCCGGGTAATTTCCGAATGCCACACTGACTGATTTTGTGTCGCCTTAGCTGCTTATCGAAGAGCTGAGCGCGTGGGCGCTGTCAGTCTGCCGCGAAGGCACGCGGATCTGTCTGTTCAAGGAGTGCTGCGTTTCCCTCGACAGGCTGGCATTACCGAGAATAAGCTATTCCAGTCGAAGGACGCGTTGCTTCAAACTGAGGTCAGGCGGGGATGAAAGCTTCGCAATTTCGCTATCATTTCCCAAGCTCGGTCGATGAGGCTATCGCAACCTTGGCTGAAGTGGCACCGCATGAGGGCCGGGTATTGGCAGGCGGACAAAGTCTGGTGCCTATTATGGCGTTTCGGCTTTCGCGCCCGACACACCTTGTCGATATAAATGGTGTTACCGAGCTCAATCGCATCAGGGTTCAAGGCGATAAATTGTGTATCGGTGCGTGTGTCCGGCATGCGGCGTTCGCTCGTCCAGTCGTTGAGGGCGTGTTAGGGACGATGCTAGCAGAAGTAGTGAAACATATTGCTCATTATCCGATCCGTACCCGTGGCACATTCTGCGGCAGCATCGCTCACGCCGATCCATCATCCGAATGGTGTACGGTTGCGGTTGCGCTGGGCGCCGAGATGATCGTGAAAAGTGTTCGAGGCGAGCGCACTATCCCTGCGAACGATTTTTTCGCGGGAATGATGACAACAAGTTTGCGGGAGGACGAACTTTTGGTTGAAGTCCGCCTGCCGTTGCTAACCCCCGATACCCGGTTTGGCTTCGATGAATTCAGTCGCCGTACCGGCGATTTTGCGCTCGCGATGGCACTCACCGTTTATCGTGTCGAGGAAGGCCGGATCGTGGCGCCGCGCGTCGCAATCGGCGGCGCAGAGCCGCATTCACGGCGGATATCGGCTGCGGAACAAGCTCTTGAGGGACAGCGGCCCGGTCCTGAACGCTTTAGTCTCGCGGCAGACCAGGCCGCACGCGCCATCGAGCCCATGGAAGATATGCAAACGTCCGGCGAATATCGGCGCGCTCTGGTGCGGTATACGACGCAAAGCGCGTTGGAGCGTTCGATGGGGGACGACGCATGACAGATATGATGGAAATCACGCTCTGCATCAACGGGCATGACTATGCCATCGAGGTTGAGTCAAGAAAGACGCTGGCCGACGCAATCCGGGATGAATGCGGATTAACCGGTACACATGTCGGTTGTGAGCACGGAGTCTGCGGCGCTTGCACGGTAGTGGTCGGGCAAGAGGCGGTTCGGTCATGTCTGATGTTTGCAGTTCAGGCGAACGGCAAACACATTCGGACCGTCGAAGGCCTCGCAAGTGGGCAAGAGCTTCACCCTTTGCAGCGCTCCTTCATCGCAAATCACGGATTGCAATGTGGCTTCTGCACGCCAGGCTTTTTAATGTTGGCCGTAAACGTGCTCGAAACGACTCCAAACATCACCGACGCCGAAATGTTGGACATCCTGTCGTCCAATCTGTGCCGTTGTACCGGCTATCGGAGCATCGTGAAGGCGGTGAAGGATGCCGCCCTTGAAATGCGTATGGCGAACTCGTCTTGATCAAGTTTATCTAGCGCCTGCTCCGGTAAGACGAATTGGGAAGGCCGAGATCTATCATGCCGATCGATACTCACGCCCACTACGCGCCGTTGCAGCTGCTCGGGCTATTGCTTCCAGTTGCCGGGGGTATTGGGATTTCACCCGCTTCTTCGGCGGTGCGTCTGTACGCTCGTTCTGTTGTCCTAGGGTCAAGCCGATGCGATCGCGGACACAAACCCGCGAACCCGCGACGCTTTTTTGCGCGGATGCGCCAATATCCAGGCCTTTGATGGCGCGTTTCTAGCATGGCGGTATCAAGCATCATGAACGCTCTCCCTACCAGCATCATAGGTCAGCCGGTCAGCCGCATCGAAGACCTTCGCTTTGTCAGGGGCGAAGGGCAGTTCGTTGACGATTTGAAGCGCGACAAGATGCTTCATGCCGTGGTCCTGCGCAGTGGCGTAGCGCATGGTCGCATTCGTCGCCTCGACGTATCGGCCGCACGTGCGATGAAAGGGGTTCACGGCGTGATTACCGCGACGGAGATCGGTACGACGATCCCGCTCATTCCGCTTCGGCTGGCGGTTCTGCCTGAATACAAGCCATATCTGCAGCCGGTCATCGCGAGGGATAAGGTTCGATACGTCGGCGAACCCATCGCCATCGTGGTGGCTAGCACGCAGGCGCTGGCAGAAGATGCGCTGGACGCCATCGATCTCGAGATCGAGCCATTACCGGCGCTGCCGGATCGAGCCTCCGCGGCCCGCGATGAATCGCTTTTGTTCGAGGAGAGCGGCACAAATCGCGCGCTGCGCTACGCGGTGTCTTTTGGCGATGCCGATACGGCCTTCGCCAAAGCCGAGTACACGCGCCGTGAGACCTTCCGCTGTCACCGCCTGACGGCTTTGCCGCTGGAAACGCGCGGCCTGATCGCCGAGTGGAATTCCGCAAAAACCAAGCTTGTCGTCAATGGGGCGACCAAAGTTCTGTTCTTCAATCGCCGCATCCTGGCGCCGATGCTCGGCATTCCCGAGAGTGACATCGATATGATCGAGGTCGACGTCGGCGGCGGCTTCGGTGTGCGCGGCGAGTTCTATCCTGAGGACTTCCTCATCCCCTATGCCGCGCGCTATGTGGGCCGCCCGGTCAAATGGATCGAGGATCGCCGGGAACACCTGACGGCAACGAACCACTCTCGCGACGTCGAGTGCGAGATCGAAATTGCGTGCATGCGCGATGGCACGATTCTCGGATTGCGCGGGAATATCGTGAGCGACATGGGAGCGTATATTCGAACCAATGGCGGCGTCGTTCCGGCTAAAGCGGCCCAGTTCCTGCCGGGACCCTATCGGATCGGCGATATTGCAATCACTGTCGAAGTGCTGATGACCAGCAAGACGCCCGTGGGCACGATGCGGGCACCGGGCAGGTTCGAGGCGAACTTTTTCCGCGAGCGGCTTCTCGACATGGTCGCGAACGACCTTGCGTTGGATCCGATGGAGTTTCGTCGCAAAAATCTCCTCACGGAGGCGGAACTACCTTACTTCTCCGGAAAGCTTGTTCCTTACGAAGCCGAAACGGAATTCGACACCGGTGACTATCACGCGGGCTTCGAGCGCGCTCTGATCGAGATCGGCTGGGCCGACAAGAAGTCGCTGCAGGGCAAGCTAGTCGATGGCCGCTATCATGGTTTGGCCGCGGTACCGTTCATCGAGAGTAGCGGGTCGGGCAAGGAAAACGCCAGGCTTGTGATCGAAGAAGACGGTTCTGTGTCGGTCTATGTTGGTTCATCGGTGCTCGGACAGGGGCTCGAAACGACTTTGGCGCAGGTTGCTGCTGAAACGCTGAACTGCGGCTTCGATAAGGTTCGAATCTTTCATGGCTCGACCACCTATGTCAGCGAGGGCTTCGGCACCTTTGCTTCCCGCTCGATGGTGGTGGGTGGTTCGGCGGTCATGGACGGATGCAACAATCTGTTGGCCGCAATTCGTGCCGCCACGACCGAGCGCCTCGCATTTTCCAACCAGGAAATCGTCATTGCAAACGGATTAGTTCAGGCTGGCGATCAAACATGGACCTTCGCCGATTTCGTCGGCCTCGAAGTGAAGGGCACTTTCGCGACGACGATCCGGACTTACAGCTATGGCGCGCACGCCTGTCACCTTGCAGTCGATCCTCGTACGGGGCGAGTCGAGATACTCGATTACGTGGCTATCGAGGATATCGGACGCGCCATCAATCCTGCGGTCGTCCACGGCCAGGCGATCGGAGCTTTGGTGCAGGGCCTTGGCGGGGTCTTTCTGGATCACTTGATCTATGACGCGGATGGGCAATTGCTCAACACCTCTCTGGCCGAATATCTCGTGCCTGTGGCGTCGGATTTTCCCAATGTTCGCGCCATCACCCTGGAGCTTCGTCGGTCGAAGACAAATCCTCTCGGCGCCAAGGGCGCAGGAGAGGGTGGCATGGTCGCAGTCGCTGCGACGGTTGCAAATGCGGTCGCGGCTGCGCTGAGACCGCTCGGTGTTGAAGTGCATCACTTGCCGTTGTCGCCCGCGGCTATCTGGGGTCTCGTGAATGAACGAAGACCTGATGCAGCAAAAGCATGAGAGATAAGGGGAATCAAATGAAGCGAATGTCTCTCGTGCTTGCGGCGTTTTTCGCCGTTTCGACGTCCCTATTCGCATCGGCACAGGACGTCTACCCAAGCAGAGGCATTAAATTGGTTGTGCCGTTTGCGGCCGGCGGCAACACCGACGTGGTGGGCCGGCTCGCCGCTTCGTTCTTGCAGAACGAGCTCGGCGTCAGCGTTGTGGTCGAGAATCGCGCCGGCGCAGGCGGCATCGTCGGTACGGAGGCGGTGGTGAAGAGTGCGCCTGACGGATACACGCTCTGTATCTGCGGCAACGGCCCGCTGACCGTAGCGCCGTGGACCGAGAAGGTCCCGTATGAACCGTTCAAGGACCTCACGCCGATTAGTCTCATCAACACCAACCCACTTGTTCTGATCGTCAATCCACAGCTCGAGGCCAAATCCGCTGCCGATCTGCCCGCGCTGAGCAAGGGCACACCGAACGGTCTGAGTTACAGCACGGTCGGCTCAGGCGGCCTCGTTACATTCTCGGCTGAAATATTTCGGGTTCAGACGGGAGCGCATCTTGTCGCGGTGCCGTATCGAGGCGGCGCGCTCGCGGCCACGGCGGTGGTGAGCGGGGAAGTCCAACTCTCTTTCGCCAACATGTCGGACGCCATGGGGCAAATGTCCGCCGGCACGGTAAGGCCGCTCGCCATTACCACGGCGACGCGTAGCCCTCATACACCCGACCTTCCTACACTCATGGAACTGGGGCTGGTCAGTTACCCGGTCATGTCGTGGAACGGTTTGATGGCTCCGGCGGGCACACCGCAGGCTGTCGTGGACCGGCTGGCTACTCTGATGGCTAAAATGGCCAACGATGATTCCATTCAAAAGCGAATGGCTATGGTCGGCTCAAATTCGGTTGCCAATTCCCCGAGCGAATTCACCAAAATGCTGCACGAAGAGTCCGCCCAGTGGGGCAAGGCGCTCAAGGAAATTGGCCTGAGAAATTGATGCCGTGATGTGGCGAGATCGTTGAAAGAATGGTGAGATCATGAGCGCTTCGCCCCCGAATGATCGACGCTTGCTAAAGACGCGTCGAGCGATTTTGAGAGCCGGTGGCATTGCTGCGGCGAACGTGGTGGCGATGCCCTTCCTTGCACGTTTCAGCGCGGCTCTGGCCGACTGGCCCGAGCGGCCGATCCGGCTTGTGGTTCCGTTCGGCCCGGGCGGGCCGGTGGATGTTATCGCGCGCCTGATGGCACCTGGCCTTTCCGACGCGCTGAAAGCTTCGGTTGTTGTCGAGAACAAGCCGGGGGCTGGCGGCAACATCGGCAATGCGAGCGTCGCCCGCGCGGATCCGGACGGATACACCGTTCTGTGCACGTCGAGCACATTCGTCATCAACCCGATGCTCTACGCAACCGTGCCTTATGATCCCGTCAACGATTTTCTTCCAGTGGCAGATCTGGCGGGATCACCCACGGCCTTCGCCGTTCAGCCGAGCCTCGGCGTCAAGACCCTCGCCGAATTTGTGGAGTATGCGAAGCAACGGAAAGGGCAGTTGAGTTACGCCCACTCTGGTTTTGCGACGCCGGCGCATTTGGCCGGAGAGTTTTTCAAGATGCGCGCCGGTCTCGATCTGACCGCGGTCCCATTCAGCGGGGGTGGACCCGCCGTTCAATCATTGCTGACCGGCGCCGTTCAAATGGTTTCGACGGCCCTGCCTGGAGCGCATCCTCACATTGTCGCAGGTACCCTCACGGGCATTGGAATGACCGGAGAAAAACGATGGTTCGATCTTCCGCAGGTTCCGACCATCGTCGAAGCCGGGTATCCAGGCTTCGTCGTCGACACCTTCACGGCGATGTTGGTGCCGGCAAAGACACCCCAGAACATTGCCGATAGGCTCACGAAGGCATGCATCGCGATCCTGCAACATCCGGATATGCAGGCGCGATTGCGGACCGTAGGGTTCGAAGCGTCGGCCGGCGGACCGGACGCTCTGCGGGAACGTATCGAGCGCGAGCTTCCCATGTGGAAAGGAATCATTCAGCAGGCGAAGATCGCTCCTCCCTGATAGGCGGGTCCGAGGCCGCTCCAGCTAGTCGACGACTGGCATAGGTACGAGTGGAAGGTGCGGCGCAAATAGCGAACCGGCCCATCTAGGGTTTACCAGCGCAGGAGCTACTGCGTTGGAATTTTCGCCGCCTTCACCAGTTCCAGGTTATCGGCGACGTCTTTTTTGAAGAACGCACCGAACTCCGCGAGCGTCATCGGCATCGGATCGACGCCAACCGCGACCAACTTCTCCTGCACGGCCGGCAACGCCAGCGCCTTCATCACCTCCGCATGCAGTTTGTCGGCAATGGCGCGCGGTGTCTTGGCCGGGAGATAGGCGCCCGTGTAGAAGGGATAGATCGCGTCTGCCGTGAGGCCGGCCTCGACCATCGTCGGCACCTCAGGAAGCGAGGGGGGGCGCGTTGAAGAACTGATCGCGAGCGGGATGAGCTGGCCGCTACGGATAAGGCTGATCACGCTTGTCACCGGCGCCACGGAAAAATCAATGCGGCCTGCTATGACTTCGGTCAGCCATTCGCCTCCCTTGAAAGGAATGTGCTGCGCCTGGAAGCCAGAGCTCACCGCAAGCCGTTCGGCGCCGAAGTGGGCGGCCTACCCGACACCGACAGTCGAATAATTCAGCACTCCGGGTTTGGCCTTCGCCGTGGCGACCAGTTCTTGGAGCGACTTGTAGCGCCCGGGGCCCGTGACGACGACCAGCGGCGTCTGGCCGAACACCACAACCGGCGTGAAATCGTTCACGGTGTCGTAGGGCAGCTTCGTATAGAGAGCATTCGCAGCCGCAATCGAGCCGTACACCAAGATCGTGTGGCCATCGGGCGCGGCCTTGGCGACCGTATTGGCGCCTATAGTCCCGCCGGCGCCCGGCCGATTCTCGATCACGAAGGTTTGTCCGACCTGCTTTCCAACCTGCTCGAAGATGACGCGCGCAATGACGTCGCTGGCGACACCGGCCGGCAGTGGCAAAATAACTGTCACATTGCGCGAGGGCCATTCCTGCGCCACAGCGGATGTGAGCGTAGCGATCAATACAATCGCGCCAAACGCGGCGCGGCGAAGCATGTTTTTGTTCATGGTTTTTTCCTCCAGTTTGCACATTGAGAGACAAGCCATATTCCGTCAATGCAGTCCGTTCGTTGCCGGACCACAATTTTCCGCTACCGTTTACTCCCGGCCGTTCAGGCCTTCGTCAGAAAAGCTTTCATTGTCTCGGCCGCGTGTTGCGGCTTCTCCAATACCGAGGCGTGGCGGGTGCCGCCGATCCACAGCAACTCCGCGCCCTTTATATTGCCGGACAGCCAGCGCGCGGCATCGAGGAAGCTCGGAATATCGTCGTCGCCGCAGATCACCAGGGTGCGCGCTTTGATGGTCGGCACAAGGTCGCGCAGGTCGGCCGCGGCGAGCGCTTCGCAGGCGAGCGCGTAGCCTTCGCCGCTGGCGCGCCGCAGCGTGTCGCGCACGTAACGCACGCCCGGCAGGTCTTCGATCAGCGCTTGCGCCGAGAACCAGATTTTCAGCAAGGCATCGACCATGACGGCGACGCCTTTGCCGCGCGCGGTGGCGGCACGTTCCGCCCACATCCCGCGCATCTCGTCGGTGTAGCGCGGTGTGGTGTCGACCAGGATCAGCCGGTCGACGAGTTTCGGATACCGCGCGGCAAAGTTCTGCGCGATCAGACCGCCAAGCGAGATGCCGGCAACGCTCGCGCGCTCGAAGTTCTGTGCCTTCAGGATCGCCGCGAGTTGATCGGCAAGGTCGTCGATACTGTAGGCGCTGCCGGGCACCGCCGACGTGCCGTGGCCCGGTAGATCGTAGCGGATAACCGTAAAGTCGGAGCCGAGCGGCGCGGCAAAATCCCAGAAATGGCGATCGACGCCGAGACAGTGCAGCAGGACAAGGGCAGGGCCTTTGCCTTCGCGCGTTACCTCGATGTTGGTGTCGAGCCTGGCCATTGCCGCTCTCCCTAGTCCAGGTGTTTGTGGAAGAAGTCGAGCGACAACGACAGGGCCCGGTCGGCTTCCGGCTTGCTGTAGGTCAGGCCGCCGTGACGGGCGAAGGCGTGATCGGCGCCTGGATATTTGTGGATCGTCACCAGCGGATTGGGCGACAGCTTGCGCTCGAGAAGTTCGTTCACTTCCTTCTGCACCCAGCGGTCTTTCATCGCCATGTGCAGGACGAAGGGCCGGTGCAGGTTTCCGACTTCGCGGATGTTGTGCTCGATGTAGGTGCCGTAATAGGCGACCGCGCAGTCGATCTCGGTGCGGCAGCACATCAGGTAGCAGAGCTTGCCGCCGAGGCAGTAGCCGACCGCGCCGACCTTGCCGTTCCCTTCCGGCAACGTCTTCAGATAGGCGCGGACGTCTTCCATGTCCTGCACGCCGAGGTCGTAATCGAAGTTGTAATAGAGATCGAATGCCTTCTCGACATCGCCGGGATTGCGGTCGGACAGTTCGACACCCGGCTCCTGCCGCCAGAACAGGTCCGGTACCAGGCACACGAATCCGGCTTCGGCGAATTCATGGGCGTGGGCGCGCATGGTGTCGTTGACGCCCCAGATCTCCATAATGGCGATGATGGCGCCGACCGGCTTCCTGTCGGGATAGGCGACATAGGCGCCCATCTTGCCGTCGCGCATCGGAACGATGACGTTTTCGGTTCTCATGGGTCTTATTCCTTTTTCGGCTTGGACAGGCGCGCCGCCATATCGGCGATCAGCGTGCGATGCTCTTCGGTCGAATGCGCCAGCGCCTGGAAGGCCGCCGACATTTCGAGAATGGTTTCGAGACGGCTGGTCTGCGCCTCGCGGATCAGCCGCTTGGCCATCCGGAGCTGGTGGCCGGGGTTTGCAGCGATGCGTGCTGCGATCTTGAGCGCTTCGTCGAGCAGCAAAGCGCCCGGCACCACCTTGGAGACGAGGCCGCAGGCCAGCGCTTCCTGCGCGTTGATCGGATCGCCGGTGAATGTCATTTCAGCGGCCTTGGAAATACCGACGACACGTTGCAGCAGCCAGGCGCCGCCGTCGCCTGGGATAATTCCGATCTTGACGAAACTTTCGGCAAAAATCGCGTCTTCGCTGGCGATGCGCATATCGCACATGCAGGCAAGGTCGAGACCGGCACCGATCGCCGGGCCATTGATCGCAGCGATCACCGGCACTTCGAGATTGTGCAGGGCGATCGGGATGCGATGAATGCCTTCCTTGTACGCGTAGCGTTCGTCGACCGGCGGGATCGACCGGCTTTCGGCGCGCTGATGCATATCCTTGACGTTGCCGCCGGCGCAGAAGGCCTTGCCGGCGCCGGTCACGATCGCCGCGCGGATGCCCTTGTCGCGCTGGATATCGTGGCACGCCTTCTCGATGCCGGCATATTCGCGCTCCGACGACAGCGTATTGCGCGTCTCCGGCGAATTGAGCGTGACGATGGCGATGCCGTCGCGCTTTTCCAGCTTGATGAAGTCCGTCATGACAATCCTTGCGCTTGAACGATTTTATTTTCGGCCAGTGCATCGATCTCAGCGCGGCTGAGGCCGAGAACTTCTTCGAGCACCGAAAGCGTGTGTTGCCCCAACAGCGGCGGCGGCAGACGATATTCCACCGGCGTTGCCGACATGCGGATGGGGCTGCCGACCAGCGGCATGGTGCCGGCGGTCGGATGCGGCATCTCGATTTTAAGTTTGCGCGCCCGGATGTGCGGATCGTCGAACACGGCTTTGAGATCGTTGATGGGCCCGCACGGGACGCCGACACCTTCGCAGGCCTTGACCCAGTCCGAGGTCGGGCGCAGGGCCGTCACGCCGCTGAGCAGGCCGATAATGGTCTCGCGATGTTTCACCCGCAGCGTGTTGGTCGCAAAACGCTCGTCCTTCGCCCATTCCGGATGGCCGAGAACCTTGCACAAGGCCGCGAACTGGCCGTCATTGCCGACCGCAATGATCATGGCGCCGTCGGCGGTCGGGAAGTCCTGATAGGGCACGATATTGGGATGCGCATTGCCCATGCGGACCGGCGGAAGGCCGCTGGTCAGGTAGTTCATGTTCTGATTGGCGAGGCTCGTCACCTGGACATCGAGCAAAGCCAGGTCGACATGCTGACCTTCGCCTGTGAGATGGCGATGGTTCAGCGCCGCCAGCACCGAGATGACCGAGTAGAGGCCAGTCAATACGTCGGTCAGCGCCACGCCGACCTTTTGCGGTCCCGCGCCCGGTTCGCCATCCTTGCGTCCGGTGATGCTCATCAGGCCGCCCATGCCTTGAATCAGAAAGTCATACCCCGCGCGCGGCGCGTAAGGTCCCGACTGGCCGAAGCCGGTAATGGAGCAGTAAATAAGCCGCGGATTGATCTCTTTGAGCGACGGATAGTCGAGACCGTATTGCTTGAGACCGTCCAGCTTGAAGTTCTCAAGCAGGATATCGCATTTGGCGGCAAGCTCGCGAATGATGCGCTGGCCTTCAGACCGCGTGAAATCCACACAGACCGATTTCTTGTTGCGATTGGCGGACAGGAAATAGGCGGCTTCCGTGGTGTCGTTGCCGGCTTCGTCCTTGAGATAAGGCGGACCCCAGCCCCGGGTCTCGTCGCCCGTGCCCGGCCGTTCGATCTTGATGACGTCGGCGCCGAGGTCGCCGAATACCTGTGCCGCCCACGGGCCCGCGAGCACGCGGGAAAGATCGAGCACACGCAAACCTGAGAGCGCGCCGGGCATAGTGCAGTCCTATTGATCGAGGCGCATCAGCTTTCGCGCGTTCTTCTCGAAGATGGCGTTCTTGTCGGCATCGCTGATTGCCAGGCCGTTCACCGCATCGATGGTGCCCTGGATCAGTTGCTTGCCGCCGATCGAGTCGAATGGCGCATCGCTCGCGAACAACGAGCGCTCGGTGCCCCAGAAGGCATGGCCGCAGACCGTCGCGGGCAGAGAGCCGTTGAGCGCGGTGTCGGCATAGAGCATGTGGTAATAATCGAGCACCGGCCTTTGCAGTCCGGCTTTCTCGGCGATCGGATTGCGTCCCGGCGCACCGAAGAAAATCTGCTGAAAGCCAAGCGCGACCTTCTCTGCGAAAAACGGAATCATGCCGCCCATGTGGTGGGTGATGATCTTGAGGTTGGGCAGTTTGTCGAACAGGCCGGAATAGATCAGCCGGGTAACGCAAGCACTCGTCTCGTAAGGCCAGCCGAAGGTAAACCATATTTCACTTTCGGAATGATCTTCGGCCGCGTAGTCGGAAAAGTGAGGCCCGCGCATAGGATGGATCCAGATCGGCAGATCCTGCGCCGCCATATATTCGAAAAGTGGCAGGAATTCCGGATTGGATAGCGGCTTGCCGTTGACGTTGGTGAAAAGCTGGATGCCGCGTGCCCCGAGCGTGGTGATGGCTCGCTCCGCCTCGCGGATCGACGCATCCACGTTATTGGCCGGCATCGAGGCGGTGAAGGTCGGAAACATCTTGGGATATTTTCGGCAGACCCATGCCAGTTCGTCGTTCGCCAGTTTGGCGAGGTCCGGCGACTGATCGGGCCCCGCCAGCAATTCCAGTGGCGGATTGGAAAGCGACAGCACCTGCTGATAGTCGGGAAACTGTTCCATCAGCCGCAGCCGCGCTTCGAGGTCCCACAACGCCGGCAGCGCAGCGAAGGCCTTCACGCCGGGATTGTCGGGTGCCAGTTTCTTGAACTGCTCGTAGACCTTGGCAGGGGTGAAATGATTGAACAGATCGATCTTCACGCAGACGTCCTCTATATCATCGGCAGCCGCAGGGCAGGGTTGGCGGCGCGGATCGTGCCCGCGCCGCCAGTATTCGATCAGGCGTATTTCGCTTGATTAATTTCTTCAAGAGCGCGCCCCTTGGTTTCGACGCCGACCATCCACAGCGCGATCGACGCGACGAAGAACGAGAACGCAAAGGTGTGGAGCACGTACGCGCCCAACCCGTTGGCCAGCATCAGGCCGATGACGGCCGGCGCCAGGAACGAACCGATGCGGCCGATGCCAAAGAACCAGCCGACAGCGGTAGCCCGGAGACGCGTCGGGTGCAGTTCGCCGACATAGATGCTCGTCGCACCGTAGACACCTGGATTGACCCAACCGACGGCAGCGGCCGCGAAGTACAGCCAGATGCCGCTCGCTTCTGCAAACCACAGATGACAGAAGGCGCCGACGAAGAAGTACAGGAACAAGACCGGGCGGCGTCCAAAGCGGTCGATCAGGAAGCCGCAGGCCGTGTAGCCGAAGAAGGCCGAGATCGCCTGCACCAGCATGAAGACGATTGCCTGTGTCAGCGGAATGCCCCGCGCGAGGAGGATCGTTGGCAGCATGAACAGGATGCCGTTCGATGCCCAGAGGAAGCCGAACGACACGATCCACAACAGGACGGTGCGCTTGGCGCGGCCGGCCGAGAGCAATTCGGTTACGGTGACCTTGGATTCGACCGCGGCTTCATTGGGAAGCTTCGGCAAAGCCTGAATTTCGGCGGGCGTAAGATTACGGCCGAGCGCCTGGTGCTCGATATTCGCGACGGTCGCTTCGGCTTCCGCCACGCGGCCCTTGCTGAGCAAATAGCGCACCGACTCCGGCACGAAGCGCCGGACGAACAGCAGCAGGAAGGCCGGAATGACGCCGACGATAAACAGCGTGCGCCACCCGAAGTTCGGGATGATCAGCAGGCTGAGCACCGCGGCGAGCGCGAGGCCGAGCGGGAAGGCCGCCATGACGCTTCCGGCCATGCGGCCGCGCAGACGGCCCGGACTAAATTCAGAAGCGAGCGTCGACGTCACCGGCACTTCGCCGCCGAGACCGAAATTCGACATGAAGCGGAAGACGCTCAGCGACAGGATGTTCCACGAAGCCGCGACCAGGCCGGTAAAGACGGCGAAGATACCGATGGTCGACTGAAACGCGGTGCGGCGGCCGATGTAGTCGGAGATCGTGCCCCAGAACAGCGCGCCAACGAAGGCGCCGATCAGGCCAATGGTCGCAAGGAAGCCGGCTTGCGCCGGGCCGAGTCCGAACTCGCGGGCAATCGGCGGCAGAGCTGCGCCGAACAAGGCGAAGTCGGCCGCATCGAACATGATCCCGAGGAAGCAGACGATGAAAAAATTGCGATGCCATTTCGAAAACGGCAGCCGATCAAGACGGGTCAATAGTTCGGCGGATTTGTCCGCGTCCGACGCCATGGTCTCTCTCCCCATAAACAATGTTGATGCGGCTCTTGTTGGTCGCATTGGAGGGAACTGTAACAGCGCTCCATCCATAGGGAAAATGGCTATTTTCTATTTTATCGATAGAATATCCGCATGGATCGGTTTCCACCCTTCATAACACTCCGGCAAATCCAGTATTTCCTGGCAGCCGCCGAAAGCCTGCATTTCACCAAGGCCGCCGATCAGCTGGCAGTAACGCAGCCGACGCTTTCCCACCAGATCGCGCAGCTCGAAGCCCATCTCGGCGGTCCGCTGTTCGACAGGATCGGCAAGCAGGTGCGGCTTACGGAGTCCGGGACGCTGCTGCAGAACTACGCCAGCCGCGCGGTGCGCGAACTCGAAGCTGGCCGCCTTGCACTGTCCGAACTGGAAGGCATGATCCGAGGCGAATTGCGGATCGGCGTCATCCAGTCGTTCAGCCGTACGCTGCTGCCGTCGATCCTTGGCGGTTTCATCACCAAATACCCCGGCATCCATCTCAACATTCGCGAACTCACGGGACTTGAGATCGAGCAGGGCCTGGCCAACGGCTCGCTCGATCTTGGCATCGCCTTTGCGCCGACCGCGCTCGATGGCACCGATGTCGAGCCCGTGCTCGAGGAGCAACTGCTGTTGGTGGTAGGGCCCGACAACGAATTCGCCAAACGCAAATGGGTGAAGCTTGCGGAGCTCGACGGCAAATCGATGGTGCTTCTGACCAAGGATTTTCTGACCCGGCGTCTGATCGACAAATATCTTGGTGACGTCGGCGCCCGGCCCAATGTCGTCTGCGAGACCAACTCGATGGAAGTCATGCTGGGCGCGATCGCCGAAAGCAGTGTGTCGACGATTATCCCCGAGCACGGCCTGCGCAGTTCCGACGAGGGTTATCGTATCATTCCGCTGCGCGATCCGACGCCGGTACGCACATCGGCGCTGCTGTGGCCGAAATCGAGCTTCCGATCGGCGTCGGCGCGCACATTCGGTCAGATGATGCGCGACCGCTTTCTCAGCGGCGAACGGCCGTAGCTCAGGCCTTCGGCAGAAGTGGAAACAACACGCGTGGATTATCTTCGGCGATGGTTTTGAACTCCGCATCCGAAAAGCCGGCCTTGCGTGTCGTTCCGACCGGATCGAGGTCGGCGGGCGGGAACGAATAGTCACTGCCCAGCACGATGCGGTCCACAGATACGCGCGACGCCAGCCACTTCAAGATCGCCGGATCGTGCAGGATCGTGTCGTAGTAGAACCGCCGCAGGTAGGATGACGGCGCATTCTCGGCGACATCGCCCTGCTGCTTGCGGTCCATGCGCTCATGCATGATGTCGAAGCGGCCGGTCAGATAGGGAAACGTGCCGCCGCCGTGTGACAGCAAGATCCGCAGCTTCGGAAACCGATCGAGCACGCCGGCCGAAATCAGCGAGCCGACAGTGAAAGTCGTATCCACCGTGTATTGCGCGATTTGCGATAAGGCGAATTTGGCCGAACGCGGGCTCGGCTGCGCCTGCACCGGATGAATGAAAACGCCGATATCGAGATCGACCGCGGTCTGCCAGAACGCGTCCAGATCAAGCTCGCCGAGATTGACGCCCTCAACATTGGCGGCGACCACGGCGCCGACGGCACCGAGTTGCTTTACTGCGTGGGTCAACTCGGCGGCCGATTCATGCGCGTCAGGGAAGGGCACCGAGGCCAGCATCGAGAATTTGCCCGAATTCTTGTTGCAGAGCGCCGCCATATGCTCGTTGAGATAGCGATGCCATTTCAGCGATTTGTCGCGCGGCATACCGTGACCGAAAATATCGGCCCACATCGACAGCACCTGACGATCGATGCCTTGCTGCGCCATGGCATCGATGCGCTTTTCGACCGGTTCGATCAGCTTGGGAAAGAATGGCCGTACTTTCAGCCCATAATCGAAATGCAGCGCGCAGGAACACATCGGCGGATGCTGGATCACCGACAACCCAAATTCAGCGGCACGGCCCTCGATGGTTTCGATGAGGCTGGGCGGCACGTAATGGGCGTGAACGTCGGTTGGCATGAAATGACCCGCTGGATCGCTGATTTCGATTGAGCCTGATATACAAATCCGCCCTTGCTGACTAGTGAGCGGTTCGGATTAGCGAATGAGCCGGCGTTCGTAACTATACAACTAAGAATGAAAAGCCGGACCATCGGCGGGGGATTTTTTTGTCGTCTACTTCTGCGGGATCACGGGCAGCAAAACGTAAGACTGCTCGCCCGGTTTAAAGTGCAGAGTGTATTGGCCGCCGAAGATTTCCTTCGGCCGGTCTTGCGGGTGAACGTGGATGAAGGGCCCGACGCCTGTCAGCGTATATTTTACGCCTTCGAGCGAAATTTTCGGACTTTCGTTTTCGTAGTCCTTGCCGCGCACCGACAGCACCAGTCGATAGCCTAGGGGCACAACGATCGACGTCGGCCATATCTCGACGTCGAGCTCGACCGGGTTGCCCGGCGTCAGTGGCTCCGCCTTTTCGTGCGGATGATAGGGACGATAGGGCAGGGTCTTGCTTGCATCGAGCGCGCGGTGCGACGCCCGTAGCCAGCCATTGGCGACGGGCGTGCGCGGATCGTTCGAGCCGACGAAGGTTACTTCCTTGTTGTCCGGATCGAACACGCGCAGCACAAGGAAAACGTCGGCGTCCGTGGTCGATGACGACAGGAAGAGCTTGGCGGCGACCGGGCCGGTGATCTCCAGCGGCTCTTTCAGCGGTGGTGTCGAGAAGTTCAGTCCGTCACCAAGCGCCTCATAGGTCATCGTCGTCGGCGATGTCGGCGCCTCGGTACCAAAGCCCATGCTGTCCGGCTGCAAATAAAACTTGGTCCACTGCGTGCTGGCGAGCGGCCATTGCGTTTCGTGACGCTCGACGAATTTCTCGCCCGGGTGCCGGACCTGAAGCTGCACCTTCGGCTGCTTGTCCCAGCCGGTGTCCTGGCCTTTGAGGAAGTGGCCGAGAAAACGCTTCTGAACGGCGAGGCCGTAATCGGTATAGAAATGTGACCAGTGCGCGTCGCCATGCACTTCGAGCCATTTCTGGTCCGAAGCAACCTCGAGGAAGCCTTCGAAATTACCGCGCGGATGCAGGCCCTGGCCGCCCCAGTTGGCGGCGCTGAGCACCGGTAGCGTGATTTTCTTGAAGTCAGGCGTGCGCTCGCGCGACGCTTCGTCGTCAAACGGATGGTCGAGAATGAACGTCTCGATGTCGCGGCGGTTCTGTTTCAGCGTCTCTTCCGGCAGCGTCTCCTGACCCGATACCAGTTCGCCGGTGACCCGACTGCGCAGGCCGCGTTCGCCGAGGCCGTATTGAACGCGATGGAAGGCGCGCGGGAAAATGTTGTCGAGGAAGCCACAATAGATCCCGCCGTGGCGCGTGACCTCACGATACCAGTCGGCGGCGCCTTCCCAGACGCAGATCGCCTTGAGCGACGGCGGCTTATGCTGCGCCACGTACCACTGGTTCATCGAGAAGTAGGAAATGCCGTTCATGCCGACATTGCCGTCGCACCAGCCCTGCACGGCGGCCCACTCGATGCTGTCGTAGATGTCTTTGGTTTCGCGCGGCGACCACGGGTCCATGAAACCCGGCGAACGGCCGGCACCGCGCGCATCGATGCGCAGACAGGCGTAACCGTCGGGCACCCACTTCTCCGGATCGACCAATTCCCACACCTGATACTTGCAGCTCGATCCGCGCCCGACTTCCGGGAACGCCGCGACCATGCGGTCCCAGGCGCTCTTGTTGCCATCCTGAAAAGCGAGGCCTTTACCGAACGCGCCGTAAGATAGAATGACGGGATACTTCTTGTCGTCGTTCGGGCGGAACAGATCGGCTCGCAGCACAATGCCGTCGTCCATCGGGATCGGCACGTCCCAATCGATCTTCATGCCATCGCGCACTTCGCTCTTCGCGGCTTTGAGTTTGTCGTTCATCGCAAGGCCCAGTCCGTTGGCGATCAGACAGCTTTGTATCTAGGGCAAATGTTGTTGTACACTCGGCTAAGCGACGCTCGACGAAAAGGTGGAGGAAGCGATGAGCTATCAGCAGGATCTCGCCGTGGCCGAACGGATCGCGCACGTCCGGCCGCTCGGCTCCCTTGCCGAGAAAGTCGACCCTAAGCACTCCGCGCTGATCGTCATCGACATGGTCAATGATTTCTGCGCGCCCGGCGGCCTCGTTTCCAAAGATGGCCGTGATATTTCCGCGGCGCAGGAGATGGCCAAGCGCCTCCCGGCCTTTATCCAGGCCGCGCGCGACGCCGGCGTGCTCGTCATCTTCATCCGCTGCGTCTACACTACCGACACCAATGCCTATCTCTCCGATGTCTGGCTTGAGCAGGCGGCGCGCAAGCGCGAAGGCGGCTATACCCGCGTTCCGGTCTGTTGCGACGGCGAATGGAACGGGGCGTTCTACGGTGATGTGCAGCCGAAGAAAGGCGATATCATCGTCACCAAGCATCGCTACAGCGCGTTCCACAACACCAATCTCGATCTCGTGCTGCGAAGCAACGCGATCCGCTCGGTGATCCTGACCGGCGTCGTGACCAATGTGTGCGTCGAGACGACCGCGCGTGAAGCCTTTGTGCACGATTACTATGTCGTCGCTGCGGAAGACGGCTGCGCGGCCTATGTGCAGGCCGACCACGTCCACAGCATGAGCAACATCGACCGCTTCTTCGGCCAGGTCGCACCAACTGCGGAAATCTGTGCGGTTTGGGACAGCCTCAAGGCTCACGCCGCGGCAGCGGAATAGGCGACCCTGACGTGAACACGCTCGCTCCGCTCGCGTCGGAATCCGTCAATGGCATGCGTATCGATTGGGACGTGCCGATCCCGATGGACGACGGCACCATTCTGCGGGCCGACGTATTCCGTCCGGATGACGACAAGAGACATCCCGTCATCATGGGCGCGACGCCTTATGCAAAGTGGCTGTCGTTCCAGGACGAGGTGTGGGGCGGACAATGGAAGATGCTTACCGCTCAGGAGCCCGACATTCTGAAGCTGTCGAGCAACAAGTATCAAAACTACGAATTTCCCGATCCTGAGCGTTTCGTGCCGGATGGCTACGTGCTTATCCGCGTCGACGTACGCGGCACCGGCCGCTCGCCGGGCTTCATGGATCTGTTGTCCGAGCGCGAGACCAAGGACTTTCACGATTGCATCGAATGGGCCGCGGCGCGGCCTTGGTCGAACGGCCGCGTTGGCCTCAGCGGGGTTTCCTATCTGGCGATGAACCAGTGGCAAGTCGCGGCGTTGAAGCCGCCGCATTTGTCCGCAGTGTGCATCTGGGAAGGCTGCTCGGACTACTATCGCGAGTTCACCCGGCACGGCGGCATCTTGAGCCTCTTCGGCGATCTATGGATCGACAAATATGCGCATCCAGTCCAGCACGGACTCGGCACCAAAGGATTTCCAAGCCACATTCGCGACGGCGAGTGGGTTTCCGGCCCGGAAACGCTGGACAAGGCGGAGCTTGAGCGCAGCCGGCGCGATTGGCGCATCGATATCCGCGACAACAAACTCGCCACCGACAAGTTCTGGACATCGCGTTTTCCCGAGTTCTCGAAGATCGATGTGGCAATGCTGTCATCGGCAAATTGGGGCGGGCAGGGCCTGCACTTGCGCGGCAATATCGAAGGCTTCCAGCAGGCGGCGTCACGCCAAAAGTGGCTCGACTTTCACTGCCTCGAACACTGGACAGAGTTCTATACGAAGACCGGCGTCGCGTTGCAGAAGCGTTTCTTTGCGCACTTTCTCAAAGACGAGGACAACGGCTGGGGCCAGGAAACGCGCGTGCAGATGCAGGTGCGGCACCCGACCGGACCTTTCACGCATCGCAAGGCCGATGCCTGGCCGCTGCCGGAAACGCAATGGACAAAATTCTATCTTCATCCGGCCGCACTCTCCCTCGAGCGCGCGCCGCCCAAAGGCGAAGCCAAGCTCACCTATCAGTCTCAGTCCGAAGGTCTGACCTTTCTGTCGGCGCCGTTGGCCGAAGAACGCAAGATCATTGGTCCGTCGGCTTTGAAGCTGTTCGCCGCGTCGTCGAGCGATGACGCAGATATTTTCGTGATCTTGCGTGTCTTCAGCCCGGACATGCGTGAAGTCACATTCTCGGGTTCGAACGATCCACATACGCCGATGGCCCATGGCTGGCTCCGCGCCTCGTTCCGCAAGCTCGACACAAGCAAGACGCTGCCATATCGGCCCTATCACACGTTCGACGAGAAGCAGCCGCTGGAGCCGTCAAAGCCGTACGAACTCGACATCGAGATATGGCCAACTTGCATCGTCGTGCCGGCCGGCTATCGCATCGGGCTCTCAATCCGCGGTAAGGACTACGTCTATCCGGGTGATTTGAGCGGCGTACCAGGAAAGATCGGTCAGCCGGCTACGGGAGTTGGGCCTTTCCGCCACACCGATGCCGTGGACCGTCCCGCGCCACTCACTACAACCGATATCACGCTGTCGTTTGAAAACGGTGCGCCTAGCTTTGTTATGATCCCGTTCGTCGACTAAGCGTCTCGCACTTTAGCAAGCGACTATAGCCATTGGGCTGGTACGAGCCTGTCTGCGTTGAGGTTCGCATTTTCGAACGAGGGTAGAGTTGCGGGTAACAGCGTCGGGCTCCCAAATTATTCATACAATTCAGTCTGGCTCGACGGAGGGCGCGTCCGTTTGGCGGAAGGGGTGTCCGCCAGTTCGATTCCCACAACGGTTTCGACCGTCGCCTATCGGCGCACCTATCCAATAAAGACTGAGGATTAAGCGTTTTTATTTCTTTACACGGTTCCTATCGTGTCCTATCCGTGCATTAGGAAGTATGGATAGGGGTATGGATATGGCTCAGGTCAATCGGCTTTCGATCACCAAAACCAACAATCTCAAAAAGCGCGGCTTCTACTGTGACGGCGGCGGCCTCTATCTCCAGGTCGCGCCGGGCGGCTCTAAGTCCTGGGTCTTTCGCTATAAGCGGAAAGACGAAAGCCACCCGCGCGGGTTCAAGACACGCGACATGGGGCTAGGCTCCTATGTCACGCTTGGCCTAGCCGATGCGCGTGAAGCTGCCACAAATTGCCGGCGCCAATTGCTCAAGGGAATTGACCCGCTGGAAGCCAAGCGCACCGGGCGCGCATTGATCCAGATGGAAGCCGGGAAGGCGAAAACGTTCGAGCAATGCGCCACTGCTTTTATCGAGGACAAGGGCGGCAAGTGGACGAACCCCAAGCATCGGCAGCAATGGCAAAACACCATCGCCACGACGATCAATCCGATTATCGGAGCGTTGCCGGTCGGTGCCGTTGATACCGCCGCCGTCCTTAAAGTGTTGCGCCCGATCTGGACAAAAACCCCGGAAACCGCCTCCCGGATTCGCGGGCGCATTGAAAAGATTTT
>Ga0193699_10000138_pt1 | contig 33805 bp, 36 predicted proteins | sample L3c2metaG_FD_160095 | JGI IMG/M metagenome (GOLD analysis project Ga0193699, IMG submission 160095) | Soil microbial communities from a riparian zone of the East river system, Colorado, United States - L3c2 | ecosystem: Environmental > Terrestrial > Soil > Riparian zone | place: USA: East...
TTCCGCCGCTGATCTTGATCGTCGGGTTGTTGGAGCCCGAGCCCGCGTAGCGCAGTTCGGCGTGGTCGATTACCGAGCCGCCGCTGCCGGCTTCGAGCTTTACGCCACCCCACTGGCCCGCAGCGCTATCACTGGTCGACGTGAAGAGGATCGGTTTTTCGGCGCTGCCTTCGGCTTTGAGGGTGCCTTTGACGACAAGTTCGCCAACTTTCAATTCTGCTCCAGGTTCCGCATTGACGGTTACGCCTGATTCGATAGTCACCGAGCTGCCGGTATAGGGACTACCTGCCGCAGTGAGCGTCATGTTTTCGGTGATTTTCCCTGGCAGGACCGTCGCAGAAGCTGCCGAAGGAGCCAGGAGCCCGGCGAGAGCGCCCACGAGGATGGCGGCAAGGATCAAGGTTCGAGTTGAAACTGCTTCGCGCAGCCCTACTAGGCCAGCCTCCGTCACTGAATCCCTCCCCAGTTAGCAAGAATTACGGTAAACATCTCAGTTCCAAATACTGGATGCCTTGTAGCGCAACGCTTAATATCGGGTTACGCGGACGCTTGTCAACGAGACAATGATCATCGTCGGCGAGCGTAGTTCCGCCGAACTGGGAAGTCATTTCGGATGTCCGGAGCATTCGGGCTGGGGGAACGCCAATGAGGCTCGACCCCCGCTGGCGGCACGCGCAAATGGGCCGCGTCTGCCCGGGGATCGTTTCGTTCTTCAATAACGATTCCGGCCCACGCGCAACCTGTCGTCCGCGCGCCGAAGATGTGGCCTGAGTGGGGCGGCGAGCCAAGACCTTCGATCCTCACCGGGGTCCAGCCCGCCGCCAACCACGGCTGAATCAGCCGACCTTGACGATGGACATCACCGGCGCCGTCGGACGCGTAGCTGCGATCTTCACTCTCATCACCCCCTCCCACAATTGCTAAGAATTTCCCGATCAAATCTAACTGAGTAAACGATCGGGAACGAGGGAGATTTGCTCTAGGTATGCCCCTAGACTCCGCGCCGTTCGTCTAATCGAGAAACGATCAGGGAAAAGGCATGGGCAGAGTCTGGATCGGGGTCAGGGAGCGCGTGGACCATCTGCGGCGGCTGGCCGTGGTCTTCGCTGCGCCCATTCGGTTGAAGATCGTCACCGAGCTCTACCAGCGGGACATGAGCCCGACCCAGTTCTTTGAGGAGTTCGGCGGCGGCTCAGTCTCGCGCGTGGCCCGACACTTTGAACGGCTCAGGGAAACCGGCTGGCTGAGGCACTATCGGGACGAGGGGCCAGGCGGCGCGCGCCGGGGTGCAACCGAGACCATCTACCGCGCGACCGAACTGGCCTTCTGTGATCGACCGACTTACGAAGTGTTGCCCCACTCACTTCGCGTAGCGGTCAGTTGGAATGGATTCAAGGAGATCGCCGAACTGTGTCGCCGGGCGATGGAAGAGCTGACCTTCCAGGCCCGCCCCGACCGTCGCCTCACTGGCACACGGCTTTTAATGGATCAAGAGGGCTGGACGCGGGTGGCCGACGCAATGGCCCAGGAGTTCGCGGAGCAGTACGAGGAGCAGGAGGACGCCAGGCGTCGAACGGACCGCACGGGCGAGGAGTTGTTCCGCGTCGGCTCTCTGCTGCTGGCATTCGAGTTGCCGATCGAGGACGGCATCCAGGTTGGGCCCGCGCTGGTGGAGGGCGAGGAGCTGATGGTCCCCTTCCCCGTTCGCGTTTCCAAAGTCTTTGAGGACGAGGTCTGTTTGCAGATCATGGACGAGGCAAACCGGGGCGAGATAAGCGTTCCGACGTTCTATGCGAAGTACGGCAAGCGGTTCGGCCTGAGCAAACCCCTGATCCGACGCCGCTTCGACAAACTGGTGCAGTACGGCTGGCTGAAGGTAGTCGGCTACAAGTCCGGGGGGATGCGCAGGGGCGGGACCGAGAAGTTCTACCGCGCCACGGGACCCGCCGTCTACGACGAAAACGAGCGGGGTCCGTGGGCCAAGGTACCCGACGCCCTCGCTGCGACCGACGACTGGAAAACCTTTGCGCAACTCTCGGATTGGGTCAAAGCCGCGACGGTGGCAGGCACCCTCACCCGCCACGATGAGACCTGTCTGGCATGGTCGATCCTTCATCTCGACCAGAGGGGTTGGGAAAAGGTGGTGGCGGGTCTAGAAAGACTGCACGTCTTCATCGTCAGGGAGCAGGAACTGGCCGAGGTGCGCTTGCGGGAGTCAGGTGGGGAGCCGATGGCGATAGTGGTCGCGCTCGGCGCGTTTGAAACGCCGGAGCCGACCAAAGAATTCTGACGGGCGTCGGAATCGCTCCCGCTATGTGTAAGTGATCTCGACACCCTGATCACTTAGGGTGTCGCTGGCTGGAAACCCTCTGCGGGAAAACCCTTGGCGATTCACCTCCCATGTCGCCGAGGGGCGGGCGTTCCCGGCCTCCGACAAGACGGCAGGGGCGGGTAGCCGGGACAGGGCTACCCGCCCCTGCCGCTCAACTGCGAGATTCAGTGTGTCCGACCTCGATACTCGCGTCCTCCGTCGCGATGTCCAGAGCGGCTTGCCAGCTATCGAATCGGAGGTACACGGTGGCCGCAGATGGCCAGTCCTCGCAGGCCACGGCCCAATCCGTATATCGGGGCCAGCGATCGGTTTCGCGCTCGAACTCGCGCATGGCCTCGATGATTGCCTCCGTACTCCACCGCTTTTCCCGCGACCGGAGACCCGCCGCGCGCAGCCCGGCTGTGAAGGAACCGAAATGGCGCCGCACCGTGCGCGATGACGGATAGCCAGAAGGAGGCCATTCCAACTCCTGCTTTGCCGGCGGCTTCCCGAACTCATCCGCGTAGGCCCGCAAGGCAGCGAGGATCCCCTCCGGCTCCCAGCTCGGGTGGTTGACGTCTACCCCCGCCGCTTCGAGCAGTCGGTTCCAGCCGTCGAACATGAGCCCGCCCACGCTCGCGGGCGGCCAGTCGGGGAACTCGGCCTCCCAACGCTCGGAGCCGCCGAAGCGAACCGGCCTCCAGTCCATGCTGGTCGGTGCCCTACCTTCGAGTCGCACCCACTTGCGGACCGCGGCCACGACCTCATCTTTGCTCCAACGTGGCGGATTTCCCTTCCGAGTCGCGCAGATATGGCAGAGCTTTGCGTCGCCGACGACGGGACCGGCGCAATTCCGACAGGGATGCGCCTTCAGGTATCGGCTGACCGTGTCGGGCCTCACACCGAGGGCATCGGCGATCGAGCGGCCACTCTCACCTGCAGCGTGCATTCTCCTCGCGGCCTCGACACGCTCGGCCAGGGTGCCTTCTGGACGCGCCGGCCATTGCGGCTTGATCCCGGCTGACTCGAGGGCGGCTACCCAGGAATCGAAGTAACGGTAGACGGTCGTGTTGCCCGGCCAGCGCGGGTGTTCGCGCTCCCAATTTGAATCCTCCGGTCCAATCAACCCGGCCGAACGTGCAGACCCCGGGCACCATTCATAGGACTTCGGCGGAGCGCCGACCTCTCGCGTCCACTCCCTCAGCGCCGTCTTGATCCGGTCCTCATCCCAGCTGCCCGGCAGCGTGTGGTAGCGCCGTGTCGTCGACCGCCTTGGGGTGATCGGCCGCGACTCGACAGGACGAGCCTGGCGGTCCCTCGATCGGACGACCCCCGTCCTCGCCTCGTTCCCAGAAGTTGGCTCCCGCGTTCCCAACAGGAGAACCTTATGCGCTTGCTAGTTCCCCGGTGTGCCATCGAACCAGCCAGCCGCCAGTGCTGCAGCCGAGTGTAAGCCCGCATGTGTACCGAGCTTAAGACGACATCCCGAGGACACGGAGGAGCAGGGCAATCGCGAGCACCAAGACGATGGCGGCGAAGGGCACCGCTATGGCCGGCCGCACGCGCAACTCCTCGCGGGGGAAGCGGCCGGTCGCAAACCAGTCCGCCAAGACTTCAAGCAGACGACCCAAGAACATGGGCATATCTATCGGCTCTGACGATTGACAACTCAACCATGCGAGCTCGACCGCCAGAACTCGCTCGCCAGCGCCGCCACTCGCCGACCGGGAACTGGCCGTCACACTGGCGAGGTGCGCGATCGAGATTCCGCTATACACGGCCGCGGCCGGGAGCTGGTTGAGCTCGCCTCTGTGCATTTCCCTCAAGAATTCGAAGTCACCGGGGATGCCAATGCCTGGCCGCTTGTGGCGACCGCGATGGTGAGCCGGATGATCGGAACGATGAATGCCATCCTGACCTTGCATCCAGGCGAACTGGAAGCCGATACCGGCGCCGACGTCCGTCGCCTCTTTGAGCAAGCGGTCTATCTGGCCTGGCTCGCGGCAGAGCCCTCGGTCGAGCGGATTCAGAGATGGCGTAGGGCGGACTTCAAGTCGCGCCTGGCTGCCGACAGCGACGCACGCGCACATGGGGTCCAGCTCTTCACCGACGAGCAACGCGTCGACCTGGAGGCCCAAGTCGCCAAGCTGCAGGGTGATCGGATCGTCTTCGAGAAAGTGGCCGAGGAGGCGGATCGTCATTGGGCCGGGAAGCTGCCCGGAATGGGCGGCGAGGGCGAAGTCAAGTCCTGGCGCGGGCTCTACGCGATCGTCTATCGCAACTACAGCGGCTTCACCCACCCCACCTATCGAGGGCTCAATCCGGTGGTCGTGGATCTCAGTCCCACCAGGAGACAGGTCCGACTCGAGGCACCCTACGAGGGCAGCGGCCCCTACGGCATGGCGACCGTGATCTTCGGCCTCAGCCTCCTCATCCTCGCGGATGCCCTGGGGTGGCCCAACGCCGACGACGTCGTGGCGATCTTCGAGCGCTATCCGTAGATCAGCAGGGGTCCAACCGGCCCTTTTTCATTTCAGGCACTTCTCGCCAGAAGTGCCTGACTCCCCGCTAATCGCCGCGTATCCCCGCGTATCCGCTGTAGAATGCATGGACGCTAGGTGGCCGCGATTAGCATCTAATTACCTGCTAATCGCGGACTTCTGGGGCTATAGCTCAGTTGGCAGAGCGCTTGGATCGCACCCAGGAGGTCGGCGGTTCGAATCCGCCTAGCTCCATCAGCAGAACCCCCTGCATGTCGCCGGGTTCGCTTTTTCAGGACTACTCCAACCGCCTCCTAAAAAGCGCTCCATTTCAGCCACCAGTGGCTGAAATCGCGTAGATGCGCGGGGATTAGCGGCGATTACGGGTTATTCCGCCTGGCTTTTCAGGGGCGGTGAAGCTACGTTCGCCAGCGCCAAGACATAAGTGGCCCCGGCGGCGCGATAACGCCCCGGGGCCTGGCGCCGAAGCCTAAGACTTCGATGCAACGGAAACGGTACTCCCGTTGCCCCCACCCGGGGCAGCATCGAGGCCGGCTTCGGTGCCCTACCGAGAGGAGGGCTCCGTGCCCGGCACCACGATCAAGATCAACCGCGAGCAGCGCATCGGCCTCTACGAGGTCGTCCGCAATCACATCGGCTCCGTAGGCGGCCTCTGGGACGCGCTGGAGCGCAGCAAGGACTTCGCCACCGCCGAGCGGCTCGGCCTTGAGTTCCGCGAAGACTTCGACCTGCTGGACGACATCGGCTGGGGGGACAGCGACGACCGCGCCGAGTTCGAGCTGAAGATGCCGTCGCACGACCTGATGGAAGTGCTGCAGCGCCTGCGCGGCGAAGCGGGACAGGTGCTGGCCGACCCCGAGGAAAGCATCGATGACGCCGAAACGGCTCTGAACTTCCGGCGCGGCTACGAGACCTGCGAGGAAGTGCTGGCCGCGCTCGACCCGAGGGCAGGCGAGCGGGCGTGACCCCCGCCCTCGTAGTCGGCCAGAAGGAGCGCGACACGCTCCACTGGCTCATGTGCCAGCGCCTGTTCGTCCTCGGCCAGGACCCGCCTGGGCTGGCTCGCAAGGAGGGGGTCGGCACGACGAGCTCGCGGCCGAGTTCGGCGAAGACCTACGGCTCATGGAAGACCTGGGCTGGGAGGCCGAGCGCGACATCGAGACGGTCGAGCTGACCATGCCGGGGGACAGCCTCGCCAGGACCCTCAAGCGGCTGCGCCGAGACGCACGGCGGGCGCCCTGCGAAGAGCGGCACGAGCTGGAGGCGAAGGACTCCGACTGCGAGCGATGGGAGCGCTTTCGCCAGGCGGTCGACCGGGCCGAATGCCACGAGGGCGCCGAGGAGGTGTGGGTCTTCATCGTCGCCGAGCACCTCGGCTTCGAACCCACGCCGAAGACCGTCGCGGCGCTGCATCCTCAACTCGAAGACCTGCGACGGGCGGGCTTGCTGAGCCGCAACGAGGCGCAGGGGCGGGAGCGTTGGGGGCTGACCACCGCCGGCCAGGAGGAGCTGGGCAAGCGCCGCGAGGCGGGTGAGATCGGTGAGCTGGCCGAGTCGCCCCAGCACCGGGTTTGGCGGCACGCCCGAGTCGAAGCCGCCGTTCGGATCGAAGAGTTCAAACGGGAGGTGGCGGAGCTTTGGGAAGAGACCGATCGCCTGCTCAGTCAGCGGGAGTTGGTGCTCTCAACGAGGTGGTTTGACCTGAGCGAGCGCTTCCGCCGAGCGACGTGGCGGCTGGGCTCGACCCACTGCATAGACGAGTGGGTCGAGCCCGAGGACGACGAGCCGGATGTGGACGAGAACCCCGGGCCAGCCCCAGGGCGGCGCACGGTTGCCGCCTGGGATGGCCTCGACAGCGAACCAGGAGGCCCAGCATGACCGCGAAAACGCCAACCGATCAGCGGATCCTCGACTTCCTCAAGGAGAAGGGCACCGGCACGGTCGACGAGATCTGCGCGGCCGTGGGAATCGGTCGCACGAGCGCCCGCAAATACCTCGCCGGCCTGACGGTCGACAAGAAAGTCAACCGCGAGCCGGGCGGCCGCGACGGGCGGCGCAAACTGCCTGATGTCTTCTCCTTGCCGGGGAAGAAGCGCGCGGCCAAACGCTCCTCGAAGCGGACGTCGAACGACTCGAAACAGGAGCGCCTCGGGCCGGGCCGGCTGGACAAGCTCGTCCTCGGCTACATGCGCCGCCACAAGAAAGACGCGCCGCACACCCCCAGCGCCATCGCCAAAGGGATCGAACGCTCCTCGGGCGCGGTGGCCAACTGCCTCGCCCGACAGGAGGAAGCGAAGAAGGTGCGGCTGGTCAACCCCAAGCCACGCCGCTACGAGCTGGCGATGCTTGGCGAAGCGGGCTACCGGCGCGGCGGCGCCCGTACCGCCGTAGTCGAAGCGCTCGCCCGCCACGATTGCGCGGTCAGCGCCCTGGCGCTGGAGGACGAGCTGCGCCGCCGCAAACTCTCAGTCGGCCGCGCCAGCATCTACCGCGCGCTTGAGCTGCTGGAGGAGCTGCGGCTGGTGCAGCGCTTCGAGGTCGAGCGCGGGATCGCGAGCTATGAGCGAGTCAACCCCAACAGCCACCACCACCATCACGCGATCTGCCGGCGCTGCGGGCGGATGGAGCCCTTCGAGGATCGAAGCCTCGAGCGGGTGATCGAGCAGGTCTCCGATCTGGTCCCCTTTGAGATCGCCGAGCACGACGTCGTCCTGCGCGGCCTCTGCGAGCGCTGCGCGAACTGAGTCCGCGCTGGCCCGTTACCTGCTCGCCGCTTGGGGAGCAGGATGCGAGCCGGCTGCCTGCGCGCTCGTCGGCTGTTTGCCCGAGCCGCTGATCAGCATGGCCGACGCCAGCAGGCCGGCGGCGAAGAGGCAGATCGTGGTGCGCCGCAGCCGCTGGGGAGTGAGCCAGCTGTAGTTGCGGGTCCCGAGCCAGGAGCGGACGCCCGTCACCGCCGCCCCGGTCGTCATCGCCGTCGCCATGCACTGCATGCACATGGCTCAAATGTAGCGCTGAACCAGTCGGCCGGCGCTTTGCAGACGAGCCCGGCGCTGCCCCTCGGCTGGCATCCCCGGCCCGAGATTCAAGCGCCGGAGCCGGAGACCGAAAGAACAGCGAGTTGCGAGTGAAGGTCGTAAGTCCCAAAGCCCGAACGCCAAAGCAAGGAGCTGGTTTGCGGATCGAAGACAAGATGGCGCTGGTTCTTCGTCTTGCGATCGCGATCGCAGTCGCGGCGGCGCTTGTGCCGTGCGCAGCTCTCGCCTCCCCTGGCGGCGTCGGAACCACGTCGAGCGAGGAAGGCGCCACGACCCCACCCCCGGCGGCGGGCGAATGCACCCCGGAAGGCGGCGGCCTCGCCAACGGAACCTGCGCGCCGGTCAAGAAAGCACGCCTCGTCGCCGGCAAGGCCGTGGCGCCCCGCAGCTCTCTGGAAGTCGTCAAGCAGGTGATCGAAGCCGCCAACCGCATCCGCACCACCCCCTACGTCTGGGGTGGGGGCCACGCCCGCTGGTCGGATCGCGGCTATGACTGCTCGGGCTCGGTCGGCTATGCGCTGCACGGCGGCAGCCTGCTCGAAGCGCCGATGACCTCGGGTGAAATGGCGCGCTGGGGCCTGCCGGGCAAAGGGCGCTGGATCACGATCTACGCGAACGCGCGCCACGTCTTCGCCGTGATCGCCGGCCTGCGCTGGGACACGGTCGGCGACGACACCGGGACCGGGCCGCGCTGGCACGAAGACTTGGTTTCGACCGCCGGCTTCGTGGCGCGGCATCCCCCCGGCTACTGAGGGCCGATTATCGGAATCACCCTCCCGGTGCCATCGACTGCTCAGCTGGGGGCTGCTCGGCGTGCGGCAGCATGACCTCCGCCGCCTCGTCGGGAGTCAGGTCGGGATAGAGAGCCCGGATCACCGCGATCCCCACCACCCCGCCGAGGAGCTGGACGACGATGAAGGCCGGAACCGAAGCCGGAGCGATGCCGGCGAAGGTGTCGGAGAACATGCGGCCGACGTCGATCGCCGGGTTGGCGAAGCTGGTCGAGCTGGTGAAGAAGTAGGCCGAGCCGATGTAGGCGCCGACCGCGGCCGGCGCCAGGTTGCCGCGCCCACTCCGCGCTAGAGAGAAAATCACCAGCAGCAGCCCGAGGGTGGCGATCACCTCGGCGAACAGATGCGACCCGGAGGCGCGGTGCGTGGTCGCGATGCTGATCGCCGAGAGGTCGAACATCAGATTTGCGGCAATCGCCCCGGCGATGCAGCCGGCGACCTGGGCGGGGATATAGGCGAAGGCGTGGCGCCATCGCAGGCCGCCGAAGGCGGCGTCGACCAGCGAGACGACCGGGTTGAAGTGGGCGCCGGAGACCGGGCCGAACATAAGGATGAAGGTGAACAGGCCCGCCGCCGTCGCCGCCGCGTTCTCCAAGAGCTGCAGGCCGGTATCGCCGGGCGAGAGCTGCGCGGCGGCGATCCCCGAGCCGACCACGGTCGCGGCTAGAAACGCGGAGCCGAGGAACTCGGCGAAGAGTCGGCGAGGGAGCGGGGCCGTCATCGGCTGCGATCCTATGTATTGACAAACGTGATTTCAATAGATATATGTAAATAGATGGCTGTCGATCTGGAGCTGGCTCCGAAGACCAAGCGCGCCGCCGGGGAACCCTGCTGCGAGCCGGTCGTCTACCCCGACGTGGCGCGCGAGCAGGCCGAGCGCTTGGCAATGGTCGCCAAGGCACTCGGCGATCCGATCCGCCTCCAGCTCGTGGACGTGCTGCGAAAGCACGCCGGCAAGGTCTGCGTCTGCGAGCTGGTGCCCCTGTTCGACCTCTCCCAGCCCACCGTTTCCCACCACCTCAAGAAGCTGCGCGAAGCTGGCATCGTCGGCTCCGAGCGGCGTGGTCTGTGGGCCTACTACTACGTGATCCCAGAATCCCTGGAGGAGTTCTCCGAATGGCTGAGCTGACCGAATCCCCCGACGACACCGCGACCTCGACCTGCTGCGCCCCTGAGCACCAGGCTGACTGCTGCGAGCCTTCCGAGAAGGCCGAGTGCTGCGAGGCCGAGTCCTCGAGCTGCGGCTGCTCGGCGGGACAGGGCGACGGCGAGGAGATCCGCGAGGCAGTCCGCTCCCGCTACGCCGAAGCCGCCGAAAGCGTCACCGCCGAGGACAGCGCCTCGTGCTGCGGGACCGGCACCGTGCTGAGCGACGAGGAAGCCCAGGTCTTCGGCGCCGGCCTCTATAACGAGGGCGAGCGCGGCGAGCTTCCCGACACCGCGACAATGGCGTCGCTTGGCTGCGGCAACCCCACCGCCGTCGCCGAGCTGGGCGCGGGAGAAACCGTGCTCGACCTCGGCTCGGGCGGCGGCATCGACGTGCTGCTCTCGGCCAAGCGGGTCGGCCCGACCGGCAAGGCATACGGACTCGATATGACCGACGAGATGCTGGCCCTGGCGCACGAGAACCAGCGCAAGGCAGGAGTCAAAAACGTGGAGTGGCTGCGCGGGGAGATCGAGGCGATTCCCCTCCCCGCCGAATCGGTCGACGTGGTGATCTCCAACTGCGTAATCAACCTCTCCGGGGACAAGCCGCGCGTGCTGGCCGAGGCGGCGCGGGTGCTGCGGCCGGGTGGCCGCTTCGCTGTCTCCGACGTGATTGCCGACGAGGACATGGACGAGGCGACCCGAGCCGACATGGCGCAATGGACCGGCTGCATCGCCGGGGCGCTGACGCGGCGCGAGTTCGAGCGCGCGCTGCTCGACGCCGGCCTTGAGGACGTCGAGATCACCGAGACCCACCGGGTCCACGACTGCGCCGGCTCGGCGATCATCCGAGCTCGCAAGCCGAGCTGAGGCGACGATGGCAAACGCTCTTTTCGTCTGCCTGCACAACGCCGGCCGCTCCCAGATGAGCCAGGCGCTGTTTGAGCGCGCCGCCGAGGGCCGCCACGAGGGCCGCTCGGCGGGCACGACGCCTGGCGAGCGCGTCCACCCCGAGGTCGTGGAAGTAATGAACGAGCTGGGAATCGACCTGGCCGACCGCACCCCGAAACTCCTCAGCACCGAGGACGCCGAATGGGCCGACGTGGTGGTGACGATGGGCTGCGGCGACAAGTGCCCCTACGTGCCCGGCGTCCGTTATGTCGATTGGGACCTACCCGACCCGAAGGGCCGGCCGGTCGATGAGGTTCGCGCGACCCGGGACGAGATCGCAGGTCGCGTCGAAGCGCTGGTCGAAGAACTCGACCGGGACTAACGGCAGGCTCCCCATCCGGTGACGCGGGATCGCTGGATAACCCTGCTGGTCGTCTCCGCGGCGACGGCGATGTTGCTGCTGGACGTGACGGTGGTGAACGTCGCCCTGCCGGCGATCCGCACGGATCTCGACGCCAGCTTCGGCGAGATGCAGTGGGTGATCGACGCCTACGCGCTGACCTTGGCGGCGACGCTGCTGAGCGCCGGTGCCCTCGCCGACCGGATCGGCGGGCGGGCGGTCTTCGCTTGGGGGCTCGCCGTCTTCACCGCCTGCTCGGCACTCTGCGCCGCAGCGACGTCCCCGGTCTTCCTCGACCTCGCCCGCGCCGCCCAGGGCGTCGGGGCCGCGGCGATGTTCGCCTCCTCGCTGGCACTGCTCGCCAACGAGTTTCAGGACGCCGAGCGCGGCTTCGCGCTCGGCGTCTGGGGCGGAGTCACCGGGGCTGCGCTCGCGATCGGGCCGCTGGTCGGCGGCGTCCTCACCGACGCGCTGGACTGGCGGTGGATCTTCCTCGTCAACCTGCCGATCGGCGTCCTGCTGATCTGGTTGACCGTGCGGACGCTGCCGGAGTCGCGGGAGGAGCAGCCGCGGCCGCTCGACCTCGCCGGGATGGTCACCTTCGGGGCGGCCTGCTTCCTCGCCACCTACGGCCTGATCCGCGGCAATGAGGACGGCTGGGGCAGCCTCCCGATCGCCGGTTCCCTGGCCGCCGGCGCCGTCCTGCTCGCCGCCTTCATCGTGGTCGAGCGCCGCGTTGAGGCACCAATGCTGCCGCTGGGGCTGTTCCGAATCCCGGCCTTCACGGGGACGGCCGTGGTCGCCTTCGCGCAGTCGGTCGCGCTCTACCCGCTGCTGCTGTTCGTGGCGATCTACCTACAGGCCGGGCTCGGCCTTACCCCCACGGAGACCGGGCTGCGGATCCTCCCCCTGACGCTCGTGCTGGTCGTCGTCGCGCCGATCTCCGGCCGACTGACCAACCGCTGGCCGCTGCGCGTCCCCCTCACCGCCGGGCTGGTGCTGATCGGGATCGGGCTGCTGCTGATGCGTGCCGTCGACGTCGAAAGCGAATGGACGGCCCTGCTTCCCGGCCTACTGGTAGGCGGACTCGCGATCGGCGTAATCAGCCCGGCCCTCGCGGCAGCGATGGTGAGTGTCCTTCCGGTCGAGCGCAGCGGGCTCGCGTCGGGGATCAACAACACCTTCCGCCAGCTCGGTATCGCGATCGGGATCGCCGGCCTCGGAGCGATCTTCGAGCACCGGCTCGGCGAGGGGTCGGGCACCATTGCGGGCTTGGTCGCCGGCCTCGACGCCGTCCTCGCCGTCGCCGCCGCGACCGCCTTCGCCGCCGCCGTCCTCGCCTGGCCGCTGCTAGGTAGACAGCGGTCGACGGCCTCTTAGGCTCGCAACGCACCCTGCCCTGCGGAAACCGGCAGAGAGCCGCGAGCTAATTGCAATACTCGTGAGGTGGCGGGCAGCAATGGCCATCGCGCGGCGGGCAGGCCGGTTCTTAGGAAGGACGGATCGGCCCTGGCAGGGGACCGGCGCGAGATCCCCGGCACGCCTGAGTGGATTCTGGCTTCCGGATACCTAAGCGGCGCCTTCTCTCTCGCGGCTAAGGCACATGGCTCGCAACGTCGTCCGTCTGACGGACGCCTCTTCCTCGAACACGTCAGCGAGGTCGTCGGCTTGCTGCAGCGGCTCGAATTCGATGAGGAGTTGGTCGCAGTGGGTCTACTTCACGACTCCGTGGAGCGCGGAACGCTTGGCGAGCCGGAGCTGAGAGATGCGATGGGCAACTCGATCGCGTGGCTCGTGATGGTCCTCAGCGAGGACCCGACGATCGAGTCCTTCGAGGCGCGCAAGGCTGCCCTACGCGCGCAGGTCGCCGCTGCCGGGTTGCGGGCGATAACGGTATTCGCCGCAGACAAGCTCTCTGACATCGCCGGGCTTCGCCGCGGAATCGACGCATCGCAGGACGCGGCCGAAAAGCGGATGGGCACCAGCGTTGCGAGTATGGCCGATCACTACCGCGACTCGGTTCAGATGATCGCTGACGTCAGGCCGGGCTCGGCCTTTCTCTCGGCACTCCGACTGGAGCTTGGTCGGCTCGATTCATTGGCGAAGGCCTGTTAGCGGCGCTCGACGTTAAGAGTGACCTCATGCTGCTGCCTGAGTCCCATTGCCGGTAACGAATTGCCTGTCTTCCGGGCCGGGCCGCAAGATCAGCACCTCGGCCGGAGCCTTCTCCAAGATCCAGGCGAGATCGTCGCCGGAGAGCTCGGCGCCAGTCTCAGCGTTCGCAGGAACGACGACGCGGTCGAAGCGCTCCCGGTCGAGTAGACGCGCGAGAGCATGACGGTAGGAGCGGCCGCGCTCGATCCGCGAGTCGATGCTCACCCCCTGCGCCGTGGCTCGCTGTTCGATCGCCTCCAGCATCGGCATCGCCTTTGCGGCCTCGGCCGGAATCGCGCAGTCCAGCGGCAGGCGCTTCGGCACCGTCGCCAGATAGGCCGGCATCAGCGTCGCGTCCTCGGCGCGGGCGAGGCGAAGCGCAGCGTCGACCGCCCGGCGGGAGATCGCCGTGCCGGTGAAGGGAAGGAGGATCTGATGAATCGCCTGCGGGCGCTCGGATCGCCGGCCGCGCCAACGCGAGCGAGCAAGTAGGTAGCCGCCCACCAACCCGGCGACGAGCGCAACGGCGATCAGGGCGCGCTCGGCGATCATCCGGACTCCTTGTCGTTGCCGCCGCGGTGGGCGACGATCCGCACGTCGACCCCGGGCGGCGTCGCGCGCATCAGCCGCTGCGGCAGGGGCTCGCGCAGCCGGGCGAGCCCTCGGGGCGGTGAGGACTCCCCGACCATGATGTAGGTGGTGCCGCGCTCGCGAACGACCTGCGCGGCGCCGTCCACCAAGCTGTCGCTCTCCTCGATCAAGAAGGTGGCGCCGAGGACCGAGGCGAGGTGGCGGAGCGCCGTCACCTGTCGCTCGATCTCCCCCTCGATCGCCTGGCCGGGCGGCTTCACCCAGAGCAGGTCGAGATCGGTGCCGAGCCGCTGCGCCGAGCGCCAGGCGCGACGCACCAGGCGCTGCGAGGAAGGCTGCGGGCGGACCAGCGCGAGCAGCCGCTCCCCGACCGCCTTCGGCACCCCGGCGGCGACCCGCTCCTCGCGGGTGCCGAGCGGCTCCTCGATCACGAGGCGCTTCGCCTCGACCTCCTGGGCGACCTGGCGAAGCGCCACCTCGCGCAGCGCCAGCAGGTTCTCCACCGTGAAGAAGTTGCGCAGCGCCGCCTCGATGTTTTCGCCGGGATACACCTTGCCGGCCCGCAGGCGCTCGATCAGCGCCTCGGGCGTGAGGTCGATCAGCACCACTTCGTCGGCCTCGCCGAGCACCGCGTCGGGGATCGTCTCCCGCACCCGCGTCCCGGTCAGCTCAGTCACCTGATCGTTCAGCGACTCCAGGTGCTGGACGTTGACCGTGGAGAAGACGTCGATGCCGGCCGCGAGCACGTCGCGCACGTCTTCGTAGCGCTTCTCGTGCTCGGCGCCCGGCGCGTTGGTGTGGGCCAGCTCGTCTATCAGCGCCAGCTCGGGCGCTCGCGCCAGGATCGCCGGCAGGTCCATCTCCTCGAGTTCGGTGCCGCGGTAGGTGAGGCGGCGCCGCGGAACCGCCTCCAGCCCCTCCGCCAACGCCGAGGTCTCCGGGCGCTTGTGGGGCTCCATGTAGCCGATCGCTATGTCGCGATTGGCGGCTTTGGCGGCGTGGCCTTCCTGCAGCATCCGGTAGGTCTTGCCGACCCCGGCTGCCATGCCGATGAAGACCTTGAGGTGACCCCGGCGAGCGGATCGCACGCCTTGATTGTCCGCCGCCGTGTGCGCGGCGCACATCTCAAGCCCCGAGCAGGTTGTGGATCAGGAGGTCGATCAGCTTGATCCCGATGAAGGGGACGATCAGCCCGCCGAGGCCGAAGATCAGCATGTTCCGGCGCAACAGCGCCGTGGCGCCGATCGGCCGGTAGCGAACCCCGCGAAGGGCGAGCGGCACCAGCAGCGGGATCACCAGGGCGTTGAAGACGATCGCCGAGAGGATCGCCGAGGTCGGCGTCCCCAGCTCCATGATGTTGAGCGCGTCGAGCGGACCGCGCTCGCCTGGGTTGGCCGCATAGGTGAAGGCGAAGATCGCCGGCAGGATCGCGAAGTACTTGGCTACGTCGTTGGCAATCGAGAAGGTGGTTAGCGCCCCGCGGGTGATGAGGAGCTGCTTGCCGATCTCCACGACCTCGATCAGCTTCGTGGGGTTCGAGTCGAGGTCGACCATGTTTCCCGCCTCGCGCGCCGCCTGGGTGCCAGTGTTCATCGCCACCCCGACATCGGACTGCGCCAGGGCCGGGGCGTCGTTAGTGCCGTCGCCGGCCATCGCGACCATCCGGCCTTCCTCCTGGTGGCCGCGGATCAGCTCCAGCTTCTGCTCGGGGGTCGCTTCGGGAAGGAAGTCATCGACCCCGGCCTCATCGGCGATCTTCGCCGCCGTCAGTCGGTTGTCGCCGGTCACCATCACCGTGCTGATTCCCATTCGCCGCAGCTCGTCGAAGCGGGCGCTCATCCCCTCCTTGACGATGTCCTTCAGGTAGACGACGCCGAGGACGTGGTTGTCGCGGCAGACCGCGAGCGGCGTGCCGCCCTCGCGGCCGATCAGGTCGAGCTGGTCCTGCAGCGCCGCGGGCGGGCGGCCGCCCTGCTCTTCGACATAGCGGACGATCGCGTCGCCGGCACCCTTTCGGTACTGGTTGCCGTTGACGTCGACGCCGCTCATCCGCGTTTCGGCAGAGAAGGGAACGAAGGTCGCCTCGTGGATCTGGAGCTCGCGCTCTCGGATCCCGTACTCCTTGGCGAGCACGACGATCGAACGGCCCTCGGGGGTCTCGTCGGCGAGTGAGGAGAGCTGCGCGGCCTCGGCCAGCTCTGCCTCCTCGATCCCCGGCATCGGAATGAACTGCGTGGCCTCGCGGTTGCCGAGCGTGATCGTCCCGGTCTTGTCGAGCAGCAGCACGTCGACGTCGCCGCTGGCCTCGACCGCGCGGCCGGAGAGGGCGAGGACGTTGTGGCGGACGAGGCGGTCCATGCCGGCGATGCCGATCGCGGAGAGCAGGGCGCCGATCGTGGTCGGGATCAACGCCACCAGCAGCGCGATCAGGGTGACCACCGAGGCGTCGGTGCCGGAGAACTCGGCGAAGGGCCGCAGCGCGACTACCACCGCGAGGAAGACCAGCGTGAGCCCGGCGAGCAGGATGTTGAGGGCAATCTCGTTCGGCGTCTTTCGCCGCTCCGCCCCCTCGACCAGGGCGATCATCCGGTCGAGGAAGCTTTGCCCCGGCTCTTGGGTGATCTCGACGACGATCCGGTCGGAGAGAACCCGCGTGCCGCCGGTCACAGCGGAGCGGTCGCCGCCCGACTCCCGCACCACCGGGGCCGACTCGCCGGTGATAGCCGACTCGTCGACCGAGGCGATGCCCTCGATCACGGTGCCGTCGCCGGGGATCGTCTCCCCCGCCTCGACCACGACCACGTCGCCCCGATGCAGCTCCGAGGCGGGCTTCTCGCCTCCGTCGCGCAGCCGGGCGACGGTCTCGGTGCGCATCGAGCGCAGGGCGTCGGCCTGCGCCTTGCCGCGCCCCTCGGCGATCGCCTCGGCGAAGTTGGCGAAGACGACGGTTAGCCAGAGCCACACGCCGATCGAGAAGGCGAACCAGGCGGGCTCATCGCCCCCGCCGAGCGGCGGCCCGCCGGAGACCTGGATCAGCCAGCCGGCGGTGACGATCACCGCGCCGACCTCGACCACGAACATCACCGGGTTGCGGACCTGATGGCGAGGGTCGAGCTTGCGCAGCGAGTCGAGTGCCGCCCGCGCGATGATCGCCCGGTCAAGCAGCGAGCGCGGCTCGTTGCGAAGCGTCTCGTCGGTCATCGGGGGGCCTCCCGGTCGAGGGCGAGGTTGAGCTGCAAGACGTTCACTCCCGGCTCGCCGAAGAGGGCGAGGAAGCGGCCGTCGGTGTGCTCGTCCACGAGGTCGAGGACCCGATCCAGGGGAAGGCCGCGGACCTCGGCGACGCGACGCGCCTGGATGCGGGCGTTGGCCTCCGAGATATGCGGGTCCACACCCGAGGCCGAGGTCGTCACCGCGTCGACCGGCACCTCGGCGGCGGCGAGGCCGGGGTCGTAGGGGCGCTCGCGCTTCAGGTAGGCGGCGAGCTGTTCGGCGAAGAGGTCGGAGAGTTCGCGGCTGTTGGGGCCGAGGTTGTTGAAGAAGGTGACGTCGGCGCTGTATTCGGTCGCGGAGGGGCGGCTCTGGAAGTAGCGCGGCAGGCCCTTGAAGTCCTGGCCGATCAGCTTCGAGCCGACCACCTCTCCGTCGACTTCGAGCTTGCTGCCGTTGGAGGCGTTCGGGAAGACCAGCTGGGTCACCCCGGTCGTCACCAGCGGGTAGGCGACGCCGAGCAGCAGCGTCAGGAAGACGATCGCGATCGTCGCGGTGGTCAGGTCTTTTCGCAATCCGTTCATCTCAGAAGAGCTGGTCGGTCAGCCCCTGCACGACCGGGCCGAGCAGGAAAGCGGGGAAGAAGGTCAGCGCGGCGACGATCACGACGACGCCGATCAGCAGGACGACGAAGGTGGGCGAGTCAGCTCGGAAGGTGCCGGCGCCGGCCGGCGCGACCCGCTTCCCGGCCAGCGACCCCGCCACCGCGAGCGCCGCGATCATCGGCAGGAAGCGAGAGAGCAGCATCACAACGCCGCCGAGCAGGTTGGCGAAGCTGAACGCTTCGGCGCCCGCGTTGCCGGGCGCGTTCGGCTGGATGAAGCCGGTGTAGCCGGCGAAGGCCGAGCCGTTGTTGTTCGCCTGCGACATATAGGCGTAAAGCGACTCCGAGAAGCCCTGCGGGCCGTGGTTGTAGATCGACTGCGTGCCGTCCGGGCTCGCCACCGCCAAGGCCGTCCCAAACAAGACCAGTAGGGGCGTGACGAGGACGCCGACCAAGACCAGCTTCACCTCCCGCGACTCGATCTTCTTGCCGAGGAACTCCGGCGTGCGCCCGACCATCAGCCCGGCGATGAACACAGTGAGCAGGACGAACAGCAGCATGTAATAGAGGCCCGAGCCGACCCCGCCGAAGATGACCTCGCCGGTCCCCATGTTCGCCAGCGGCACGAGGCCGCCGATCCCGGTCAGCGAGTCGAGGGAGGCGTTGACGGCGCCGCAGGAGGTCACGGTCGTCACCGCCGTCCACAGCGAGGACTCGGCGATCCCGAAGCGCTGCTCCTTGCCCTCCATGTTGCCGCCGGTCGAGCCGTCGAAGGCGTGGGTGAGGACGCCGGCATGGTGCTGGGCGGGGCTGCCGTGCTGCTCGGCGACGTAGACGACGGCCACCGCGACGATGAACATCGCCATCATCGCCGCGTAAAGCGCCCAGCCCTGGCGGCGGTTGCCGACCATGCGGCCGAAGGTGTAGGTGAGGCTGGCCGGGACGATCAGGATCAACAGCAGCTCGACCATGTTGGTGAGGCCGCCCGGATTCTCGAACGGCATCGCGCTGTTGACGTTGAAGAAGCCACCGCCGTTGGTCCCCAGCTCCTTGATCGCCTCCTGCGAGGCAACCGGGCCGAGCGCCAGAGTCTGAGTGCCCCCGGCGAGGGTGTGGAAGGTCTGCGAGCCGTCGAGGGTCTGGATCACGCCCTGGGAGACAAGGACGAGCGCGGCGACGAAGGAGATCGGCAGCAGGACGTAGAGGTTGATCCGAACGAGGTCACTCCAGAAGTTGCCGAGCGCCGCCCTTGAGCGGGCGGCGAAGCCGCGGATCACGGCCGCCAGCACAGCGATCCCGACGGCGGCCGAGACGAAGTTCTGCACCGTCAGCCCGACCATCTGGACGAAGTAGGAGAGGGTTGTCTCGCCGCCGTAGTACTGCCAGTTGGTGTTGGTGACGAAGGAGGAGGCGGTGTTGAAGCTGAGGTTCCAGGGGCCGGAGCCGAAGCCCTCGGGGTTGAGTGGCTGGATGCTCTGAGTGCGGAGGATCAGGTAGAGCGCCAGCCAGGAGAGCAGGCTAAAGACGACGATCGAGCGCGCGTATGCCTTCCAGTCCTGGCCCTCCTCGGGGCGCACCCGCATCACCCGGTAGGCGAGGCGCTCGACCGGCCCGACGACCGGCGAGAGGAAGACCCGTTCGCCGCGGAACACGCGGGCGAGGTAGGTGCCGACCAGCGGCACGAGCGCGGTGAGGACGAGGAGGAAGACGATGATCTGCGCCCAGCCCTGTGCCATCAGAGCTTCTCCCCGCGAAACAGCGCGTAGCCGAGATAGCCGAAAACCGCGACGGAGACGATCAGCCCGAACAGCTCGGCGGCGCTCATACCCGGTCCAGCCCGCCGATCAGCACGTAGATCAGCCCAAAAGCGGCGACGGCCAGGGCGATTGAGACGAGATCCATACAGCGATCGTGCGCCTCACCCCGTCAAGGCCGCATGAAGAAACCGGCCCCGCGTATACAGATTTCGTAAAGGTCGCTTTAGCCCGCGAAGCGGTAGCCGACGCCGGGATCGGTGCGGATATAGCGAGGACCGTCGGGGGGCTCGATCTTGCCCCGCAGGTTGGCGACGTGGGCGCGCAGCACCTGGACGTCGTCTTCGTACTCCACCCCCCACACCTCGACCAGGAGCGCGCGGTGCGTCATCAGGCGGCCACGGTTTTGGGCAAGCGTGCGCAGCAGCTCGAACTCGGTCGGGGTCAGGTGAACCTCCTCGCCGTCGCGGCGCACGGCGCGGGCAACGAGGTCGATCTCCAGGCCATCGGCGGCGATCAGCGGCTCCGACGTCTCGGGCTTCGCGCGCCGCAGCACCGCCTCGAGCCGCGCCACCAGCTCCGGCGGCCCGAAGGGCTTGGTCACGTAGTCGTCGGCACCGGCCGCCAGCGCCCGCACCTTCGCCTCCTCCTCGCCGACCGCCGAGAGGACGATGATCGGCATCTCGCTCCACTCGCGCAGCCGCTTAGTCACCTCGACCCCGTCGATATCGGGCAGCATCAGGTCGAGGATCGCCGCGGCCGGCGGCTTCACCGCCGCGCTGTCCAGGGCCTCCTCGCCGGTGGAGGCGGTGACCGCCTCATAGCCCGCGTCGCGCAGGATCACCCGCAGGGCACGGAGGATCTGCGGCTCGTCGTCACACACCAGGACACGGGTCGCCGCGTTCATGCATCGCCTCCGTCGTGAGGTGGCAGAGTGACGACGAAGCTGGTCCCCTGTCCCGGCAACGACTCGACCGCGATCTCGCCTCCGTTGGCCTCGACAAACCCCTTGGCGATCGCCAGGCCAAGCCCGGAGCCGGCGTTGGTGGCGTCGCCGTGCTGGAAGGGCTCGAAGATCCGCTCCCACTCGCCCTCGGGTATCCCCGGTCCCTGGTCGACCACGCGGACGACGATATTGCCACCCACCACCCGTGAGCGGACCTGCACCGGACGACCGTTCCCGTAGCGGACCGCGTTCTCAAGCAGGTTCGCGAAGACACGCTCAAGCTGGGCGGCGTCGGCGTTGACCATCGGCAGCTCGGGGTCGAGCGCCAGGCGAATCGACTCCGACTTGCCCTGTCCCTGCCGCGCCGCCTCCAGCACCTCGGCGAGATCAACCGGCCCCCGGTGCGGCTCGGCCTTCCCGGCCTCAAGCCGGGACATGTCGAGGAGGTTCTCGACCAGGCGCGAAAGACGGCTTCCCTCGGCCACGATCCCCTCGCTCAGCTCGGCGCGCTCCTCGGCCGTCAAGGTCTCCGAGCCGAGCGCGGAGCCACCGGCGATGATCGAGGTCAGCGGCGTCCGCAGGTCGTGGGAGATCGACCGCAGCAGCACGGTCTTCAGCTCGTCGCTGCGCCGCACCGCCTCGGCTTGCACCGCCTCCGCCTGCATCCGATCCCGCTCACGGCTCAACTCCTCCAGCTCGGCGAGCGCCCTATCGGCCTCCTCGCGGCGACGCTCCGCTTCCACAGCACGGGCACGCGCGAGGCCGGCGACCGAGCTGCTGACGACCGCCGCGATCACGAACGCGATCAGCGCAACCCAGTTCTCCTCCTCGGCGATCGTGAATCGATGCAGCGGCGGGATCTGGAAGAAGTTGAAGGCGGCGGCGCTGGCGATCGAGGCGAACAGCCCGAGCCGCAATCCCCACACGGTCGAGATCAGGAGAATCGCCGGCAGGTAGACGATCCCGAGCGAGACGACCGGCGCCACGTCCTTGAGCGGGTAGACGAGGAGCGTTCCGACCGCGACCGCGACCAAGGTCGCCACTAGCCCGAGCCAAGCCGGGGGCTGCTCGATCCCCAATCCGATCGGGATCTGACGTCGGCGCATCCGGGTCAGGGTATGCCTTTGTGTAGCGGTGAATGACGCTGCTCCAACCGCCCCCTTCTGATTTCAGCCACTTCTCGCCAGAAGTGGCTGACTCGCCGCTAATCCCCGCGCATGTCTAGTTTCGGCCCACTTTCCTTGTGCGCTAAATCGCACCCAGGAGGTCGGCGGTTCGAATCCGCCTAGCTCCATCTGAAAGCGCCTGCATGCGGCGCTTCGCTTGCATCTTGCGGTGGCGGCCTTCATCTCGGCGTCCTTGGGATCGGCGCTGGTGCTCATTGCTCCTCCTGTCGTCCGGGGTCGACAGTGGTCTACGCCGTGGACGGCTCCGAGTCAACCCTCGTCGGCCAAGAGCACGTCGATCTGGCCGAGGGCTTCGACCATGCCCTGCTCCCTGCCAATCTCGATCACCTGCTCAAACTGGAACTTTGCCACTGCCGTGGCAGACCTCGCACTGTCTCCTCCCGTTGCCAGGGCAAGAACCGCACGTCATCGTTTCGGGTGGCGGGCTGTGATTTTCGACCCTCCCGCTGCCACCGCACACCGGGCACTGGACGGTGCCACTTCCGCCACACCTGCGGCAGGTCTCGTCCTGGCGGGATTGCCGTGAGGCTGGCTCGTAGGGAGGCGGCAGAGAGCTCGCAGGAGCCGGGGGCGGAATCGGGGAAGATTGCCCGCCTCCCAACCTGCCCAGCACCACCAGGATCGCCAGTGCGAGAATCCCCATCAGCACGAAGACGACGATGCGCGCCGCCTTGTCGAAGCGGTGCGAATCGGCCCACCCGAGGTCAACCAGGACCGCGTCCGGCACCGAACCGAGGGCCACGTTCCACCGGGGCCCCTGCGCCCGGTGGTAGATCGTTTCCACATCGTCGTTCCGCACGCCGGATGTTTGAAAGTGAACGGAGTAGACCGCCGTCGCCCAGTGATGATCGGCGGTTGAGACCCTGACGTCGCGTGACAGGATGACCCTGATGTGCGGTCCGGCATTGCTGCGTCGCACAGCCCCTTCGATCGCCGCGCGCTCACCCTTCGTGGGACTCCTGTCAGCTCGCGCTGCGGCGGGGACGAAAAGGGGGAGAGCGACCGCAAGGGCGAGCAGGCAGTGCACACCGCGACACAGGACTCGTCGTCGCATGACGTACTGAAGATAATCCGCACGCTGACGTGCCGCATTGACACTCCGGTTCTCACCTTCAAGAGCCGAAGCGCGCCGCCTCCTCAGACGCCAGCTCGGGATCGCGATCGGCATCGCCGGCCTCGGCGCGATCTTTGAGCATCACGCGGAGGCGCTGGGCCTGCGGGCCGGCATCGTCGCCGGGCTCGATTCGGTCCTCCTCGTCGCTGCCGCGGTCGCCTTCGCCGCCGCTGTCCTGACTTGGCCACTGCTCGGCTCGCAACGCTCGACCTCGTCCTAGACCCCTAGAAAGCTAGGCGTGGCGCGTTCCAACCGCCCTGCGCCGTTTTCGGGCACTTCTCGCCAGGAGTGCCCGACTCCCTGCATATCGCCGCATATCCCTGCATATCCGGCGCTCTGGGGGCGCCAAGCGGTGTTTAGCGAATTCCCTGGAAATAGCAAGTTTTTCGCGCCGCCAGTTCGGACCGACCGACTTGGATCGCACCCAGGAGGTCGGCGGTTCGAATCCGCCTAGCTCCACTTTCGGAAGTCCCTGCACGTCGGGATTTTCTTCTCCCCGGTAACCCACCGGAATCCACCCCAATCGGATCGCTGCCGATTCATGCGGCACCGCTCGCGGAGCGCCACGCCCGAGCGTGATCCAGAATCGCTGTGGCCCCGGCCAGGCCCAGCCAACCATCGGGTCCGCCGGTCACCCCGGTAGATTCGACAACCCGCCGTCGATGGTGCGGCTCCTCACCTCGCCCGCCGGTAGCGGATGTGCGTGGCGAGCGGAGAGTGGAGTACCTCGACCGGCTCGAACCCGAGGGACTCGACTCCGTCGAACAGCCGCTCGCCGGACCCGAGCAGGACGGGGGCCACGTCGAGCGTGAGTTCGTCGATCACTCCGGCGGCGAGCGCCTGACGGACGGTCGAGGCGCCGCCCGCGATGTCGATGCCATCCTCGCCGGCCGTCTCACGCGCCTGCGCGTAGGCGGCCTCGAAGCCCTGGGTGACGAAGTGGAAGCGCGTGCCGCCCTCCATCTCGATCGGCTCGCGGGCGTGGTGGGTGAGCACGAAGACCGGCGCGTGGTAGGGCGGCTCGGAGCCCCACCATCCATCCCAGTCCTCATCCCACTCGCCGCGGATCGGCCCGAACATGTTGCGGCCCATGACGTAGGCCCCGCGCGGTCGCATGAGCCAGCCCTTTGCCGTCGCGTCGGCGTCGTTCGCGCGCTCGTCGCCGAGGTGCCAGCTATGGACCTCCCTGCCGCGCTTCCCCAGCGGATTCTCCCGGCTCTGGTCCGGCCCGGCGACGAAGCCGTCGAGCGAGATCGACATGTGGCAGGTGGTGTCCGGCACTGGCGTCCTCCAAGTAATTGCGATTTGCAAGCGCCGGCACCGTACCGCACGGGAAAGGTGGTGCTGGGCTGGCCGGACGGCGATGCCATAACTGCGATCTTCGAGCGCTACCCCTCCTGATCGGTGGCCCCCCGGCGGCCCCCTCGGATTTCAGCCGCTCGTGCGCCACGAGCGGCTGAATTGCGGCTAATCCCCCTTGATCGGCCAGAATCCGCGGGTCGGGCGCGGTCTCTGGCGAGTGGCTTCATACCTGCAAATCAGCTACTTCTAGGGCATCCGTCTCCCTGATCGCACCCAGGAGGTCGGCGGTTCGAATCCGCCTAGCTCCATCTGCAAGGCGCGAGCTTTCGCTTGACCGCGGCAGCGGTGGACGCGCTCGGCTAGTCAACTCCAAGTCAACTTTCGGCTTCGCGACGCCTGTTGCAGGCGTCTACGGGACCTCGGGAGCAACCGGTTCCAAACCAACCTGTCTTGCGTAGACGGCCCAGTCGGCGTAGGTGTCCTTGCGCGTCACGACGCCGTCCGCTGCGGCGATCACGTCAACGCCGTCGCAGGCGAACGGCTTGCAGGGCAGCGATCGCCTCGCGTACCGCGGCGGAGCCGGTCGCTGGCTCACCGTCGTCGCCGTGAACCTGAAAGACGCTGTCTTCACTGTGCAGAGCCATGATCGCGTCGAGATCGTGCTCGCCCCATGCGGTCGCGTACTCGAGTGCCAACTCTTGGATCTCCACGTCGCTCCTTTGTACGGTGCTGGACCAGTGTTTCGCTCTTGCCGCACCCCAGCGCCAGCGTACACCGACGAGATGAGTCGGCAAAAGAGGAGGATGTAAGGGCCTCGCCCGGCATGGCGGAGAATGCCTGGCGCGGCTCACTCGACTGATCAGGTCTTCGAGTCCTCCCGAAGGTCCGCAGGGAACTCCGTGCGACCCGCTATTTCGAGCTTCTGGTAGACGTGGCGCAGGTGGGTCTCAATCGTCTTGGTCGTCACGAAAAGGCTTTGGGCGATCTCCCGGTTGGTCATCCCTCGGGAGGCCATTCGGGCGACCCGCAGCTCGCTCGGCGTCAGCGCCTCGATGCCGCTGAGGCGAGCGCTCCGTGGCCTCGCTCCAGTTGCCGCCAGCTCGGTACGCGCTCGCTCCTCCAGCGAAGCCGCCCCGCAGCGGTGGGCCATGTCGAGCCCTTCGCGCAGTGGCTCCCGAGCATCCTTGCGTCGGTTGCCGCGACGCAGGGCGGCGCCGAGGTCGACGAGCGCTTTTGCATGTTGGAGTCGTGCCCTGGTCCCCGCCAGGATCTCGACCGCTTCGCATAGGTTCTCAACGCCGTCGACGCCGCCGATCACACCCTGGACGCGGAGCGCGACGCCGATCCCGCGTCGGCCACCGGCTTCTCGGGCGATGCCGACGGCCTCCTCGGCCAGCCCCCCGGCCTTCTTTCGGTTTCCGAGCACCGCTTCGGTCATTGCGAGGCCGGTTTTCCAGCCCAGGGCCTCCAGGTTGGCATATGGAAGCCAGGAGATGCGCTCGCCGGCAGCGATGAAATCGCGGCGTGCTGCCTCGTGCTCACCAATCGCGCTGCGCAGTTCCCCCCAGGCGCAATGGGTGAAAGCACCGTGCAGGCCCGGTCCGGCGTCGCGTCGGGGATGATCGCTGACGAGCTTCTGGGCAGCGACGTGGTCGCCGCGCTCGACGAGAGTCAGGAGCAGCGTCCGCTGCCAGGTGTCCCCGAACAGCGGTACCCCGAGCGGAAGAGCGAGCTCGAAAGCCATTTCGGCGTCGGCCTGAGCCCGGGTCAGGTCGCCGTCGAGGAATCGGCAGAGGGCGCGCATCCCGAAGTCGGCGGTAACCGCATTCATGTTGCGCCGACGAGCGGCATCGGTCGCCGTGTCGAAGAATCCCTCAACCTCATCGCCGCAATCCGTCAGTACGAGGGTAACGGCGGCCCGAGTCGGCGGAAAGCCCGACATCGCATCCTCGCGGAAGCTGTTGAGATCGCCGATCGCGCCGCGGGCGATGCGCTCGGCGCGATCGATACGACCGAGCCCGAGCGCCTCGAGGATAGAGGCGACCTCCAGAAACCTCCGCGCCTCGAAGGAATTCACTGTCAGAGCCTCGTCGACCGCTGGAGCTAGTTGGTCCGGGACGCCTTCACGGACCCAGGCGCTTAGCTCGAGCGACTCTGCCCGCAAGCGCAGCCTGAGCAGGGGACTCGATCCGCCGAGCTCGGCGATCGACTGGTCCAGCAACGAGATGGCCTCCTCTTCCCTGCCCCGATAGATCAGCGATATCCCGAGAACCGCGGCGATCTCCGCCCGCACGATGCTGTCCTCGGTGCTCGAACGCAGAGCGAGCAGGGTCTCCACCCCGCCGGCGTCGGCAGCCCGCAGCTGCGCCACGCCAAACTCCAGCTCGACCGCGGCCCGCTCGTTCTCCGGCGGTGGCTCGCGCCGGGCACGCCGCAACAGCTCGACCGCGGACTCGGGCGCCCCTCGAGCGCTCGCCTCGCGCGCGGCCCCGCGCAGCACCTCGACCACCGACGCATCCGTCGCGGGCGGCGCCAGCAGCAGGTGCGCGGCGACCGAGTCCACCGAACTGCCGATGGCGCTCAATCTCCTCGCCGCCTCTGCATGAAGCTGAGCGCGCGTGGGCTCGGGCATGTCCGTATACACAGCGCTCCTCACCAGCGGGTGGACAAACCCGAGCGGACGTCCGTCAGAGAGGAGACGTGAGCCGATCAGCCGCGAACAGGCCGCGGCCGATTCCTTCGCACCCAAGCCGGCGAGAATGGCGACGTGCTCGGGGTCCGCATTCGGCTCGAGGATCGCGACCGCCCGCGCGGCCCTAACCGCGGCCTCGCCGAGCCGGGAGAGGCGGATCAGGATCGAGCGACCGACGCCGGCGGCGGCGATTCCCTCCAGCCGATCCGCGTTCTCATCCGACGGCGAGATCTGCTCGGCCGCCAGCGCGCGCAACAGCTCGACGACGAGGAAGGGGTTGCCGGCGCTGGCCCGGTGGCAGGCGGCCCCGAAGCTCGTCGAAGGTGCCTCGCCAAGCTCCTTCCCCGCCAGGGCCGAAGTGGCCGCCTCGGTCAGGGGCGCCGGCACGATCAACCGAACGCCGGGCTCGCGGTGAAGCTCGTCGAGCAGGGACTGCTGCGGTCCCGGCTCGCCCGATCTGATGGCGACGGCGAGAGCCACGCGCAGGCCCTCGATGCGACGGGCAAAGTAGGCGATGGCACGCAGCGAGGCGAGGTCCGCCCACTGGGCATCGTCGACCAGGAGGACCAGCAGCTCGGAACCGGCGAGGTCGGCGAGAATCCAGTAGAGGCCGTGCTGCATCGCGAAGGGCTCGCTTGCAGCCTTGGCGGCGACGTCATCGTCGAAGATCGGCGCGGCAAGAGCCGCGGTGCCGGTTAGCAACTCGGCCCGGCGGGTCTCGTCGGCCAAGGGCGGCTCGAGGAGCTGGCGCACCACGCCATAGGTGAAGTCGCGCTCGTACTCGCCGCCGCGCGCCCGCAGAACGAGTGCCCTCCTCTCATTCCCCATGCGACCGATCTCGTCGAGCAGGGAGGTCTTGCCCGCCCCCGCCTCGGCCTCGATCAGCAGCAGCCCACCCGCGCCGGCCGCGGCTTCGCCGAGAGTCCGCTCGATCGTGGCAAGCTCCCCCTTCCTCTCCAGCAGTGCGCTCGTCGCCGGCATCGGTGCTCAGGCCGATCCTACGCAATGAACCCTGATACTCAGCCGACCAGGATCTCGCTCCCGACGCCCGGCGTAGCCGCCAGCGTCAAGGCGAGAACAAGCGCCCTGAGCGCGGCCGGGGTAGCTGAGCGGGATTCCTCGATCAACTCGGCGAGGAGGGACTGCGAGCCACTCCCCGTCGCCGGACCGTCAGCCAGGGCAAGCAACGCCAACTCGAGCGACTGCGACGGGTCGCCCCCACCGAGCATGCAGCCCCCGGCCCCGGAGAGCAGCGAGACGACTCTGTTCTCATTGGGAGAGAGGGCGAGCTCGGGCTCGGGCGGGCCGGGGGCCGGGCCGGCGTCGAAGGGCGCCTCACCGGCGAGCAAGGTCTCGAGCTGTTCCCCCATGAGGAGGGCTCTAGTGTCCGCGGAAAGCCCGGTGAAGCAGGCGCAGCGCAGAGTCACCGCCATCAGCAGCGCCATGTCCATGTAGGGGGCGTCGCTGCCATAGAGGATGCGGCCCGGCGGCACCAGGGCAAAGAGCGCCAGGAGGTCGGCGGGAACCATCCACGCCGTGTCAAAGAAGAGGTTGGGATGGTCGGGGACGACCCGCCAGAGCCAGGCAAGGTCGGAGATGCCCGCGTGGGCGAGAACGATGGGGCAGCCTCGGTGGCGCTCGGCCAGGTCCACGATCCCCGCGCCGAAGGAGCCGACGCCGATCCCGGCGTGGATCAACACCGGCACCCGCGCCTCAGCGGCGACGCCCACAATCGCTTCGACGTTGGGGTGGCCGAGCCTGAACGCCTCAGAACGCGGATGCAACTTGAACCCCCTGGCGCCGGCGGCAAGAGCCTCGGCGGCATCTCCCGCGGAACTGACCCTGGGATCGAGACGGGCGAAGGGGACGAGCAGGTCGGGATGGCTGCGGCACTCCTCGATGACCCGGCGGTTCTCTGCCTCGAAGCCGCTGGTTACACAGAGCGGGAAGATCACCGAGCGACCTTCGAGGGCCTCCAGATCAAGCAAGTGCTCCTCGCTCGAGCGAGTCGTCTCGTCGACGTCGGTACCGGTATGCGCGTGGACGTCGAAAGGCCTGATTTCCCCGCCGCGGGCGGCAAGCTCGGCGGCGACGAGCGTGTCGACGGTCAACGTCTCTTCCTCGCCCCGAGGAGGTCGGGTTTCTCTTCGACTCTCAATTCCCGCCGCATTGCCTCGTCGATCCCCGGCGGGCAGAGCAGGCCCATTTGCGCGGCAACCGCCAGCGCCTGCAGTACCCGATCCCCGGCGCGGCGAGAACAGGAACCTCGCGGCGACCGCTTGCTCGACTGGGCCATGCCCCGATCCTGCAGCCCGGAGCCACCCTTCGCATCAGGGGGCCACCCTGATCTTTCGGACCTCGAACCCGTCCATGGGTGATTGGGCGCTGCCTGTTTTTCAGGGCCTCTCCAACCGCCCCTGAAAATGTCGGCGTCCTGCTCGCCGCTGCCCATCAGAGCATTTTTACGCAGCGCGGAGGGCAACTTGGCTGGGCGATCGGGGTTGCCAGGTGGAGCGTCCAAATCCGAGCCGCCTCGCTCAGGCGACGGCGGACGGGGGACCCAAGCAGTTTGGGGCGAGTGGGCCGATGATCCGGCCCTAGCGGTATCGGCCGCGAGCCCGTCAGCTAACCCCGTAGGAACCCAACCGGAGGGAGCTTGAAGATGGCAATGCAGAGCACCGAGAAGAGGGACCGTTCACTCATCGCCCGCGCGCAGGCTGCGCTCTCGGAACTGGGAGGCAGGAGGACCCGCAGGCGCAAGCCGAACCTCGAGCAGAGCACCCTGGTTCGCGATGCGATGAGCCGGCAGGTGGCGGCGATAGACACCGAGGCCCCGGTAGCAGAGGCCGCCGAGCGGCTGGCCGAGCAGGACGTCGGTGTCTTGGCGATCTGCCGCCCCGGCTATCGCTTGAAAGGCGTGATCACCGATCGCGACATCGTCGTCCGCGTGCTCGGCCAGGGCCTTGATCCCGACGTGCTGACGGTCGGCGAGTGCGGGTCGGGCGAGCCGGCGACCGCCTCGCCGCGGGAGACGCTCGATCAAGCCGCACAGCGGATGGAGGAAGAGCAGGTGCGCCGCCTCCCGGTGACCGAGGCAGGCCGCGTGATTGGGATTCTCAGCCACTCCGACCTGGCCGCCCACGGCGCCGATCGGCGCGCCGGGCGACTGCTGGAGCGGCTGGCGCGATGCCGGGGCGATCGCCGCTCGGCTCGCTGGCTGTTGAATCACCCCTACCACGAGGAGCGACGGATCGGCGGCTCGGCTCCGCGCCTTCGCGGTTAGGCCTGACCCTCGCGTTCTCAGATCGGTTGAACCATGTGTTTAGCCATCGTTGACTCGGGGAGGAGAGTCCCGATGGAAACGACTCCGTTGAGCCGGAAGGAGATGAGATGCCTGAGCATAAGGTCGGGACCCGAGAGGAGTGGCGGGCAGCGCGGGACGAGCTCGCGACGCTGGAGAAAGAGCAGGCGGAGCGGAACGAGGAGGTGAGGCAGAAGCGGCTCGAACTCCCCTGGGTAGCGGTGGAGAGGGAGTACGAGTTCGAGACCGAGGAGGGCAGGAAAACGCTCGCCGACTTGTTCGACGGGCGCTCGCAGCTCCTCGCCTACAACATCATGTTCGGGCCCGACTACGAGCTCGGCGCCTGCCCCGGCTGCACCAGCCTTGCCGACGGCCTCGACGGCACGCTCATCCATATGCAGCACCGCGACGTGACCCTGATCTGCTTCTCGCGGGCGCCGATCGATCGCCTCGCCGCCTACAAGCGGCGCATGGGCTGGCAGTTCCCCTACGTCTCGACCTACGGGAGCGAGTTTCCCTTCGACTTCGGGCTGGCGATGACCCCCGAGCAGACCGAGGAAGTCCCCGAGGTGAAGGAGATGATCGACAACCCGCCGGGCTGGCTAGAGGAGTGGTCGGGGCAGATCGGAGCTGAGCTGAAGGACGGCCTCCGTGAGGCGCCGAGCTGGATCGGCTTCGCGCGCGAGAACGGGACCGTCTACCACACCTACACGGTGAGGGCGCCCGACCCCTTCGTCGCCCCTTACTTCAACTTCCTGCTCGAGCGCACGCCGAAGCCGAGGTCGGAGGAGCCGCGGGCCTGGCGCAAGGATGAGTATCCGGACTGAGCCGGGAGCGGTGCCCCGCCTCCATCAGCTCGTTTCGTACTCGTCGTGGCGCCGCACCCACAACGGCTCCGTAGCGCTCTCGTCGCGACCCTTCGGCGTCCGGTCCAGCAGGCCGTAGTAGGCCATCGCGGGCTCGAGGCCGCGGGCGGTCGACACGTAGGTCCGGTAGACGGTCCCGTCCGACAGCGCGTACACGCTCAGGCCCGGGCCCTCGGAGACGTATCCCAAGACGTCCGTCCCGCACGAGCGCGCATTCTCCTCGACGGTGGGCGGGATCTCGCCCTCCAAGAACGGCTTCAGCTCCTCCTCTGTGTGCAGGAAGCCGAGGTCGCGGTTGAAGTCGCTGCCGCCGCTGGAGACCCAGTCGATGCCCCAACCCATCCGCTCCCTGTAGGCGAGGAGCTTCTCGAGCGGCGCGCGAGAGGCGAGCAGCAGGGTGGCGTCTCTGGCCTTCAGGTGGACGACCTGCGGAGCGAGGGTGTCAGCGATCGAGGAGCAGACGGGGCAGCCCGCCTCATAGGGCGGCCCGAACATGAAGTGGTAGACGAGCAGCTGGGAGCGGCCGTCGAAGAGATCGGCAAGGGTCTTCGTGCCGTCCTCGGTCTCGAACCGATATTCCGTCTCGACCGGGACCCAGGGCATCTCGCGCCTCTTCCTCGTCAGCTCGTCGCCGCGGCGGGTGAGCTCCTTCTCTTCCTTCAGCAACTCGTCGCGCTCCGCCTGCCACTCCTCCTGCGTGCCGATCCTGTGATCCGTCATCAACTTGCCTCCATCGTCATCCCATTGCCTGCCGAAGTCGGCACAGTCAGCCCCGGCACCTGCGCGGGGACGATCGCCACGGCCAGCCCGAGCGCCACCAGCGTTACCGCGATCGCGCGGTTCGCGGCGCTCTTCCACGGCGCCAGCTTCTCGATCGCGATCAGCGCCGCGACGAAGGCCATCCAGCCGACGCTCATCGCCCCGAGCGCGAGGAGGACTGCCATCAGCGCCCAGCAGCATCCGATGCACCAGGCGCCATGCTCCACGCCCATCCGCAGCGAGCCGCCGGGTCCGTCGCGCCAGTGGCCGAGGACGAAGTCGAGCGGCCCCCGGCACTTGGACAAACAGGCGTCCTTGAGCGGGGTCAGCTGGTAAGCGGCAGCGGCCAGGATCACCACGCCAGCGAAGTAAGGGCCGCCGCGGTCCCAGCTGAGGACGCCGAGGTGCAGGGCCCGCCCCAGTTCCAGCAGCGCATAGGCGCCGAGCCCGAACGCCGTCCAGCAGACCAGGTAGCCGGCGACGAACGCGGCCGTCGCGCCGGTCTGTCCCTTTCCGCTCGCCGCCCGCCCCCGCTCCACCGTCGCGTGGGCGAGGACCATCGGCGCGATCGAGGGGAACATCATCGCCGCCATCATCACGACCCAGGTCGTGAGGTAAAAGCCAAGCGCGCCGGGGTCGGTGCCGGGGCCGGCGTCCATGCCGGCCATGCGGCCTACGCTGAGCAGCCAAGCGAAGAGCGTCGAGCCAAGCAGCAGCGCGATCTTGGTCATGGGTCAACGGTACCGAGTGACCATGTAGATACCGGATCCCTGGTTGGGCCGGCCACTCCTGATTTCCCTGGCCAATTCGAGAATGGTCGAAGCCCAGCCGTTGCCATGTGGCGGTAGTTGGGTCCCCTTCCAGCCCTTTTCATGGACCATCAAGATCAGCACCGGCCAGTGGCGGGCGCTGCCCAATCCATCGACGGCTTCCCGTGCTGCCATGAAGCCATCGCTGCTGGTTACTGGCAACGATGCCGCGAATCCCAACTGCCACTTCGCCCCAAGGGGAGAAAAGTGTCTCGTAATCCAAGCCGGGTTCGTTGACGCCGCTCCGGTGGTAGCGAACGGTCGTCGCCCTGTGTCCAAGGATGGTGGAGTGGACAACAACGCTGACCTTCCGGCGATCGCGGATGAAGCTGCGGTAGAAGCGCGCTGGGTACCAGTTGAGGGTGAGGTGGTAGGTGCCGTTGCCGAAGACCATTGAGCCGCTGTCGACTTCGAAGCCATAGGCGTCCTTTATCGAGCAGCCGGGTGCGGTGACGAGCAGCCGGGGGTTGGCTTCGGCGACCTTGACCGCGGCCGCAGCGAAAGCCGGCTGGGGGGTCGGTCCGCTGCCGCTGCCGTCGAAGACGAGGAGCCCGACAGCGAGTGCAGTCGCAGTACCAATCAGCGCCAGGGCATAACGACCGTAGCGCCGGCTCCCGCGGGGCGATCGCTGGCTGACCTGTGAAGAGGTCTCGGCCACCACGTCGGCCGCATCCTCGGGCTCGGGCGTGCGGCGCAGGGCGTAGGCAAGGACCTCCCGGCCGTCGGGGGTTCCGGCAAAAACCTGACTGCAGCGCCCGGGCCCGGCGCATCCCCTTCCTACACTGGAGCTATGGCCAAGCCGCGCACAGCGGACCCCTGGCGCGACACTGAAGTCATCGATTCTCGCGCCCCCCGCTTCAACCAGGCCGTGGTGGGAATCGTGGCGCTGGCGGGTGCCCTCTTCGGATGGCCACTGCTTTGGGTGCTGATGGGTGCCCAATTGCTGATCGGACTGACCTTGGGACGACGGTTCTGCCTTACCTGCCTCGCTTATTTCGAGCTGATCCAGCCTCGCTTCGGCGAGGGGGAGCTCGAGGACTCGCGCCCGCCTCGGCTGGCCAACGCGATCGGCTTTGCCTTCCTCACCGCCGCAGCGCTCGCCTGGTGGCTGGGCTCGCCGACGGCCGGCACGGTGCTTGCCGCGGTCGTTGCTTCCCTGGCGCTGCTGGCCGCGACGAGCGGCTTCTGCGCCGGCTGCGAGATCTACAGGGTGAGCGCCCGCCTGCGCGGCATCTCACCGCAGCGCCAGGGCCGCATCGAGCCTGCGGACCTCGGCGTCCTCAATGGCCACAGCCGCGCCTTCGTCGAGTTCTCCCACCCGCTTTGCGGAGAGTGCAAGGAGTGGGAACGGCGCCTCACCGGCGAGCCCGACCCGCTCGTCAAGCTCGACGTGCGCGAGCGCCCCGACCTTGCCCGCAAGTACGGAATTACCGTAGTG
>Ga0193699_10000139_pt1 | contig 33702 bp, 38 predicted proteins | sample L3c2metaG_FD_160095 | JGI IMG/M metagenome (GOLD analysis project Ga0193699, IMG submission 160095) | Soil microbial communities from a riparian zone of the East river system, Colorado, United States - L3c2 | ecosystem: Environmental > Terrestrial > Soil > Riparian zone | place: USA: East...
TGCGGGTGTCAGTACCACTGCCTCAAAGCCGCCGCTCTCAAATGGAGCGGGTGGCAACGAATGGCCTCAAAAAGTCGCGGCAATGGCAAATGCTCTTGATCTCCGACTTTTGCAACAAAATCGGCACGGAGCGGACATCAACTGCGAGGATACGGTGATCACGCCAAGAACCCGATGCACCACCACAACTAAGCGTCAAAAGGACGCTTAGTGGGCGCTATCCCAGCCCACGCTCGTTTATGAGTTCACGCCCTAATCACTAGCTGTTGCTGAGCTGGTGCTCTTCGGCGATGCGCTCGAAGTTCTCGGCCAGGCTCTTGATCCGGTAGGACAGCCGGTTGTCGTTCTCGACCGGCAAAGCGCGCACCACGGTGTACTTGCCGCGCGCGGCCGCGTTGCCGAAAGTCGGCTCGTAATAGACATCCTGGCCGGCTGAATATTTATGCGTCATGTCCGCGTTGCTTTCTGTTGCTTCGGCATGAAGCGCGGCCGAAGCTTTGCTTCGGCAGGAAACGGAGCGAAAACGCCCGGCACTGGGCCGGGCGTCACGCCGTTTATTTATTGTGGTCGCTTACGCGTTCGCGAGATTCGACGCTGCCTGCTTGCCGCGCTCGGTCACGATTTCGTAGGTGAGGCGCTGGCCTTCGTTGAGGGTGCTCATGCCGGCGCGCTCGACGGCGCTGATGTGCACGAACACGTCGCGCGAGCCGTCGCTCGGCGTGATGAATCCGAAACCTTTCTGGGTATTGAAGAACTTAACGGTACCTGTGGCCATCTTAGCTATCCTTGCGTCATACGCTGTGCTGTGTGATGCGCGAGAAGCGGTAATCGCCTCGAGCGATCGAAACATCCCAGTTTCAGGGGTGCGTTGTGAAGCGCCCGAATGGGCAGCCGGCCAAGGCAGGTCCAAAAACTACAGTTTCAACGCGGCAAAGGTATCGCGAAACGGCGAAACCGTCAAACATCCGCCGTTTCGCGGGCTTTTCACTAGTTCGCGAGCGCCTTGGACGGGAAATTCTCGCTCTCATAGAGCGCGCGGATGTCTTTGTGGCCGAGGCGCTCTTCGTTGATCTCGATATAGGCGCCGAGCAGCAGCGGCTCCGGCAGCTCTTCGATCGCGAAGCGGATCGCGTCGGAGGCATGGTCGAAGCGGCGGTATTTCACCTTGTTGGCGATCTTGCGATTGCGCGACGGAAACAGTTCGGCAGGCGCGTTGAAATCAAATCGGCTCATGTCAAATCTCCCGAGACCCTGCTCGGGGTCCAATGAATGATGCTGTCGAAAGACTATATGGGGATTGCGGCAGGACCTTGCCAGTGCAAACTGCGGCTAAAGTTCCTGAAAAGCTACCTAAAATGCCGGTATTTGCGCTGCCCGGCGGCCCATAAAGCCGATTTCGGCTGTTCGAACCGGCGCGATCGACCTATGCTTGCGGTTGTTACGGTTTTGGACGGCGGCAGGCGATCCTTAGGGGGCGTGCAGTGGCGCAGACCGGAAGCCAAGTTTTTCACTTCGTGATGATCAAGCCGACGCATTACGACGACGACGGCTATCCGATTCAGTGGCTGCGCTCGGCGATCCCTTCCAACACATTGGCCTGCCTGAACGCGCTCGCTGAGGACGCGCGGCGCCGCGAGGTGCTGGGCACCGGCGTTGATATCCGTCTTCACACTTATGACGAAACCAACCGGCGCGTTCAGCCCGGCAAGATCCTCAAGATGATCGAGCGCGAAGGCGGCCGTGCACTGATCGGGTTGGTCGGCGTTCAATCCAATCAATTTCCGCGCGCCGTCGATCTGGCGAAGCCGTTTCTCGACGCCGGTCTGCCGGTCTGCATCGGCGGCTTCCACGTCTCCGGCTGCATCTCGATGCTGCCCGAGCTGCCGGCCGATATCAAAGCCGCGCAGGATCTCGGCATCGCGTTCTTTGCCGGCGAGGCCGAGGAGCGACGGCTCGACGGCGTGCTGCGCGACGCCTTCAACGGCCAACTCAAGCCGATGTACAACTACATGAACGACCTGCCGTCGCTCGTCGGCGAGCCGCCGCCCTATCTGCCGCGCAAGCATGTCAGCCGCACCTCGGGCTCGCTGTCCAGCATCGATCTCGGCCGCGGCTGCCCGTACCAATGCTCGTTCTGCACCATCATCAACGTCCAGGGTCGCAAGAGCCGCATCCGCTCCGCCGACGATCTCGAACATATCGTGCGCGAGAATTACGCCGAGGGCATCAAGCGGTTCTTCATTACCGACGACAATTTCGCGCGCAACAAGGACTGGGAACCGTTGTTCGACCGCATGATCCAGATGCGCGTCGGCGAGAAGATGAATATCGGCTTCACCATCCAGGTCGACACGCTGTGTCACAAGATTCCGAACTTCATCGAGAAGGCGACGAGGGCCGGCGTGCGGCGGGTGTTCATCGGGCTGGAGAACATCAATCCCGACAACCTGATCGCCGCCAAGAAGCGCCAGAACAAGATCACCGAATACCGCGAGATGTTGCAGATGTGGCGCAACCACGGCGCCATCACGTATGCCGGCTATATCCTCGGCTTTCCCGCCGACACCAAGGAATCCATCGCGCGCGATATCGAGATCATCAAGCGCGAGTTGCCGATCGATATTCTCGAATTCTTCTTCCTGACGCCGCTGCCGGGTTCGGAAGACCACAAGGTGCTCTCGGCCAAGGGCATCTGGATGGATTCGGACATGAATAAATACGACCTCAACCACCGTGTCTCGCATCACTCAGGCGCGATGTCGGATCAGGAGTGGGAAGAGGCCTATCGCCTGGCCTGGCACACTTTCTATACGCCCGAGCACATCAATATGATTTTACGCCGGACCTGCGCCTGTCCGGTCGGCCGTCCGGGCACCACGCTGTCGACGATCCTATGGTTCTATCTGATGATCCTGTTCGAGGGCGTGCATCCGCTGGAAGGTGGCGCGCTACGCCTCAAGGTGCGGCGCGACCGGCGCTCGGGGATGAGGCGGGAAAATCCGATTGTGTTCTACGCCAAATATTGGGGCGGAACCGCGGTCAAGGTCGTCCAATATGCGCGCGTGTATCTGCGCTGCAAAGCGATGCTCACTGCCGCGCTGAAGGCGCCGGACCGCTGGACCTATTCCGACCTCGCCATCGCGCCGCCGAAATCGGACGAGTTCGAGGCGCTCGACTTGTATCATCAGACGACGGGCGGCGAGGCCGCGCTGGCGCGCAAATATCGCGACGATGATATTCGCGCTCGCTCGCGTGCAGCGACCAAGGCGGCCGCTGCGGTCGAGGCGGCGGAGTAATCACGGACTGCACTCTAACCAAAAAAGCGGAGGAAACATGAATATCGATCGTCGTCAGTTGGCCTTGCCGGCTCTTGTCATTGGGCTCCTGGGTGTCGTCCCGGCCTTTGCGGGCTCCCCGGATGAAGATGCCGTTGCCAAGAGCGTCGAGGCTTTCCGCGCGGCTCAGTTTGCGCAGGACGCCAAAGCTTTGGATGCGCTCAGCGCAACGGAGCTCAGCTACAGCCATTCCGATGCCCGGGTCGAGGACAAGGCGACCTTCATCAAGAACGCCACGACCAATCGAAATGCGAAGACTTTGTCGCTGGCCTATCAGGACCCCAAAATTCATGTCGTCGGTCCTGCCGCAATCGTACGGTTCAACTGGGTGAGCGAAAGCGAAGCGATCGCCGACGGCAAGAAAAGCTCCACCAAACTCCACATCCTGATGAACTGGCAGAAGCAGGGCGCGGACTGGAAGCTTCTATCGCGCGCGGCAACCAAGATCTGATCGCGCGCGCTTAGATGCTGCCGACCGTCTTCAGCCGCGCGCGTGGGTGAATCTCCGACTGCGAGATCACCGGCGTCTGCGAGCGGAAGCGCTCGACGATGCCGCGCACGAAGGGCCTGATGCTGGCCGAGGTGACGAGGACCGGCGCCTCGCCCTCGCGGGCGGCGGCCTCGAATTTCTCGCGCACCAGCGTGATGAATTCCGACAGCTTCGACGGCTGCATCGCCAGTTGTCGTTCCTCGCCGGTGCCGATCATGGCTTCGGCGAAGGCCTGCTCCCATTTCGCCGACAGCGCGATCAGCGGCAAATAGCCGCCGTGGCCGGTGTGCTGGGCGCAGATCTGGCGCTGGATGCGGGCGCGGACGTGCTCGGCCAGCGTGACCGGGTTGCGCGACGAGCCGATGCCGTCGGCGATGCCTTCGAGGATGGTGGAGAGATCGCGGATCGAAACGCGTTCGGCGAGCAGTAGTTGCAGCACGCGTTGGATGCCCGAGACCGTGATGAGCGACGGCACCAGGTCCTTGAGCAGCTCGGCCTGCTCCTTCGGCAGTTCCTTGAGCAGCTTCTGCACCTCGCCGTAGGACAGCAGTTCCGACATATTGTTCTTGAGCAGCTCGGTGAGATGCGTCGACATCACGGTGGCGGCGTCGACCACCGTGTAGCCCTTCATCACCGCCTCTTCCTTGATCCCGGCGTCGATCCAGGTCGCGGGCAGGCCGAAAGTCGGCTCGGTGGTGTGCGTGCCGGGCAATTTCACCTGGCCGCCGGCCGGGTCCATGACCATGTACTGGCCGGCCCAGACCTTGCCGCTGCCGCCTTCGACTTCCTTGATCTTGATGACATAGGCGTTGGCGTCGAGCTGCACGTTGTCGAGGATGCGCACGGCCGGCATCACGAAGCCCATTTCGGTGGCGAGCGAACGGCGCAGCGCCTTGATCTGCTCGGTGAGACGATCGGTGCCGTCCGGCGAATTGACCAGCGGCAGCAGCGCGTAGCCAAGTTCGACCTTGAGGTCGTCGATCTTGAGCGAAGACGAGATCGGCTCTTCGGCCGCCTCGACCTTGGCGGCGGCTTCGGTCTTCTTGGTCTCGGTCGCGATCACCTGGCTGGCGCGTCTGTCGAAGATGAAGGCGAGCGCGGCGGCGCCGCCGCCGAGCGCCAGGAACGGGATCATCGGGATGCCGGGCAGCAGCGCCATCAGCATCATGACGCCGCCCGACATGCCGAGCGCTTTGGGATACCCCGACAGTTGCCGCATCATCGCCTTGTCGGCGGCGCCGGCGATGCCGGCCTTCGCCACCAGCAAGCCGGCGGCGGTCGAGACAATCAACGCCGGCACCTGGGTGACCAGGCCGTCGCCGACAGTCAGGGTCGTGTAGTGGCGCGCGGCTTCGGCAAAGCTCAAGCCTTGCTGCGCGATGCCGATGATCATGCCGCCGATGACGTTGATGAACACCACCAGCAGGCCGGCGATGGCGTCGCCGCGCACGAATTTGGAGGCGCCGTCCATGGCGCCGAAGAAACCGCCTTCCTCTTCAAGGATTTTACGGCGCTTGCGGGCCTCGGCCTCGTCGATCATGCCGGCGGACAGGTCGGCGTCGATCGCCATCTGCTTGCCGGGCATCGAGTCGAGGTGGAAGCGGGCGGCGACTTCGGCGATACGCCCGGAGCCTTTGGTGATGACCACGAAGTTCACGATCACCAGGATCGCGAAGACGATGATGCCGATCACGAAATTGCCGCTCATCACGAAGTTGCCGAAGGCCTCGATGACGTGGCCGGCGGCGTGGGTGCCTTCATGACCGTGGGACAGGATCAGGCGCGTCGAGGCCAAGTTGAGCGCCAGCCGCAACATGGTTGCGATCAGCAGCACGGTCGGGAACGACGAGAATTCGAGCGGCGTATGGATGAACAGCGCCGTCATCAGGATCAGGATCGACAGCGTGATCGAAATCGCCAGCGCCATATCGAGTAGCAACGGCGGCAGCGGCAGGATCAGCACCATCAGGATGGCGAGCACGCCGACCGCGAGTGCCAGATCGCCGCGTTTAAGCAGCGTGCCGAAGTCGGCGAAGGTCGGAAATTTGAAGCCGCTCGTTGCCGGCGCGGCCGTGACGTCGCTCATGACTTCCAATCACCGCCATGCCCCCGGCGGCCCGGACTCAAAGGTCACAAAACTTTGGATCACAATACAAAGGTCATCAAATCAGCTGTCTGGCGCGACCGGCGCCAGACAAAAGTGGATTCACGACGGGTGAAGCCCCTTACCCCGGCAATATTTGCCCATCTTATGGTTAGCGGCCGGTTAACGCGGAGCGGGGCTGCGGGCCGGAAAGGCCTGAAAACGCAAAGAAAAGTCCTCTCCCCCGGGGACGGGGAGAGGACCTTCTTGAGGCGTCCGCGAGGAGGCTGCGGATCAGCCCGGCAGCAGCACGGTGTCGATCACGTGGATGACGCCGTTCGACTGCTTGACGTCGGCGATGGTCACGGTCGCGGTCTGACCCTTCTCGTCGACGATCTGGATCTTGTCGCCCATCATTTTCACGGTGAACGTGCAGCCGCCGACGGTCTTGACCTTATGCGCGCCGCCGTCGTCCTTGATCATCTTGCCGATCGCGCTCGACATCGCGTTGGCCGAGACGACGTGGCAGGTGAGGATCTTGGTGAGCTTTTCCTTGTTCTCGGGCTTCACCAGCGTCTCGACGGTGCCGGCCGGCAGCTTGGCGAAGGCTTCGTTGGTCGGCGCGAACACCGTGAACGGGCCTTTGCCCGACAGCGTATCGACCAGGCCGGCGGCCTTCACGGCGGCGACCAGGGTGGTGTGGTCCTTCGAATTGACTGCGTTCTGGACGATGTTCTTCGAGGGATACATCGCGGCGCCGCCAACCATCTTGGTCTGCTCCTGAGCGAAGCTCGGGGCGGTGGCATTGATGCCGAGGCTCAGCGCCACTGCGGCGGCTCCGGCCAAAGCGAGTTTGTGGATGCGGGTCATGGTCACTCCGTTTGCTCTGTTTTTTCACGTCCCCATTTGGCGGAGACATTCAGAGCTACGGAGGCGCGCTTCTCACGGATGCAGAGCGGCGGTCACAGACTCGTGAGCTTGCCGGTGGCGATCACCGGGCCGGTCGGCTGACCGGTCGGCGAGCCGCCAGGCGGCTCGAGCGACACCGCGAGCACGGCGTTGCTAACCGTCAGCGCCGCGAGATCAGCCGGGATAGTGATGCTGACGGCGCGGTCGGCGCGCAACATGCCGAGCGGCCGCGGTTTGCCGTCGGCGGGAATGAGCCACAATTCCGGCTCGCGCGTGGCGTCGGCGCTGAAGGCTGCCGGCTGCACCGCGATGCTGCCCGAGCGCGTGTCGATGGTGGCGACAAAATGACGATGTCCGCCGCCGTCGAGCGCTGCGATCAGCGGTGCTTTTTGCGGCGCATTGCCGAGATAGATCAGCGCGCCGATGCAGGCGGCGGCGAGCGCCCCGGTGGCGAGCGAAAGCCCGCGCCAGAAAGCGAGGCTTTGCCACCACCCGGCGCTTTGGCTTCCGGCGGGCAGGGTGGCGGCGATGCGATCCCACACCGCCGGCGGGGCTGCGATCTCGTCGATCTCGGCGGCCCAGGGCGCCAGCCGCTCTTCCCATGCCGCGACCAGGCGGGCGAAACCGGGCTCGCGCGCGATCCTGCGCTCGGCCGCTTCACGCTGCGCGCCCGCCAGCACGCCGAGCGCCAGCTCGGCGGCGAGCAGTTCGTCTTCTGGCATTGGGTCCGTCATGTCGCTCATTGCTGCAGGCAGGTTTTCAGTTTGATCATCGCGCGCCGGATCCAGCTCTTCATCGTGCCGAGCGGCACGCTCATGCGCGCCGCCAGGTCCTCATAGGTGTTGCCGTCGAAAAACGCCCCGCGCAGCGCCGCGCGTTCGCGCGCCTCGAGGCCGTCCAGGCAGGTCTGCAGACGCGCGTGATCCTGCGCGCTTTCGAGCGCGCGGTCGGCGACCGGCGAACTGTCGGCGACATCGTCCGCCGCCTCGATCGGGTCCATGCGCCGGCTATGCTTGGTGGCGCGCAGCCGGTCGATGGCGCGGTTGCGCGCGATCGCGATCAACCATGTCATGGGGCTGGCGCGGGCGGCGTCGAAATCGGCGGCCTTGCGCCATACCGTCACATAGACCTCCTGAAGCACGTCCTCGGCATCGCTGCGTTCTCCCAAGATACGCAAGCAGACGCCAAAAAGCTTCGCCGAGGTCAGCCGGTAGACGGTCTGCAACGCCGCGCGGTCACCGGCCGGAATGCGGACCAGTGCGGCGACGATCAGGCTTCGATTGGCGTCGAGATCCATCAGCCCCAGCAGTCACACAACAGCGGTGCGTCAAACTCTACGGGGTCGCCGGGGCGGGGACAATTATGGGGTGGGTCACGATTACGCGGGGTCGCGCGTGAGCAAGTGCGTCTCGCCGCAATCCACGCAGTGGACGCGCGATTGCGGCCGGGCGAGGCCGGCCAGCGTCGCGTCGTCGGTGATCAGCACGAAACTGCGGGTGAGCGGGCATTGATAGCGCAACGCGCCGTGCGCCCGCATCGTCGCCGCCGCGCGCCGTACCACGCCGGCGGCTTGGTTGTAGGCGGCGGTATGGGTCGTGCTCCACGTATGGGTCGGAACGGCCATCGTCACCTCCTGCTGCGTTGCAACACAATGCACGGCGGTGCGGGATGGTTCCTGGATAAGGCTGCTCAATCGATGAGCAGAGGGAATTTATGGGCACCGTCGGGGCCGAGCGGCAGCGAATCCACCGTGGTCACCGCCGCGAGGGGCAAATCGCGATAGAGGTGCGGAAACAGCGCGCCGCCGCGCGACGGCTCCCACTTGAGGCTGTCGCCGAGCTTGGCGGTATCGACATGCAGCAACAGCAGGTCGTTCTGGCCGGCAAAATGTTTGGCGGCGGTCTCAACCGCCTGCGCGGCCGTGGAAAAATGGATGAAGCCGTCGCGGAGATCGACCTGGGAGCCGCGAAACACGCCAGCGCTTTGTGCTTCGCGCCACAGAACGGCCGGACAGATTTTATACACAGTAGGCATTTTCTAGGGCCACAATCTTGTTTGCGCCCCTTTTGGTTTGCATACGCGGCTCAAAGCAAAAGGGACCTGATGTCGAAAACCGAGGACTATCTTATCCAAACCGCCGATCGCTGTAATCGGCTGGCGCAGGCCGGACGCGAGATCGCGGACGACCTGGAGGTGTTGCGTGACGAGTTGATGGCCAAAGCGGTCGAACTCGACACCAACCGGGAGAAGAAACAAAAAGCCGCCCGGTAGCGTCATGAGCGCATCGGCATAGAGACTAAAAAGCCCGGCACATGTGCCGGGCTTTTTTATTCGTGCCGGATCGATCAGCGCTCAGCTTCCGCCAAGCTGCATGGCCAGCAGCGAATTCTGGTTGCGGATCCAGCCGGGGATAAGAAAAGCGTCGACCAGAACCCAAATGTAAAGGCCAATGAGCAGGAAGACTCCTACGTAAACGAACGTGAGAATAATGCCGCCGATCAGCAACAATAACTGCGCTACGCCGCTGCCGGTCTTGCCCGCATAAAAGCGGTGGGCGCCGAATCCGCCAAGGAAAAACCAAAGCAGATAGGTAACGACCATCGATTTCTTGTTGGCGTCGAACATCATCATGGCCCGTGCGTCGCCGCTCACGGGCCGCGTCTGATTACCTTGATCCGTCATGTCACCCCCCTGAAAAACCCAAGCCAGTCTAGGCTCTCAGGGGGCCGGCGACAATGAGGACCGGCCGGTCCGGCCCGGGTTCGGCTATGCCGCGCCGCGCATGGCCTCGCCGCCATGCGGCGGCGGCGGTTGCTATGCCGGCTTCGTTTCTGCATCTTAGAGAACCAAATGGGCGGGTGCATATGCAGATTAATGATCCTTTTGAATCATCCATTAAGATAAAAGCGGAAAACCTGCCTGAGTTGCGATTTGCATCTCCAAAAGAAGTAGTTGACTGGCTTCAGTCAGAACAACAATTCTATTTTGATATTTTCGAGGACAAAGGGAGGTCAGATCCTCCGCTCACACGAGCAGCAGGGGGGTGCGCGCAATTTTTGTCCAAACTCTCAAGCAGATTCAAAATCTAAATAGCAATACTGCTTCCGATGAATCGCAATACAAAGATGCGCTTGAAAATTTTTCGTCTAACTACGCGAGCGGGCGGCTTATCGATTCTCACTCGTTACTCGCTGAATCCATTAAAGAAATTAAATCAACGGAGCCGTCGATCGCTGCTCGAGTGCTGGCCATTCTCACGCAGGTGCCTTTTGAATTTAGTGACACGACTGTTGCCGGCCTTTGGTTTCGTGCCGCAGGGGTCGCTGAGACGCTTAGTCGCGGCCAGTATGATCAAGGGCCAGCTTTGTCGGCAAGTTTGAGTGCGCTCCGGAAGGACTGGGACAGTGTTTTTCAAGGCATTGAAGCCGAATTGAGGACGCGACAACAAAGTCTAGGCGAGCAACTTAGTATTATTCAATCTCAATGGAAGAGTTGGGAAAGCAAGCTAGGGCAGCTCTCGGCGGACGGCGATATTCTGAAAACTGAGCTTACTGAAAAAACGAGCGGGGCCATTGAAAGTGGCGCAACTCAAATCGAGGACTTTAAAAAAGCATACAACCAAGCCTTAGCTTTACGTGCTCCAACTCAGTATTGGCGAGATAAACAAATTGGGCACCGCTGGGTCGCGGCAGCTTGGTTTGTTGAGTTTGGTCTGAGCGCAGCTGCTGGTGTCTATGGCGTCTGGTACGTTTGGCACATCACAATTGAGATGCACCTGACAGCTGCTAAAGACGCGCCATCTTACACTGTATTCCTGCCGAGCATCGGATCGGCACTTCTGGCTGCTTGGTTTATGAGGATGTTTTCGCGTCAGGTGCTGTCTAATTTAGCTTTGAGTGCGGACGCTTCAGAGCGTGTGGCGATGGTCAAGACCTATTTGGCTTTGACCGAAGGTGGCCACGCGCAAGAAAGCGACCGTGGCTTGATCCTCTCTTCGCTGTTTCGCTCTGCCGCGAAAACAACCGACGATGCTGCGCCACCTACCGTCGCAGATGTTGCGACGCGTATCTTACGGGGTGAACGACCGTAGCCGCTACGCCGCGCCGCGCATGGCCTCGCCGCCATGCGGTGGCGGGATGGGCGAGCCGTCGGCGGAATATTCGTTGAGCTTGTTGCGCAGCGTACGGATGGAGATGCCGAGGATGTTGGCGGCGTGCGTCCTGTTGCCGAGGCAGTGCTTGAGCGTCTCCAGGATCAGGTCGCGCTCGACTTCGGCCACGGTGCGGCCGACGAGATTGCGGGTGACCTGCTCGGCCGTGTTGGCGGCCAGCGCCGCGGCGCCGGTCGCGCGCGACTGATCGAGCCGCGCCCCGTCGGGGGTGAGGATGCCGTCAATGCCGATCTCGGCGCCGGTCGAGAGCAGCACCGCGCGGTGCAGCGTGTTCTCCAACTCGCGCACATTGCCCGGCCAGCGGTTGGTGTTGAGCGCGCGGCGGGCTTCAGCCGACAGCGCACGCACCGGCAGGCCGTTGGCCTCCGAATATTTCTTGATGAAGTAAGTCGCCAGCTCGCCGATATCGGCCGGCCGCTCGCGCAGCGGCGGAATTTTCAGGTTCACAACGTTGAGGCGGAACAGCAGATCCTCGCGGAATTTTCCTTCACGCACGGCGTCTGTGAGATTGCGGTTCGAGGTCGCGACGATACGGATATCGACCGGCACCGGCTTGCCGCCGCCGACGCGGTCGATCACGCGCTCCTGGATGGCGCGCAGGAGCTTGGCCTGCAGGCGCACGTCCATTTCGGTGATTTCGTCGAGCAGCAGCGTGCCGCCGTTGGCTTCCTCGAATTTACCGATGCGCCGCGCCAGCGCGCCGGTAAACGCGCCCTTCTCGTGGCCGAACAGTTCGGATTCCAACAGGTTCTCCGGCATCGCGGCGCAATTGACCGAGATGAACGGCTTTTTCGAGCGCTGCGAGCGCGTGTGCAGATAGCGCGCCAGCACTTCCTTGCCGGTGCCGCTTTCGCCGGTGATCAGCACCGAGGCGTCGGAGCCGGCGATCTGCTGGGCGAGCTTGACCACGGCGGCCATGGCGTCGTCGCGGTAGATCATGTCGCGGCTGTCTGTGGCGACGGCGGCGAGCACCGCGGCGATCAGATCGGGATCGGGCGGCAGCGGGATGTATTCTTTGGCGCCGGCGTGGATCGCGCGCACAGCGGCGCGCGCGTCATTGGTGACGCCGCAGGCGACGATCGGCACGTGGATGCGTTCGGCGTCGAGCCGGTCGACCAGGTCGCGGATGTCGAGATTGACGTCGACGAACAACAGGTCGGCGCCGCGCCCGGAGCGCAGCACGGCGAGCGCCTGCTCGTTGCTATCGGCGTGGGTGACGGCCGCGCCCTTGTCCATCGCGATCTTGCTCGCGATGGTGAGTTGGCCTCCGAGGGTGCCGACGATTAATAGGCGCATGGTCTGTATCCTTTAGTTCGCAGTTCTAATTGTGCTCGGACTTGATGATTTCCGTCATGGTCACGCCGAGCTTGTCTTCCACCAGCACGACTTCGCCGCGTGCCACCAGCCGGTTGTTGACGTAGATATCGATGGCTTCGCCGACCTTGCGGTCGAGTTCGAGCACCGCGCCGGGGCCGAGCCGGAGCAACTCGCCGACGTCCATGCGGGCGCGGCCGAGCACGGCCGAAACCTTTACGGGAACGTCGAACAGCGCTTCCAAATCGGCGGCGCCGCGGGTGGACGGTTCCAAATCGGGCGCGAGCGAAGCCGCGTTGTCGATGGTTTGCACCTCGCCGTTGTTATCGAGATCCGGCAGCGGCACTTTGGTGTCATCGTCACTCATGCTTGGTCTCCAAAAACCAGATTATTGGTTCGTGCGCGCCGCGACGTAGCGGCCGACGACGTCGTCGATGGCGGAAAGAGTCGCGGCGGAATCGCGGTTGACGCCGCCGTCAGCCCATTCGATGCGGCAGTCGCCGGGTGCCATGGCCTCGTCGGCCAGCACCACCAGCCGACCTTCGAAGCCCTTGGCGCGCGCGATTTCTTCAAGCTTGTCCTTGGCGTCGTCGTAGATCTCGTTGCCGACGCGGATGACGATGTGCGGCGCGGTCACCAATTGGTGGAAGCATTCATTGGCGAGCGCGGAAATCTCGGCAAAGGGCTCGCGCGCGATCAGTTGCGGCGCGAGTTTGGCGGCGACCGCAACGGCGACTTCGACCGCTTCGGTCTCCAGCCGCGCTTCGATGCCGCCGAGCGACTGATCGAGCCGTGACAGGCCATCGCCGATGACGCCGAGCGCCGCAGCGATGCGCTGCTCGGCTTCGCCGCGCGCCTGCGCCTGGCCCAGGGCGAAGCCCTTGCGATGCGCCTGCGCCTCGGCGTCTTCGCGCCGGCGCTCGGCTTCGACCACGGTGATGGTCGGCTTGCTGCCGGTGGCGAAGTCCTCGTCGAACATATATTTGGCGGTCGGTTTCATCAGAAGATCAACTCTTCGTCGCCGCGGCTCTTGGAGATCAGGATTTCGCCCTTGGCGGCGAGATCCTTGGCGATATTGACCAGCAGGCTTTGCGCCTCGTCGACGTCGCGCAGGCGGACGGGGCCGAGCGCCTGCATGTCATCGACCAGCATCTTGGCGGCGCGCGTCGACATGTTCTTGAAGAAGAATTCGCGCACGGGCTCCGCCGCGCCCTTGAGGGCGACGGCGAGCTTGTCCTTGTCGATATTGCGCATCATCGTCTGCGCCGAGCCGGCGTCGAGCTTGATCAGGTCGTCGAAGGTGAACATCAGCGCCTTGATGCGCTCGGCCGATTCGCGGTTTTCTTCTTCCAGCGCCGTGATGAAGCGGGTCTCGGTCTGGCGGTCAAAATTGTTGAAGATTTCCGCCATCACCTCGTGCAGATCGCGGCGACGCGTCTGCGACAGGTTCGACATGAATTCGGTGCGCAGCGTCTGCTCGACGCGCTCGATCACGTCCTTCTGCACCGATTCCATCTTGAGCATGCGGTTGACGACGTCGAGGGCGAAGTCCTCGGGCAGGATCGCCAGCACGCGCGCGGCGTGTTCGGGGCGCAATTTCGAGAGCACCACGGCGACGGTCTGCGGATATTCGTTCTTGAGATAGTTCGCCAGCACCTCTTCCTGAACGTTGGCGAGCTTTTCCCACATGTTGCGGCCGGCCGGGCCGCGGATCTCGTCCATGATGCCGCCGACACGTTCCTTCGGCAGATATTGCTGCAGCAGCCGTTCGGCGGCGTCGTAGTTGCCGAGCAGCGCGCCCGAGGCCGACATGCGCCCGACGAATTCCAGCAGCAATTGCTCGACCTCTTCGGCCTCGACGGTGCCGAGCGAGGACATCACGATGGAAATCTCGCGCAGCTCGTCGTCGTCGAGCAGACTGAAAATCTTGCCGCCGTATTGCTCGCCCAGCGCCAGCATCAGCACCGCGGCGCGTTCCGGACCCGACAGCTTGCGCTTGCCCGCGTTGAGCTGCGGACGGCTGGCGAGTTCCGCCATCAGCCCGCCGATATCGGAGCGAAGCTGGTCGTCGGTTTTTGTTTTTTCGGCAAAAGCGGATGGCATTTAGGCCGCGTCCTCGTGGAGCCAGGTGCGGATGATCGCGACCGCTTCCTGCGGATTCTTCTCGGCCAATTCGCCGACCTTCTGCACCGATTGGGCGTGGACCTGGCCCTGCACCTTGGCGACGTCGATCATCGCCGACGTGCGGTTGGAAATCGCGACCTGCTCGCCACCGACGATCGAGATGTTGGCGCCGCCATTGCCGGTGATGCTACCATTGGTGCCGGACGCAACGGAGGTATTCGTGTCGAGGCCGATGGCGCCGGCAACGCCGGCCGCTCCGGCAGCGCTCGCCGCGGCCGCGCCGTCCGGCGTGACGATGCGGCGCACCAGCGGACGCACCACCATCAGCAGCACGATCAGACCCAACAGCGCCATGACGCCGAGTTCGGCGCCGCGCATGATGTCTTCCTTGGTGAACGTCAGATAGGTCATCCAGTTAGTCGGCTCGCCGAGCGATACCGGGGTGTTGTCGGCAAAGCGCAAGTTGACCACCTCGACCTGGTCGCCGCGCTTGGCGTCGAAGCCGACCGCCGAGCGCACCAGCGCGGCGATCCGGTCGATCTCTTCCTTGGCGCGCGGCTGATAGACCATCTCGCCTTTGTCGTTCTTGGCGTAGATGCCGTCGACCAGCACCGCCGCCGAAATGCGGTTGACGCGGCCGGCCTCGATCACCTCGGTCTTGGTGGTGCGCGAGATCTCGTAGTTAACGATTTCCTCGGTCTTCTTGTTCTGATCGCGGATCGCGGCGGCGCCTTCGGGCTTGTTGGTGCCCGGCAGTTCGGTGCTGGCTGAGACGGGGCCGCCTTCCTTGCCGTCGCTGGTCGAGGATTGCTCTTCGCGCGTCTGGCTCGAACGCAGCACCTTGCCGTCCGGATCGAATTTGTCGGAGGTCTGGGTGATGCGGTTGACGTCGAAGTCGGCGTTGAGCTGGACGCGGGCGCGGCCGGGGCCGACGATCGACGACACGATGGCCTCGACCTGCTGGCGCAGGCGATTTTCATAGGCCGACTTGCGCTCGTCGGTGCTGCCGGCGCCATCCGCGTCGCTCCGCGAGGCGCCGTCGGCGAGCAGTTTGCCGGTCTCGTCGATCACCGAGACGCGCTCCGGCTTCATGCCGTTGACGGCGGTGGCGACCAGATGGCGGATGGCGCGGACCTGCTGGTTCTCCAGCGTGCCGCGCACTTTCAGCACGATCGAGGCGGTGGCTTCGGCCTTGTCGCGGGCAAACAGCGGCCGGTCGGGCAGGACCAGGTGGACGCGGGCGGCCTGCACGCGGTCGATGCCGCGGATAGTACGCGCCAACTCGCCTTCGAGCGCGCGCAGGTGATTGATGTTCTGGATGAAGCTGGTGGCGCCGAGCGCGTCCGACTTGTCGAAAATCTCGTAGCCGACGCCGCCGCCCTTGGGCATGCCGCCTTCGGCGAGCTTCATGCGCAGCCGCGCGATATTTTCCTTCGGCGCCATGATGATCGCGCCGTCGTTCTTAATCTCATAGGAAATGGCCTGGCGTTCCAGATCCTTGATGATCGCCGAGGAATCCTCGACCGAGAGGTCGGTGAACAGCGGCACCATCTGCGGCTGCGACATCTTGACCATGAGGAAGGCAAAGAAGCCGATCAGCGTCAGCGTCACCGCGGCCATCGCCGCCATTCGCGCCGCACCCAGCGACTTCACAAAGTCGAAGAAACCTTGCACCGGCTATTCGTCCCGCCCTAGGCGCGCGTTTCGCGCTTCACCCGGCAAGATTTGCCCAGTTTATGGTTAGCGTCTGGTTAATACGGCGCGGCGAGGCGGGTTTCCCAGCCGCTTTCGTCGTCCACGGCCGGTGCGTGTGGAATTATTTGAGGATGTCGGCGATGGTATTGTCACTAGGACTGACGATCACGACCTGGCCGTTGGCGACGTAGAACCTGTGCATCTTCACCTGCGGGACTTTCTCGAACACCGTCTCGGGAAAATTCTGCAACTGCACGCTTGCCGGCACCTTGTCGCCGATCACGGCTTCGCTCTGGCCGGATCCGGAGGATTCGGCCGGCTTGTCCTTGAGTACGGTCTCCTTGATGACGTGGCCTTGCTCCGCGGTGATGCGGATCGAGCGCGACGGCACGACCGTGTTGTCGCCCGGCGTCGGCGTCTGGGCGATGGCGCCGCCTGCCAAAATCAGGGCGGCCAAAAGCGTACATGACAGTATGTTTTTCATGGAGGCTAAAATCTCGGCTGAAGGCAGTTTGAGCGCGTCGGCATCTGGTGAGAACGCGTCAGAGCGACGCCCGGTTCCTCGTCGCCGGTAAGGCCCAATGGAACATAATGATTGTGGAGTGCGTTAGCGGGCGAATGAGGACATTCGCGTGCCCGTATTAAAGTACTTTTTGACCGTAGGGTCGCTGCTTGTCGGATTACTCTATTACGCCAGCAGCGTGATCGAACCCACTTCGTTGCCGTTTCACATCGCGCAGACGAGCGGGCTGCCGCAGCCCTACAAAGCGCCTGCCGTCGAGCCGCCGAGGCCGAGCGTGGCGGTCGCCGAGATGCCGAAGGCTCAAACGGTCGCGGCGAAAGTCGAGCTGGTCGCGCCGGTTAAGAATCGAAAAGCCGCAAACAAGCGCCAGTCGCCGCAAGCCGTCCGGGCGCGGCCGGAGCAGGAACGCTATGCCGGCTATCCGCCGAACGATGCGGGAAGCATTTGGTAACTGATCGACTGGGCCAATAAAAGAAGCCCGCCGCAATTTGCGGCGGGCTTCTTCGCATGTTCGCCTTGTTAGTCGATGACTTTCACGACCTTGCGGCTGCGGTTATCGATGATGACGCGGCGATCGTTGATGACGGCATAGCCCCATTCGTCGTGCTGAGGCACCCTGCGGACCTGCACGGTTTGCGGGAGAGGCTCGCCTACAACGATCCGCTCCTGCACAGCCACCGACGGAATGCGCTCTCTCTCGACGTAGGTGTAAACTTCGCGCGGGGGTTCCGCGGCCGCGCCGACGGTGCCGCCCACCACTCCGCCGACAACAGCCCCGACTGGACCGCCGACGACAGCGCCGGCGGCCGCGCCGCCGACAACGCCCGTCGTGGTCGAAGCTTGAGCAAAGCAGATCGAGGGGGCGAGAATGGTCGCCGCAGCAACAGTAATAAACAAACGTGTCCTCATCGCAGTCTCCTGGTTGCCCCCGTCGCTAGGAAACGACCGCGAGATCATCTGGTTCCTATTCTACGAAAAAGAGCAGCCATTTTGCGCGATGGCCGGAAGCGAACGTTCAGCGCAAACGAAAATCGCCGGCCGCAAGTTTTACTTGGGGCCGGCGATCGTTTCGAATTCGGGACTGGCTACTGCCGATACTGTTGGATGCGCGTGGTGCGCAGGCCGGCGAGGCCGTGCTGGTCGATCGAATACTGCCAGGACAGGAATTCCTCGACCGTCAGCGTATAGCGGGCGCAGGCTTCCTCGAGCGACAAGAGGCCACCGCGTACCGCTGCGACCACCTCGGCCTTGCGGCGGATGACCCAACGCTTCGTTGTCGGCGGCGGCAGATCCGCGATCGTCAGGGGACTGCCATCGGGCCCGATGACGTATTTTACCCTCGGGCGGTGGGGCTCGGTCATTGGTACACTCACAAACACAAAGACACGGACTAACTGACTGCGGCGAACTATGTGGAACCTACAGACCGCGACTTAAAATTTGCCTAAGCATGCAGCGCAGAAAGGGAAATGTTTGCCCTGTATTTGCTAACCTTTTGGTTACGTTTGGGGCGCCCGCGCTCAGGCTCCGATGCAGCAGCCCCGGGCCTTTTGGCCCGCCGGCATAGGCTAGGATGAACATTAAGGGCTGCGCCAGCCCTAAAGTTCCTTGGAAGAGCCGACGAGGAGACGGCGCTAAACGCAGCAAAATCGGCCGGATTAAGCGCCCGGGCGCACGATGCGCTTGATCTTGTCCATCGTGTAGTTCTGGCCGTTGATCGACAGCAGCGGCGGATCCTGGGTCATGTCGACGGAGTCGACGGTGGCATGCACCTCGGTCGAGATTGCCACCGTGTTCTTGCTGGCGTCGACCGCGGTCGCGGACAAGGTGTAATTGCCATCCGGCCACTGCCTGCCGTCGTTGCCCTTGCCATCCCATTGGAAATTCTGGGTGCCCGGGTTGACCGCGAAGCTGCCGGTATAGGCGGTCTGGCCGGTCGAATCCTTGATCACGACCGTCGCGGTCGCGGGCTTGGTGACGTTGAAGCTCCAGTTGCCCTTGCCGTTGGTTACGTTGCCGGTCGAGCCATCGACGACGACATTGGCGCCGACATAGGCCAGCGCGGTCGTCTGCTGCGCAGTTTTGTCCATCGACACCAGCGTCGCCAACTGATCGTTCGACTTCATCTGCTGTTCGACTTGGGCGAACTGCACGAGTTGCTGGGTGAACTGGTTGGTGTCGAGCGGGTCGAGCGGGTTCTGGTTTTTCAATTGGGTGGTCAGCAATTGCAGGAAGGTCGTGAAATTGCTGGCGATCATCTGGTTGTCGGCGCCGGTCGTGGTGGCGGCGTTAGCAGTCGCGTTTGAGACGGGGGTCGATGAGATCGTCGTCATGATCGTTCCTCAGCTATCGCTCTAAACTCGGATGTCGACGCCGCCGCGCTGTCCGGCGAGCCGGCCATAGTCGCGTGCAGCCGTTTCGCTCAGCATTTCGTCTTCCACCATCAACTGCGCGGTCTCGGACGGCCGGCCGCTCTGCTGCTGTTGGTTCATCGATTGATCGCGCAGCGAGAACTGCGTGCCGTTGTCGCTGGTTTTCAGCCCTGCATCCTGCATGGCGCGGTCAAGACCAGACGAGTCGCGGCGCAGCAGATCGAGGGTTTCCGGACGGTCGGCGATCATGCGCGTGGTGATGGTGCCGTCGCGGTCGACCTCAAGGCGGACTTCGATGCGGCCGAGTTCGGGCGGATCGAGGCGGATTTCGAAATGATTGGTGCTGGACAGCGCCTTGCTGGTGATTTCGATGGCAACACCGGCCAGCGGCACGGCGTGCGACGACGCCAGCGGGGCCGGCGCCGTGGCGGCGAGGGGTGCCGCGGGCGCGGTCGTTTTGGCGGTGAGCGCCGCGACCTGCGCGGCGTCGGCCTTCGGCGCGGCCAGATTGGCGTCGGCCGCAGGCGCACCCGGCGTTTCGACAGCAGCGGCGTGATAAGCGGGCTTCGCTTCGCCGCGAGCGAAGGCGTCGGCTTTGTCGGTTTTAACGGCGTCTACGGCTTGCGGCTTGTCGTCGGTGGGTTTGTCGGCCTTGGCGGTCTCGGTCTCGCCCTTGGCGGTCTCGCCCTTGGCGGTCTTGGCCTTGGCGGCCTTGGTTTCGTCGCCGGCTTTGCCGGCGACCGCGGTCTTGCCGGCTTTTTCAGTGCCGGGCGCGGCAATTGTTGCATTGGCGCCGGCTGCGGCGGCGATGGCCGCCTCCGCACCGGCCTCGGCGACCGCCGGAACGGCGGTCGCGATGGCGTCGGCCGGGGTCAAAGTCGGGACCGGAGCCGCCGGAGCGACCACCGCGGCATCGGCCGGCTTGGCGCCGACCACGAGTTGGGCCTCGGCAGCGATCTGGTCGGAGGTTTTGCCTTCGGTCTTCGCGTCGGTGTCGGATTTGCCGTCGCCGGCGGGCTTGCCGTCGCCAGTGGCCTTTTCGTCACCGGCGGTCTTGGTCGCGGACGTCTTGGTGGCGTCGCCCGACGCGGCCGGGGCTTCATCGGACTTGGTGTCGGTCGATTTGGGTTTGGACTTGATGTCCGATTTGGCGTCGACCGGCGTGCTGTCGGCGCGGTCGCTGGAATTGATCTTGTTGTTGTCCCGGGCGGCCGGCTGATCGCGATCGGCGCGCGCCGCATCGGCCTTGTTGTCCGCAGGCCGGTTATCGACGGGCGGAGGGCTGTCCAACAGGCTCTCGAACGCCGGCGCGGCGCCGCGGTCGGGTGTCGGCCGGGCGGTCAGGATGGGCTTGAGAACGATAGTCGGGTCGAACGCAACGTGCGGCACGGGCACCTCCGGAAATTCCGCCCTCTAAACTGCAATCCGCGGGCCAGCCCGGAACTTAGAAATTATCTATTTATATCAATAAGATACCAATATACCACCGGCCCAAAAGCCGGCCCGTCCGGCAACGGCTGCTGGCAGACCGGCAAGATTTGCCGTCTTTCGCCCGCAAAGTGCGGCCAGACCGCTCGCCAGATTTCGTCTCCTTGCCCTCACATTGCGCGCGCGGCGTCGCCACCTGTAGTAAGAACCTCACCATGCCCAACAGCCTCGGACTAGACAGCAGCCCCGAAAACACCCGCGTCGTCGTCGCCATGTCCGGCGGCGTCGATTCCTCGGTGACGGCCGCGCTACTCAAGGCCGAAGGCTATGACGTGGTCGGCGTGACGCTGCAGCTCTACGACCATGGCGCCGCGACCCATCGCAAGGGCGCCTGCTGCGCCGGGCAGGACATCTACGACGCCCGTGGCGTCGCCGAGCGCATCGGCATTCCGCATTACGTGCTCGACTACGAGCGCCGCTTCAAGGAAGCGGTCATCGACCGCTTCGCGCAGAGCTATATCGACGGCGAGACGCCGGTGCCCTGCGTCGAATGCAACATGTCGATCAAGTTTCACGACCTGCTCAACACCGCGCGCGACCTCGGCGCCAAAGTTCTGGCGACCGGTCATTATGTTGCGTCGCGCGAATTGCCGTCGGGCGGACGCGGGCTGTTCCGCGCGCGCGAGGAAGAGCGCGACCAGAGCTATTTCCTGTTCGGCACCACGCGCGAGCAACTCGACATCTTGCGCTTTCCGCTCGGCGAGCGCGGCAAGGCCGAAACGCGCGAGTTGGCGCGGAAATTCGGACTGGCCATCGCCGAGAAACACGACAGCCAGGACATCTGCTTCGTGCCGACCGGGCATTACGCCGACATCATCGAACGGCTGAAGCCGGGCGCCGCAGAGGCCGGCGACATCGTCGATCTCGACGGCAAGGTGCTCGGCGCCCATCCGGGCATCATCCATTTCACGGTCGGCCAGCGCAAAGGCCTCGGCATCGCATCGAGCGCGCCGTTGTACGTGGTGCGGCTCGACGCCGAGCAGCGCCGCGTCGTGGTCGGCTCGCGCGACGCACTGCGCACCAGCCGCATCGTGCTGCGCGACGTCAATTGGATCGGCGATACCAGTATCGACGAGGCGCTCGCCGACGATCGCTGCGAAGTGTTCGTGAAGGTGCGTTCGTCGCGGCAGCCGCAGGCGGCGTGGCTGCGCCATGGTACGGCTGGCTACGAAGTCGAACTCGTCGAAGGCGAGCACGGGGTTTCGCCAGGCCAGGCTTGCGTTTTCTACGATGCCGGCGAGGGCCAGGCCCGCGTCCTGGGCGGCGGCTTCATCAAAAGTGCAGTGCAAACAGCCGACCGTCCGCGCGCAGAGATTGCTTTCAAGTCCGTCGCAGCCGAGTAGACTGTCCGGCATGGCGGCGGACATCGATAAAGCAGGCGTTGCGAAAGCCTATGCCCGCTGGGCGCCGATTTACGATTTCGTGTTTGGCAAAGTGTTCGCGCCCGGCCGCGACGCGGCGATCGTCGCGGCTGAAGGGGCGTGCGGCGCCGGCGGCGGCCGCATTCTCGAAGTCGGCGTCGGTACCGGCATCTCGTTGCCGGATTACGCGCGGCACAACATCATCGTCGGCGTCGATCTCTCCGAGCCGATGCTGCGCAAGGCGCACGCGCGCGTCGCGGAGCACGGGCTCACCAACGTCGAATCACTGTCGGTGATGGACGCCATGCACATGGCGCTGCCCGATGGTTCGTTCGACGTCGTGGTGGCGCAGTTCGTCATCACCGCCGTGCCCAATCCGGAAGCCACGCTCGACGAGTTCGCCCGCGTCATCAAGCGAGGCGGCGAGATCGTGCTGGTCAATCACATCGGCGCCGAGAGCGGATTGCGCTGGCTGTTCGAATTCTGCTTCGCGCCTTTGGCGCGGCGGCTCGGCTGGCGGCCGGAATTTCGGTTCAAGCGCCTGACCGATTGGGCGCAGCGCCATGGCGGCGTGCAGCTGGTCGAGCGCAGGCCGATGCGGCCGATGGGGCATTTCTCGCTGATCCGCTTCAAACGCGTCTAGCGATAATCCCGAAAAGTGGGCACCGGTTTTCGGATAAGATTATGTGCCGATAGAAAGTCAACGGAACCTTGCGGTCCGCGCGTCCGTTATCTTGGACGCGCATCAGCGCAGGGAGATTGGCCGTGAAAAATGGCATTATCAGGCTGACAGCTTTTTCGATCGCGGCGCTGCTGCCGGCGCTTGCCGCGGCGCAGACGGCGCCAAAACCCTCCACGCCGATCGCGCCGAAGACCGAGCAGCTTGATTCCAAAGCCTGCGCCGGTTCGGACACGCACGCGACGGTCGGGCAGGGCGACATGGGTGGCGACATGCAGATGGAGAAGAACGGCAATCTGAGCGAGAAGCTGGCGCGTTCGGATGGGGTGATCTGCCCGCCCGCGCACGTCGACTCCGAAATCAGGGCGCCGACCCCGCCGGGCGGCGCGATGCCAGTGATCCCGCCACCGGGCAGCCCGGGCGGCGACCAGTCCATTAAGCCGAAGTGACGGGTTCGGACCGTGGAAAATGGCTGACAACGGTTTAGTCACCGTGCCGAGCGCGCACAGCGTAAAAGGCACGATCGATCGATTTGAATCGGCCGCGAGATCCAAAGGTCTGACGGTCTTTGCGCGAATCGATCACGCCGCCGGCGCACAGGAGGCGGGCTTGGCGCTCCGGCCGACGGAACTTCTGATTTTCGGCAGTGCCAAGGCCGGCACGCCGCTGATGCAATCTCTTCAAACGATCGGGGTCGACCTGCCTTTGAAGGCGCTGGCCTGGGAGGATTCAGCCGGAAAGATCTGGCTTTCCTACAACGATCCGGTCTGGCTGGCCGCGCGCCACGGGCTTGCGCCCGACAGCAGCGCAGCAACCAAAGCAATGGCTGCCGCCCTGGCGGCGTTGTCGAAGCAGGCTACCGGCGGCTGACCCGGTCGCGGGCGTTTTGGCGGAATTTGGCGGCTTTGCTTGACAGGCTTTGCCGCGGCTTCCTATATCGCGGCCGTTCCGGTAGTCAGCGATTGCCGAAATGGCGGGGTAGCTCAGTTGGTTAGAGCAGCGGAATCATAATCCGGAGGTCGGGGGTTCAAATCCCTCCCCCGCTACCATCGATCAAAACCATAAGACTTTGATATTTATGATGTTTCTGTAGTTTTTCGGGCGGATTCGCCTTTCCTGCTCGTCTGATATCAACGGGTCCCGACGGCTCCCGGCTTCTCCGCGCTACACGACTGCAACACGGACAGTGTGGATAAAGCGCTCCACTTCCCGCACCTCGATGCCGTGCGCATGCGACTGGCATAATGCCCGCGCCGGAGGCGTGATGGCGCACCACCAAAATGTCGGGGTGCGGCAAGGGCGCCTTTCCGCCGATCCACAAGCGCAGCGGTTAACTGTCGCGGTCACGCACAATTTCGTGAGGCCATTATGGACGTTATGCGGAACGTTGCTGCCATTTGCGGCTTTGCCGCACAGCACGCCCGATCGGGCGTAAAGGAGGTCTCATGACGACATTGATGAAATATGCAGTGGCTGCGGCCCTCACGGGCGCGATGGCGTTGGCGGCGGCTTCGCCGAGTGAGGGGCGGAGCGGCCGGAACGCTGCGGCGGCCGCAAACTCGTACAACAGCGGCTACTACGACGGCCAACGGGGCCCGGCCTACAATTACGGCCGGTCATACCGCTCTAACCTCCACGGCTGCCTGTCTTCGCCGGCATCGTCGAGCTTTGGCGCAGAGTGCTAATCGATCGCTAGGGTGAGTAAACGAGGGTGGGCCATAAGGTCCGCCCTTTTTTATCGTTTGAGATTGGTCAGCCGGTCAAGCGCACCTTGCAGGACGACCACGACCGTATGCCGGTGCTTTTGCAGCCCAGATAGCGGCTGGCGTCACGGCGCCGGTGTTGGACGCCGCAGGCCATGTGGCGAGTGACGTTCGTCGCCGGCATCCTCTGTCACATCTTCATCCGCAAACAGTGAACTCATCAGAGCACCAATGCCCGCGCGTCTGTCAGCGGCAGGTAGGGCAGGAGCGGCAAGGGCAATCCAGTCATTGAGGAGTTCTTGGCCGCCCTTATAAAAGCACGCTTTCCCCATTTCGAGGAAGTGGCCGACGCCCTCGGCTCCGCCATGACGCAGGGCCTCCAGATCGCAGCGCAGCGGTGTGTTCGAAATCGTCATACACGACAAACCAGCATTCCGCGTCGGAGTTCCGCTGTGGCGGTTCGCAATGCACTTTGCTTGTCTAATTGTGTTTCTCTAACTGCGACGCTTGGCGACAAATTGTGCAGCCGCAGCCAAGACGGCGCCGCGTTCGGCGAAGGGCGCAAGCGCCGCCTCAGCTTCGCCGACAAGGATTGCGAGGCGCTCGCGCGCACCCTCGACCCCGAGCAGGCTGACGAACGTCGCCTTGTGCGCGGCAGCATCTTTGCCGGTCTGCTTGCCGACCGTGGCGACGTCGCCATCAACATCGAGCAGGTCGTCCGCGATCTGGAATGCTTCACCCACCGCGGCGCCATAACGCTCGAGCGCTGTGCGCGCCTGGCGGTCAGCTTTGCCGAGTATCGCGCCACTTGCGCAGGCAAACTGCAGCAGCGCCCCAGTCTTCATGGATTGCAACTGTCTGACGCCTTCAATGTCGAGCGGTGCAGCATCATTTGAAAAACGGCCTTCAGCGGCGAGATCAAGCATTTGCCCTCCCGCCATTCCGCCCACTCCGGCGGCGCGGGCCAGTGCTGAAACCAGCTCGATTCTGATGCTCGGGTCTTTGTGAGTTTGTTCTCGCGACAGAATGTCGAAGGCGACAGTCAAGAGAGCGCCACCCGCCAGAATTGCGGTCGCTTCATCATAGGCCTTGTGCGCGGTTGGCCGGCCGCGTCGCAATGCATCATCGTCCATCGCCGGCAGATCGTCGTGGACCAGCGAATAACAATGCACGCATTCAAGAGCCGCTGCGACCATCAAAGCCCGCTCGGGCGCGACGCCGAAGAGCCGGGCCGTTTCCGCCACAAGAAATGGACGGAACCGCTTGCCGCCACCAAGACTTGCATAGCGCATCGCAGCAAGCAGCCGGGCAGGGCGGCTAATTTCGCCGCGAACTGGAGCAGTTCCCAGCAACCGATCCAGGAGCGCCTCGGTGTCCACAGCCACGGCTTCAAGCCGCTCTTTGAACACGGCACTTGTATCGGGACGCGGCTCCCTCTTGCCCTTCGCCGTACGTGTTACGTTCTGAGACGTCAAACTCATGAAATTCACAGAATTTGCCCGAAACGGCCCATTTTCTGAATGCTTCCGGGAACAAAAAGTTCCCCAGCAGGCGAACCAAAGCGAGCCTTGTACGTTTCCATCCTAGCGGGGTTCCTTAAACTGGTACCGATGGGCATCATTCTCGCAGCCATCTGCGCGGCGCTATGGGCCTACCTCGTGGCCGGCCGCGGCCATTTTTGGCTTGGCTCCGTCAACGATGCTTTGCGGCCGCCGGCTCCGCAAACATGGCCATCGGTAGCCGTCATCATTCCAGCGCGTAACGAAGCGGACGTTATTTTGGCCAGCGTCGGGTCGCTATTGCGGCAAAACTACCGCGGCCAGATGGCAGTCATCGTCGTCGATGACGACAGCAATGACGGTACCGGCACCCTCGTCACACACCAGGCGAAAAATTCGAGTGGCCGCCGCATGGAGGTGCTGGCCAGCCGCGGGCTACCCATGGATTGGACTGGAAAACTATGGGCACTGCAGCAGGGGATCGCTTTCGCCGAGAAGAGCATCGAGCCGGATTATCTGCTGCTCACCGATGCGGACATCGTCCACGAGCCGGATACGTTGGAATGGCTCGTCGGCCACGCCGTGGCGGGTGATTACGTGCTGACGTCGCTGATGGCAAAACTGCGGTGCCAGAGCATCGTTGAATGGATCCATATCCCGGCCTTCATATACTTTTTTCAGATGCTGTTTCCATTCGCGTGGGTTGTCCGCCCGGAGGCTTCCACGGCGGCGGCGGCCGGCGGCTGCATGCTCGTGCGCGCCGACGCTCTTGGCCGCGCCGGCGGTATTGCGAGTGTACGCAATGCGCTGATCGATGATTGTTCGCTCGCTGCGCGTTTGAAAGCAGTCGGACCCATCTGGCTCGGTCTGACAGATCGCGTACGCAGCATCCGCCGCTACGACACGTTCGCCGACGCGAAGCAAATGATAATGCGCTCCGCCTACGCGCAGCTTCGCTACTCGCCGCTGCTGCTGGCTGGAACAGTCGCCGGCATGGCGCTCACATTCGTCGCGGGGCCGCTGCTCGCGGTCTTCGGCGCCGGTTTGCCGCAGTATCTGGGGGCTGCCGTTTGGCTGGCGATGGCGGTGTCGTTTTGGCCGACGCTGCGATCCTACCAAGTGTCGCCGCTATGGGCTCTGGCGCTGCCGCTCATCGCCTGCCTCTACACATTCTACACGCTTATTTCCGCTTACCAGTATTTGAGAGGGCGTGGCGGTCAATGGAAGGGCCGCGTTCATGTCAACGCGCCGAGTCTCCCATGATCGACAGTGCGCAGCTGCGTTCCGGCAAGGGCCATCACGACGAGAATTTCCCGGTAGCGTCCTGGGTCATCCGGCGGCGGCACCGCCCCGTCATCCATGCCTTTTACGAATTTGTCCGGGTGGCCGATGACATCGCGGATCATCCGTCGCTGAGCGCCGACGACAAGCTTGCCCATCTTGATCGCCTTGAGCAGAGCCTGCTCGGCCGCAGCGAAGCGGAGCCGGAAGGCGTGGCCTTGCGCGTTGCCCTTCAGAGCCGCGGCCTGTCGGCTTGTCATGCTGAGGACGTGCTGCGAGCATTTCGCCAGGACGTGACCAAACGGCGCTACGCCGACTGGAACGAACTCATCGATTATTGCTCCTATTCGGCCGCGCCGGTGGGGCGCTTTGTTCTCGATGTGCACGGTGAATTGCATTCCACCTGGCCCGCGTCTGACGCGCTGTGCGCTGCGCTGCAGATTATCAACCACTTGCAAGACTGCGCTGTCGATTTCCGGACTCTCGATCGCGTCTATCTCCCATTGGATGCGCTTGCTGAGCGTGGATTGAGCGTCCAGGCGCTGGGGGAGGCGCGGGCCAGCCCCGCGCTGCTCGAATGTTTGCATGCGCTTGCGGCGCGCACCGCAAAGCTCCTGGAACAGAGTCGGGATTTATCCGCCCAAATTCGCGATGCGCGGCTTGCCATCGAAGTGTCAGTCATTCAGGCGTTGGCTGTGCGCCTCGTCGCTGTTTTGCGCGAGCGCGATCCATTGAGCGAGCCCGTCCACCTGGGCAAGCGCGCAGTTGTGACAACGGCTGCTAGCGGCGCTGCACGCGAGCTGTCGCGTCTATTCGTCCGTAACGTCACTCCAGTCCGAAGGTATCAGACGCCATGAAGAGTGGAGCATTGCATCCGCAGGAGGGTAATGCCGCCGTCCGCGCCAGCGGCAGTTCGTTCTATCTCGCCATGCGGATTCTGGGCCGGCAGCAGCGTCAGGCAATGTTCGAGATTTATTCTTTCTGCCGCGCCGTCGATGACATCGCAGACGGCAATGCGCCGCGCGAATGGCGGCTGGCACGGCTGGCCGAATGGCGGGATAATATCGACGCGCTCTTCGCTGGCGGTCGCCCCCCAGGACTAGACCGATTGGCGGACGCCATTGAACGGTTCGACCTCCGCAAGCAGGATTTCAATGCTGTGATCGACGGCATGGAAATGGACGCGGCGAGTGATATTTGTGCGCCCGACTTGGCCTCGCTTGAACTCTACTGCGATCGCGTTGCGTGCGCCGTCGGACGTCTGTCGGTGCGGATTTTCGGATTGGCCGGCGATGAGGGTCGGTTACTGGCGCATCATCTCGGCCTTGCGTTGCAGCTCACCAATATTTTGCGCGATATTGACGAAGATGCGGCGTTAGGACGCTTGTATCTGCCGCGCGAGGCTTTGCGCGACGCCGGCGTGGAAAGCAATTCGCCGAGCGATGTTGTTTTGGATTCCCGTATTGGCGGCGCCTGCGTTTTTCTTGCGAGCCTCGCCCGCAACCATTTCGCAGAATCCCAGGCGGTGATGGCGGTGTGCCCGCGCCAATCGGTGAAGGCGCCCAGGATCATGGCGGAAGCTTACCGAACCTTGCTCGACGATATGGTGGCGCGTGGGTGGTCGCCGCCTCGCGCGAGGGTTCGGGTCAATAAAGCCCGTCTCATATGGACCGCGCTGCGCCATGCATTCGTCTGAACGGCCTCATTTTCATATCATCGGGGCGGGGCTCGCAGGACTAGCCGCGGCGGTGCGCCTGGCTGGGTCCGGCCATACAGTCACGGTGCACGAGGGCAGCCTGCAGGTCGGCGGCCGCTGCCGAACGTATCAAGATCACGCGACCGGCATGTCGATCGACAACGGAACGCATCTTGTGCTGTCCGGGAATCATGCGTTGCTCTCGTTTGCAGAAATCATCGGCTCGCAGGCGGAGTTGCAAGGCCCCGCGAACGCGGAATTCTCCTTTATCGATTGCGAGAATAACGAGCGATGGAAATTACAGTTCAGCGACGGCCGTTTTCCATGGTGGGTGTTCGACAAAGATCGCCGCGTGCCGCAAACCGCATTCACAGACTATCTGCCGCTGGCACGCTTGCTTTGGAGTTCGACGGATAAGCCCCTCGCCGAGGTGATGAATTGCACCGGTCCGACGTACGACCGATTGATAGCGCCGCTCTTGCTGGCCGCGCTCAATATCGAGCCGCGTCAGGGGTCGGCAAGTCTGGCGCGGGCGGTGGTCCGCGAGACGCTTGCTTTGGGCGGCAAGGCATGCCGTCCGCTGTTGGCGCGGAATGGAATCGGCAACGTATTCGTCGAGCCCGCGGTGAATTACCTGCAACAGCGCGGCGTTTCTATTTTGATTCAGGATGAGTTGCGCGCTGTGCAGCTGACGGGTGGCCATATCGAGGCACTCGAGTTCGCCGGCCGCAAAATATCCATTGCTGAAAGCGATGCTGTTATTCTCGCCGTGCCGCCTTATGCCGCCCAATCCCTGCTGCCGGACCTGAAGATACCGACGGAATTTCGGGGCATCGTAAACGCACACTTCCGCGTCGATCCGCCGGCCCATCTGCCGCCGTTGCTCGGTGTCATCAACGGCACCTGTGAATGGATATTCGCGCACCCCGGCAGGATTTCCGTGACCGTCAGCGATGCCGGCCGATTGTTCGAGATGCCGCGCGCCGACCTGGCGGCAATGCTATGGCGCGATGTGGCGCAGATTGCGGGCATTTCCGACGTGCTGCCGCCCTGGCAGATCGTGCGCGAACGGCGCGCGACATTCGCCGCGACGCCAGAGCAGAATGCGCGGCGTCCATCCACCGAAACCGGGTGGCGCAATCTTTTCCTTGCCGGCGATTGGACTGCCACCGGCCTGCCGGCGACGCTTGAGGGCGCCGTCCGCTCCGGCTACCGCGCAGCGCAATTGGCCGAACATTCCGTACGAGCGGCCGCATGACTTTCTCCTTTGCTCAAGAGCTACCGTCGGCCGCGAGCGGCCCCGACACGGACAAGTCAACCGATGCCGCGGCGCGCAGACTGCTGGCGGCACGGCAGAGCGACGGCCATTGGGTTTTTGAGCTTGAGGCCGACGCGACGATCCCGGCAGAATACGTACTGCTGCGCCACTATCGGGGCGAGCCGGTCGATGGCGCGCTTGAGGAGAAAATCGCCGCCTATCTGCGGCGCATTCAGGGCGGGCATGGCGGCTGGCCGCTCTACCATGATGGCGATTTCGACATGAGCGCGAGCGTGAAAGCCTATTTCGCGCTCAAGATGATCGGCGACAGCCCCGACGCCGCCCATATGCAACGCGCCCGCGCGACAATCGTGGCGCGCGGCGGCGCGGAACACAGCAATGTCTTCACTCGCCTGTTGCTTTGCCTTTACGGCATTCTCCGGTGGGAAAGCGTACCGGAAATGCCCGTCGAAATCATGCTGCTGCCGCGCTGGTTTCCGTTTCATCTATCTAAAGTGTCCTATTGGGCGCGCACCGTGCTCGTGCCGCTGCTCGTCCTGCAGGCGCTCAAGCCGCGCGTCAAAAATCCCCGCGGCGTCAGCATCGACGAGCTGTTCATTGATGCGCCGCGCAAAATTGGACCGGCCGGCAAGGCGCCGCATCAGAAGTGGTCGTGGTTTATCCTGTTCCGCGCTTTGGACGCGCTCTTGCGGCCGGCCGTCAAATTGTTTCCGAAGGGCCTGCGTCAACGGGCTATCGACCGGGCGGTTGCCTTTGTCCGTGAGCGGCTCAATGGCCATGACGGGCTCGGCGCGATATTTCCCGCCATCGCCAACTCCGTCATGATGTTCGACGTGCTTGGCGACAGCACGGCGGCTGCGACCGCACGCGAGGCGATCGAGCGCCTGCTCGTGATTCATGACCGAGAGGCATATTGCCAGCCCTGCGTCTCTCCGGTGTGGGATACCGCGCTGGCCTGCCACGCGCTGCTGGAAACCGGCGATGGGCAACACCTTGCCGCCGCCTGCAAAGGTTTGGACTGGCTGCTGCCGCGGCAAATCTTTGATGTTGCCGGAGATTGGGCCACGCGACGGCCAGATGTGCGGCCAGGCGGCTGGGCCTTTCAATACGCCAACCCGCATTATCCCGATCTCGACGATACCGCCGTGGTCGTTATGGCAATGGACCGTGCCCGGCGGACAGGCGGCGACGACCGCTACGATTGTGCTATTGCGCGCGGCGCCGAATGGGTCAAAGGCCTGCAAAGCAGCGATGGCGGCTGGGCGGCATTCGACGTCGACAATACGTACAACTATCTCAACAATATTCCTTTTGCCGATCATGGCGCGCTGACCGATCCGCCGACGGAAGACGTCACAGCACGTTGCGTCTCGATGCTGGCCCAACTCGGCGAAACGACGAACAAAAGCGAAGCGCTGGCGCGCGGCGTCAAATATCTACTGAACAAGCAGTTGGCGGATGGCAGTTGGTACGGCCGCTGGGGACTCAATTATATCTACGGCACCTGGTCGGCCTTGTGCGCGCTGAATGCGTGCGGCATTTCACACGAAGCTCCGGAGCTCCACAACGCAGCGGAATGGCTTATATCGATCCAAAACGCCGACGGCGGTTGGGGCGAGGATGGCCCGAGCTATCGGCTCGATTATCGTGGGCACGAACCAGCGGCGAGCACGGCATCGCAGACCGCGTGGGCGTTGCTGGGTTTGATGGCTTGCGGTAAAGCCGATCATCCGGCGGTGGTGCGCGGCGTCCATTATCTATCGCTGACCCAAGCGCAAGATGGATCCTGGGAAGAGGCGCGTTTCACCGCGACAGGTTTCCCGCGCGTGTTTTATTTGCGTTATCACGGCTACCGGACATTCTTCCCGCTGTGGGCGCTGGCGCGCTATCGCTCGTTGAAAGCAAGCGGCTCTGCCAAAGTTCAATTCGGGATGTAGGCCCGGCGCGATGCGCTAGCGGCCGAGCGAGTTGAATTTCGCTTTCTGCTGCTCATCGAGTTGAGCATAAAAGCCGTTGACCGCGATCTCCATCGACGTTGCGGCGTAGTTCATACGGGTCAGTTGGCCTTCCGCGTCGTCGAGCCGCGCAAGCGGATCGGCCGGCATTGGCTGCATGCACGATACCGCCAATAATTTGGCCATGTCGGACGAGGTCTTGCGCAACGATTCCATAAGGGTGCTTTGCTGCTTCGTCGGCCTGATTGTCTGCTCAATTCGTTTGAGGATCAATTCAGAGTCGTCGCCGCTGCGCGCGGCGCAGGCTTGGGCCTGTTGCCCCATGTTGGCCGTCCTGGCATCGCGCGGTGCAGACGGTTGCGGTTGGTTTGTGAAAGCAGCCTTCTGCGCGTCGTTCAGTGAGTCATAAAACGCCCGGAGCGGTGCACGTATAGAAGCACCGGCATCCCGCACCGCCCAGAGTTGTTGCACGAGCAAATGCAGTCGTTCGCGCGGAGACTGTGCCACGGGGTCCTGGCAGCCGGCCCGAACGGTTGTAGCCGCTTGGTCGAGCGCGGCTTGCAGTTTGTCGAGCGCATCATGTTGGGCATTGCTCATTTGGGCAACCTGCTCGATGCGGGAGGTCGGCCATTTCGCCTGCGCGTCGGCGGGCTCGCCGCAAACACCGGAGACCGCGTCGGTTGGCACCGCGCTTCCGGTGGTGGCCACGCGTGCCGCTCGAGGCGGCCTTTGCGGCGCTATGGTTTCGGCGATGACGCCAAAGCCTCCACTACGAACCAGTTCGGCGTAGTCGGCCGGCCAGAACGTATAGCCGATCACGTCTTCGTAAGCGGACGGCCAGGCGGCGGGTCCCACCGCGCCGAAATGGGATAACGTCTGCTGGCCTGCCGGTGATGCTCCGGTGGGACGTTCGGATCTGGTTTCACGGGCATGACGGCGCGGAAAATGGCCAAAGCGGCCCAGCATATGGCGAAACGGCGCGGTGACCGCTCCAAGGACGCCGCCGGGGGAGAACTGGGCGTGCGCACCTTCGGGGACGGCGAAAAGCGCCGCCAACGTTATGACCAAAAGCAGGCGCCCGCGCATGATGGCCTCCGGGACGAAGGATCATCCTTATAACGGGCAATCGTCGTCGGAGTTCCGGGGCGACCTGGCGTCATTCTGCAGGTGTTAGGTCGCGGTCGGATTTCGGCAGCCGAATTTCATCCAGCTTATGCTGCACATGCCGGGAAAACACGTATTCCGCGGGACGTTGCTGATCGAGACTGACGTCCGGCTCCATCTCGCCTTCGGTGCGAACGCCGCGAAGGCTGACCGCCAGCGCCTTGAGCGGATTTGTGATCGCATCCTGCACGGCCGAAGCCTCGTATCCGCAATGCACCATGCAGTCGGCGCATTTTTCATAATTGCCGGTCCCGTAGGAGTCCCAGTCGGTTTCCTCCATCAGTTCCCGAAAGGTCTTGGCGTAGCCCTCGCCGAGCAAATAACAGGGCTTCTGCCATCCGAAGATCGTGCGGGTCGGATTGCCCCAGGGTGTGCAATGATAGCGTTGATTGCCGGCGAGAAAGTCCAGAAACAGGCTCGACTGGCTGAATGACCACTTTTTGCCGCCGCGCCCGCGGCTGAAGATGCCACGGAAAAGTTTCTTGGTTTTGTCGCGGTTGAGGAAGTGCTGCTGATCCGGCGCCCGCTCGTATGCATAGCCGGGCGACACCGTAATCCCGTCGACACCCATATCCATGACG
>Ga0193699_10000140_pt1 | contig 33629 bp, 32 predicted proteins | sample L3c2metaG_FD_160095 | JGI IMG/M metagenome (GOLD analysis project Ga0193699, IMG submission 160095) | Soil microbial communities from a riparian zone of the East river system, Colorado, United States - L3c2 | ecosystem: Environmental > Terrestrial > Soil > Riparian zone | place: USA: East...
AGGTCCGCCGCAGCGATCGATCATTGAATCCGTCGTAGGCCTGCTCCACGACGAGCCCGGCATCCGCGCACATCTCTGCGAGGCGGGATGCAGTGTAAAGCCTGAGCCTGTGTTCGCGGGTTCCTCTCTTGGCCCCTTTGCTCCACGTCGAATGGACAGTGAGGACGCCCGAGAGCGAATCGAACTCGCGCTCCTGCGCGAACAGGGTCCCGTCCGCTGATGTCCACCAATCGCGGGCGAGGAATCGCGCCATGACACCATCTCGGCTTCCGCCGTGCCAAACCAGCGTCCCGCCTGGCCTGAGAACGCGGGCAAATTCCCTGATCACCCGGGCGTCATCCGAGGGATGCGCGAAGAAGCCGAACGACGTAAAAAGGTTGAGCACCGCGTCGAAGCGGCGCGTCCACTTGGAGGGCATGCTCCGCATGTCCCCGCGCGTATAGCGAAGTCTGTCGCCGGTTCCGCGCTTCCGAGCCACATCGAGGAGCTCTTTCGAGTAATCGAGGGCGTCCACGTCGCAGCCGAATTCAGCAAGCAGGTGGGCGTGACGACCCTGACCGCACGGTACGTCGAGTACACGCGCGCCGTCGGGCAAAGCGAGGAGCTCGATGAGTCGCGCTACTTCCTGTCGGTCGCGCTCAGGCGTGAAGAGTAGACCGTACTCACGGAGATAGTGGGCGTCGAATGCCGACTCCCACCACTCGCTCGACTTCTTCAGAAGAAGACTGGTTCGCGGTAAGCGCCGAAGACGGCTTCCATCGCCGCGCGAATCTCATATAGCGTGCAATAGGCGCGGGCGCAGTCGAGAATGAACGGCATCAGGTTCTTCGAAGTCTTCGCCGCTTCGCGGAGATCACTGAGACGCATCTCCACTAAATCGTTGTCGCGCTCGGCTCGCATCTTTGCCATCCGGCTCCGCTGCTCCCGCTCCGTCTCTTCGGCGATCTTGAGCAGCTCGATCTTGAGCTCCGGCTCGTCGGTTACGAAGTCGTTCACGCCGACAATCACACGGCGGTGCTGCTCGATCTCCCACTGCTGCCGCGCAGCCGACTCGTTGATCTTCCGCTGTAGCCATCCGGTCTCGAGCCCTCGAACCACTCCGCCAATCTCTTCGATCTGGCGGAAGTACGTCTCGGCCTCTCGCTCCAGCTCCGTCGTCAGCGTCTCCACGTAGTACGAGCCGCCAAGGGGATCGATGACGTTAGGAACTCCGGTCTCATAGGCGAGGACCTGCTGCGTACGGAGGGCCACCTGAACCGACTCCTCAGTCGGCAACGCCAGCGTCTCGTCCATTGAGTTGGTGTGGAGTGACTGCGTTCCTCCCAGCACGGCCGCCATCGCCTGGTACGCGACGCGGATTACGTTGTTCATCGGCTGCTGGGCGGTCAGCGTTACGCCCGCCGTCTGCGAGTGAAAGCGCATCACGAGCGAGCGCGGATCCTTGGCGCCGTAGCGCTCCTTCATGTGGCGCGCCCAAATCCGGCGTGCGGCCCGAAGCTTGGCGATCTCCTCGAAGAAGTCGTTATGGATGTCCCAGAAAAACGAAAGCCTCGGCGCGAAGGTGTCGACGTCGAGGCCGCGTGCGATTCCACGCTCTACGTAAGTGAATCCATCGGCAAGCGTGAAGGCGAGTTCCTGCGCCGCCGTCGCGCCGGCTTCGCGGATGTGGTAGCCCGAGATCGATATCGTATTCCACTGCGGGACGTGCTTGGCTGACCACTCGAAGCAATCGACGATGAGTCGCAGCGCGGGCTCGATGGGATAGACCCATGCGTGCTGCGCCATGTACTCCTTGAGGATGTCGTTCTGAATCGTGCCGCGCAGCTTCGTCGAATCAATTCCCTGTTTCTCCGCGGCCGCGATGTAGAAGCAGTAGAGAATCACCGCCGGACCGTTGATGGTCATCGAAGTGGAGACCTGGTCGAGCGGAATGCCGTCGAACAGAGTCTCCATGTCCGCAAGGCTAGAAATCGCGACTCCGCACTTCCCGACTTCGCCCTCGGATCGCGGGTGGTCCGAGTCGTAGCCCATCAGGGTTGGAAAGTCGAACGCCACCGAGAGCCCGGTCTGTCCGTGAGCGAGCAGGAACTTGTAGCGCTCGTTCGTGTCGGCTGCGCTGCCGAAACCGGCGAACTGGCGCATCGTCCACAGGCGACCGCGATATCCGGTCGGGTGAACGCCTCGCGTATAGGGATAAAAGCCGGGCATCCCCAGAGCCTCCGCGTCGGTCTCGGCCGCGTCCAACGGGGTGTAGATGGGCTGGACTTCCCTCTCCGAGTTGGTGAACGCGATGTCCCTCAGCTCACCCTTCTCGTACTTCTTCTTCCACTCGGCCACTTCCTTGCGAAGGAGCCTCAGCTCGGCACTCTGCTCCTCGATTGTCGCGATAAGCTCACTGTCGGCTGCGGTCTTGGAGCCGGGGCTTTTGAGTTTCGTCATGTCCTCTCTTCTCCACGTACGAGCTCGCCACTCTGGCGCAGCAGCTGGTCGGCTACAGCGAAGGGAGTAGCGGTTCCCTCCTCTACTGATGGCAGTTGTTCTTCGAGCCAGGCTTTGGTGTGAGGATCCTTCCACAACCGGTCGCTGACCTTCTGCCCTACGACATCCATCACACGCTCGCGCATTCGCTCACGACGACGCGAGCGCAAGGTTCCGCTCTGTTCAAGATAAGCGAAGTGGCGATCGATCGCCGCAACGATGTCAGTGATACCCTCGCCCTTGGTCGCGATCGCGCTAAGAACCGGCGGCGTCCACTGGGTGGGATTGGTTGACGCCGCCGCTTCGCGTGCGAGGCGAGCCGGGTTGAGACGCTTCAAATCGATACCGTGATGGGCCGGCACGTTTCCGAACGAAACCCCTTTGCGCAGTCCAAGCATCAGCTCGACATCGTTGCGCAAACGGTCCGCGCCCGGTCGATCGGCTTTGTTCACGATGAAAATATCGGCGACCTCCATGACACCGGCCTTGAGTGTCTGAATCGAATCCCCCGATTCCGGCACCAGAACGAGCACGGTTGAATCAGCGGTGCGCGCTACGTCGAGCTCGGATTGGCCGACGCCGACGGTCTCGATCACGAGCCTGTCGAAGCCGAACGCGTCGAGTACGTCGGCAACTTCGCGCGTCGCGGCCGCGAGGCCGCCGAGCGATCCACGCGTCGCCATCGACCGAATAAAGACTCCCGGATCGAGCGCCACACTCTCCATCCGCACGCGATCGCCCAGCAGAGCGCCGCCCGTGAAGGGAGATGTAGGATCGACAGCTATCACGCCCACCTTGAGGCCCTGATCGCGAAAACTTTTCACGAGGAGCGAAGTGATCGTGCTCTTCCCTGCGCCCGGAGGACCCGTCAATCCGACCCGTCTCGCCCGGCCCGTACGCGGGTGCAGCGAGCCGAGGATTTGCTCAAAACCATCGCGGTGATTCTCGACGATGCTGACGACGCGCGCGAGCGCCGCGGGCTTCCCCGCGTTGAACTCTTCGATCAGACGGTCAGAGGACACGGGCGAGAATTCTCTCCTGTCGGCGCCACATTACGGAAGCGGTGCGCGACGCTCCGGCGGGATGGTCGTGTCCGAGGACATGCAGCGTACCGTGAACTACGAGTCTCAGGATCTCCTCCCCGATTGGCACGCCTTGCCGCTTCGCATTGTCGCGGGCGATCTCCGGACAAATGTAGATGTCTCCGATCACGGCGCCGCGTTTTCCCGGTCTTCCCAACCCGAACGAGATGACGTCTGTCGGACCGCGGTGTCCGAGATAACGGCGATTGAGCTCCGAAATCGCCGCGCGACCCACGAAGGTGATCGACAGCATCGCATCCTTGACACTCTCCGCCTTGAGCGCGGCGATCGCGGATTCCCTCACCCGCGCCCGCGATACCATGATCCTCCTGACGCTCGAGGATATGTCAATCGCAATCCCGCGCGGTGGAGACCTCACTCGCTCAGAGCCGCGCGGATCCGGTCAGGCGCCCGAGTCCGCAGCGTACGCCTTGATGATCTCCCGCACGAGACGATGGCGCACGACGTCGGCATCCGTCAGGTAATAGAACCCGATGCCATCGATGCCCGGTAGAATGCGCTCGATCTGAACCAGACCCGAATCCTCACGCGACGGAAGATCGATCTGCGTCTTGTCGCCTGTGATGACCGCCTTCGAGTTAACTCCGAGGCGGGTGAGGAACATCTTCATCTGTGAGGTGGTCGCGTTCTGTGCTTCGTCGAGAATGACGAACGCATCCGCGAGCGTGCGACCGCGCATGTAGGCGAGCGGCGCAATCTCGATGGTTCGCGTCTCCAGCGCCTTCTGGACGCGCTCCTGCGGCATCATGTCCTCGAGCGCGTCGTAAAGTGGACGCAAGTACGGATCGACCTTCGCCTGCATGTCTCCGGGCAGGAAGCCTAGGCTTTCGCCCGCTTCGACTGCCGGCCGGGCGAGCACGATGCGACGGACCCGCTTGCGCGCGAGCGCATCGACCGCAGCCGCGACCGCGAGATACGTCTTGCCGGTACCCGCAGGGCCGATACCGACGACGATGTCATTCTCCGCCATCAGCTTCATGTACTCGGCTTGTCCGCCAGTCTTGGCCTGGATGATTTTGCGGACGCCGGGAAGAACGATTCGGGTCTCGCTGTCTACGCCGTTCCCGTTTCCTTCGCGCGGTCCCTCGATGCTCATCCTCAGCACGTCGTCCGCGGTGAGTGGCATTTGTTGCTTGGCGGTGTCGATCATCCGCTGAGCGATCGGCATCGCGCGCGCCACCGATTCCGCGTTCCCACTGATCGCCAGCGTCTCGCCGCGCAGTGCGATCTTTGCTCCTGTCTGCTTCGCCAGCTCGATCAGATTCTCGTCGTTCACTCCGGCCAGCGTCAGCATGTCCGCGCCTTCGGTCGAGAGGCGCTGAATGGTTGTCTCTTCGCTCACTATGATTTCATGCTCTGAAGATGGAGATCCCTCAGGTCTTCGGGTGGAACGGCCGACGGCGCGTCCTCGAACAGCGCCCTCGCCGCAGTGGTTTTCGGAAAAGCAATTACGTCACGTAAGGAGGACGCACCAGCCAGCACCATCGCAAGCCTGTCCATGCCAAACGCGATTCCTCCGTGTGGCGGTGCGCCCGCGCTCAAGGCATCGATCAGGAAGCCGAAACGGGACTGGATCGCCTCAGCATCCAGACCCACGAGCGACAACACCTTCCGCTGCAACGACGGATCGTGGATGCGGATACTTCCGCCACCAAGCTCCAGCCCGTTCAGCACAACGTCGTAGGCGAGCGCACGAACTTTCTCGGGCGCGGTATCGAGCAGCTCGAGATCTTCGGGATTAGGCGCCGTGAACGGGTGGTGGACCGATGTGAGGGCACCGTTCTGATCGCGCTCGAACATTGGAAAGTCCGTCACCCAGAGGAAAGATCGTTTGTCCTGTGGAACCAGCGACAACCGTTGTGCGACATCCTGCCGAACGCGGTCGAGCGCAGGATTGCTGATCGCATCCGCGCCTGCAACCAGCACGCAAAGCTCGCCTTCGGCGATCGCGAGGTGCTGCACACCGCTCTCCGTGACAAACTTCGCGGCTGGTCCTTCGAGTCCCGTCGCACCCCGCTTGAGGCGAATCAGTCCGCCCGCACCAGCGGACTTCGCAATGCCTTCGATTTCATCGAGCTGTTTGCGCGAAAGTGCCGCACCGCCGGGAACCTTCAGACCCCGAACGCGCCCGCCGGCCGCGATCGCGGCGTTCGTCACTCCGAACTCCGATCCCCTGAATGCGTCGGTCGCGTCGAACAGCTCCAGTGAATAGCGAATATCTGGTCGGTCGATTCCAAACCGTTCCATGGCGTCAGCGTAGCGCATACGCTCGAACGTCGCAGGGATCTCATGCCCAGCGTCCTTCCAAAGCGCGCCGAGCAATCCTTCGGTCAGAGTAAAAATGTCCTCAGGCTCGATGAACGCAGCTTCGATATCGATCTGGGTGAATTCCGGCTGCCTATCGGCGCGCAGATCCTCATCGCGGAAGCACCGCGCTATCTGGAAGTACCGATCGAATCCGGAGATCATGAGGAGCTGCTTATAAACCTGGGGCGATTGTGGTAGCGCGTAGAACTCGCCGGGATGCACTCGGCTTGGTACTACGTAGTCGCGCGCTCCGGAGGGCGCGGGCTTCGAAAGGATAGGCGTTTCAATTTCGAGGTATCCGCGCTCATCGAGGAATCGACGCGTAGTCTGCTGCAGCTTGTGACGGAGAATCAGATTCTTTTGCAACTCATTCCGGCGCAGATCCAAATTCCTGTGCTTGAGTCGCAGCTCCTCGGCGGGGAGCTTTTCTCCCCTTCCACGCGCAACCGGGATAGCCGGCGTCTCGGCCGGTCCGACGATCTTGAAATCCTTGGCCCTTACCTCGATTTCGCCCGTCTCCATCTCCGCGTTCCGCATCTCGGGCGGACGCGCGGCAACCTCGCCGTCGATGGTCACAACGGTTTCCAGCCCCAACTTGCCCGCGCGCTCGATGACGTCCACGGGTGTCCACTTGGGATCGAAGGACACCTGTACAAGTCCGGCGCGATCGCGCAGATCGAGAAAAACGATCCCGCCAAGATTTCGCGTGCGGTGGACCCAGCCGCCGAGTCGAACTGTGGCGCCCACGTGGGAGGGTCTAAGCTCGCCGGCCAGGTGAGAACGCTTGGCCGTCGCAAAACGGGATTGAGGAGGCGTGGAGGTCAGCGCCGGGCCGTGTGGGTCGAATAAGGCATCAAGAGGGGTTAAATTTAGTAGTTGCATAGACTTGGTAAAAGGGGCATGACCCAGAAAATCATACAAAGGGAGGCCGGGCCCGCGAAGCAGAACCTCCTGAACATGCTCCCCTCGGACGCCGAGCAGCTGGTCAGGGATTTTGCTGTCCGATCCGGCGAGAAGCCGTTCCGCGGACCGCAGGTCGTAAAGCACCTGTGGGAGAACCCAGCGGAATCATTTGCGGCGATGACCGACCTGCCCATCGCTTTTCGAAATCTTCTAGCTGAGCACTTCACGATTCCGCGGCTGACGCTGGCCATGCGTCAGACCTCCAACGACGGCACCGAGAAGTTCCTGTTCCGGCTCGACGATGGGGAGTTCATTGAGACTGTCGCAATCCCTGAGGGATCACGGCTGACGCTGTGCATCTCGTCACAGGCTGGATGCGCTCTTCAGTGCGCCTTCTGCGCGACCGGCGCGATGGGATTCACCCGCAATCTCCAGATGTTCGAGATCGCCGGACAGGTGCGCGAGATGAAGCTGCTCGATCCACCGAAGCAAGTCACCAACGTCGTCTTCATGGGAATGGGCGAGCCGCTCATGAATTGGAGAGCGGTCGATCCCACACTCACGGTTCTGAATTCCGCAGCCGGTTTGGGAATTGGCGCACGGCACATTACCGTCTCCACCGTTGGCGTCCTTCCGGGAATCATCGCTCTCGGCGAAAGGCCGGAACAGTTCCGGCTCGCAATCTCCATCCACGCCCCGAACGACGAGCTTCGTCAGTCGCTGATGCCGATCAACACCAAGTATCCGCTCGCCAGCGTCATTGACGCGGCCAAGGTGTTCGATCGTCGCGTTACCTTCGAGTACGTGATGCTGGGCGGTGTGAACGATCAGGGGGAGCAAGCGCTCCAGCTCGCCGCTTTGGCGCGGGAATGCCGGGCCTTTGTGAACCTCATCCCGCTCCATCCGGGCGGAGCCGGTGACTTCATACCGAGCTCGCCGGAACAGATTCACTGGTTCGCGCGGCGGCTGAGGGCGTCGGGAGTCGAAGTCGCGGTGAGAAAGAGCCGCGGGATGGACATCGCGGCTGCGTGCGGACAGTTACGGGTGGAACGGCAGCGCCGGCGGCCGCCAGTCGGCGCCGAGGATGACGGTCACGTCCAGGTAGCGTGAGCTGTCCGGTTTGCTTACCGCGGGCGCGTTGAGCGCGCGCGCGACGAGACGCGCCCACTCGGGGTGCCTCGACCGGTCGTAGACAATCGTAGTTGCGCGCGCCTCGGTCTCCGTGCCGGCGCCGACGACGTCGAATCCACGTTCACGCAGGTACAAAGTCGCGCGCCGCGCGAGGCCCTTTGTCCGCGTTCCGTTCAGAACTTCAACTTTGATTCGCGTTCCCTCGGGTGCTCTCGCATCAGGTGGGGCGTAGCGGTCGAGATCTGAACTTCTCCCCAGGAATTTCCAGCCCGCCCATCCCAACCCGATCAAGACGAGCAACGCCAGGATGATTCTTCCGTAGCGAGGCCCCGTTCGCGTCACCTGAGGCTATTCCAGAGCTCGACGGTTTCCGGGAAAATGTGATTGCCTTCGCGAACCGACCACTCGAGACGGAAGCGCACGACCTGGCGAAATACTCCGTCGAAGTTGTGCGGCACCTGGCTCGCAAGGAATCCGCGGTCTTCCGCCAGGAATTTCCGGCCGGGCTCGAGATAGTCCGCCATATAGAGTGCGCGGCCGGTGCGGTCCCACTTGGCGCTCCCCACGGTATGGTAGCGGATGGCGTCGAGAAGATTCCTCCGCGGCTCGCCTTCCGCCTCGAGCTTGATTGCGACCGCCGGTCCATGAAGGAGCCCATCGGGCGAAGTCCTGTCCCCGGTTATGTCACGCAGCTCCGCCAGGGGCGCGTCTCGTAGCGCATCGTGCCACGTCCCCGCATCGATCCATGCGTTCGCTTCATCCGGGGTGAGACGCATCGCCGCGCCCCACGCTCGAAGAAGCGAAGTCACGCGCTGGATGTGCGCGAAGCGCCGTTCGCTCACCTGCGCCCACACTGGAAGTCCCGAAGCCTGTGTCTGCAGCATCTCAGAAGATGATGTTGTCGATCAATTTGGTTTCGCCAACCCGAATCGCTCCGACCGCCGCGTCTCCGTGACGCACGTTGTTGACCCGTTGCATCGTGTCCGCGTTGACTACTGCCAGGTAGCGCGGCGTGAGACCGACCACCCGTTCGAGCATGCGCCAACCGGTCGCCTCCAGCGCGCTGGCGCGCCGCTCTCCCTTCACGAATGCGTCTCGCATCGCAAACAGGGACTTCGACAGCTTGAGCCCGAGCTCGCGCTCCTTGGGGGAGAGGTATCTGTTGCGGCTCGACATTGCCAGTCCGTCGGGATCCCTCACGGTCGGAGCAACGAGAATTCCAATCGGAAAATTGAGATCGCGCACCATCGCTTTTACGGCCGCGGCCTGCTGTAGATCCTTCTGGCCAAACACAGCTACGTCGGGCATGACGATGTGAAAGAGCTTTGCGACGACAGTTAGGACTCCCTCAAAATGATGCGGCCGTACCGCACCCTCCCATTCCTTCCCGATACTTCCGGGATGGACGATGATCACCGGCGCGTGCTCCGGATACATGTCCTCCTTCAGGGGCGTGAACAGAAAATCGACCCCTCGCTCCGCCGCCAACTTTGCATCCTCGTCGAGCGTGCGCGGGTACCGCCCGAAGTCTTCACTTGGTCCGAACTGGAGTGGGTTGACGAAGATGCTCATCACCACGACATCGGCCACTCGCTTTGCTTCATCGATCAGCGTGAGATGGCCCTGGTGGAGCGCACCCATGGTGGGCACGAACGCAATGCTCTGCCCCTTGGCCCGCGTGTCCGCAACCACGTGGCGCATCTCGTCGATATTGCCGACCGACTGCATTCTAGAAGCTGTGGTCGGCATCCGGGTAGACGCCGCTCCGCACATCGCCCGCCCAGTTTCCAACGGCTTTCCGGACGTCTTCAGCCATCTCTGCGTAGCGCTTGAGGAATTTCGGGTGGAACGTGTCGTTCAACCCGAGCACGTCGGGGAGCACCAGCACCTGTCCGTCGCACTGCGCTCCCGCGCCGATGCCGATCGTGGGAATTCCGACTGCGGCTGTGATACGCGCCGAAACCGCTGCAGGCACGAGCTCGAGCACCACCGCGAACGCGCCCGCTTCCTCCAGGCCCTTCGCCTCTCCGATCAGTCTCTCGGCTCCTTCCGCTTCGCGGCCCTGCACGCGTGGTCCGCCAATCGTATTGACCGACTGCGGCGTGAAGCCGATGTGCGCCATCACCGGGATCCCGGTGCGAACGAGCGCATGTACGGTGTCGAGCATCTCCGGGCCCCCGCCCTCGACTTTGACGGCGGCGACTCCAGTCTCCTGTATCGCCCGCCCGCAATTCAACACCGCGCTCTCGACGCTGGCCTGATAAGAGAGAAAGGGCATGTCGATGATGATCAGCGCCCGCTTCACTCCACGCCTCACGGCAGAGGCATGATAGATCATGTGGTCGAGGGTGACAGGCAGTGTCGAAGAATAGCCCATCACGGCTGTTCCGACGGAGTCGCCGACGAGTATCGCATCGACACCGGATTCGTCGACGAGCCGCCCGAACAGGGCATCATAGGCCGTCATGACCACGAGCTTCTCGCCCTTGCGCTTGCGCTCGGCGAAATCGCGAACCGTGACCGTTTTTTCCGACTGCGGCTTGGTGCTACTCAACGAACGAGCTCCGGAGGGACGCAAGCTCGCGCAGCCAGAAATTCCTGTTCGACAGCTCGGGATGGGGCACGGTCAGACCCGGCTCTTGGACGCTCTGCTTCTCGAACAGGACGATGTCGAGGTCGAGGGTGCGCGGACCCCAGCGCACCTTGCGCACGCGTCCCGCGCCCGCCTCGATCCGTTGGAGCTCGGTCAGCAGGTCACGTGGGGAAAGCTCGGTTTCTATCGCGATCATTTGATTGAGGAATGGACCCTGAGCCACCGGTCCGATTGGAGCGGTCTCTTCGGCGTCCGTCTGACCCAGCACCCGCGTTCCGGCGAGTGCCGCGATCGCGCGTCGAGCCTGCGCCAAAAATACCTCACGCTGGCCGAGGTTGGAGCCGAGCGCTATGTAGGCGACATCTCTCACGCACGCTCTCGCTCGAGCGCGACCTCGGCGTATGCAAGCGGGCCCGGCAGCGCGACGTTCGGTTTGCGCACCGCAATTCTCACGCGCTCGACCAGTGGCAGCTGCAGTGCGCGCTCGGCGATCCGCTCCCCGACTTCCTCGAGAAAACTCGTGTGCCCTTGCGTGACGACCTCGGCGACGAGGTCGTAGACGCGACGGTAGTCGACAATGTCGCGCGCGGTGAGCTCGGTGCCGGATCTCCGCACCCAGAGGGAAGCATCAACTTCGATGGACTGCGCGATCTCCGCTTCGTGCGGCAGCACGCCGATGCGCGCGTGAAAGCGCATCGCCTTGAGCGTCACGACGTCGGTATTCGTGTCACTGGTCTTACCCATCGAGTCCCTCTCGCAGGCTCCGCGTCAATTTGAGAACCGCCGCTGCTCCCTCATCGGCCGCTCTGACGAGCGCGCTGCCTACCACGACGCCATCCGCGAGCCTGCCAATGCTCCGCGCCTGTGCGGGAGTCGAGATGCCGAATCCCACGCAAATCGGAAGCTTCGTCGTCGAGCGAAGCCTCGCGATCGTCTCGGGCAATTCGGTCGCCGTGTTCTCCTGGACGCCGGTGACTCCGAGACGGCTGATAAGATAAACGAATCCGCTTCCGTGACGGGCAATCTCGCGCATCCGCTCGCGCGGAGTCGTTGGCGCTACCAAACGGATGAAGGCCAGCGGGCTGTTGCCAAGCCACTCCTCGCGCTCGGGGTCCGCGCCTACTGGAATGTCGGTGATAAGAATGCCACTGGCGCCCGCTTCCGCGGCTCGCGTCAGCGCGTCGGCGCCAGCGGCAAGAATCGGATTCAGGTAACTGAACAACACGATGGGCACGCTGAGCTTGGCCCGCTCGATCAGGTCGAGCACACCATCGTAGTTCATTCCTTTTTCGAGGGCGCGCTGCGAGCTCGCCTGAATGATGGGGCCATCCGCGATCGGATCGGAGAACGGAACGCCGAGCTCGATGATGTCAGCGCCGCCTTCCTCCAGCGCCCGAAGCGTGTCCAGCGAGCGCTCGATATCCGGATGGCCCGCAGTGACGTAGCAGACCAAAGCACGGCGCGAGCTGCCGCGGAGCGCGTCGAATCGACGCGCTATCGCGTTAGATGAGGTAGTCGCCGACGGTGATGCCATAGCGATCCGGGTCGGCTGTCTTGATGATTGAGCGCGCGTACTGGCCGCCCGCCTCGGGAACCGCAAGATCTACGGTGAGCGGCGGACTGATCGTGTTTCCCTGGGCGTCGCTGATGATCTTGATGATCGGCCTGGAGAGCGCTTCGGGGTTTGGGTTCGCTGCGGAGACGATTGCGAGCTCGAAAGTGTCGAGAACGATCAGCGTGCCGACAGGATAAATGCCGAGCAGATTGATGAACGCCTTCACCAGCACCTGGTCGAGACCGCGGCGCGGGTTGTCGCGCATTTCCTCGAGAACGGCCGAAGGCGCCAGCGGCTCGGTCTTGTATACACGGCGCGACGTAGCAGCGTCGTAGCTGTCGGCGATCGTCACGATCTTGCTGAGCACGCTCGGTTGTCGGGGACGGATCGTCTTTGGGTAGCCGGTGAGATCGATTTTCATGTGGTGCTCGTGACACACCGTCATCGCACGGTATGACAGCTCGTCCTGCTGGCGCCGGAACTGGAAGAGAACCAGCACGCCGAGCCACGGGTGCGCCGCCATCCACTTCCATTCTTCGTCAGTGAGCTCACCAGTCTTCTGCAACAGATCGAGAGGAACCCGGGATTTGCCGATGTCATGCATCAGCGCCGCGAGCCCAAGCTCGTAGAGCTGCAGCTTTGTCATTCCCAGACGGCGGCCCAGCGCGATCGAGAAGATGCACACGTTCACCGAGTGCGTGAACGTGTATTCGTCGTAGTCGCGAATCGCGGTAAGGCCGATGAGCGATGTCTCCTCATTCAGTACCTGATCCACGATGCCCTGCACTACCCGCTTGATCTTACGGATATTCGGCGTCTTCCCGATGCGCACCGAGTTGATGACATCCTTGGTGACGGCGACTGATTGCGAGTAGGTCCGGTTTGCCGCGGCCTTGGCCTCCTCGTTGAATTCCCTGTCGGTTGCGGTCTCGGTTGGCGCGTCGAGCTGGAACGTCTCGATCTTTGCTTCCTTCAATCGGCTCAGGATTTCCTTGAACCGCTCGGCAGGCGAGGTCTTGGTTTCACCGCCCAGCAGCGATAGCAGGAGCGTCCAGTCCTTGGCGGTGCCCTGCGGTCCAACGTGAATCGCGCCGATCCCGGCAACTTTGCAGAGCGTGAGGATGTGCCCGAACGTGGCGTAGTTGCTCAAGTCGAGTCGCAGCCGCGTCGAGTTGAGAAAGATGAATTCTCCGGAGATCCGGAACTCCAGCTCACCCTCTTCGAGGCGAAGCTCCTCCGCCACCTGTGAGAGCTCGGCCAGGGTCTTCTGGACTGCGCTGTGCTCGAGAGGGTAAAGCTTGATCGCGCGCAGCGCGGCGTAAAACGCCACCATGAAGTTTCGGCCGCCGCGACGAACGTTGACTCCTGATTGCTTCTCCCCTTCGCCGCGCGACTTGGTTACAGGTGCGCCCGTCATGTCCCGCTCCCACGGATGGCGCGGCTCACGGCGTTTCTCACGATCACATCCTTCTCGCTCGCAGCTCGATTCAGACACTCCATCGCTTTGGGCGTGTTGATCTTGCCGAGAGCCATCGCGGCACATGCACGGATCTCCGAGTCATCACGCTTCCCCATGAATCCCTTGGCGTGGAGGATTCCGTCGAGAAGAGGGATCCCGGCATCTCCGCTCAACAATCCGAACGCCTCGAAGAACGCCATCTTCTCGGTAAGGTTGCTCTCACGTAGTACCTTGCCCTTGATCGCTGCCTCGATCCGTGGAGTCGCTGCCCGGGAGTTGCGGGCACCCAGCGCGCGGACCGCGACGATGCGGACTTCGCGATCCTCGTCGATCAGCGCCCGCTCGAGCATCTGCATCGCGCCGGGCGAGCCTATCTCGGTGAGCGCTGTCACCGCTGCAACACGCATGTCGGCTTCTCCCACCGTGAGCATTTTGCCGAGCGCCGGCACCGCGGCCGGAGACTTGAGCGCAGCCGCGCGACGGATGGCCTCCCCAACTACCGCCTCGTCGTCCGAGCCGATGAGGCGTATCAACTCGGCGCTGTTGCTCGATGCCAGCCGCGATGCGGCAACCTCGAGCAGCATCTTCAGCTGCGGGTTGGCGCTGCGCCCGATCCAGCCGAGGATGGTTTCCAGTGCGCGTGGCTGGAGGATGCCGAACAGCTCATCGAGCTCCATTTGGGGCGCGCGCAGAGGCGAGTCCTCCAGTGCCTGCAACAACTGTCCGAGAGGCTTGGGATCGCTCATCAGCTCGCCGAGCTGGGTGAGGCGCTGCTTCTGCGGCTCGAGCATGTCGGGTGCCCGATTGGCCGTAACCCCGGCCTCGCGCAGGAGGTAGGCGGCGTTCCTGTACTGCGCCGTCGACAGCAGTATGAGCAGGAAATAGTCGAGAAGTCCGCAGATCTCCTCGCGCACCGTCGGATCCTTCTGTGTCTCGAACGTGTCGAGCAAGGAAGCGATGACCGCGGGCCGGAGGTCGGTGGAGAATTCCCGCTTCACCTCCTGGTGGAGGTACTCGACTTCCTTGTCGTCGAGAAAGTAGAGCGTCGAATCGAAGTCATCGAGCTTTGCGAGCGAGGTTGTGGTGGACTCGAGCCCCGCTTCTACCTGCGCCGGTGAGAGAATTTTTTCCTTCTGCTCCGCGCGCTCCATGGATTCGATTCCCGGCCCGCTCTCCGCGGTGAGATCGACGTAGCGGTACTGCAGGGTGACGAACTCGCGCTCCCACATCAGCGTGAGCAGATCGTCGTCCTCATCGGTCGCTTTGCGCACTGCCTGCAGGAGGTTAAAGAAGGTCCCGAGCTCTTCCTCCTCGAAGCCCTTCATCATCTTGAGCTCGCGGATACCGTCCTTGTAGAGAAGCCAGGCCATGTTGTCACTGGTCCTCTCGCCCTCGTCGAGCACGACGCGGCCTTCCCATTTGAGCTGCGTCTCGACGATCTGCAGATCAAGCTCGTCGGTGTGCTTCCAAATCGCGGCGAAAGCATCCTTTACCGCCTCGAGGGATCGCGCGTGCATCGGGTTGTTCGGCAGGTAGAGCTGGTGCGCGCGAACAGCCTTCACGAAGGCTTTGAGAAGGTCGGTAACGAAATTGACCGGGAACGACGGCTCGTCGAGCTCGTCTTCCCCGGCATTGGTTTGTACCGACGTTGTCATGTGGGAAGAAGTCCCATTTCGGTTATCTGCGCGAGATCCTTGTCGCCGCGTCCGCTGATGCAGATCAGCACCGCGTCGGACGGCTGCCACCGCTCCTTGTCTTTGACGACCCAGGCGACAGCGTGTGACGTCTCCAGAGCGGGTATTATCCCCTCGAGACGGCTCAGAATGGCGAGACCTTCTACCGCCTCGTCGTCGGTGACCGAGACGTAGATCGCGCGACCGGTCTCCTTGAGGTAGGAATGCTCCGGTCCGACACCCGGGTAGTCCAGTCCCGCGGAGATCGAATGCGCGGGATGCACCTGGCCGCTCTCGTCCTGCAGCAGGTAGCTCAGAGAACCGTGAAGCACCCCCGGGACTCCGCGCTGGAGTGAGGCAGAGTGCTCACCGCTCTCCAGTCCCCTGCCCGCTGCCTCGACGCCTACGAGCTCCACCGCCCGATCTGCGACGAACGGATGGAAAATCCCCATGGCATTCGAGCCCCCGCCAACACAGGCCACAACAGTCGTTGGCGCCCGCCCAGCCAATTCGAGCATTTGTGCCTTCGCCTCGCGTCCGATTATCGCCTGGAAATCGCGAACCATTCGCGGGTATGGCGCGGGGCCGACGACAGAGCCGATGATATAGTAGCTGTCGTTGACGTTCGTGACCCAGTCGCGGATCGCCTCGCTCGTTGCGTCCTTGAGCGTGCGCGTGCCGGAGAGAACCGGGACCACCTTGGCGCCCATCAGGCGCATTCGATAGACGTTCAGCTCCTGACGTCGCATGTCCTCTTCGCCCATGTAGACGGTGCACTCGAGGCCGAAGCGCGCGCACACAGTTGCCGTCGCGACCCCGTGCTGGCCCGCGCCAGTCTCCGCGATGATCCGCCGCTTTCCCATCCGCATCGCCAGCAGGGCCTGACCGAGCGCACTGTTGATCTTGTGCGCGCCGGTGTGGTTCAGATCTTCGCGCTTGAGGTACACTGAGCACCCAACGAGCTCGGAGAGCCGCGGCGCAGTGCTGAGCGGCGAAGGGCGCCCGACGTACTCCTTGAGCAGGCGATCCAGCTCAGCCAGGAAGGCCGGGTCGCGCATGGCCTCCGCGAACGCGGAGTCGAGCTCGTCGAGAGCCGGAATGAGCGTTTCGGGTACATACCGTCCCCCGAAAGCGCCAAAGCGGTGCGCGGTTTCCGTCGCCACGCTAGTGCGGCCGCGAGCCAGACGCCGCGGCGAAAAACTCACGCATCAGCCACGGATCCTTTACTCCTGGCGCGGTCTCCACGCCCGACGAGACGTCGACGACATCGGGCGCGAGTGTCCGTACTGCGCTGGCGACATTCCCGGGTTTGAGTCCGCCGGCGAGCACGACAGCGGCACTCCCTCTATCCCGCGCCAGATCGACCGCCAGCTCATTCCAGGGGAGTGGTTCGCCAGTGCCGCCGAGACGTCGTTCGCTTTGCACGTGCCGAGAGCCCCGCGAATCCAGCACGATCGCGTCCGCCATCGTGAACAGCGCCTCCGATTCAGCTGGGATGTGTGAGCCCGAGATTCTGATCGCAGCCCAAACCTCGCCGCTGAATGTCTTGCGAACGGCCCGGACATCTTCCGTCGTGGGATCGGCGTGCAGCTGCACGACGTCCAGGCGCGCTTCCTCGGAGGCTTTCCCGATCTCCTCCGGCGAATTGGTCCCGAAAACTCCGACGCGCTTAACCTTCGAACCGGCCGCGTCGAGAATACCGCGGCCCTGCGCGGGAGTCACGCGCCGCGGTCCGTCTGCGAAGACGACGCCGACGTAGCTCACTCCGATCTCGCCGGCTAGCGCGGCATCCTGGGCGCGGGTCATCCCGCAGAACTTAACTTTTGCGAGCATCAGCTGTCCGCGGGACTCCTGTGAGCGACCGGACAGCCGCCTCGGGATCTTTCGAGACTGATAGTTCCGTGCCTACCAGCACCGCGTCCGCCCCGGCCCGGCCAAGCAGCTCGACGTCCTTCCGCGATCTCACACCGCTTTCGGCTATGGCGACGATCTCTCTCGGAATGAGTGGCAGCAGCCGAAGAGACGTCTGGGGATCGATCTCCAGGGTCTCCAGATTCCTGTTGTTGACACCGATCAGGCGGGCACCGAAAGTGAGCGCGCAATCGAGCTCTTCCTCGTTGCGCACTTCGACCAGAATCTCGATGCCGAAATTGTCGCCGGCAGCAATGAGCTCCTTGAGGCGCGCCGGCGGAACCGCCCGGGCGATCACCAGCACTGCAGATGCGCCGAGCGACCTCGCTTCGAGGATCTGGATCGTTTCGACGTGAAAATCCTTTTTGAGCAGTGGAATGCGAACGGCCGTACGGGCGCGCGAGAGGTCATCGTTGGAGCCACCAAAGTGCGCGGGCTCTGTAAGAATCGAGATAGCCGCGGCGCCTCCAGCTTCGTAGGCAGCGACCTGCTTCGTGAGGTCGAGTCCGCGGTTGATCACACCCTTGGACGGTGAAGACCGCTTTACCTCCGCCACAACTCCCACGTCCTGGCCACGAAGAGCTTCGCCGAAGCGAGGAGCGGCTTCGAGCCTCGCGACCAAACGCTCCAGCTCAGCTGAACGGCCCAAAATAGTTGCCGCCCGCGCGCGTGCTTCGTCCGTCAACGCGCCGAGAGTACCGGTCGGCGGCTTCCAAGCGGAAAGAGCTTGCGCTTCGGTCGATCTTCGGCTAACGTAGGAATTCGGCAAATGTTCGGTACGACGGGCAAACCGGTCCGTTCTCAAACCAGCCGCGGAAAAGGGATATGTCGCTCACAAAACGCCAGCGGGAGATTCTCACTTACCTCGCGAACTACTCGGAGGAGCACGGTTACGCGCCCAGCTTCGAGGAGATTGCGACACAGTTTAACTATAACTCCCTCGCTACGGTGCACGAACATCTCACCAATCTCGAGCGCAAGAACTACATCAAGCGCGCTTACAACGAGAGCCGTGGGATAGAGTTGGTGCCCTCCGACGTTTTGCCACGAGCGATCTCCCTCCCCCTCCTCGGCACTGTCGCTGCCGGCCTGCCGATCGAAGCCGTTCAACTGCCAGAGACCATTGGAGTCCCCGAAGACCTGGTCCGCCGCAGCGGCAACCACTACGTGCTTCGCGTTCGCGGAAACTCGATGATCGACGAGCAGATCCGGGACGGCGACTTCGTGATCGTCAACGAGAAGAGCACGGCTGACAACGGCGAGATGGTGATCGCGTTGATCGATGGGACGTCGGCCACGGTGAAGAAGTTTTACCGCGAGCGGGATGGCCGAATCCGACTGCAGCCCGCGAACGAAACGATGAACCCCATCTACGTTCACGAGAACGACATCTCGATCCAGGGGATCGTCGTCGGCGTGCTGAGAAGGTTCTAGAGGTAAAGCGGCTAAGCCCTTGCCTTCAAGGGCTTTGAGTAGGCCAACTTCAGTCGTTCGAGAACGTTGTTGGCCTCGCCCGAATCGATGGACTTTGTCGCCGCAGCCACTCCCTCTCCGTAAGATTTTACGCGGCCACTGACGTAGACCGCCGCCGCAGCGTTGAGGATGACGGCAGCGCGTGCACCCGCGGGTCCGCCACCGTCCAGGATCTCGCCGATGATACGCGCGTTTTCCGCCGGTTCGCTACCGGCCAGGTCTTCCCGTTTGATGTTCTTGAACCCGTGTTCTTCCGGGTGAATCGCCCAGCGCTTCGTAGCACCATCGATCACTTCTATCACGTGGGTCGGGCCAAGCGGCGAGACCTCGTCCAATCCGGGCTCCCCGTGAACCACCAGGGCGTGCTTCGCGCCGAGCGCGGCCAAGGCACCCGCGAGAACGGGCGCTCGCTCGAGATCTGCCACCCCAACAACCTGGCGCCCCGCCCGGGCGGGATTGGCGAGCGGTCCCACAATGTTCATCACCGTCGGAATCGCGAGCTCACGCCGCACCGGACCAACGTGGCGCATCGCCGGGTGCATGAGCGGCGCGAACATGAACACGATGCCCGCGTCTCTTAGCGCTGCTTCCATCACCGGTACAGGCACCTCGATCGGGACTCCGAGAGCCTCGAGGACGTCTGCGCTTCCGCACCGTGATGTAAAGGAGCGATTGCCGTGCTTCGCGATGCGAACCCCCGCCCCTGCCGCGACGATCGCCGCGCCCGTCGAAATGTTGAAGGTGGAGACCGCTCCGCCTCCGGTGCCGCAGGTGTCGACGAGATCATCCGGATCCTCCGCGACGAGCGACACCATCGCGCTCCGGAGGGCCCTCACCACACCGGCCACTACTTCCGGGCTCTCTCCTGTGGCACGCAGCGCGGCGAGGAGGGCGGCGATCTGCACGCTCGTCGCCTCCCCCCGCATGACGATGTCGAACGCCGCCTGGGCGTCCTCGGCGGTCATCGGCTCCCGAAAGGCGAGCTTCTGAATCGCGCCCTGAAGCGCGTTCAATGGCAGGGCGCTCATTGTCCTGGCTTACAGAGAGGAGGCTTGCTCTCTCGACGTGACGATCTGGAGCACCTCTTCGATCACCTGGCGAGAATCTTGTCCGGACATGGCTTCGCGTAGCGTCTGCTCGACCCGATAAATGATGTTGCTCTGGGTCTGGAGGGCTTCCCCCTGCGAGTGAAGCTGCACGTGGGCTTTCTCCAACTTCGTCACGGCGACCCGGACCTGCTCCTCGACCGCCGACAACCGCTGCGCGGTAGTTCTCGCCTCCACCGCTGCGACTTCAATCGCGCGCTTCAGCTGGGTCACGCGAATCGAGTCTCCGGCTCCCTTCCCGCCGATTGCTGCAAGCGCTTCGGAGAGCTTTCGTTGGAGCTCGCCCACTGCCCTGGCGTGTTCATCGTTAAGGGCGCGAGTGAGCTCCTCCAGTGTGCGAACCGCTTCCTCGCGAGCGCGCCGCTCAGCGAGGCGCGCGAAGGCCAGACCGAAGAGATCCACCGCGGGGGCAATCTTTTCGGAGAGACGATGCCCGAACCGGGTCTTCGGCTCCGACAGGGCGAGCACCGCCGACAGCTCGCCGTCGACCAACAGGCCGCGCAACAGCAGTACTCCGGCTTCGGGCGAAGCGCCCGTTCCGAGCAGCTTCTGGTAGTCGCCCGATTCGGTGCCAAGATCCGCGAACTGCTTGCCCGCAGAAATGGTGCGGCGAACTGCGGTCGGCAGGTGATCGAGCGCGATCTCGAGCTGTGCGGTTCTCAGTCCTTCGTGGGCGGGCATCAATCGCTCGGCCAACAGATCCCGCTTCGCGTCGTAGATGTACAGGACGACGCTGCCGTTTCGATCGTGCTCAGCAACGTCCTGGCTGAGGGCGCTCAGGGCTTCGGCGACGTTGCCGGCGGCAGCGAGTACTGTTGAGAGACCGGCGAGAGTTCGTGGTGCCATCTTGGCCGTTCAGCGGGAGAGCGCGGGCAGTTCGTGGGCAATCCCACATTGACCCGCCGACAGGCGAAAGTCAATCATCTTCAACGGGTTACGTTCCTTGCCCGACGAGCCATCGGGGGATAATTTCACGCGATGCTCTCGCGATCCGTGCAACTCGTGTTGCACTACGATGGCTCGGGCTTTTCGGGTTGGCAGCGCCAGCCGGGTGAACGGACAGTTCAGGGCGACCTCGAAGCGGCGGTGTCCAAATTGTGTGGAGCACCAATCACGGTCGTGGGAGCCGGGCGGACAGATGCGGGCGTTCACGCGCGCGGCCAGGCGGCGGGAGTGCGCGTGCCCGACAAGTGGAGCGCGCTCGCTCTGCGACGATCGATGAACGCCATTCTTCCGGACGATGTATGGATTGCGGCAGCCTTCGAAATGCGTGATGACTTCCATCCGCGCTACAGCGCGGTGTCGCGCAGCTACAGCTACTATGTAGGCACAGACGATTTCGCATCGTCTCCGTTTCGCCGTACGACCGAGCTCGCCTGGAAGAAACCGCTCGAGTTCGCGCGGCTCGCGGCCGCGGCGCGCTCGATCGTGGGCGAGCACTGCTTCCGCGCATTTGCCGTCAAGGGAACGGCGCCCGAGGGGGACGATCATCGGTGCACTGTTTCGCGCGCTGCCTGGCGCGAGCGCGACGGTGGTCTCGTGTTCGAGATTCAGGCCGACCGGTTCCTGCATCACATGGTGCGCTTTCTGGTCGGCACGATGCTCGAGATCGGCGAAGGCAGGCGCGAGCCGGAGGCGATCGCCGAGCTGCTCGTGCAGGACGACAACAGCAATGTTTCTCAACCCGCTCCTCCTCACGGCCTCTTTCTCGAGAGGGTGGAGTATCCGAAGGACCTCTACATGGGAACTGAATGAACATCTATCTCGAGAGCGTGAACCTCGACGAGATCAGGAATGCCGCGTCGGCAGGGCTGGCGGACGGCGTCACGTTCTCGCACGTGGCATTCAGCGCCGATACCCCCGACACCGACGCCAGCGAACGCCTGGAGGAGATCTCCCGCGAATTCGCGTTTCCGGTCTGCGTGCCCGTCGGCGCGGTCAGCTCGAGCGATATCTACTCGGAGGCGCGGGAGCTGGCGAAGGTCTCCGACCACATCATCGTGCAGATCCCGTTCGTGGAGGACTCTCTCGTTCCAATCTCGCGATTGAGCGCGGAAGGCGTGATCGTGTGCGCGACCTTCGTGTACAACGCCGCGCAAGCGATGATTGCAGCCAAGGCAGGGGCCACCAGCGTTTGCGTGACACTCGACGACCTCGAGACCTACGGCCAATCCGGAGCCCGCGCCCTCGCCGAGATCAAGAACATTCTGGAGGCCGGCGACCGCGAGTGCGACGTGATGGCGGCATCGCCGAGGTCGGCGGTCCAGTTCGCAGAATGCGCGATGGCGGGAGCCGACATCATCAGCCTTACGCCCGCAACTCTGCGGGCGCTCGTCGTCCACCCGCTCAGCGACAAGGGAGTAGACAAGTTCCTGAGCGACCTCGCCAAGCGACCCAAATTCCGCACCCCTGCATGAAGCTTCGTTTTGCCCGCTCGCTCAGTGCGTTGGTCTTCGCCGCATGTCAGGGGGCATCGAGCACACCCTCCTCTGCCCAGTCCACCGAATTACAGACCGCCCCAGCGGCGATAAATGCCTCGCGGCGAACCGCGATCACTGACGCGGTGGCCAAGGTCGCGCCCGCAGTCGTCACCGTCCAGACGGAGGTCGTCGAGAGAGTTCCTGCCGACGTGTTCGAGCAATTCTTTGGCGGACGCTCCGGGCAACGCTCCGCCGCCGGACTCGGCTCCGGCTTCATAGTTCGGGCCGACGGTGCGATTGTGACGAACGCGCACGTCGTCACCGGCGCGACGCGGATCTCGGTTGCGATGCGGGACGGAACGACGTACCCCGCCAAGCTCGTTGGAATCGATGAAGCAAACGATCTCGCCGTGCTCAAGATCGACGCACGCAACCTGCCCGTTGCTCCGCTTGGCTCTTCGAACAACCTGCTGATCGGCGAATGGGCGATCGCGATCGGAAACCCGTACGGATTCATTCTCGCCAACTCCGAGCCGAGCGTCACCGCCGGCGTCGTGAGCGGAACAGGCCGAAATCTCGCGACCCAGTCGGAAGGCTCGGGCGTCTACGTCGACATGATCCAGACGGACGCGTCGATCAATCCCGGGAACTCGGGCGGACCCCTCGTCAACGCGGCTGGCGAGGTGATCGGTGTCAACAGCTCCATCTTTTCCCCGAGTGGCGGCTCGATCGGAATCGGGTTCGCGATTCCGATCAACCGCGCCCGGAGAGTTGCCGAGGACCTCCTCGCGCATGGCGTCGTTCGGCATCCGTGGGTCGGGCTTCAGCCGCAGCTGCAGCGGACCTCGGGAATCCCCGGACCGAGCGCTGGCGTGACGGTCGCGTCGGTGGTGCCGGGCTCACCTGCCGCGCGCGCCGGTATTCGCCCTGGTGACGTCATCACGCGCTCGCGCAACAGGATTCTCCACAACCCGTACGATTGGTATGCGGAGCTGCTGGAGCTGCGCGTCGGCGAAAGTGATTCAATCATAGTGAAGCGCGATGGCAGGGAGATTCCTGTCACGGTCCAGGTCGTGGATCTCCCCGATGTCAACGCACCTCGCGTCACGGTGTTGCGCGAGATCGAGCTCATCTCGCTCACCGCGCCTATTCGTGCGCAGTACCAGATTCAGAGCAGAACCGGAGCGCTCGTGAATCGCGTCAGCGAACGCGTCCAGCAGCAGATCGGAATCCAGGCCGGCGACGTCATAGTACAGATCAACCGGACTCCCATCAGCGATGCAGAATCGGTGAACAGAATCCTCACCACATATGGCCGCGGCGGCTTGAGGATGTACTTCGAGCGCGGCGGACAGATCTATGCGACCGAGTTCAGCCTGCAGTGACCGATACCTATAGCTCACCGTTGTCGGAGCGGTACGCCTCGAGGGCAATGCTCGAGATGTGGTCGCCGGATACCCGTCACGGACTGTGGCGGCGCCTTTGGCTTGCCCTCGCAGAGTCGGAACGCGAGCTGGGCGTTCCGATTCCGGAAGAGGCCATCCGGCAAATGCGCGCGAATCTCGACAAGATCGACTTCAAGGCGGTTGCCGCGTACGAGAAGCGTTTCCGCCACGACGTGATGGCGCACGTGCACGCCTTCGGAGATGTCGCGCCCGCCGCCAAGCCGTTCATTCACCTCGGTGCGACCAGCGCCTTCGTCACGGACAACGCCGACCTGATTCTGATGCGGCGCGGTCTTAACCTGCTCCGCGACCGGCTGCTCGATGTGCTCCGCTCTCTCGCCGGGTTCGCCGAGCGCTGGCGCGACCAACCGACCCTCGGCTACACGCACCTTCAGCCGGCCCAGCTGACGACCGTTGGCAAGCGGGCGACACTTTGGATGCAGGACCTGGTGCTCGATATCGAGGACATCGATTATCGGCGTCGCACACTACCGTTTCGGGGCGTCAAAGGTACAACGGGAACGCAGGCGAGCTTCCTCGAATTGTTCGAGGGCGACCACGAAAAAGTCAGGCGGCTCGACCAGATGGTGACGGAGAAGATGTCATTCCCTGCCCCTCTGCCGGTGACGGGGCAGACCTACAGTCGGAAGCTGGACGCCAAGGTTCTTGCCGTGGTTGCCGGCATAGCGACCAGCGCTGCCAAGTTCAGCGGCGACATCCGCATGCTTCAGGCATTCGGCGAGATGGAAGAGCCGTTCGAGAGCGAGCAGATCGGCTCTTCGGCGATGGCCTACAAGAGGAACCCGATGCGATCGGAGCGAATCGCTTCGCTTGCTCGATTCGTGAATTCCCTCGAGACCAACGCCAACCAGACGCACGCCGTCCAGTACTTCGAGCGAACGCTCGACGACAGCGCCAACCGGAGGCTCGTAATTCCGGAAATGTTCCTGGCGACGGATGCCATCCTCGTTCTGATGGAGAACATCACGAGCGGCCTCGAGGTTCACCCCGCAGTGATCGACCGCCGCGTCGGCGTCGAGCTTCCATTCATGGCGACGGAACAGCTGTTAGTGCGGGCGGTCAAGGCCGGAGGCGACAGGCAGGTCGTGCACGAGACAATCAGAAAACACAGCATCGAAGCGGCGCGCGCGATGAAGGACGGTGCCGACGCGAACGATCTGCTCCAGCGGCTGGCGCGCGACAAAGCGTTCGGCGTGAAGCTCAAGGATCTCGAGGGCGCGCTCGATCCGAAGCGCTTCGTCGGACGAGCGCCGGAACAGGTTGACGAGTTTCTGCGCGACGTCATTACTCCGCTTTTCGCTGGAGACATCGCCCGCTCCCAGCGGGTCGAGGAACTCCGGGTCTGATGCTCGTAGAGGCGAGCGCGCTTCCACTCGAGCCATTTCGGCGCGGAAAAGTCCGGGATGTCTATGTCGTCGATGACGAGCGCCTGCTGCTGCTGGCGACCGATCGGGTAAGCGCTTTCGACGTTGTGCTGTCGGAGGCCATTCCATACAAGGGTGCAGTGCTGACGCAGATCACAGCGTGGTGGCTCAGGCAGCTTGCACCCAGAGTCGACCACCATATGCTGTCAGCCGACACCTCCGAGATAGTGCGCCAGGTTCCGAAGCTTCGTGGCCATGAAGAGGAGCTTGCGGGTCGAGCCATGCTCTGCCGTCGCGCGGTGGTCTTTCCAATCGAGTGCGTTGTGCGCGGTTACCTCTCCGGCTCGGCCTGGCTGGAGTACCGTCAGCACGGCACGCTCGCGGGAGAACCGCTGGCAAAGGGCCTGCGCGAATCCGATCGACTCGACCCGCCATTGTTCAGCCCCGCATCGAAGGCCGATGTCGGCCACGACGAAAACATCACCGTGAGTCGGATGCGCACGGTTGTCGGCGAGCGGTGGGCGAGCAAGCTGGAAGACCTGTCCCGCGAGATCTACCAGACGGCCCGCGCCCTCGCGGCTGAGCGCGGGATCATCATCGCCGACACGAAGTTCGAATTCGGTCGCGCAGTGGCCGAGGATGGCACCGAAAAGGTTATATTGGTAGATGAAGTGCTCACACCGGATAGCTCGCGTTTCTGGGCGGCCGACAACCATGAGCCAGGTCGCTCGCCGCCCAGCTTCGACAAGCAGCCTCTCCGTGACTATCTCGCCGCGGAGAAACGAGTCGGACGCTGGGACGGCAACTATCCGCCGCCGCCGCTTCCAAAAGACGTGATCGACGCGACCAGCCAGCGCTACCTCGACATCTATCGTCGCTTGACCGGCAGACCACTCAACCCTTACGGAGCAAATTGAACTTCGCCCGAGAAGGCCTGCTCTTCATCGCGATCGCCGCATTCATCGCGGCTGGTGCTTTTGGATTCGCGATCACCCGGCGTTCGTGGGGACTGTGGCTCGCGGCATTCGTGCTGCTGCTGCTCGCACTCTGGGTTGCGTATTTCTTCCGTGATCCCGAGCGCACCGGGGAGCGCGGGCCAACGCTGGTCGTCTCACCCGCCGATGGCAAGCTGATAATGATCACCGAGGTTGATGAGCCCAGCTTCATGAAGGGGCGCGCGACCCGGCTTTCGATCTTCATGAACGTCTTCAACGTGCACGTGAACCGTTATCCGGTTGACGGGGTCGTCAGGTACGTCCACTACAACAAGGGAAAGTTCTTCAACGCGGCCGCCGAGAAGTCGAGCCTCGAGAACGAGCAGATGTCGGTGGGCATTGAGACGGGCAGATACCGTCTCCTCGTGCGTCAGATCGCGGGCCTGATCGCACGCCGCATCGTCACCTACAGCAAACTCGGCGAGACGGTGAAGCAGGGCGACCGCATGGGCATCATCCGCTTCGGTTCCCGCGTCGACGTCTTCCTTCCGGCAGGCTCGACGGTTCGGGCCAAGGTCGGCGACATCACCGTCGCTGGTGTCACAATCCTGGGGGAGCTCCCGCGCTGATGCTCGCACCCGATCACACCAGAAGACAGCAGGCGAGGACGGATCCCGATCGCCCGCGCAATCGCGGCGTCATCATCCTTCCCAACGGTTTCACGCTCGCGAGCCTGTTCTTCGGAATGTTCGCGATCGTCGCCGCGTCGCGCGGCGAATTCGACACTGCCGGGCTCTATGTGGTGTTCGGCGGAGTCTGCGACGCTCTGGACGGACGAGTGGCTCGCGCGACTGGAACCGGTTCACGCTTCGGCTCGGAGCTGGACTCGCTCGTCGATGCGATAACGTTTGGTCTGGCGCCGGCGCTGATCATGTACTTCGCGGTGCTGACCAGAAGCGGGTGGGACTGGATTTTCGCGTTCATTTTCACCGCGTGCGCGGTGATCAGGCTCGCGCGCTTCAACGTCGAGCAGGCCGGTCGCGCCAAGAAATATTTCCACGGCCTTCCGAGTCCAGTCGCGGGCATGACCCTCGCCACCTACTACTGGTTCAGCCAGACCTCGCTCTACAACCAGACTATCGTCGGCGATTTGAACTGGACCACGGGGCTGCGCGGACTGATGCTGCTGCTGGCCTTCCTCATGATCAGCAATGTGTCGTACCCCGCGGTGCCCACCGTTGGATTCAGAAAGATCAGCGAAATACTGGGCACTCTTGTGGTGATCGCGACTTTCATCGGAGTCCTGTTTCTGCGGAAGGAATTCTACTTTCCCGCACTTATCTGTTACGTGCTGTACGGTTTGGCCAAGACAGTGATTTTCGGCCTGCTGGACAGGCGCCCGGTCGGCGACTCTCCGGTGATCTCAGACGACGAGGAGCCATTGCTGCTCACTGCTGCCGGCGTCATCGACGGTGGAAGCGACGCGCTACGCCAGCGGCCCCCTCGCCGCAAAAGAAGGCGTCGGCCTCCCGGACACGGCGACTCACCGCGCGGTGGTCCTCCCGGAATGCCACCCGGTCCATCCGGCCCAACCGGAGGGGCGACCTGATGGCGAAATTCCGCATCGCCGTTCACATCACGCCGAGAAAGGGCTTGCTGGATCCACAGGGGAACGCAGTCAGGGACGCGCTTCGTACTCTTGGCTTCGACGGTGTCAAAGCCGTGCACGTCGGGCGCTACATCATCGTCGAGACCGATGCCTACGACGCGGTCTCGGCTGAAGAGACGGTTACCGACATGTGCAGGAAGCTTCTCGCTAATCCGGTGACCGAAGATTTCGAGATCGAATCGGCGGTGCACGCATGAAGTTCGGAATAATCACCTTCCCTGGCTCCAACTGCGATTACGACGCATTCCACGCCGTAACCGATGTGCTCGGCGAGGAAGCGACGTACCTGTGGCACAAGGACCATGATCTTCAGGGGTCTGATGTAATCGTGCTCCCCGGTGGATTCAGTTACGGCGACTACCTGCGCGCCGGAGCGATTGCCCGATTCAGTCCGATCATGCAGGAAGTCATCACCCACGCGAAGAGTGGCGGACCCGTTCTCGGAATCTGCAATGGATTCCAGATCGCCTGCGAGGCCGGACTCCTTCCAGGCGCGCTGATGCGCAACTCGCACCTGCAATTCGTTTCCGCGGAAGTGCGGGTCCGCGTCGAGAACGCCGACACGATGTTCACCAACCTCTACGAGCACGGTGAGCTGCTCCGGATGCCGATTGCGCACGGCGATGGCAGATTCGTTGCGCCGACCGCCGTTCTTGACGAGCTCGAAGCCGAAGGACGCGTTATTTTCAGGTATGCGGACGCCGGCGGCAACACCAGCGCGGACGCCAATCCCAACGGTTCCGAGCGCAACATCGCCGGCATCGTCAGCGATGGTGGGAACGTGCTCGGCATGATGCCCCATCCGGAACGCGCTTGCAGTCCGCTGCTGGGCTCGAGCGATGGTGTCCGGCTCCTGGAATCGATCCTGGCACGAGTGGCGGCCTGATGCCCGCGGTGACGCCGCGAGCGGGAGATCCCGTCATCACACCTGCGTTGGTCGCAGAACATGGGCTCACCGTGTCCGAGTACGAGCGGCTCGTTGCGATGCTCGAACGCACTCCGACCTTCACGGAGTTGGGGATCATCAGCGCTCTGTGGAGCGAGCACTGTTCGTACAAGCACTCGCGTCCCGTTTTGAAAACCCTGCCGACCAAAGCTCCCTACGTTCTGCAGGGCCCCGGTGAGAACGCCGGTGTCATCTCGATCGGTGACGGGCTCGCCGTAGCGTTCAAGATTGAGTCGCACAATCACCCCTCCGCAGTCGAGCCATATCAGGGCGCGGCGACCGGAGTTGGGGGAATCCTGCGCGACGTGTTCACGATGGGTGCGCGGCCGATCGCGATGCTCAACTCTCTTCGCTTCGGGTCGCTCGACAACTCGCGCGTCCGGTACCTCTTTTCCGGCGTGGTCAAGGGAATCGGGGACTACGGCAACTGCGTCGGAATTCCAACTGTCGCGGGCGAGATCGTTTTTGACGATGCGTACGAGGGCAACCCTCTCGTGAACGCGATGTGCGTCGGGATCATGCACGAGCGCGATCTCATTCGGGCCAAGGCGGAGGGAATCGGCAATCCGATCATCGCCGTCGGGGCGCGCACCGGCCGCGACGGAATCCATGGCGCCTCATTCGCGTCCGAAGATCTGTCCGCGGCTAGTGATGCAAAGCGCCCGCGCATCCAGGTTGGTGATCCATTCACCGAGAAGCTCCTTCTCGAAGCGAGTCTCGAGCTGATCAAGAGCGGTCACATCGTAGCCATTCAGGACATGGGGGCCGCCGGTCTGACCTCGTCGTCGGCCGAGATGGCCGAGCGCGGCGATGTGGGCGTGACGATCGATGTCACCAAGGTGCCGACACGTGAGAGCGGGATGACGCCATATGAGATACTGCTGAGCGAATCGCAGGAGCGCATGCTCGTAGTCGCGAAGCGTGGGCACGAGAACGCGGTGGCCGAGATACTGTTGAAGTGGGATCTCACCGCGGCGGTCATCGGAGAGGTCATCGCTGAGCCGGTGTATCGCGTCACCGAAGGCGACAAGGTCGTGGCGGAGTTTCCGGGTTCGAGGCTCGTGACCGATTGTCCGAGCTATTCGCCCGAGGCACGGGAGTCGATCGCCGCGAAGGAGCTGCGCACAGTCGATCCACTGGTATTTCCTGAGCTCGCCGAAGAGAAGGATCCTGCCTGGACGCTCGAGCGACTTCTTTCCACGCCGACGATCGCGAGCAAGGCCTGGGCGTACCGTCAGTACGATTCGACGGTGCGAACCAACACCGTTGTCGGGCCCGGTGGAGATGCAGCGGTGATCCGAGTTCGCGGGACAAACAAGGCACTCGCCGTCAAGACCGACTGCAACGGCCGGTACGTGTTTCTCGATCCGCGAGTGGGCGGACGAATTGCAGTGGCCGAAGCGGCCCGCAATGTCGCGTGCACAGGTGCGACGCCGATGGCAATCACGAACTGCCTCAACTTCGGCAACCCGACCAAGCCCGAGGTCTTCTATCAGTTCAAGGAAGCCGTGGCGGGTATGGGCGAAGCGTGTCGTGCACTCGGCACGCCGGTCACCGGCGGCAACGTTTCACTCTACAATGAAAGCCCTTCGGGCTCAGTGTATCCGACTCCCGTGATCGGGATGGTAGGGTTGATCGACGACATCTCGCACATCACGCGCGCGACATTCCATCAGGATGGCGACGCGATTCTTCTACTCGGCGACATGGGCGGCGAGCTCGGCGGCAGCGAGTACCTCGCTACGATCCACTGTGCGGTCGCCGGTGCTCCGCCGCGCTGCGACGTTGAACAGGAAAAGCGGGTGATAGATGCATTGCTTGAAGCGATCCGGTCGGGCGCCGTCAGCTCGGCGCACGATTGCAGCGACGGTGGACTGGCCGTTGCGCTCGCCGAGTGCTGCATCGCAAATAACGATTCCCAGACCGGAGCGGAGATCGATCTCTCTAGCTGGCGCGACTTGCCCGACCGCGCAATTCTGTTTGGCGAGACCCAGGGAAGAATCGTGCTTTCCAGCGACTCGCCCGAGCAGATACTCGCGATCGCATCAGCGGCCGGCGTTCCATGCGTCCAGATCGGCCGCGTGCGGCGCTCGTCCAATGCTCTCGAGATCAGACTGCCGAACAGATCCATGCGAAGCCCGTTGAGCACTCTTGCCCGCGCCTACCACAAGACGATTCCCATGATCATGTCGCGAACTCCCGAGCACACCAAGTTCGACGAGCTGACACCGGTGGCGGCCCACTAGCATGTGCGGAATCTTCGGGATCTACGGTCATGAGCACGCCGCCGCGATGGCTCACCTTGGCTTGTATTCACTCCAGCACCGTGGCCAGGAGTCATCCGGCATAATCGCCGTCGACCGGGAGCGCGGTGCAAAAGCGATCAAGAGCATGGGTCTCGTCTCGGAGGCACTCTCGGGACCTGCTGTCGAAAGCCTGCCCGGCGATATCGCGATCGGCCATACGCGATACAGCACCGCCGGATCTTCCTCGATCGAGAACGCACAGCCAATGCTGGCGAGATTCCGGGATGGTCACATCGGCCTCGCGCACAACGGCAATATCGTGAACGCCAGCGAGCTGCGTCGCGAGCTGGAGGACAGCGGCTCGATCTTTACTTCGACGATGGATTCCGAAGTGCTGGTGCACCGGATGGCGAAGTCGTTCGCCGCAAAGCCGGAGCAGCAGCTGGCGGATGCGCTTCACGGGGTTGAAGGAGCGTACTGCCTCGTTGTCGTCGTCGGGAGCACTCTGCTCGCCGCGCGTGACCCCAGAGGTTGGCGCCCGCTCGTGATCGGCAAGCTAGGCGACGCGACCGTCTTCGCGTCGGAGAGTTGTGCGCTCGACCTGCTCGGAGCGACTTTGCTCCGCGAGGTGGAGCGCGGTGAGATCATAGCCGTCGACTCGACGGGCATGCGCTCGATATTCCCGCTGGAGAAGCTCGAATCCAAGAAATGCGTATTCGAGTACGTCTACTTCTCGAGACCGGATAGCCAGGTCTTCGGCGGCTCGGTCGATCGCGCCCGTCGCGAGCTCGGACGCCGCCTCGCACGGGACTTCCCTGCACCGACCGCCGATCTGGTGTTCAGCGTCCCCGACTCCTCGAACTCTGCAGCTCTGGGCTTTGCGGAGGAATCAGGTCTGCCGTTCGAGCTGGCGCTCATCCGGAACCACTACGTCGGGCGCACTTTTCTGCAGCCGACCCAGGCGGGACGCGACGCCAAGGTCAAGGTGAAGTACAACGCCGTAGGTGAGGTTCTTCGCGGGAAGCGAGTGGTGATGGTCGATGACTCGATCGTGCGCGGCACCACCACCCGTGGGCTGGTCAACATGGTCCGCGCCGCCGGGGCGCGCGAAGTGCACCTGCGAGTCAGCTCATCGCCCGTCACGGGCCCCTGCTACTACGGCATCGACACGCCGACAAGAGAGGAGCTGATCGCCGCCAACATGACCATCGAGGAGATCACCCAGGCGGTTGGCGCCGACACACTCGGCTACCTCACCCTCGACGGAATGCTCGAGTCGGTGCCGGGTGGACCATCGGGATTCTGTCACGCCTGCTTCTCCGGCGATTATCCAACGCCGCCTCCCGCCGACCCGGAGAAGCTCCGCTTCGGCTGTGGCTGCTGACGTCAATGCCGCAGTCGGTCTTCTTCTTCGGCAACGGTAAAGCCGAGGGAACGCGCGACATGACCAGCGTCCTTGGAGGCAAGGGCGCCAATCTCGCCGAGATGACCAATCTCGGCGTTCCTGTTCCATCGGGCTTCACGATCGCCTGCAGCGAATGCATCGACTACCTCAATAGCGGCAAGTACTCGGACAGGCTGCGCGCAGAGGTGGAAGGAAACGTTGCGCGGCTCGAGAAAGAGACCGGCAAGAAGCTGGGAGATCCACGCAATCCGCTGCTGGTCTCGGTAAGGTCCGGCGCCCCGATCTCGATGCCCGGAATGATGGAAACGATCCTCAATCTCGGGCTCAACGATCGCGCAGTGCTCGCGCTCGCCGAGCAAAGCAAGAATCCGCGCTTTGCCTATGATTCCTACCGGCGCTTCATCCAGATGTACTCGAGTGTCGTCCTCGGAGTCTCCGGTCACGACTTCGAGCATCTGCTGAAGGCGAAGCGCATGACAGCCGGCGCCGCAACCGACGCCGACCTTGGCGAGAACGATCTCAGAAACCTGACTGAGGAATACAAGGCTCTGGTCAGGAACCGGACCGGTGCGGATTTCCCGCGCGACCCAATCGTGCAGTTGTGGGGAGCGATCGAAGCCGTCTGGAGATCCTGGACTCTCAAGAAGGCAAAGGACTACCGGAAGGTCAACAACATTCCAGAAGACCTGGGGACAGCGGTGAGCGTCGTCTCGATGGTTTTCGGAAACCTCGGAGAGGATTCGGGAACCGGTGTCGCCTTCACCCGGAATCCATCGACCGGTGAGAAGCGTTTCTACGGCGAGTTTCTCCTGAACGCGCAGGGTGAAGACGTCGTGGCCGGTACCCGTGATCCACTCGACATCGATGAGATGGCCGAGAAGCTCCCTGATGCGTACAAGGAGCTGATCGGGACGCAGGAGCGGCTGGAGCGGCACTACTCCGACATGCAGGACCTCGAATTCACAGTCGAGCGCGGAAAGCTGTACCTGCTGCAGACGCGTACCGGCAAGCGCACCGCGGCGGCCGCCGTCCGGATCGCGCGGGACATGGTGAACGAAGGACTGATCGATCGCGTCAAGGCGGTGCTTCGAGTACCGGCTGCGCACCTCGACCAGCTGTTGCACCCGATCATCGATCCGTCGATTCGCGCTACGCCGCTCACCGTCGGCCTTCCTGCCAGTCCGGGTGCGGCTAGCGGGCGGGCAGTGTTCGACCCGGATACGGCGCAGCAGAGAGCGCAGGCCGGTGAGAACGTCATTCTCGTCCGCGATGAGACGACTCCAGAGGATTTTCACGGAATCGTGGCGGCTCGAGCTGTCCTCACGGCGCGCGGCGGCATGACGAGTCACGCCGCCGTCGTCGCGCGAGGAATGGGCAAGTGCGCGATCGTCGGTGCCAAGGACATTCACGTGGATCTCGAGCGCCGGTCCTTTAGCGTCAACGGCAAGGAGATAGTCGAGGGCGAGTAGCACACGCTGGACGGCGC
>Ga0193699_10000141_pt1 | contig 33330 bp, 12 predicted proteins | sample L3c2metaG_FD_160095 | JGI IMG/M metagenome (GOLD analysis project Ga0193699, IMG submission 160095) | Soil microbial communities from a riparian zone of the East river system, Colorado, United States - L3c2 | ecosystem: Environmental > Terrestrial > Soil > Riparian zone | place: USA: East...
TCGACCGGCGCCGGATATTCGGGAACGAGATTTTCAGTCACGTCCCGCTGCCGGAAGCTTTGGCCATGCAGGGCCACGCCGAGGTCTTTGAGTTCGAAAGTCTGCGGTTTTCTGGACGAGAAGCGGCGGACGTTATCGGGCAACGTCAGACGCTTGCTGATCTGGCTCTCGGCGTCGTGGTTTCCGAGAAGAAGGAATACCGGGATGTCGGCCTTTGCCAGCCGCCCCATTTGTCCGACGAAAAACAGCCCGGTCTGATAGTCGCGCCAATCGCCGTCATAGAGGTCGCCCGCGATGACGAAAAAATCGACATCTTCCTCGATGGCGCGCTCGACGAGATTGGCAAATGCCACACGCGTCGCCGTTCGGATCCGGTCCGCCGCCGGGCCATCCTGCCCGCTCAGGCCTTTCAGCGGACTGTCGAGATGTATGTCCCCTGTGTGAATGAAACGGAACGTCATCTTTTCCCCCTCCAGGGCCGGCCCTGAAAATGGCCTGCTTGGTTTTTGTCGTTCGAACCGTCCGGGCACATTGCGGAAACGCGGCGGACGCAGTGCAGCCTATAGTAGAACCCGATGCGCCGCGAAGAATCTGCCCAAGCGCCCGGTCTCGTATGCTCGCGCCCATCCCTCACGCGGCCTTCCCCACAGTGCCCGGATTGAAGGCCTCCCACGGTGCGCCGGCGACGATCGTGCGGCCTTGCAGATCGCGCAAGTGGCAGGAAACGAGTTCATGTCTGGGGCCGCCGAGCGCCAGTCTCACGAGTTCGGCCACGACCATCGATCCGGCGACGGCACCGACGAACGGCGCGCCGATCGAACGGCCGGCAAGACGGACGATGCCGCACCGGTCTCCGGAAGCCTCAAGCATGGCACGGTAGGCCGGCTGCGAGATCTCGGCATCCTCCGAGGTGGTGTCGGCCCAGATCTCCCGCGCGGCCTTCGACGCAGGAAAGGTATGCAGATCGATGCCGAGAAAATCCTGTGGCCCGCGCCCCAGGCCCGCCTCGATCACGCGCGCGAATCCTACGTCCTCCACCGCCTGGCGTGCCAACGCATTGTCGACGCCGACAAGCGCGACGGATGGCTCGCGACCGCCGACCTTGAAGTCGGCGGTGAAGGCACGCTCGATGATCGTCGTCTTGAAGCCGCGGGCGTCTGCCCAATCGGCTAACGCTCTCGTCTTCTTCTTCCGCATCATATCGCTGAAGGTCAGAAGCGACGTGCTGAGATTGGACGGCGCAAGAATGTCCATGTCCTGCAGTACCAGCTCGGCCGCACCTTCGCCGTAAGGCAGAAGTCCGAGCGTCCACAGATACGCCTGACCGAGATTGCCCATCCCAATGAGCCAAGCCGACGAAGGAAGCCGGTCAACCGCGGGAGCCTCCGCCCCCCGCATCCAGTCCCGCCGGAAATCCCAGAGGTCGAGACCTGCGGACCGCCGGCATGCCATGGGCATTCCGCGCAGCCGCTGGAAGATTTCAGCGACGGCGACGCCGCCGGCGAGCACGCCGGCCGGAGTGAACGTGCCCGTCTCCGCGAGCCTTGCTCCACCCGCAAACGGGACGACGCCGCCACACCATTCGGCGAACGTCGCGCGAACTGCGAGCCGCTCGATGTCCCGGCCGTCGACGTCGCCGATGACTAGCGTAGCCACCGTCGGATCCACAACGTCTGCGATCCGTGCGCCCAATCCGGAAACCGCCTCCTGAAGTTCATGGAAAGGAGGCAACTTCACGCGAAGACTGCCCTGCGCGCCGACGACGGTGACCCCACCGAGCATGCACCGCGACGCGCAGTTGACGGCGGTGAGCAGTGCGGCCTGGAGCACCGTGCTGTCGGCAGCGGCGGTCCCGACGACGACCTGCATCCGGTAGCCGCTGAAGATACGCTGCGCCTCTTCCGGGGTCGTCGCTTCGCCGGAGTCCATCGCGATCTTCACGAGCCTGTTCAATCCGTCCGACAGCCGTTCGATTTCGTTCACTACCGACCTCCGATTTTGAGAACGCGCGATCCGCCACAACCGCCGTGCGGACGCCACTGATGGTCGCCCAGATATTCGTAGATGCCCACCGCCCATCGGCGCACCGGCGGCCGCGCCATCCGCGGCAGGATGATCGCAATGTGGCCTACCCGGGCGATCATCGGATTCTGCCGGTCGGAAGGACTCTGACGCGTTCCGAACGGGTGCACGTGCACGTCGGCGACGACGCCGAGGCCGACTTCGCCGCACTTGTCCCAAAGACGCGAGAACGCGTCGGCGTGCAGCACGCAAATCCCGGAATCGTAGGCGTCCGGATCGAGATCGTCGTAGTAGACCACCGCCGAAGCAGTCCTACCGGTCTCGTCCTTTCGACCCAGGATGAACGCCCCGGATTCGTGCCGGTCTTCCGTGCGCCGATGCAGTTCGGCCGTGAGTTCGTCCCATAGCGGACGCGCAATTCGTAGGCTTGGATCATGCGACATTGCGGCCCCTGTAGTCACCGGAATTGAGCAGGTCGTAGACGATCCGTAGGTAGTGCACGATGCCGACGGTCGCGTCCCAGATCAGACTGGGATGCTCGTTATTCCAATTAGCGTGGCCCTCGATCGATTGCCGGTCGCACGGAAGATAGAGGCACGAACCATTCTTCCAATTGGGATTGAACGCCATCGGTACCCGGCTCGCACCCGACGGCCACCGATCGGCAGCGAGCGGCGCATCCCGGTCGAGGTCCCAGGGCCGTGCCGTTGGTGGGGTGCGAGGATAGTCCGTGCAGTCGAAGCGAAGCCCCCACTCGACGCCATCGACGGCGCTTACGCCAAACACCGCGTAGGGCCATGCGACGGCGACCGCTCGCCACCGCCCAGCGGAAGCTCCCGACCGGAAGCCTCCACCGGCGAGGTGACGGCGGAAGACGGCCTCGTCCGGACCGATGGCTACCTCCATGGTCAGCCCTCCACCCGTTTGCGGGGCACCAGGTCGAACTCCACGGAACAGGCGGCGCCGCCGGTCAGCGTTCCGATATGCACATCGCGGTCGGGACGTTTGTTGGTGCCGACGATCTCAAGCACGTGCTCGGCGGCATCACGCGGCGTCAGGTGAAAGGCCCGACGCGCTCCCCAATGGTGCACCCGGCCGACCGTCGTACCGGGCGCGAAGCGACGCTTCATCTGCTCGCCGTTGAAGCGGATCGACACCTCGACGTGCCGACATTTTGTAACGTGCAGGCGCAGCGGAGCCACGATCGCCTCCTCGTCGGCGCACAGAGGCAGCAGCTCCTCGACGGCCGTAGCGGGATCGATCGGAAAGTGGGCGTCCTCGATGAAGATCAGGACTTGTTCATGCAGTTCGATTGGCCGTTCGAGGCCCGCCAGCACGCTGGCCAGAGAATCGACCGGCGTTGCGGTGGCGACAAGAATTTCGGCAATCTCGCCGCCTTGGATGAAAATTTCGATTGATTGCATTTGAAAGCCCTTCGTTTCGCGCCGAGCGGGAGATCGTTCGGCTGGTCTGAAGGGTTAGTCGCGGCGCTTCCGGAAAACCGGGTGTCACTCGGGAACGGACTGGCAGATAAAGTAATGCGGACAGCGCGGGCAATCGTCCGAGGAAATCGCGGGATAGTTTCCCGCGGCCATTCCCGCCACTGCGGCACGGGTCGCAGCGAGGCGGTCGGACATCACGCGTGCGAATGAGACATCGACAGTGTCGTCCGACGAAAGATAGCGGATCTCGAATTTCCCGCCGGCTCCCATCTTCTGTCGTCCGGCCTCCGACATCAACGCGTGCAGGACGCGGTGATCGCTTCCTTTCTTGGGCGCCTTTCCGCTGCGGAGGCGCCGAAGCACGAAACCTTTGCCGGTCGGTTCGATCTCGTCCACGGCAAGCAAGATGGAATGGCCGTCGATCGAGGCGGTCAATGTTTCGTTGAAGCGGATGCCTGCGCGCGGCCGGGTGTTCGCCTGATCAAGGATCTTCTGTGCGGACGCCCGGTAGATCGCATTCAAGGGGTGGTCGTTGGGGCCCGTTTCGGCCCATCGCGCGTCGGCCTCCGCTTTGAGTGCATCCGCGGCCACTGCGCCGGATTGCACCGACAACCAGCCGAGCACGCGGTAGACTGTGCGGTGGAAACGGACGTAGCCGTTGTCCTCGCGCGAACCGCTCAGTTCCAGCATCGTCTGATAGAGATAACGGCGCGGGCAGCCGAGATAGAGTTCGAGATCCTTGCCGTCATGCTCACGGGCCGCCCGTTTGAGGTCCGGCCGGAGCCCCTGGTCCGGCGTGGTCGGCAGGCGCTTCGTCCAGGTCGGATCGGCGTTGGGTGCGCGAGTCAGATGCCCGGCAATCGCTTCGAGCGCAGGACTTGGGTTAGATGCCTGCTTCTCCGAATAACGTTCCGCACGCGACAACGACAGATGATCCCGGGCACGAGACAACGCGACGAAGAAGAGACATTGCTCCTCCTCCGCGTGCGAGACTTCTGGGGTAGTCGGCAACATTCCATCCGGCGCGGGGCATGTCGTTCCCTTGCGGCTGAGCGGGAAAATTCCGTTACCTAGCGTCGGCAGGTGAACAGCGCGAAACTCCAGGCCCTTGCTGGCATGCACGGTCATGAGTCTGACAGCGTCGATGCCTTCGACCGCCGCCGGCGCCTCGCGAAGCGCGCGTTCGTCGCCAAAGACCTCAAGCCTCCTGATCCAACCGAGCAGGCGTCGCTTGGGATCGCCCTCGCCTGGGCGGTCGTTCTCGATCGCGAACTGCAGAAACTGATGGATCGCCAGCCGGCGCTGCTGATCGGCCGCGGAATTTCCGGCGAGATAGTCGCGAACAAGCCCCCGCTCGAATAGCACGTCGCTCGTAAACTTCCCTGGGCCAGTCTTGAAGGCGACGCCGTCGAGATCGGCACGCAACCTCACAAGCGCGCCCTTCCCGGCCGTCGAGAGGCCGTCGAGGGACTCGACATCCGCGAGAGCCGCGAGCGGCGTCCGCCCGGCCATTTCGGCGTGCGCCAGGAAAACGCGGACGTCGGCAAGCAGCATCTTGTACCGCGGAAGCGTCGCGACCCGCATCAGACCGCCGCGTCGGCGCTCGGAGACGAACGATATCAGGGAAAGAAGGTCGCGGATTTCGGGGCGCTCGAAGAGATCTCCGATGTAGAGCACCGGTATGCCTGCGGCTTCCAGACCCGCCGCGATCTTCTGAAGGTTGGAATGCGAGCGGCATAGCACGGCTTGATCGCGATAGTCGCAGCCGCCCGAGCGATAGTTTTCGATCGCTGCGGCGATCCCCGCGATCTCGGAGCTCCGATCGAGAGCGACGTTGAAGTCGAGCGGATCCACGCCGTCGCCACGATTGGCCTGCAGCGGGCGACTACGACCGCCGCCGACGGTCATGCTGCCTGCATAAGTCCCGAACGTATCGACGATCTGCTTCCTTGAGCGATAGTTTACGGCCAACGCAAGCCGCTTCCCTTTCGGGTAGTCCTTTTCGAATTCGGTGGTGTTGGTCGGCGCGGCGCCCCTGAACCGGTAGATCGATTGGCGTGCGTCGCCGACGACCCAGAGCCGCTCGCCCTCGCCGGCGAGCTCCTTCAGGAGAAGGGCGCTGGCCCGGTTCACGTCCTGGTATTCGTCGACGAGGATGTGGGCGTACTGCCGGCGGAGTTCTTCGCGCACTTCAGGATGCTTCTGGAGTATCTCGATCGAGCGATTGATCAGATCCGCGAAATCGACGACGCCTTCGGCCCGAAGCCGCGATTCGTAGTGCGCGTAGACGCGTGCGACTTCCGCCGCCTTGTCGGCGCGCAGCGTCGCTTCGTCGTCGGTACCTGTAGTGGGGCGCATTTTCTCGGCCGCAGCGGCATAGGATTTAGGATCGAACACCTCATCCTTGGCGCGGGAGATGGCGCCCACGATGTTGCGTAGCTCGTCCAGCGGCTCATGAAGGCGCAGGTAATGGTCGAGGCCGAGATTGGGTAGTTCGCGTTCGAGAAGCGCGAGCTGGTCGGCCTGATCGAGCAGCCTGACCGGCTCGGCTATTCCTTCGAGGTGCCCGTATTTTCTGATGAGTTCGAGGCCAAACGCGTGGAACGTCCCTGCCCAAATCTCCGGTGCGGCCGCCGGTACGGTGTCGGCGACCCGCCCACGAATTTCCCTCGCTGCCTTGTTCGAAAACGTCAGCGCGAGGATGCAGGGCGGCGGAACGTCCATCTCATTAAGAAGATGTTCTACGCGCGCAACCAAGGTACGTGTCTTGCCGGTGCCGGGCCCAGCCTCGACGAGCAACGGCGAGCCTTCGTGTTCTGCCGCCTTCTTTTGGGAATCATCCAAGCCTGGCCGCTCGCGGCCGTCGGCCTTTTCTTCTGCGGCCGCGCTGTCCGGAAGAAGCAGCGAGACGGCGAGCTGTTGATTGACTAGCCCGATCGGCGCTCCGACTTCGGCAGCAATCCGTGATGCCGGCGAACCTTCGCCAAACCGTCTCGCGGCTTCCGGACCGGGCAGAAGGAATTCGCGCGCGAAAACGTTGGCGTACCGTTCGCGAAGCTCTTGCGGGCTATAGGCTTCGACGCGACGCAGTCCAAGCGGCGTGTTCTGCTCCGGGGCGCCGGGGTCCGAATGGCGCGGTGTCACCGCCGGGTCTTCCGGAGTCTCGATCCAGAAATGCCCGAACTCATGCGCCTCGACGTAGGCTGCGACCTCGGGCGGAAGTGCAGAAGAAAGATAGATCGACGGCTTTTCTCCTTTGCGATGCAGCGCTCCGTCGCCACCGGCGAGAAGTGGATGTTCGGGGGAGATGGACCGCACGACGATGCCGGTTTCGCGGCGTGCAGCCGCGAGCAGTTGGACCGCCGTCGCATCCGATCCGGCAGATCTGAGAGCGGCGTGCTTCTCGCGCGCCAGTTTTCGAACGGCGCTGAAGCTGTCCATACTATCCTCCCAATACCGAATCCGCCGGCTCCGCGAGCCATCGGGCTTTGTCCGGCGGCGGAAGGTCCGAATCCTCTACGAGCAACGAGAAGTCGACTTGGGTCGCGCGCGGTCGGCCGGGCGACTTGTTTGCCGCCGCCGCCAGCTGCGGCGGCATGCGGGCATAGTCCCGAAATTCGTCCGCCGTCCTCTTCAGCGCGTCTGCGACCGAGGCCACGAGTCTTGCCGGCAGCGTCGCCGGCTTGACGAGGCGGTCGACCAGGCAGTCCAGAATCGAGCGGTCGATACCGACAGTGCGCTGGAACGACTCGAAGTCGTGCCCGGACGCGCGAATATCGGCGCCGAGGTCGGCGATCTTTGCGGGCCGCTCCGCAGCGTCCAGAAGCGATTGGACGCGGCTCATCGTGCGGTTGACGATGCTGTCGACGGCTTCGCGGGTGACGGGCCGGCGATTCCGCGCGGCCTGGGTCGCGATCCAATCGGTCGCGAACTCGACCAGTTCACGTCGGAATTCCGGATACTTATCGATGAAGGCACGCAGAGTCGCGGCGTCCGGCGCATTCGACAGGCTGGCGAACTCGTCGAGCACGGCATCGAGATCGGCTTTGCGGTTCGGCTTGGCGGTCATTCGTCGTCTCCATTGTGCCCGAGCGCCTTCGCGGACTTCTTGAGCCAATCGCGCAAGGTTCGGACGTTTACGTTCATCTCTTTTGCGACTTCCTCCTGCGTCATCCCCAGGATGTAGACGCGGATGAAAGCGGCGGCGTGTTTCTCGGGCAGCTTTTCGATCCCCCGATCGAGAAGCTCTCGTGCATCAAAACTCGAAATCCGTTCGGCGATCTCGTCGAGCGGATCGCCATCGGCAGTGGGCTCGACCCGGTCGGAAGATCCCTCGAAGCGCGCCGCGCGTTGGCGGTAGAGCGAGATCGAGCGGCGCTTCGCCCACGCCGTGAAAACCCGTCCTGCCATTTCCGCTTTGCCGGCGCGGATATCCTCAAACAGCTTCACGAGAATATCCTGTATCTGATCGTCGATATTTTGCCCGTCGATGTCCCACGCTTGCGAGGTAAGCAGCGGCGTCGCGGTCTTGATCAACGCCTCGAATGTCAGACTGAGCAACGGCCGGTCGTCGGCGGCGTGCGCTGCGACGGACAGCCTGACCAAGGACTCGGGAAGGACCTTCCTTGAGCGTGCGACGACTTCCAGGAGTGCGCTCCGGAGCTCCGCGGGGGTGAAATTTCTCAGAAACGCCGTCTCGGAAGCGACCTCGGCGAGGTGTTCCTCGATTGCACGCTTGCGCTCGGCTGGAAGTGCGCCCCCAGATTCGTCGGTATCCAAATCGTCCTCCTCGGCTTCCTCGATCCCCTGGGCTTCTTCCATCTCCGGACCTCCAGCTTGTGGCGCCTGATAAGGCAGTCGCGCGCGCAGCCGAAAACCGGAGGGTGTCCGACCACTTTTTTCTTGGAGCCGCTAATAGGCGAGGAACATCGCTTTGACAACTAAAGCGAGCGGATCGATCGGCTGGGGCCGCCGCCGCCCGGCAGAGCGTGGATGGGACCCTCCGGCGAAGGTCGTGCTTTGCCATCCCGTCCGGACGCCCATCGGCGAATACAACGGCAGCCTCAAGGGCATGCCCGCGCCGGAGCTGGGAGCGATCGTCGTAAAGGAAACCGTCGCGCGCGCCGCGGCCGATCCGGGCATGGTCGACGCCATCGTGAGGGGGCAATGTCCGCTCAAGCGGCAATCGATTGAACCCCGCCCGCCAGGCAGCCATTCACGACGGTCTGCCTGTGTCGGTGCCGGCCATGAGGGTCAACCGCATGTGCGGCTCCGGCGCACAAGCTATCGTCGCCGCCGCACAGGAGATTTGGACAGGTAGAACCGGCTAGCCATTGCAGACGGCATGGAGAATACGGACCGAGCGCCGTTCCTGAGCCGCTCAGGCAACGTGTGGGACAATGCGGCGATGGAGAGCTTCTTCTCCTCGCTCAAGACTGAGCGCACCGCGCGTAAAATCTACCGATCGAGGGATGAGGCCAAGGCCGATGTGTTCGACTACATCGAACGCTTCTACAATCCGAAACGCAGGCACTCAACGATCGGCTATATGAGCCCTATGGAGTTCGAACGGAAAGCTGGATTAGCTTAAGCCGGTGTCAACAAAACCGGGTGCAGGCCAGTCGTACTTATCGCGCTGTTCTGGCGTTAGAGGCGAAACCCCTCGCGGACCATCGTCTGATTCGGCCACGATATGGCACATCTCGCCAATCAACCCATCGTCGTCAGTTTCGTCTCCGCTCACGAACAGCGTTATCCGACACATTGAGCAATGGCCGGCGGCGCGTCCCCAGAGCATCTTGGATGTTTTGGTAGAAATTGACACCGTGACCACCTCGAAGCGCGAACCTGCGCTGGCATCAGCGGATATCAGCTTGCCCCGGCTATTCACAAGTCGGTATCCGGCTAAGACCGGGGTCTATCCCGTCCGGCCCGGCCAACAGCCGTCCTCTTCGTGGCGACCAGTGCGATGTTGGCAACCATTCGCTGCGCACAGGTCAGCGGCTACTCCGGCGGCACAATCGTGGCGCGACCACTCATACCCGCCATCAGTTCGGTGCCCGCGTCCGTGATTTCTCCGAACACCCGGATTGATTGGCTTATGGGATCGACGCGGCCGCCCAGACGAACGATGCGCGCCGCATAATTACGATCCAATTCATCGACACGAAACTGGAAATTGTAGCCAGGTTTAAGCCAACCGATCCAGCGTGACGGGACGATCAACTCAACGTCGAGATTTCGGTCGTCGAGCACGTCAAACAGAGGCTGTCCTGGATTGGCATACTGGAATTCGCGCACCTTCTGATCCGCGGCAACTCCGGAAAAAGGTGCGAAAATCTTGCATTTTGAAGCTGCCGCGTTCGCTATCTGAAGATCGGCCTGAGATTTCGCGTACTCCGCCACCGAAACCTCAAGCTCAAGCTGTCCGATGGACTTGAGTTGAACAAGACGGCGGTTGATGGCTACTGTTTTTTCCGCCTGCATCTGCACGGCTTTCGCACGCTCGACCTGGGCGACTTGGCTCTCACAATCGAACTCCACCAGCACGTCGCCTTGCTTGAAGTGCTCCCCGACACGTGTGGTGATCTTATTGATACGGCCCGCCATCTCGCTGGCCAGCGTGGTGTATTCGCGCGGGATTAGTTGGGCGCGGAGTTCAGTGGCGAGGCTGGTCGAGGGCTGCCGAAGGTTTGAAACACCCTGCGCGCCCGCGCCGGATGCGATCCAAGCAGGAGCAATGCAGCACAACAGGAAAAATGTTCTTCGCCAGCTGAAGACGCTGTCGCTCCGTATGCGGATATCGCGCTGGAAGATGCCCGGCAGGAGCATGATCCCTCGCTTAATTGATTTCAACAGACTGCGCCTGCGCGTCGGCCGCCGCGCTAACAGCGACATCTGGTGACTGCTCCGTGTGAGCTTGATCCGGTTCCTTTGTCGGTTCTGCCGTCGCCGTTGAAATCGCCCCGCCCCGCCAATCGCTGGCATGACCGCGAATCTGCTTCCTGAGTTCGATAATATCGGTGGCGGGTTCGCCGGGCACCGGATCCAGCCCGAGCGCTGCGTAAATGCGGCCCAATGCGCCCTGCATCTCGGAATAGGCTCCATAGCGCCGAAGCTCGGAATACACGGTGTTCACTTGCGCGGAAACCCGCTCCAATTCAGATTGACTGTCGGTTGCGGCTCTATTCGAAATTTGATCCAAGAGCCGGCGATCGACATCCGCTTCGTCGCTGGCGCGCTGATAATCCTTGGACGCGGCTAGATACTGCTCATAGGCGATGTGCAATCGCGCCAGAATTGCCACACTGATCGCCTGTCTCCGCAGTTCGGCCAACTCCGCAGCATTGTCGGCACGTCGGAACTGTACCGGGGCGGTCAACAGGTTGTTCAACATGAACGACGCCCTTGTGGTCAGGCTGACCCAGTCGTTGTTCACGTAGTAGCTGTTGCTGTCATACTGCGGACCGTAGTTCAAGTTGATCCCTGGCAGCAGGCGCAGCAGGAGTTTGCGCGACTCGTCGGCACTAATGCGCGCTTGATAGCTCATCTCGCGAATGTCGGGATTGCGAACGAGCGCCATCTCCTCCATCGCGCGTACCGGCATGCGCAGGCGTTCCATCCGCATGGCGCGAGGTGGTGCCAGCGTAAATCGGCCGCCCGGCGGCAGATTGATCAGTGCGGCAAGTTCGGTCTTCGAAATACGAAGTAGCTGTTCCGTGGTCTCGAGTTGACGGAGCAACTCCAGCATCGATCGCTGATAGCGCAGAGCATCCACCGGTGAGCGCAGCCGTTCGCTTTCAGCGCTACGTGACGAGGTCAAAGCGGCGTCAGCCGATCGTATCGCCGCGCGCAGCTCTGTGTTGACCCGCTGCGCGGCGGCAGCGCGCCAGAAGGCGCGGCGCACGTCCTGGAAGAGCGCCTGGACGACCTTGCGCCGCTGCTCCTCAACCACAAAGGCGCGATTGGTTTGCTGCCGCGCGTTGATGTAGCTCACGCCGAAGTCGAGGACATTCCACGACATCGTCAGGTCGGCGGAGCGGCGGTTCCGGTCGCTTGACGTCGACGGCTCGAGTGATTGCCGGTTCGTCAACACCGACGTGCTCGAACTGGCGTCCATGTTGTTTCGCCAGGTGTAGCCCGCGTTCGCCACGACCTTGGGTAACATGTCGAAGCGGCTAAGGTCGATCTCGTTCTGAGTGATCGCCGCTTCCATCACCTTGGTACGCTGATCGAGATTGTAGGCGAGCGCGCGGGCAAAAGCTTCGTCGAGCGTCAGCGGTCCGTTCAACGGAACCTGCGCCTCGAAGATCGCAGCCATGTCGCTGGACGCTTCTACCTGCCGATCATGATCGGTCAGCGGTTGTGGGAAAACAGTGCAGCCCGTGAGAGCAGCTGGCAACAACAGCAATGCGTAGGTTGCCTGACGTGCACGCAGAAACAGGTCCGCCACTGCCTTCACGCCGCCCCCTAGCCACCACATACCAAACTCTACCTGAATTCCCATTTATTCAATACTTTGAGCACATTGTTATAGCGGTAAACTACAACCGCAAGCGGCACGCTGGGGATATCGTCGTCATCAGGCCGAATGTTGCGCATTTGTCACAGCCGTTTTGACGTAGCAGGCGAAATCATGGGGTCTCGACGTCGTTATGCACCGCTTTCGCGAATGCCGATGGCAAGCATCGCACGCCACGCCCGCTTGGCCAGACTCACTGGTTCACCGTCAAGAATCACCCTCCCCCGCAGGACCTTGTCGAGGGTAAAAGTCGCGTCTAGCGGAGCCAGCCTCACGCGATAGATCGTGCGATCGGGGACTAGCTCGTTCTGCTTCTGAGCACGAACGTTGATTGGTCCGCCGTGTAGCGACGAAAGATAGGGATCGGGCAAAAGCCGGGTGCTGGCGCGCGAAATTTCGATGACCCGCAACGGCACCTCGATCCGGCTATCAGCTTCGGCGAAGAAGACCGCCGTATTGCCCGACGCGATTCGCGCGAGGTCCGCCTCCTCGACATAAGCCTCGACCATTGTGGCAAGCGGATCGACGATCGAAAGAAGCCTGAACTTGGGTGGCAGCCAAGCCTGCCGTTGCAAGCCCGGCGAGATATCGACGATCTTGCCCGACACGGGCGCAGCCACCTGCAAACGTGTCTGCTGCTCGTTGAGACCGCGGTACTCCGCGAGCGACGCTTCATATTCACGCTCGGTTACAAGACTCCGAGCGAGTTGTTCTGCGTCAGCGCTTCGCACGCTCATCTGCCACTCGTACAGCGCCAGATCATTGCGAATCCGGGACAGCCGGTAATTCAGATCGGGAGAGACGAGTTGAAGAAGCGACTGGCCTTTCTCGACACGCTGCCCGTCCGTGACGGCGATATCGACAAGCCGCGACCCGAATTCCGGTACGAAGACCTGGACATGCTGTTCACTCTTCAGCAGAGCGGGCGCCTCTATAGCGGAGCGCCAAGGCACGAGAAACAAAAGAACAGCGACAACTAAACCCGCGAATGTCAGCGCAGTACGAAAGCTCCAGCGCAGGTCGGCCCAGCGTTTCCACCATACTCGAAACTCGTTCGCGATCGGCCGAACAATGAAATAGCCAACCTCGACAAGCGCCATGGCGACGCCGAGCAGCTTGATGACAAAGTGATAGACGAGCGCCGCGATCCCAAGAAACAAGGCAAGCCGATAAATCCAGGTCCCAATAGCGAATACGATCAGAAGATTACGCCGGCCCGCGGGCAGATCTTCAGGCGGCAAATCATCGAGACCAAGCAGAGTCTTGCGTATCCACCATTGCGCCAACGCGAAGGCGCGAGAATGAAGATTTGGAATCTCGAGCCAGTCCGACAGCACGAAGTATCCGTCATACCGCATGAAGGGACTGAGATTAATCAACACCGTGGTCACCCAAGTCGATGTCGCAATCATGAACATTGCGCTGCGGGCGGGCCCATTGGGCAATAGCGTCCAGGCAAACAGCGCCACGGCTGCGCAGCAAAGCTCCAAGGTCACGCCAGCCAGGCCGATGACCATCCGTTCGCGGCGCTGATTGAGCTTCCAGGATTCATTCACATCGGTATAGAGCACCGGAATCATCACAAGCAACGCGATGCCCATTGTCGGCACGCGGCAACCGAATCTTTTCGCGGTGTAGGCATGGCCGAGTTCGTGGATCACCTTCAGCCCGGCAAGCGTGACACCGAACCAAACCGCGCCCTCTAGGCTGAACATATCGATGAATGTGCTCAGAAACAGATCCCATTGGCGGGCAACGCCGTAAAGCCCAATCAAGCCAAGCGTAATGATCGTCAAGGTAAAGGCGCGGCTGGAGGCCCATCGCACGTAAGGCTCGGTCGCCGTCAGGAAGCTATCCGGCCGCAGCAGCGGAATTCGGGTGAAGAGATAATTGTGCAATACCCAGTGGCCGACGCTTTGTCGCTGACGCGCCGCTTTCTCGACGAGATGCTGGGTCGACTGTGGGCTGGTGGCGTGAAGCAAATCGTATGCGAACAGGAAGCGCTTCATTTCTTCCACATCCTGCGCGTCAACCCGCAGTGTGGTTTCTTCCGTTACCTGATCGACGATGAATTCCGCCGTGCCGCCCTGCCAGCGCGAGAGGATTTCGAACTCTCGCCATCCCAGACGATAGAACCGGTTCTTCGGCGGATCGTGCAAAGTCCACGTTGGCGAGCCGTCGAGCGCCACCGGACCGGGGAAAATCGCGATGTCTTCGCGCAAGGCCAGCAAAGGCCGCGCCGCCTCGGCAGTTGGGGCCAACATCGACATCAGAGTCCGACCATCTGACGCGCCGCTGCAATCGGGCGGCGCAACAGGTAGTAAAACAAAGTGACGCGCTCGCCATAGAGCTTGGCCGTGCCTCGGAGCCCGATGCGCGGCGGATCCTGATGGTCAGCCAGTTGCGCCTTAAGCCGGTAGCCAAACACCCCGTTAGGCGACATCGTCGCCTCATAACTCGTTTGACGAAGCGTGGCGCGCAGTGGCGCATCCGGCGCCACATTGAGGAAGAACTCGACGATCGCGCCCGGTCGCAAGGTGATCGCGTCGGCGACGGGCAGCCATATTTCAAGTTCAGCTTGATTGGGATCGGCAATTTCGAGAAGCCGCTCGCCGATCGTCACGGGACGGCCGATCCAGTCATTGGCCTCATCGAAGATGGCGATCCCGCTTCGCGTTGCGGTAACGTGAACTCGGTCGAGGAGCGACTGCGCGTATTGCGCATCGGCTCGCCGCTGTTCGGCGCGTCCGCCGAGGACCGCAAGCTGCGCGCGGCTTTTCTCGTCGAAGAGCGCCTGTTGCGCCGCTTGCCGATATTCCGCTTCGGCGACCGCGAGCGCCTTGTCGGCGACTTCGAGCTTGTTTTCGATCACGCGTCTGTCGAGCTCGAGTATCAGTTGCCCTTCCTTGACGGACTCGTTGGGTTTGACCTTGAAATGGTCCACCACCCCGTCGAGCGGCGCCCGCACGATGGTCGGATTGAAAGGCGTGACCTCGGCGGGGGCAAGGGCCGACAAGTGGATCGGGAGCCACATCGCCGCAATGGCCAACAGAACCGCCGCGGCCTGGATGCCCTTGCGGCGGTGCCAGACCTTGAACCACGCCTGCCGCGACCGGCCCCGCAACAACGCATTCCAGGCATGGCCGTATCCATCCGCGAGTTCCTGGGCGAGATGCCGATCGGCTTCGCTCCAGGGCTCCGCACGCGCCAGGAACAGCGCTCCCAGTCGTCGGTCAGGGCCCGCGAGAGGCACCCAAAGCCCGTACGCTGGCAACCACTCGGTCCAATCTTCCTGCAAATGCGAAGGCAAGCTCCGCGCTTCGACCTGCATAACCTTGGATGCGTCGGCGCTCGCAGAAACGTGCTTGAGCAGGCGTGAGAGCCACAATGTAAATGGCGCATTCCGCTCGACCACGGGGGTGCCGGAAAGCGCGACAATCGAGCCTGTGCCGGGACCTTCCTCGCGCCCAAGCGCCGCCTGCCGGTACGGAAACAAGGAATGCGTTTCATTGACGATAATGAACGCCAGCTCCTGGACGGTCGCAGCCTGACGCGCGCGCTTGATCAACTGCACCAGCGTGCTCAGATCAATCAGCTGAGATTGCAGATCGGGCGCGGGGACGTGCTTGACCATCAGTTTTCCGGTCCAATCGCCAAATATTGCCGCACGCTACTGCAGCCGGTCTTGGGCCGTTCGCTCTTGCAGGCTGGCAAGCAAAGCCGAACGGCGCGCCTGCATACCGCGCCACCCGAAGTCGTTGATCTGCTCACTCAGTCCGGCGCGGCCAGCATGTACCGCCCTGCCGTGCCCGACAGAATGGCTATCGGCGATCGTCCCCTCGTCAACTTCCACCGAAGTGGAAGACGCTAGCGCCGCAAGATCGAGTTGGTCCAAGGTGCCGGTATAACGGCGCGCGCCGTCGAACAGCGTCGGCCGATTCCAACCGAACCGGGTCAGCCCGTCCTTGAGCGGCAAATCGGTGCGCGGCGACGACAGGCGGATCACGAATGTCTGCGTGGCCAGGTTGCCCGCCGCATCGCGCGCCGTCACGGTGATGGTGACCGTCTCAGTACCATCGCCTGGAATCGTCGCCGTCGTGATGTCATCATCTGACAATGGCTGTTGAAGGTTCGCGATCTGGCCGTTCGGCGGCCGACCCGTGAACGTGCCCGTGTTTGGATCGAATGTGAGCCAGTCCGGCAGCGGCGTTCCGTCTGCTTGCGCCGCGACGATCGAAACCGCCCCCCCTTGCAAGGGGGCTTCAAACGAGACGAGAGAAATCTTGAACGCCAGGCCTGCATCGGAAGCAATCGTTTGCAGATCCGCAGTGACAATGACAAAGCGTCCCCCGGGCAAGCCACCGATATTGATATCATTGCCTCTGACGCTGGTGACCAAGCCATCGAACGATGGGCCCGGAGTCGGGCCAGTGGGGCCACTGCCCTGATCTTGGAAGTTCGGCATCGCATTGGAACGCGGTGCAAAGGGCTCCAGGATTGCGACCTGGCTGGTCGCCGCGGCGCTGGTCGCACTGCCATCCGTGACGGTCCACGAAACCGTTCGCGTTCCGGGGGCTTGGTCGCTGGTGCCAAACTTAACGCTCGCAAGCACCTGCCGATATTCCTCTACCGTGCCGGTGCCCGTGAGCGTCAATGTCGATGTGGAGTTGTCATAGACCGCCACGATGGCAGTGCCCGCGGTATTCGCCGTCAATCTGTCCCCGCTGGCGCCGTTGGTGATGATCACGGTGGCGCCAGTCAACGAAGCATTGTCGAGGTCGGTCAGTTGAATGGCCGGATCGAGGACAACTGAATCGGGTGAATTGGCATCGAACGTGACAGTCTGGCCGGCCACGACGACCGGCGCATCGTTGACCGGCGTGATCGTCATGGTCGACGTCTGCACTGCACTTTGGTTACTCGATGACGCACCGTCATTGATTGTCCAGGTTACCGTCCGGGTCGGATTAGCGTTCCCGAAGTTCGTCGGGTTGTCCCCCGACTTGAAGGTCACCGAACGCAGCACCTGCTCGTAGTTTGCCAACGTATCGGTACCGGCGAGTTGCAGCGTTCCCGTCGCACCGTCGTAGGTCGCGGTGATGGCCGTGCCCGAGGTGTCGGCGTTCAACACGTCGCCATTGCCCGAGAATCCACCCGCGCTGATTTTCACCGTGGCGCCAGCCAGCGTCAGATTGTCGACATCGGAAACCGTGAGGCTCGGTGCCAACACGAGCGTCTGTCCTTCGGTGAAGGCGATGGCGCCAGGGACAGTGGCAAGGCCCGGGGCGTCGTTGATGGCCGTGATATCGATCGTTGAGGAGGTAGTCGCGGCCAAGTTCACATTCGCCGCGCTGGTCTCGTCAACATCGGTGATCGTCCACGTGATGGTCCGGGCCGAATTGGCGCCGAAATTGGTCGGATTGTCGGTAGACGACGCATATTGGACCGATCGCAGCACCTGCTGGTAATGTGCCAGCGTGTCGGTTCCCGAAAGCGTCAGTGTGTGCGTCGTGGCATCGAAGGCCGCGGTGATCGAGGTCCCCGTGGTGGCCGCCGAAAGTGTGTCGCCGTCGCCCGCAAAGCCGCCGGAGATCACCACGGCGGCGCCGGACAGGTTAGCGCTATCCACATCGGACAATGTCAGTCCCGACGACAACACCGCGGCACTGCCCTGCTCGGTGAAGGACGCGACGGCTGAGTTGGCGTTAAGGATTGGCGCGTCATTGACCGCGGCGACCGTCACAGTGACGTTCGCAGTTTCAGTGACACCTCCCGAAGTCACCGTATAGGTGAAGCTGTCGGTGCCGAAGTAGTCTGGATTTGGCGTGTACGTGATCGTGCCATCGCTTTGCAGCGTCACCGAGCCGTTCGCGCCTTGCGTGACGCCGGTCACCGTTGACCCGGAGGCCTCGAAATTATCGCTGCTGGCGCCATTGGTACCGACGATCAGATTAGCCGTGATCGCGGTGTCTTCATTGGTAGTGAGAAGATCCGGCACAGCGTCGGCGACCGCATTGATGGTCACATTCACGGTCCCGGTTTCGGTCACGCCACCTGAGGTCACCGTGTAGGTGAAGCTGTCGGGACCGAAGTAGTCCGGATTCGGCGTGTATGTGATCGTGCCGTCGGCCTGGAAGGAGACCGAGCCATGCGCACCGTTGGTCACGGCGGTCAGCGTGGGGGTGCCATTCTCGAAATTATCCGCGCTCGCACCATTAGTGCCGGTAATCAGGTTGGCCGTGACCGCGGCGTCTTCGTTGGTGGTCAAGGTGTCTGTCACGGCGTCGACAGCAGCCGTGACCGTGATGGCGACGGTGTCGACATCCTGAGCCGGCAACGACGGCGTGTTGCCGTTGTCGTTGGCCGTGATCGTCAGCGTGTCAGCGCCGTTGTAGTCGGCAACCGGCGTATAGGTCAGTCCGGCCAGCGCCGCATTGATGCCCGCGATCGAGCCGGTCAGCGAGATCGACGCGGCGCCCGTGGTGAAGGATGTCAGGCCGCCAGTCGGACCCGCGAGCGCAAGGGCGCCGTGGGTCACTGCGAGCGTCACGGTTTGGTTGCCGGTCCCGCCATCGACATCCGATATAGTGATGGCGTTGCCGTTGGCCAGCGAGAACACCAGACTGGTGTCTTCGCCGACGCTCTGTGCCGCCACCGGCACCGAATTGACCGGCGCATCGTTGGTCGCCGTGATCGCCACGGTCGTCGTTTGCGGCGTGCTCGGCACGTCGAAATTGTCGTAGACCGTCCAACTGACCGTCCGCGTCGTATTGGTGCCGCCCTGCGCCGGGTCATCGCTCAAAGTTCCGAACGTCACCGACTGGAGCGCCTGTTGGTAATCCGCAAGGGTGTCCGCGCCGGTCAGCGTCAACGTGAAAGTTGCGCTGTCGTAGGTCGCGGTTATGCCGGCCGGAACGCTGGTGGCGGCGAGCACGTCGCCGGCGACGCCGCCGGTGATCTGGATAACAGCCTTGTTGATTGCGCCGTTGATTGGCGCGTCTGTATCCGTCACCGTAATGGAGGGCGACAGCGCGACCGACGGACCATTTTCAGTGAAGGACGCGTTCGCCGAGACGCCGTTAATCACGGGCGGAATGTCGACGGTGACGGCGATGTCGACAGCCGTTTGCTGCGCACCCGGCGCGCCGGTGCTCCCTTGATCGTTGATGACGACGTGGATCGTGTCGTTGACCGCCGAAGTATAAGTGAGATTGCCCGCGGCCAGATAAGCGTTCAGGTCGGCGATGGTGCCGGTCAATATCCGGCTGGTGGCGGTGCCGCTCACGATGACAGAGGCGCTGGGGGCCGCCGAGAGCGTGCCTTGCGTCACCGCGAAGGTCGCACGTTCGGTGGCGCTGGCGCCGTCCACATCGGCGAACGTGATCTGGGTCGGGCCCGTACCACCAACCGTTATTGCGACGTTCGGCGTTCCGCTGACGCCTGTCGGTCCATTGAAGGTCGGCGCATCGTTCGCGCCGCTGACGCTGAGGTCTTTGGTCGCCACAACGCTGTCGGCAGCGCCGTCGTTCGCCACGAAGCTAACCGTCCGGGGACCCGTCACCGGCGTGTCGGATGTGTTCGTATAGGTTACGGCGCGTAGCGCGGCCTGCCATTGCGCCAGCGTTGCGGTACCGCCGCTGGACGTAAGAGTGAGTTCACCCAGCCCATCATAGGAGCCGACGATGTTGCCCATCGCGACAGCGCCGGTGTTGGTAAAGGTCAGTACATCCTGGCCGAGCTGGAAGGTGCCGCCGGTGATCGTGACCTTCGCCGAGGTGAGCGTCAGATTGTCGACGTCGCTGAGCGTGATGCCGGTGTCGACGGCGACTGCGGTCTGCTCGCTGGCGGCCGTTGTTCCGGCTGACGTCGCGGCCACCGGCGCGTCGTTCACCGCAGTCACGCTGATGCCGACCGTGTCCTGATCCTGTTGCGCGCCGCCGCTGCCGGTGTGGCCGTTGTCGCTGGTCGTGATCGTCAGCGTGTCGGAACCGTTGCTGTTCAACTGGCCCAGATAGGAAAGCCCGTTGAGCGCCGTGTTGATGTTGGCCACCATGCCGCTCAGCGTCACGCTGTTGGTGCCGTTGCCGGACACCAAGGAGAGATTGGCGGTCGTGCCGAGGGTCAGCGTGCCATTCGCCACCGTCAAGGTCACGGTTTCGTCGCCGCCGTTGGCATCGACATCCGCGATGCTGATGGCACTCGCTCCGGTGAAGACGAGGCTGACGTCCTCGTTCACCGATTGCGCACCAGGCACCGCGTTCACCGGCGCGTCGTTGACCGCGTTGATCGTGATGGTCGCGGTGGCGGTCGCAGAATTTCCGCCGGTGTCGCTGACGCGGTAGACGAAGCTGTCGGTGCCGTTGAAGTTCAAGCTTGGCGTATAATCGAACGAACCGTCGGGGTTGAGTGTCAGCGCGCCGTGCGCCGGACCATTGACCAGGACAACGCTATTGGGATCGATCGCGAGCGGAGGAGCACTGTCGCTGTCATTCGCGAGAACGCCGGCACCAGCTGTGACATGCAGCGCCGTGTCTTCATTTGTCGCGTACACATCCGCCGTCGCCACCACCGGGCTGGCGATGACGTCGATGGTCACGGTCGCGGTGTTCGAGTTCAGCGAACCGTCGTTGGTGCGATAGGTGAAGCTGTCGGTACCGGTGAAGCCGGCCGTGGGCGTATAGGTAAACGTGCCGTTGGCATTGAACGTCACCGTGCCGTGCGTGGGGTCGGTGAGCTTGATCGCGGTCAGCGAGGCGGTCGCCGTCTCGACGTCGGTGTCATTGGCAAGCACCGAGGTGCCGTTGATCGGCGTATTCAGCGTCGCGGTATAGGAGTCGTTGACCGCCACCGGCGCGTCGTTCACCGCCGTGACGTCAATGGTTATCGTCCGCGCGATCGGATCTGTATCCGAACCGTTGGCGGCGGTGTCGCCGTTATCCTGCACCTGGAAGGTGAAGCTCGCGTAGGCAGCGCCGTTGGCGTTGCCCGCCGGCGTGAAGCGCAGCTTGCCCGAAGTGATGTCCGCCACGCTGATGGACTGGCCGGCCGTCACGGTGACGCCGTTGTCGCTCAGGGTACCCTGCCCCGGCACCGAGGCGATCTTGACGGCCGACAGCGCGTTGGCGTCGGAATCGCTGAAGCCGAAATCCGCCGCCGTGAAGGTATAGGCGACATCCTCGTTGGTGGTGACGGTCTTGCTTGCGCCGGTCGGTGCGGCGTTGATGTGCACGAAGCCGATGTCGAGCGTGTTGTTGATGTCGTTGTGGCCGGTGGCGTCGGCGGTGGTCTCGGAATTGTAAGCGAGTGTGATCGCCTTGCTGACGACGCCGTTGCCGGACGAAATGATGCCGTTGCTGTCGTTGTCGACATCGTTGTCCGGGTCGGCATTGCTGCCGGTGACCGTGCGGTCGGCGAGAACCTGACCGGCGCCGAAATTGCTCTGATTGACCTGGACGATGTAGTTGCCCGCCGCCAGCCCCGCGAAGGAATAGGTGCCATCGGCCGCGGTGGTCGTGGTGGCGATCACCGCGTCACCGGCGTCGAAGACGCCATTGTTGTTGCTGTCGGCGCGGAGCGTCAGTGCGACGCCGCCGATACCGCTTTCGCTGCCGGACTGGAACTGGCCGTCGCCGTTGGCGTCGTTGAAGATGCGATCGCCGAGCGTCAGGCTGTCGACCGTCGTCGTCACCGTGTTTGTGTTGGCGCTGCCGCCGGCATAGCTGACGATGCCGACGTTCGACGGGTTGACGACGAGCTGGTTGGCCTGCGCATCGACCGTGGCCTTGAACTGAATGGTGATGGTTTTGCCCGCCGGCAGATTGCCGAGCGCGACCGGCGCGAGCAGCAAGTCGGTCGTCGCGATGTCGCCGGGGATACCGCCGTCCGCTTGGCCCATGGCCGGCGCGCGGCGCTCGCCCGCCACCAGATAGCCGAACATCAGGCTGTTGCGGTCGGCCGCGGCGTAGCTATCGCCGAGGCCGAGTTCATGGCCGAGCTCGTGCTCGATGGCGGTGAGCAGATCGAGCTTGCCGGCCGGTGAAAGCGACCCGGTGGTCTGCGCCCGCGTCGGGGCGAGCCCGTTCGGGAATTCGCTGCTGTCGCCCGGCGTGCTGTCGATGAACCAGCCGAGGCCAGCCGCATCGTCGTCGAGCGTGACGGCGCCGGCGGTAGCCTCGCCGACCTTCAGCCCGCCAAGATCGGCGATGGAGAAATTGACAGTGCGCAGGTAAGCGGATTGCGCGGCGGTGAGGCCGGTCGCCTCCCAGTTGGCGATGGCCTGCGCCACGACGGCGTCGAGTGCGGCCTGCGTCAGGCCCGGCGCGAGTTCGGCTGGCGGAGCAGCGACAGCAGCGGGCGGCGTGGAGGTGTCGGGTAGAGAGCTTTCCGACAGCGTCGAGTTTTCAGCAGGCGGCGTGGAAGGGTCCGGCACCACGCCTTGATCCGCATCGAGCAACAGCGGCAGCGGGGAATTGGCCGGCGGCAACGGCGCTCCCCCTTGGCCGAACAATACGGTCCCGCTAACGCTAAATTTGGTCGGATCATTCACGCCATTGGCATTGTCCAGCTCAGATGCGGTGTTTGCAGCCGTCGGCGCACCCTGTGTAACTTTGAAGATACCGAATGATTGCTTCAAACGCATCCATTGACCGTTGCCCGCCTGGCCCGCAATGTTCGAAAACACATTTCCGGAAATGTTGGCGAAGACAGTCGGGAAAGGCCCCGCGCCGGGCGGGCTGGCAATGTTAGTGACCTGATTATCCTGAATCGTGATGCCGCGGCTGCCATTGATATGCCGTATCGTATTGTTGGTGATTGTGAGGTCGGTCTCACCGCCTCCCGTGGCTTGGCCGCCGAGGCCGATATTGACGTTGATTCCTGGAGCAGTAGCAATCTGCTGTATCGTATTGCCATCGATCAAGTACTTGGAATTGACAGCGCCTTCATTGGAAATGGCGATGCCCACGCCGACCGCTGACCCCGAGTTCGTGATCGCGTCGTTGCCGATCGTGTTGTTTTTGATCGTTCCGTTGACGGTCCTGTTGAACGGAGCATTGCCGTTGTCGAAGTGATTGATCGCCGTTGACCGTTGCCCGACGAAGACGTTGTTCTCAATGTCGAAGGTCAGCGAGGTGGCCGCCGGGTCCGTCGAGACATCGACGCCCGCGTTGTTGTTGGTGAAGGTCGAACCCGACACGTTTACTGTCATGCGCGTGCCGCCGGAATTCGCGAAGATCGCGGTCCCGGTGATTGTGGCGGGAGGACTGGCAGCGTTCCAGTTTCCCGTGAATGTGCTCCCGGTAACGGTCAATCCCATCACGGAGGTGCCTTGACCGAGGAAATTGACAAGATTGCCGTGCGGCGAGTTGCCGTTGCCGTTGATCGGTTGACCGTTGCTTGAAATTGAATCGTTGATGAGCTGAAAGTTGGTCAGCGTGCCCGTGGTATTCGTAATCTGGATTTCGAACTCGTTGTTGTTGCTAATCGTCGAGTTCGATATCCCCGTTGGATGAAGGCCGTTTGATGCCGTTCCGATAAGCTCGGCAATGTTGATGCCTGATTCATCGGTGGCAGCGTCGTTACCATTTCCACTAATGACTACTCTGTTGAGTACAAAGCCATTGATATTGGAACCGCCGATACCGTCTCCCAAATTGTTGGTGATGTTCATGTAAGCGAGATGAACGTCCTGGGTGTTCGTCAAGCTAACGCCGTCGCCAGCGGTGTGTTGGATCGTGCCGCCTGACCCGTTGTTGAGCGAGCCCCCGTCGCCAGTAACGGTCAGACCGCCACTGCTGCCCGTATTGTTGAGGATGATGCCACTGCCCGCACCATTGGCTGAGATGCTCTGGAACGTAATATTATTCGAGCCGATCGTCGTGTTGACCACGTTGAGCGCTGTGCCGGTACCCGACGTGATGCTGTTGCCCGTTCCCTGCACCGTCACCGTGCCGCCGCCCGTGGCGCTAAAGCCGATGCCGGCCAACGTCGAAATATCGAGGCCGTTGCCGCCCGACGCCATCGCGAAAGCGATCGTCGCTCCCGTGTTAGAGAACAGCGATACGCCGTTCTGGGCGCCGGTGCTCAACGTGATGGTCTTGCTGTTGAAGTTGACGGTGCCGCCGGTGTTGTTCTGGACCAGGATGCCGGAGGCGGAAGCGCCGCTGCTGACGATCGTGCCGTTATTGAAGGTGATGGCGTTGCCGGTGTGCCCGTCGATGACGATGGCGCGGCCGTTGGGAGCGGTGATATCGCCCGCATAGTTGACGGTCGCATTGCCGCCGTTGAGGAAGAACGCAGTGCCGCTCGGGTTAGTGATAGTCGTGTTGGCGCTGCCATCGACCTTCTGGAAGTTGAACGTTCCACCCGAGCCGTTGACGATGTCGATGCCGGCATTGCCAGCATAGCCGGCGGCGCTGCTGCCCAGCGTGTTGGTGCCGTTGAAATTGTAGGTGCCATCTGCGTTGTCGAACTGCAGGCCGGTGCCCGCGATCGCATTCAGCGTGCCGGTGGTGAAGGTCAGCGTCCCGCTGTGGCCGCCGGAGACGTTCACCATCGCGGCGTTGTTGGACTGGGTGATGCTGCCGCTGTAGGTCGCCGACACCGTGCCGCCATTGACGTCGAACGACGAGCCGGTCGCGCCGCTGAGCGCGCCGCCGCCGAGATCGACCGTGCCGGTGACGGTGGCCAGGCTGATATTGTGGGCCCCGCCGCTCGACGTGATCGAGGTGAATTTCGCACCCGACGCGAAGGCGCCGTTGTTCAAATCCAGTCCGATGCCGCCGGTGGCATTGATGGTCACCTTGTCGACCGTCAGCGTGCCGAACCCAGTGCCGGCCATGCCGCCGCCGGCCGAATTGGTGATGGTAAGACCTTCAACGTCATTGCCGCTGCCGAGCGTGAGCGTCGTGCCGCCGGTCGCACTCAGAGTCGAGTTCGTGCCGGCCGTCGCGAGCGTGACGAGGCCGACCTTGAGATCGGCGCCGGTGCCGATCAGGTGCTGGCCGCTTTCGAGCGTCAGCGGTCCGGTGACGGTATTCTTCAGGTAGATGGTGTCGTTGGCGCTATCCACGTCGCCCGCGCCATTGAGGCCGTTGAGATTGGTTGCCGTGATCGTCTTGAAAGGATTGAGCGAGGTGCCCGTGCCGGTGATGTCGTCGCCGTTGGTACCGTCGACGTACCAGACCAGGCTTTGCACGGTGATCGTGACCGTACCGGTGCTGGTCAAATTGTCGGCGGTGGTCGCGGCATTGTTGTCCAAGCCGTCGTCGGTGATCGTATAGGTGAAGGTGTCGGTGCCGGTGTATCCCGCGTTCGGGTTGTAATTAAAGGTGCCGTCGGCGTTGACCGTGATTGTGCCGTGCGCCGTGGTCGTCGCGACTGAACCGCTGGCAAAATTGACGGGGCCGGCATTGCCGGTGATCGACTTCAGCGAGAACGTGTCGACGATGAACTCTTTGTCGTTGGCGAAGATGCCGCCGGTCAGCTGGATCACGTCGGCCGGCGTGCTGCCCGGGTTGGCGCCGGTGCCGTTGACGATGAGTTGGGTGTTGCCGATCGCCGTGAAGCTGTCGTCGAAAGCCAGCGGCGAGACGTTGATGCCGCCGGTCTGCGTCAGGCCGTTCAGAAACTCATCGAATGACAGATTGGTGACGGTCGTGCCGGTGTTGTTCGTCGTGGTGACGGTCACCGTGACGGTCTCGCCCGGATCGGCGACGCCGTCGTTGTCAGTGTCGCCCGTCAGCGTGATGGTCTGCGACGTCGCAAGGCCGCCGATGGTGACGCCGATCGAGTTGCTCGCAGTCTGCGCGCCGCCGCCCGTCTGGCCGAGGTCGCTGACCGCGATGCCGATCGAGTCGGGGCCGGTGTAGGCGCCGGTCGGGGTGTAGGTGAGATTGCTCGAGCCCAGCGCCGCGGCGATGGCGGCCTGGCTGCCGGTGACAATGACGTTGCCGCTGTTGTTGCCGCCGCCGCCGAAGCTCAGGCCGGCGGTCGAAGCGAATTTCAGCACGCCATGGGACGCGCTCAAGGTCACCTGGATGTTGGCAGACCCGGCATCGACGTCGCTGACCGAGATGCCCGCAACAATCTGGCTTCCGCCCTGACCGACGCTCAGCGTACCCGGCGCGACGAGCACCGGCGCGTCGTTCACCGCGGTGATGTTGATGGACTTGGTGATGCTGGCGGCCTTGGCGCCGCCGGTACCGGTGTTGCCGTTGTCGTTGATTGCAAGCGTAAGGGTCGCGCTCGACGACGGCGTATCGGTGTTGTCGATGTAGGTGACGGCGCTGGTGCCGTTGGTGCTGAGCAGGTCGTTGATCTGCGCGAGCGTACCGGAAATCGTCACGCTCGACGTACCGCTGTTGGCAACCGCGGCGCCGCTCGATCCGGAGATGACCGTGAGAGTGCCTTCGGTGACCGACAAGGTCACCGTCTCGACACCGCCTGCGTTGTCGATGTCACTGACCGAAAGACCGGTGTTCTTGAGGTTGAGCGTCGTCTGCTCGGTGGCGCTGTAACTGCCTCCCGATGTCGCCGCGCTCGGTGCATCGTTGACCGGCGTGACGTCGACGGTAATCGTGTTCGGCGTCGGATCGAGATTGGCGCCGCTGCCATTATCTTGCACCTGGAAGGTGAAGCTCGCGTAGCCCGAACCGTTTGCGTTCGCCGCCGGCGTGAACACGAGTTTGCCGCCATTGATGTCGGCCAGCGAGACGGTTTGGCCCAGCGTCACCGCAATGTTGTTATTCAGCAGCGTACCGGGGGTCGGCAGGGTCGTGATCTTGACGCCCGCGAGCGTATTGGCCGGGGAATCGTTGGTGTCGCTGAAGCCGAAATCGGCTGCGGCGAAGGCATAAGAGCCGTCTTCATTCAACGTCACCGTCTTGTCGGCGCCCGCCGGCGCGTCGTTCACCGCGGTCACATCGATGGTGATGGTGCGCTGCGTTGGATCGAGGTCGGCGCCGCCATCGGCGGTGCCGCCATTGTCCTGCACTCGGAATTTGAGCGTGGCGAGGCCATTGCCGTTGGCGTTTGCCGCTGGGGTGTAGGTCAGCCGGCCAAGCGTGATGTCGGCGGCGCTGATCGACTGGCCGGCCGTCACGAGCAGGCCGCCGTTCTTGAGCACGCCCGTGGCGGGCAAGACATCGATCTTCACTGCCAGCAGCGCATTGCCGTCGATGTCGGTGAAGCCGAAGTCGGCGAAGGTGAACGCCGTATCTTCGGTCGCGGTGACGGTCTTGTCGGCGCCTGACGGCGCGTCGTTGACCGGCGTAATCGTCAGAGTCGTGCTGGCAAGTGCGGTTTTCGCCCCGCCGCTGCCTTGCCCTGCGGTGTTCCCGTCGTTGAACGTATAGTCGAGCTGCACCGTCGCCGGCGGGTTATGACTGTCGTTGGCGTAGGTGATGTGCTGGAGCACGTCGTTGACCCGCGCAGTCGTCGCGGCGGCCCCGGGGTTGGTCGCGAAGTTGATCGTCAGTGTGCCGCCGGCATTCGTGAATGTGGCAAACGTCGTGCCGCTGAATTGCAGATTGCCGCCGTTGACGGTGAAGTTGCCCGTCGGATCGAACCCAAAGATGTCGTTCGCATTCGCGCCGCCATGGCGCGCGATGGTCACCGAGGCATCTTCGTAATTGCCGGCGCCGCCATTGAGCGCATCGAGCTCGACATCCGAGACCGTGACATTGCTGTCGATCAACACCGCCGGACCGCGTTCAACCGCCGGACCGCTGCCGTTGAGACCGGTCAGCACGGGAGCGTCGTTGACGGCGGCGACGTTGACCGTGATCGTGTTCGCGGACGGGTCAAGGTCGACGCCGTTATTGAGGGTACCGCCGCTGTCCTGGACCTGGAAGGTGAAGCTCGCGTAGCCGTTGCCATTGGCGTCCTGTGCCGGCGTGAACACCAGCAAGCCGCCGTTGATATTGGCCACCGAGACGAAGTCGCCCGCGACGACGTCGACGCCATTGTTCTTCAGCGTGCCGGGGATCGACAGGGTCGTGATCTCAACCGCCTGCAGCGTGTTGCCCGGGCTGTCGTCGGGATCGGAGAAGCCGAAGTCCGTGGCCGTCAAGGTGCGCGGCGTATCCTCGTTGATCGATATGGTCTTGTCGGCGCCCGACGGCGCGTCGTTCACCGGCGTGACGTTGACTGTGGTCGTCGCAGAAATGCTGGGGTCGATGCCGTCGTTCGCCACCCAGGTCACGGTGCGGCTCGAAACCGCATTGCTGCTCACATTGGCGAAGGTGACGGTCTGCAGCACCTGCTGGTAGTCGGCCGCGCTGAAGGTGCCGCTGAGCGCGAGACGGTGGTTGACGCTGTCCCACGCCTTTGTAATGCCGGTCGATCCCACATCGGCGTCGAGCACGTCGCCGGTGAGGAAGCCGCTCGAAATCGTGATGGTCGCGCCGGTCAGGTTGACGTCGTCCGGATCGGCGACGGTGATGCCGGCGTCGAGGACGGTGGCGGTGTCGTTCTCGATATAGGCGGTCGTATTGCCAGCGCCGCCGATGACGGGCGGCCGGTTATGCACGAAGCCGATGTCGAGCGTATTGTTCGTGTCGTTGCCGAGGCCGGCGGTCGGCTCGGTGTTGTAGGCAAGCGTGATCGATTTGGTGAGCACGACGCCGCCAGACAGGAGTTGGCCGTCATTGTCGTTGTCGACATTGCCGTCGGGGTCGCCGGCGGCCGCCGGCGAGGCGTTCTTGTAGGTCGCCAGCACGCCGGCGAAATTGCCGGAATCGACGCGCACGAGATAGTTGCCGGGCGCCAGACCCGCGAAGCTGTAATTGCCGCCGCCCGACGTCGTCGTGGTAGCGATCGCCGCGCCGTCCGCGACATTGTCGTTGTCGGTGTCGGCGAACAGCGACAGCGCGACGCCGTCGATGCCGGGCTCGCTGTTGTTGGCGCTGTTGAAATTGGCGTCGTTGTAGATCGTGCCGCCCAGCGTCAGGCTGTCCAGCGTTATGGTGTCGGTGTTCGTGCTGACGGCGGCGAAGTTCGAACTTGTCACCGAGCCCTGGTTAGACGGATTGACGATGATCTGATTGTTTTGCGCGTCGATCGTCGCGGTCCAGATGACGCGGACCGCCTTGCCGGCCGGCAAGTCGCCGAGCGACACCGAGCTGAGCGCGAATTCTTCCGCGCCAATGCTGCCGAGGATGCCGCCGTCGGCCTGGCCGGCCACCGGCAGGCGGCGCTCGCCGTCGACGATGTAGCCGTACATAATGCTCGACTGGTTGCCGAGCGAATAGGTGTCGGCCAGGCCGAGCTCGTGGCCGAGCTCGTGCATTAAGGTAGTGAGAAGGTCGACATGGCCAGCCGGCGCCTGGCTGGATGTGGTGTAGAGGCGGCCGTCCGCATTGACGCCGAATTCGGCGTCGTCGCCCGGCGTCGCGTCGATGAACCAGCCGTGGCCGGCGGCGTCGGTGTCGATGGTGATCTGCCCGCTGGTGGCGGCGCCGAGCGTCTTGCCCGAAAGCTCGCCGAGCGTGAAGGTGACGTTGCGCAGATAGGCAATCTGTTCGGCCGAAAGCCCGGTCGAGGCCCAGCGATCGATCGCGGCGGCAACGGTGGCGTCGAGTTCGGCCTGGCTGAGCACGCCGTCGTCCACGAAGATGCTGGCCGGCGGCGTGGCGGCGGTGTCGCTCGTGGGCGGCGGGGGCTCGACCGTCGTCTGCGGCGGCTGTTGCGGGGTCTCGGTCTGCGCAGGCGGGGCCGCTTCGACGCCGCCCGGCGCGGCGAATAGCGGTGCGGTGATGGTGCCGTTATTGACGACCGTAATGGTGCCGCTGGCGGTCGTGGCAGCGCCGCCCGCGCCGCTGGCATGGGCGTTCGGGTTGTTTGCCGCCAAAACCGTGGACGCAATATTGGACGCAGAGCCACCCCGCTCCAGCTTGACCGTTGAAGTGCCGAATTGGTTCAGGAAGATGCCGTCCAGATTGTTGACGTTGGGCGCCGACCAATTGACGGTGTTGCCTTCGACCTTGAACGTGGCGGTCGCGCCGGGCCCGCTCACATCTGCCGAGAGGCTGATGCCGTTGGCCGCGGATCCCCCGTTAGTCACCGTGTTGTTAATGACCTTGGCGGTGAAGTTCGGGCCCGAGGGGTCGTCCGGCGTGCCGATGTTGATGCCGTTGACCTGGCCGTTATTGACTACAGTGTTACTGTCGATCAGGAGGTTCGAGGTTCCCCCACTCATGAAAGAACTGATGGAGTGATTGGCTCCCCCTGCGTTCGTCGTGACGCTGTTGCTGACGATCTTGGCCGACAGGGTAGCGAGGGCGTTCGCGCTGACGGCGTTGCCGACGAAGATGCCGTTGCCATTGCCGGAGATCGTGTTGTTGCGAATGTCGGCAACAAGATGGGCGCTGTCACCGTTGCCGAGCAGGATGGTGTCGTGGCCGGTGAAAGTGTTGGTGCCCGCTGCGGTATTGCCGAGGATGTTGATGGTGAGCGTGGTACTTCGCAGCGCGTTGCCATTCACGCCAGCACCCGGATTGGCCAAGAAACTCGAGCCGGCAATCTGGACGGTCGCAGCGGCCGTGCTATTCGCAGCACCTCTCGTCTCGATCAGGAAGCCCGAGCCGGCCACGTCGTTCTGAATTGTGGTGCCGGTCAGGTTGAGCTGGGTCAGCGTGCCTGAAGTGTTCTCGACCACGAGACCGTGCTCGTATGACGAGCTGATCACTGTGTGATCAATTCGCGTTTCTGTCACGGAGCCAATGGCGCCGCCAGTCAGGCCGGTCGGGTCAGTATCCAGTGTGCCACCAAAGCGAATGCCACCTTCGTTCACCGCGTTGCCGTTGCCAGAAAGGCTGCCATAGTCGAGCACGAAGCCATTCACCAGCGAACCCGAAATGCCCTGGTTCGCTGAGTTGTTGATATTCATGTGATGCAACGATACCCGGGCGGTATTGTTGAGCACGATGCCGCTGCTGGTGCTGCCGGTGATAGTGCCGCCCGAGCCGTCCCGCGCGGTGCTGGCTGTGTTGCCGGTGACCTGCAGTCCGCCACTCGATCCGGTGTTGTTAAGAACAATGCCACTCGTAGCGCCGTTAGCTGAGATGCTCTGGAACGTGATGTTGTTAGCACCGATCGTCGTGTTGACCACGTTGAGCGCCGTGCCGGACCCCGAATTAATCGTGTTGCCACTGCCGATCGCGGTCACCGTGCCACCGCCGGTGGCGTTGAACGCCGTGGTGTTGCTGGCACTGGTGTTGAGCGTCAGCGCCGCCGTGAAGGCCAGGATGCCGCCGCTGTTGTTCTGGAGATTGATGCCGTCGCTCGTGCCGGTGGACGACACCGTGCCGTCGAACGACACCGTACCGCCCGTGCGGTTGGCGACATAGATCGCCAGCCCGTTGCTGTTCTTGGCGATGGTGCCGTTATAGTCGATGTTGCCGGTACCGCCGTCGACGGCGAAGGCAATACCGCTCGGGTTGGTGATCGACGCGCCGGTGCCGAACGTGAAGGCGCCGTTCGATCCGTTGACAATGTCGACGCCGGCGTCGCCGCCGTTGAGCGTGGTGGTGCCGTTGAAATTATAGGTGCCGTCCGCGTCGCTGAATTGCAGGCCGGTGCCGTTAGTGGCGCTGAGCGTGCCGGCATTGAAGGTCAGCGTTCCGCTGTGGCCTCCGCTGACGTCGATCATGGCCGCGTTGGCGGACTGGGTGATGTTGCCGCCGTAGGTCGCCGACACCGAGCCGCCCGAGACGGCGAAGCGGCCGGCCATCGAGCCGTTGCCGAGGTCGACGCTGCCGGTGACGTTGGTGAGGCTGATGTCGGTGATGCCTGCGGTGGTGACGGTGACCGACGTGAAGGTCGCGGTGCCGAAGGCGCCGTTGGTGAGGTTCAGCGCGGTACCGTCGGTGTTGATCGAGGTGGCGCTGACGTTCAGCGTGCCGAAGGTGTTGCCCAGAATGGCGGTCGAAGCATTGCCGAGCGTGAGGCCGATCAGCGAGTTGTTCTGGCCGAGCGTCAGCAGCGTGGCGCCGGGGTTGGCCAAGGCCGTGTTGTTCGTGGTCACGCCAATCGCCAGCCCATTGACGGAGTATGATACGCCGTCGCCGCGCAGCGTCTGGTTGTTCTCCAGCGTGAAGCTGCCGGTATAGGTGCCGCCTCGGTCATAGACGAAGATGGTGTCGCCGGGGCCGTCGGGATCGCCGGCGGTGCTGAGGGGCGCCAGACTCTGATACGGCTTCAGGTAGCTGCCGTCGGCGCCGGCGGCAGTGGCCGAGCTGTCCACGTACCAGACAAGGCCCGAGACGGTCAGATTCACATGGCCGGTGATGACGCTGTTCCAGCCCTGCGTGTCGTGCGCGCTGTAGTCGAAGCCCGCGGTGCCGGTGAAGCCGGTGGTCGGCGTGAAGGTGAAGCTGCCGTCGGTGTTGAGCGTGAGGTTGCCGCCTGTGACGTTGGTCGCACCGATCGCCGTAAGGCCGGTGTTGGTGAACGGCGACACGGAATCCGGGTCGATGTCGTTGGCGAGAACGCCGTTGATGGCGTTGATGGTGATCGGCGTGTTGCCGGTCAGGTTATAGGTGTCGTCGAACGCGATCGGCGTGATCTGTTCGGTGCCGGTTTGCGTGATGCCGTTCGGTGTTTCGCTGAAGTTGACGTTATGCGCGGTGACGGTGCCACTGTTGTTGGTGATGGTGACGGTGACCGTCACGGTTTCGCCCGGATCGGCGATGCCGTCGCCGTCCGCATCGGTCAGAGCCGTGGCATGCGTGGCGGTCAGCGTATTGGCAAGCTGGTACGGATAGGCTGCGAGCGCGGTGTCGGCGAAGGGCGCGGTGGCCTCGATCGTGCCGGTGCGCGCCTCCAGCGTCCAGTTGGCGCCGAGCGCGGGGCTGCCGACCGCGTCGGTCGAGGCGGCGATGTCGGCGCCGGTATAGACCGAGAGGCCGGCGATGAATTCCGCGCCGGCGCCGCCCTGGGCGACCTGGCACCCGTACAACGCAATGTCGCCGTCGGCGGTGAGTGCGTTGCCGATCGCCGTGAGAGCGGCGGCGTGCTCGGCCAGGTTGGTGCTGGACAGGACGGTCGAGCCGAGTTCGATGTCGCCCACCCCGCCATGCGCGACGATCTGGATGGCGCTGAGATCGTGCAGATCGTTGTCGCGGATGATGTCGGCAATCTGCTGGACGCCGTCGCGGCTGGCGTCGAGGACGAACGCCGTGGTGCCGGGCTTGAGGCCGTCGATCAGCGCCTGCGCGCCGGGAACGTTGCCGTCGATAATGACGATCTCATGAATCGTCGGGGCGGCTTCGGTCGGGGCCGCAATGGCCGGCGCTTGTTCGCTGTGGGTCTGCTGGGACGAACCTGTGGCGGGGGGAGGCGCGGCCG
>Ga0193699_10000142_pt1 | contig 33224 bp, 39 predicted proteins | sample L3c2metaG_FD_160095 | JGI IMG/M metagenome (GOLD analysis project Ga0193699, IMG submission 160095) | Soil microbial communities from a riparian zone of the East river system, Colorado, United States - L3c2 | ecosystem: Environmental > Terrestrial > Soil > Riparian zone | place: USA: East...
CGCATTGGTACGGATATGCAGGATGCCCAGTAGCGTCGTCACGGCGATGATGGCAATGGCGACAGCCGTCGCGTTGAGTCCTGGAATGATGACCGCCAGGTAGTCGCTGGCGCCGAGCGCCAGCACGGCCGGCGAGAGTATGCTGCCCACTACCGTGAGGCCAAGTGCCGCGAAACCCAAGCCATGGCCGACCGCGCGGCCGGCCATGGAATATTCGCCGCCGGCGATCGGAAACGCCGACGACAGCTCGGCATAGACATAGGCGATCGGCACGGCGAGCAGCGCGCCGGCCAGCATACTGAGAAACGCGCCGCTGCCGGCCTGTGTAATCACGCCCGGCACGATCACGAATACCGACGATGCCGGCGTGATGGCGGACAGAGTCAGGAGCAGCACGCCGACAATGCGCATGCTGCGCTTCAGGGCGCTGGGCTGTAGGGGGATCGTCAGGGTCGCCTCAACCGAAATGCACGCCACCGCCATCGGGTAGCGAAGGACGATGTTAGTTCAGCGTTGGCCGTTTCGCCAGCGCGGCCAATCGCTTTCGTGTTGAAGGTCCAAGCCGTTTCATTGATCCCGGCCGGGCGGCGACCTAGGCTGACGTGTTAGTGGGGGCGCCAGCGCAACGATACCGACAGCAAATATTGCTGGAAGAGCTAGAAGCCGCGCGGCGATTCCGGTGCGCTCCCTCTCCCCAGCGGGGAGAGGGTTGGGGTGAGGGGGCCTAACTCTCTCGATGGATCCCTCACCCGGCGCCCTTCGTGCGCCGACCTCTCCCTAAGGGAGAGGTGAAAGAAACTCATCAGGCGCGCACGCCACTGACGAAATACTGTCCGCCGAGCGGCAGCCAGCTCAGATATTTTTCCAGCGGACGCAAAGCCGCAAGCTGCGCCGGAAAAAACAGGCAATAGCCGGTCTCGGCGATCTCGAATTGCGTCTCGCGCATGCGTCGCTTGGTCTCGGCCATCGTCAGCAGCAGGGCATCGGCGTCGAACGGGCAGGTGTTGACCAGGTGCCGCGTCACCGGGTTGAACGGATTGTGCTCGAAGATGACGAGATGTCCGCCGGGCTTCAGCCGGTCATAGCAATAGCGCAGCGCGTCCTGCCGCTCGGTGGGGGTGATGTGGTGAAACACGCAGGACGCCAGCACTAGATCGAACTTGGTCGCAGCGCTGAGTTCACTCATGCCCAGGAACCGGCAATCCGGATTGTCGCGCCGCGCGATCGTCAGGCTGTCGGCCGACGGATCGCAGCCGACAACGTCGGCGTTGGGAAACGCAGCGCGGAAATACGGCATGGCGCGGCCGACGCCGCAGCCGAAGTCGAGCACGGCATCGGCGTCGCCGGCGAGCGCTTTGGCGCGTTCGACTTTGTAGCGGACAAAATAGTCGTTATCGCGATCGAAGAAGCCGGTCTGCGCGGCAATCAGCGCTTCATATTGGCCGGCATATTGGTCGAAATCGATTTTCGCCATCGACCGGTCTCCGCGTGCGAGCGAGACGATGATTAGAACGTGGTGTGCTTACCAAAAAGAAAACGCGGGCGATCAACGCCCGCGTCAAATTCACTAAACCCGGTTCGTCAGCAGTTAGAAACGCGGAGCGCCACCGCCGCCCGGACCGCCACGGCCACGGCCGCCTGCACCCGGACCACCTGCACCGCCGGGACCGGCAGCGCCTGGAACGACACGCGGCTTCATCGGCAACAGGCCTTCGCGCTGCATCTTCTTGCGCGCGAGCTTGCGGGCCCGGCGGATCGCTTCCGCCTTTTCCCGCGCCTTCTTTTCCGACGGCTTTTCGTAATGGCCGCGAAGCTTCATTTCGCGGAAAATACCCTCACGCTGCATCTTCTTCTTGAGCGCCTTGAGGGCTTGGTCGACGTTGTTGTCGCGAACGAGAACTTGCACGCAGGCTCCTTCGTATGTGGCTCGGCCGGGTTTTTAATCAAAAAGCCCGCATTGACGGGCCTTTGAGTCGGGCGGCAGTAGCAGAATTGGGCGGATGAGTCCACCAGAACGGGTAAAAAGCCCCGATCCATGGCCCTTTTCCATATAGGGCGAGGGATTACAGGGTGCCAGAGGGCCCGTCAAATGCGCTTTTTAGCGAACTGCCTGCGCCAGCCTTAAATATGCCCCGGGGGGCCGTGCCCCTAGGCCTGCCCGACGGGAACTTACCGTGAAACCACCCTCGTCACATGCCCCATCTTGCGGCCGGCGCGGGCGTCTTTCTTGCCGTAGAGATGCAGCGAGGCGCCGGGCACCGTGAGCCAGTGCGCGGCCTCGTTCACCTCGGCGCCGATAAGGTTGATCATCTCGACGCGCTTGCCGAGCCGAATGGGCTTTGCCAACGGCCAGCCCGCCACCGCGCGGATGTGCTGCTCGAATTGCGAGACGGTGGCGCCGTCCATGGTCCAGTGCCCCGAATTGTGCACGCGGGGCGCAACCTCGTTGACCAGCACGTGCTGCTTCTTGCCGCTGCGCACCACGAACATTTCCACCGCCAGCACGCCGACATAGTCGAACGCTTTGGCGATGCGGGTGGCGACCTTGCGCGCCTCGGCGGCGAGCGCGGGCGACACCTTCGCCGGCACTTTGGAAATGTGGAGAATGTGATCGCGGTGCTCGTTCTCGGTCACCTCGAAGCACTCGACCTTGCCGTCGGCCGAGCGCGCGGCGATCACCGAAACCTCGCGTTCGAAATTGATGAAGCCTTCAAGGATGCAGGGCTCGTTCTTCAGGCTGCGCCAGGCGGCATTGGCGTCGCCGCCTTTGGCGATCTTGGCCTGGCCCTTGCCGTCGTAGCCGAGCCTCCGCGTCTTGAGCACCGCCGGGAGCCCGACCTTCTCGACGCCGGCGGCCAGTTGCGAGGCGCTGTGCACCGAGGCGTAAGGCGCGGTGCCGATCTTCAACTCGGTGATGAAGTTCTTTTCGATCAGCCGGTCCTGCGTGAGTTCGAGCACGCGTGGATCCGGCAGCACCGGCTTGCGCTTGGCGAGAAACGCCGCGGTCTTGGCCGGTACATTCTCGAATTCATACGTGATGACGTCGACGCTGCCGGCGAAGCGGCCGAGCGCGGCTTCGTCGTCATAGGCCGCGCAGGTGAAGGCGTGCACCACGTCGAAGGCGCACGAATCCTTGTCCGGCGAATAGATGTGAACCTTCAGCCCGAGTTGCTGCGCGGCGAGCGCCAGCATACGGCCGAGTTGGCCGCCGCCGAGAATTCCGATGGTCGCGCCGGGCTTCAGCAACGCGCTCAACCCTTCGGTCGTTTGGCGACGGCTTTGGTCTGGCGCGCACGCCACGTCGCGAGTCGTGCCGCGATCTTGGCATCCGACAGCGCCAGCACCGCCGCCGACAGCAGCGCGGCATTGATCGCGCCCGGCTTGCCGATGGCCAAAGTTCCGACCGGAATGCCGGCCGGCATCTGCAGGATCGAGAGCACCGAGTCCTTGCCTTCCAGCGCATGGGTGTTCATCGGCACGCCGAACACCGGGAGCAGGGTCATCGAGGCGGTCATGCCGGGCAGGTGGGCTGCGCCGCCGGCGCCGGCAATGATGACCTTGAAGCCGTTCTCGCCGGCATTGGTGGCGAATTCGTACAGCCGCTTGGGGGTGCGATGCGCCGAGACGATCAGCGCCTGGTAGCCGATCTTGAGCGCGTCGAGGGTCTCGGCGGCGTGCTGCATCGTGGTCCAGTCGGATTGACTGCCCATGATGATCGCAACCGGTTTGCCAGCCATTGTGCCCCCGTGCGCCTTGTCCCATGGACCAGGCGCCAATAAAACCGCCCGAATCCCGGCGGAAGGAAGCGGCGGATTATAGGTTCCGACCCCCCTGTGGCAAGGCGAAACCGGTATGGTGCGGCATGGACGGCAATCATCGCGAGGATTCGTTCGTGGCGGCGGATAACCGGCGGCAACCCGACCCCGCGGCCGCGCCGCTTTTGGCCGAGATCGAGCGGCTCCGGGCCGAGCTGATGCAGGCGAAATGGACCATCGCCGAGCTTGAGGCGCGCGCCGACATCGATCCGCTGCTCGATATCCTCAACCGCCGCGGTTTCGACCGCGAACTGAGCCGCGCCGTCGCCTATGTCGCCCGCTACGGCACGCAGGCGGCGCTGGTGTTCATCGACCTCGACGGCTTCAAGGCGGTCAACGACCGGCACGGCCATGCCGCCGGCGACGAACTGCTCAAGACAGTGGCGCGGCAATTGACCGGGCACGTGCGCGCTTCCGACGTGGTGGCGCGCTTCGGCGGCGACGAGTTCGCGGTGCTGCTGTGGAACCTCGACGAGGCGCAGGCCAACGCCAAGGCGCGCGAACTGGAAGAGGCGATCGCCGCGGTCGTCGTCGGCGACGGCCGCTTCGGCGCCAGCGCCGGGGTGGTGCCGCTGACCGGCAAGGACACGCCGGCCGCGATCGTCGATACCGCCGACAAGGCGATGTATGCGCGCAAGCGCGAGCGGCGCGGCTCGTAGATTTTTTCGCGGGCAGCGCGGCCCAACTTTATCGCCATCGCAGCAACGCGCCAGAAACAGCCCACGGCTTCCGGGCCAATCGCGGCGGGTATAGCCTGATGTGCGCTCGTCAGCCGGACCCTGGGGCAAGGCGATCCGGCGGCCCTTCACGCTTTGCTACCCACACAAAGTTGCCCGCCGGAGGAACCCCATGACCCATGCAATAATTTGGCGAAGCATTGCCGCGATTTCTGTTGCCGCATTTTTTTCCGCCGCCGCGCCGGCGCTCGCGCAAGGGCAAGCACCGACGCCGAAATTCAAAGCGGTCTCGGTGAAGACGCCGGACGGCCTGACCATTTCGGCGCAGGAGTGGGGCAACCCGAACGGACCGGAAATCATTTTCATCCACGGCTTCTCGCAAAGTCATCTGTCGTGGATCAAGCAGGTCACCAACAGCGACCTCGCCAAAGAATTCCACATGGTGACTTACGACCTGCGCGGCCACGGCAATTCCGACAAGCCCTTCGAGCCGGAGAAATACAAGACCGGGAAATTCTGGGCCGACGAGTTGCAGGCGGTGATGGACGCGACGGGCTTGAAGCGGCCGGTGGTGGTCGGCTGGTCCTATGGCGGCCGCATCATGGCCGACTATCTCACCACGCACGGCTCGGCCAAGCTTGCGGGCTTGAATTACGTCGACGCCGGCCAGAAGGGCGATCCGGCTTTCGTCGGTCCCAATCTGAAAAACCAGCCGGCGATGATGTCGGAAGATCTTAGCGCCAATATCGCGGCGACGCGGGACTTCCTGCACGGCTGCTTCTCCATCCAGCCGACCCAGGACGAATACGAGGCCATGCTCGCATTCAACATGATGGTGCCGCCCAAGGTGCGCCTCGCGCTCGGCAATCGGCCGCTCCAGGTCGACGACATGTTGCGCGGCCTCAAGCTGCCGGTGCTGGTGACCCACGGCGCTGAGGACAAGAACTCGAAGCTGATCGCCGCCGAATACACCGCCAAGATGATCCCGGGCGCCAAGCTCTCGGTCTATCAGGGCGTCGGCCATTCGCCGTTCTTCGAGGCGGCGCCGCGCTTCAATGGCGAACTCGCTGAATTCGTGCGCAACGCCCAGAAGGGAAATTGACCGCACGGCGCGAACCGCGCGGACGCACCGCGCCGATGTTCCACCCAATGAAACCGTCTTTTTCTCACACCGGACACGGACCGGTTCAACCGCTATGTTGTGTCTTGCGCCAGTCGTCGGCGACAAGAAAAACAAAGCGGGGAAACGATGCAGGTTCTGGACAACGCACGGCCGGCGCGCGGCCATGATCGCTTGACACGGCGTGGCGTGCTGTTGGGCTCGGCGAGCCTCGCGGCTGCGGCAAGTATCCCGCACCGCGCGGCGGCGGAAGAGATCGGCCCCGTCATGGCCACGCTCAGCACGTATATGAGCGAAGCCGCAACCCGGGCGCTGCCGGACGCGATCGCGGAACAGGCCAAGTTTCACATTCTCGATACCTTCGCGGCGATGGTGTCAGGATCGGAATTACCGCCAGGCCGCCACGCCTTGCGCTTCGCCCGGGCTTACGGCGGCGAGAAAGCCGTGACGATTGCCGCGTCGAATATCCTGGCCGGGCCGATTGAAGCCGCGATCGTCAACGGTATGTTGGCGCAGGCCGACGAGAGCGACGACAATTACAGTGCCGGCGGTGCGCATCCGGGCTGCGCCATCGTGCCGGCTGCTTTGTCGATGGGCGAAACTTTCGGTGTTGACGGTGCGCGGTTCCTGCGCGCCGTGACGCTTGGCTACGACGTCGGTATGCGCGCGTTCAAGACTGTGTTCAACGTGACCACGATCCCCGACCTGCACAACATCGTCGGCACCTTCGGCGCCTCGGCCACGGCCGGCAGCATCGCCGGCTTCGACGCACAGAAAATGCGCTGGTTGCTCGATTACGCGGCGCAGCAGGCGGGGTCGGGTTTCGGCGCCTGGGCGCGCGATGTCGAGCACACCGAAAAGTCCTTCGTGTTTTCGGTGGGTGCGCGCAATGGTGTCACCGCCGCGCTGATGGTCAACTCGGGTTGGACCGGCGTCGGGGACGTGTTTTCCGGGGGAGATAATTTCTTCCAATCCTATGCGCCGAAAGCCAAGCCCACCGGTCTGATCGAGCAACTCGGCGAGCGTTATGAAGTGGCGCTCACGATCATCAAGAAATGGACCAGCGGCGGGCCGACGCAGTCGCCGCTCGACGGCCTGGTCACTATGCGCAAGAAGCACCCGTTCGAGGCGGATCAGGTCAAGGAAGTGGCGGTGCGCGTCTCGGTCAGCGGCTTCCCCAAGGTCAACAACACCGAGAGCCCGGATCTCTGCCTGCAATATCTGATCGCCGTCCTGCTGCTCGACAAAACCGTGTCGTTCCACGCCGCGCACGACAAGCCGCGGATGACGGACCCGCGAATTATGAAAGAGCGCGCCAAAGTAGTACTTACCGCGGATGAAGAACTCGAACGCATTTTGCCGAAAAGAGTAGCATTCGTCGAAGTGACGCTGAACGACGGCACCGTTTTGAAAGAACGTATCGACACCGTGCGCGGCACGCCGGAGGATCCGATGAGCAAGGACGAGGTCATTGCCAAAGCGCGTGACCTGATGGAGCCGGTGCTGGGGGCTCAAGCTTGTGCCGCTCTGGTCGACAAAGTTTTGGCGATCGAACAGGTGAAGGATATCCGGGAACTGCGGCCCTTGCTGCAGAAGGCCTGAGTCGCCCGCTAAGCAATAATATCCGGCGTCAGCGCATCTTCGATCTGACGGATCTTGTCGCGCAGGACCAGCTTGCGCTTCTTGAGCCGCTGCACCTGGATCAGGTCGGACCCGGGCGACAGCGCCAGGGCCGCGATTGCGGCATCGAGGTCACGGTGCTCCTGCTGCAGGCGTGCCAGCTGCTCGCGCAAGGCGCGTTCATCGTCGTCGTTCATTGCCACCGCTGAGTCTGCTGCATGGGCGGCATCGGGATCGGGCCGCTGCGAAATAATTATCGCGTTTTCCACAGCGGCCATCAAGCTCGGAGAAAAATCGTCGCAGATCAAAGGGTTCGGTTCCCGTTACCGGCGGCGTCAAGCCGGGTGTAAAATCGCCCTTGCACCCAGTCTGGGCTAGACTTATGTCTTCGGGGTCACGGATTGAGGAGACATTCTGAATGTCGCTGCAATCGCACCTTGCGGAACTCGAAAAAAAGCACCAGGCGCTCGAAGATCAGATCAATGACTGCCTGGTTCATCCCGCCACCGACGACTTGAAAGTCGTCGAACTCAAAAGACGCAAATTACACGTTAAAGACGAGATCGAGCGGCTCAGGCACGGCGAAAGCGCCAGCGTGCACTGACCTTCGGTTCGCGACGACTGCTGAGCCGCCGGCCCGCTGCCCAACCCGGATCATCCGGATTGCGCCGCAGGCCGGCGGTTTTGTGTTTCCGCTTTTGTGTTTCCGCTTGGCTCAGACTTGATCATAATGGGCGCAATCGAAGTGGCCGGACCTACGGCCCAGTTTGCCCTGGGGAGTTGTTGATGCGTTCGTTTGCCAACGCCGGCATGGGTCGCGCATGCGCCGTTACCGCCGTTCTCGGATTTGCGCTTGTTGTGGCTCCAATCGCACAGGCCCAGGCCACTGCCGATTATCCGAACCGGCCGATCACCCTGATCGTGCCTTATCCGCCCGCAGGCGGCGTCGACGCCATGGCGCGGGTGGTGGCGCAGAAACTGTCCGAAGCCTTTAAGCAGCAGGTGATCGTCGACAACCGCGGCGGCGCCGGCGGCACGCTCGGCACGCGCGCCGTCGCGAAAGCCGCGCCGGATGGTTACACGCTGCTGCTCGGCCACACCGGCACCATTTCAATCAATCCGAGCCTCTACAAAAATGCCGGCATCGACCCACGCCGGGATTTCGAAGCCATCGGCCTGGTCGCCTCGATGCCGGTGGCGCTGCTCGCCCATCCTTCGTTCCCGGCCAAAACCCTCGGCGAGTTCATCACGCTCGCCAAGGCGCAGCACGGCAAGCTCAACGTCGGCACCTCGGCCGTCGGCACCGGCGGCTACATGTGCGCCGAGCTGTTCAAGTCGTTGGCGGGCATCGACGCCACCATCATCCCCTACAAAGGCACGGCGCCGGTGATGACCGATCTGCTCGGCGGCCACGTGCCGGTGGCGTTCGGCGTGCTGCCGCCGGCGCTCGGCAATATCTCCGCCGGCAGCCTGCGCGCCATCGCGGTCACCAGCATGAAGCGCACCAGCCTGCTGCCCGACGTGCCGACCTTCGACGAATCCGGCCTTCCGGGCTTCGATGCGGTGCTGCATTACGGCCTGCTGGCGCCGGCCGGCACGTCGAAGGAAATCGTCGATCAGCTCAACTTCGAACTGCGCCGGCTGGTCGCGACCGAAGAGGTCAAACAGCGTATTTACGCCGAAGGCGGCGATCCGCTGACCTCGACCCCGGCCGAATACACCGCGGATATCGACAAAGAAGAAAAGAAATGGGGCGATTTGGTGCGCAAGCTAAATTTGAAGGTCGAATAAGCCTTTAATAGTGCCCTAAAAGAAAGTCCGGCGGCCCCTGCCTTTATGCCCGCACATGGCTTAGTTATTGGGCATGACAAAGGAACCCAAGACCATGGCCGAACCTGCCGACAAAAAGACCGTGAGCGAACCCGTCGACAAACGGCCGAAAAACCCGCGCGGCGATGCCTTCCCGGTCGAAGGCTTTGCGCTGACGGTCGATGGCAAGATCAAGTCGCAGTACCCGGCTTTGGCCGATGCCATGAAAGTCGGCCTGGCGCTCAAAACCAAGTTTCCGGTGATCCAGGTTACGATATACGATGCCGAGGCAAAGACCCGCACGCCGGTGACTTTGCCGGAGGCCTAACGCCTCCAGAAAGATCTGCGCCGTTGAAGCGCAGACGCGTCAGGGGAGACCGGTTTGCGAATTTCTTTCAACATCATAGCCGCGGCTGGTTTTGCCGTAGCGTTCGCTGCTTTGCCAAACGTCGCGCGCGCTGCCGACGATTATCCGAACCGTCCGATCACGCTTGTCGTGCCGTTTCCGCCCGGTGGCAGCACGACGGTGATGGCGCGCAACGTCGCCGACAAGATGGCGGCAGCCCTGGGTCAGCCGATCGTGGTCGAAAACCGCGGCGGCGCCGGCGGGACCATCGGCACGCGTTACGCCGCCAAGGCCGCGCCCGACGGCTACACCATCGTCCTCAGCTACACCGGCACGTTCTCGATCGCGCCAGCCGCCTACGGCAATCCCGGCTACGATCCGCGCAAGGACTTCGCGCCGATCGGCATGATCGGCGCCGCGCCCAATCTCCTGGTGGTGACGATGTCGCTGCCGGTGAAGTCGCTGCCTGAATTGATCGCCTATGTGAAGGCGCTGCCGGCGCCGATGCAATACGGCTCGCCCGGCGTCGGTACCGTCAATCATCTCGCCGGCGAAGTGCTGGCGCAGTCGATCGGCGTGCCGATGCAGCACATTCCGTACAAAGGGAACGGCCCCGCGCTCGGCGATCTGATCGGCGGCCACGTACCGATGATGTTCGTGCCGATCCCCGTGTCGCTCGGCAACGTCCAGGCCGGCAAGCTGCGCGCACTGGCGATCTCCAGCGCGAAGCGCTCGACCTTGATGCCGGATGTGCCGACGCTGGCGGAAGCGGGCGTGCCCGGTTTCGACGTCGCGCTGCGCTACGGCCTGGCGGCGCCGGCCGGCACGCCGCGCCCGATCATCGATCGGCTCAACAAGGAGCTCAACGCCGCGCTGGCGGCCGAGGACGTGCAGAAGCGGCTGGCCAATGAAGGCGCCGAGGCGCTGCCCGGCACGGTGGAAGCCTATGCCGCCGACCTCGACAAGGAAGAGACCAAGTGGAGCGCGCTGGTCCGCAAGATCGGGCTGAAGCTCGAATAACACGTGCCGATTTTAATGACGAATTTACGCGGCAGCGACGCGATGGTGCTCGCGCCGCGTTGAAGCGGGCTGCCGCCGGAATTATGATTGCCCGTCATTCACCATGGAGGCGGACATGCTGCGGCGGAAGCTGGAAGCGATCGGCTTGGTGGTTGTCACATGCGCATTGATGTCGGCCGCGGCGATGGCCGAAGGCCGCGACGGCGCCTATCGCGGCATGATCGTCTGCGAAAAACTGAAAAATTCGCAATTCATGTTGCGCGCGCCGCTCGACGTCACGATCAGCGGCAAGACCGTTGTCGCCGCGCGTCCGGTGTTTAATGTCAGAGGCACGCTCGTGGTCGCCAGCGAGATCGCGACCGGCAGCATCGCCGACGACGGCACCATCAAGTTCAACTCGAATTGGCAAGGCGGTGGGTCGAGTTTTGAAGGCAGTTACAGCGGCACGATCGTCGACAAGACCGGTACGCTCACCGGCACCCAGAATTGGACTACGGCAACCGGGAAGGAAACCCGGAACTGCACGGCGGCCATCATCCTGAGCGGTTCGTGAGCCTGCCTATCTCGTAGCGGTCTGCGGCGTGGCTTCAGTCTCGCTCAAGGAGTGACCGGGCGCCGACACATAGAATTCAAGCTCGACCATCACGAAGGCCGCCACAAACAGCGCCGATGCCACCAGCATCGACTTGAGGATGAAACTTTCAGGTGCCGGCGGGCCAATGGCCTTGGCGTGGGGCCGGCGCGGCGTCTGGGGAGTTCGCATGCGAGCGTCCTTTTGTCGCGCAATATCAAGCAAAAAGCAGGCCAGCCGCGTCGCGGGGTGCCGCGGAGTTGCAATTCGCCGTCCTCCAGCCTTATTCTCGCGGTTGCTTCGGTTCGCTTGACGAATCTTGCTCAAACTTCGCTGACGGAGGCTGCGATGACGACTTTGCCCCATTCGCGTCTTGCTTTGGCTGCGACATTCGCCGCTGCGCTTGGTCTTACCCTTGGCCTTGGCATGCTGTCGTCCGCGCAGGCTTTCACGTTCGAAAACCAGACCACGGTCAACGGCAATAGTTCGTCGAACTTCAACGATCCAGCGCAGTCGCGGTTCTCGACCGGCAACAACAACGGCCAGACCACAATCAAGCAGGGCAACACCACGCTGCAGCTCGGCAGCCAGCGCTCCCTGACCGACCAGCGTTATTACCCCGAACAATTGTTCAGCCCGAACCGTCCCGGCGACGGGCGGTAATTCACACGCATTTCTAGCGGTAGTTCTCGTCATGGCATACCTGCCATCTTGACATTCGGACAATTTTGTCCGATGGTGTCTTTCGCTTGAAGGTCAACCCCTCGGCGGGCGATGAACAAGCGCGACAGATTCATTGCCGAATTGAGGGACGAGGCCCGGGCGAAGGGTCTGTCGTTTCGAGCGGAGACATGGCGCGGTAAAGGCGGGCACATGATGGGGTTCGTCGGCGACAAGCTCACCACGGTTCCGTCGCGCGAAATCGATCCCAAGACGGCGAGGAAAATCCGCAAGCAACTCGGCCTCGCGGAGTGAAACAAGAGATACCGTCACGGAATTGTCCGGGACGCATTGAGGAAAGATTGCATGCGATCCTATGTCTATCGCGCGGAATTCGAGCGTGGCGCGCGCCGCGGGCTGGTCGTCAGCTTTCCCGATGTGCCGGAGGCGATCACGCAAGGGTGCGACATGGGCGATGCCCGCGCCATGGCTGAGGAGGCGCTCGGTCTGGCGTTGCTGACATATCTAGAGCGCGGTTTGCCGCTGCCGAAGCCGCGCGCCGGTAGCAAGAAGCTTGTCGCGGTAGGTGTAGCGCCGGACGTGGCAGCAAAGCTCGCGGTGCTGGAATCATTTGTCGAGGCCAAGATCAGCAAGAGTGAATTGGCGCGCCGCATCGGCAAGGACGAAAAGGAAGTCCGCCGTATCCTCGACCCCAAGCACGCGACCAAGCTGCCGGCCTTGACCGCCGCGTTGCGTGCGCTCGGCAAGCGGCTGGTAGTCGGCGTGACGGAGGCGGAAGCGGCGTGACATTCTTTACCTCTCCCCGCGTTGCGGGGAGAGGTCGGATCGCGAAGCGATCCGGGTGAGGGGCAATACACGGCCCCTCATCCGGCTCGCGCTTGCTAGCGCTCGCCACCTTCTCCCCGCAATGCGGGGAGAAGGAAAAACTCACACCCCCTTCGCCATTTCCCTCAGCTTGAACTTCTGTATCTTCCCGGTGCTCGTCTTCGGGATTTCCGCGAACACGAAATAGCGCGGGACTTTGTAGCCCGCCATGTTCTTGCGGCACCATTGCAGCAGTTCGTCGGCGCTGGCCGTTGTACCCGGCTTGAGTTCGACAAACGCGCACGGCGTCTCGCCCCATTTCTCGTCCGGCTTGGCCACCACGGCGGCGGCGGCGACCGACGGGTGCTTGTACAGCGCGTCCTCGACCTCGATCGACGAGATGTTCTCGCCGCCGGAAATGATGATGTCCTTGGAGCGGTCCTTGAGCTGGACGTAGCCGTCCGGATACATCACGCCGAGGTCGCCGGTGTGAAACCAGCCGCCGGTGAAGGCCTTCGCGGTCGAGGCCTTGTTCTTGAGATAGCCTTTCATCACCACGTTGCCGCGCATCATCACTTCGCCCATGGTCTCGCCGTCGCGCTTGACCGGCACCATGGTGTCAGGATCGCGCACGTCGAGGCCTTCCAGCACCGGATAGCGCACGCCCTGGCGCGCTTTCTTCTGCGCCTGTTCGGCGCCGGGCAGGGCGTCCCAACTGGCGTGCCATTCGTTGACCACCGCCGGGCCGTAGCATTCGGTCAAGCCGTAGACATGCGTGACGTTGAAGCCGGCACTCTTCATCGCCGCCAGCACGGCCTCCGGCGGCGGCGCAGCGGCGGTGGCGAAGTCGACCACGTGCGGCAGCGGCTTCTTCTCGGCCTCGGTGGCGTTGAGCAGCGTCGTCATCACGATCGGTGCGCCGCACAGATGCGTCACCTTGTGCGTCGCGATGGCGTCGAACATCGCCGCGGCGCGCACCGCGCGCAGGCAGACATGCGTGCCGGCGACGATCGACACCGTCCACGGGAAGCACCAGCCGTTGCAATGGAACATCGGCAGCGTCCACAGATACACCGGGTGCTGCTTCATGTGGCAGGTGATGACATTGCCCATCGCGAGCAGGTGGGCGCCGCGATGATGATAGACCACGCCCTTCGGATCGCCGGTGGTGCCGCTCGTGTAGTTCATCGCGATGGCGTCCCATTCGTCGTCCGGCATGGCCCAGCGGTAGTCGGGGGCGCCTGAGGCGATGAAGTCCTCGTACTCGACCTCGCCCAGACGTTCACCGGCGCCGGTATATTCCGGGTCGTCGTAGTCGATCACGATCGGCTTCGCCTTGCACAGCGACAGCGCCTCTTTCATCACCTTGGAAAATTCGCGGTCGATAATGACCACCTTGGCCTCGGCATGGTCGAGCGAGAAGGCGATGATCGCGGCATCGAGCCGCGTGTTCAGCGTATTCAAAACGCCCTGCGTCATCGGCACGCCGTAGTGGCATTCCAGCGCCGCCGGCGTATTGGCCAGCATCACCGATATCGTGTCGCCGCGCTTGATGCCGCGCGCGTCCAGCGCCGAGGCCAGCCGCCGCGTGCGGGCGTAGAACTCGGCGTAAGTGCGCCGCAGCGGCCCGTGGATGATGGCGGTGTGGTCGGGGAATACGCTCGCGGCGCGCTCGAGAAAGCCGAGCGGCGTCAGCGGCTGGAAATTGGCCGGATTGCGGTCCAGATCGGTGTCGTAGGGCGTCTTCGCCATGGGTGTCCCCTCAAGGGGTAACGTAACCAAGGCGCGCGTGAATGTCAGCCGCGCATGATGTCGATCGCGCCGAGGTACAGCAGCGCGATCGCCAACACGAACATCACGACCAGCATGATCTTGTAGAACAGTTCCTGCGGCGTGCGGCGCACCAGCCAGAAGCCGAGCTGGTTGGCGGCGAGCGCCAGTGGCAACAGCGCCAGCGAGGTGCCCAGGCCCTTGGTCGAGAACTGCCCGAGCGCGATATAGGGCGCCACCTTCATGCCGTTGACGGTGGCGACGTAGATCGCGGTGGTGCCGACGAAGATCATCTTCGGCAGATGCTGCGAGAACACGTACATCTGATAGGGCGGGCCGCCGGCCTGGCAGATCGTCGAGGTGAAGCCGGAAAACGCGCCCCAGAACACGCCGGCCGGCACGCTGGCCGGCTTGGCCTCCTGCGCCGCCTTGGCCGCGCCGAACCAGCTATAGAGCACGAAGGCGATGGTGAGGAAGCCCATGAAGGCGCGCACCGCGGCGTCGGAAATATAGGCCGCCACGAACCCGGCAATGGCGACGCCGATGACGGCGCCCGGCAGCATGATGGCGAGGATGCGCCCGTTCCACTCCTTGCGGTAGACCCACAAGGCGTTGACGTCCTGGACGATCATGATCGGCAGGAAGATGGCGGCGGCCTCCAGCGGCGGCATCACCAAGGCCAAGAGCGGCGTGCCCATCTGCCCCATGCCGGCAAAGCCGCCTTTGGACAGGCCGAGCGCGATCACGGCGGGAATCGCCAGTGCGTAGAACAGCGGATCGGTGATGATGGTCACGGGCGGGCCTTCGTGGGCCATCTGACTACGCAATGCGCCGGAGCTTCGCCAGCCTTGTTTGCGCATGCCGGGCAAGCCACAATCGCACTTTATGACCCTCATCCTGAGGAGCGCCGCGAGGCGCGTCTCGAAGGATGAAGGCCCAAACAGATAATGCGCTTCGCCCCATCCTTCGAGACGGCGCAAGTGCGCCTCCTCAGGATGAGGGCGAAGGTCAGGGAGGAAACAAAAATGGACGCCCGCACAAGCAAATACCACGATGTCTACGCGCGCTGGCAGCGCGACCCGGAGGGCTTCTGGGGCGAGGCCGCGCAGGCGATCGACTGGATCGCGAAGCCCACCAAAATCTTCGATGCCAAGGCCGGCATCTACGGCCGCTGGTTTGCCGACGGCGTCTGCAACACCTGCTACAACGCCATCGACCGCCATGTGCTGAATGGCCGCAACGACCAGCCGGCGCTGATCTACGATTCCCCGGTCACCAACACCAAGAAGACTTTCACCTACGGCCGCCTGCTGTCGGAAGTGCAATTGCTCGGCGCCATGCTGCGCGACTTCGGCGTCGGCAAAGGCGACCGCGTCCTCCTCTATATGCCGATGGTGCCGGAGGCGGTGTTCGCCATGCTGGCCTGCGCGCGCATCGGCGCGGTGCATTCGGTGGTGTTCGGCGGCTTCGCGGCGAAAGAACTCGCCACCCGCATCGACGACGCCAAGCCGAAAGTCATTCTGTCGGCGAGCTGCGGCATCGAAGGCGCGCGCGTCATCCCGTACAAGCCGCTGCTCGACGAGGCGATCAACCTGGCGAAGCACAAGGTCGCGACCTGTCTTATTCTGCAGCGCCCGCAGTGCAAGGCCGCGATGACCGAGCTGCGCGACCACGACTGGCGCCGCGTCTGGGAGCACGCCGTCAACTTCGCCAAGACGTCGGAATGCGTGCCGGTGCTCGCCACCGACCCGCTCTACATTCTCTACACGTCGGGCACGACCGGCATTCCGAAAGGCGTGGTGCGCGACAATGGCGGCCACATGGTCGCGCTGCAATGGTCGATGAAGAATCTCTACAACATCGATCCCGGCGAAGTGTGGTGGTGCGGCTCCGACATCGGCTGGGTGGTCGGCCACTCCTATATCGTCTACGCGCCGCTGTTTCACGGCGCGACCTCGATCCTCTACGAAGGCAAGCCAGTCGGCACGCCAGACGCCGGCGCCTTCTGGCGCGTCTGCGCCGAGCACAGAGCGGTGTCGCTGTTCACCGCGCCGACGGCGTTTCGCGCCATCCGCAAGGAAGACCCGGACGCGAAGTTGCTCCAGCAACATGACCTGTCGAAATTCCGCGCGCTGTTTCTCGCCGGCGAGCGCGCCGATCCGCCGACGCTCGCCTGGGCCGAGCAGGTTTTGAAAGTGCCGGTGATCGATCACTGGTGGCAGACCGAAACCGGCTGGTGCATCGCCGGCAATCCGGTCGGGCTCGGCGCGCTGCCCGTCAAGCACGGCTCGGCGACGGTGCCGATGCCGGGCTACGCCATCGACGTGGTCGACGAGGCCAATCACAAGGTGCCTGCCAACAAGATTGGCTCGCTCGTCATCAAGCTGCCGATGCCGCCCGGTGCGCTGCCGACGCTGTGGCAGCAGGACGGCCGCATGCGCGAGTCCTACCTCGACGAGTTTCCCGGCTACTACAAGACCGCCGATGCCGGCTATCTCGATGACGACGGCTACGTCTACGTGATGAGCCGCACCGACGACATCATCAACGTCGCCGGCCACAGGCTCTCGACCGGCGGCATGGAGGAGGTGCTGGCCGGCCATCCCGACGTCGCCGAATGCGCCGTGCTCGGCATTAAGGACGAGCTGAAAGGCGAGGTGCCCTGCGGCTTCATCGTGCTCAAGGCCGGCGTCACCAAGGCGCCCGCCGAGATCGAGAAGGAAATCGTGCAACTGGTGCGCGACAAGATCGGGCCCGTGGCTGCGTTCAAGCTCGCCATCACCGTCGCGCGCCTTCCCAAGACGCGCTCGGGCAAGATCCTGCGCGGCACCATCAAGAAGATGGCCGACGGCGACGCCTGGACCATGCCGGCCACCATCGACGATCCGGCGATCCTCGACGAGATCAAAGGCGCGATGAAGGGGAAGGGCGTGGGGAGTTAGCCCTCGCTGCTGCTGCAACTCTTCCCCTCTCCCCACCGGGGCGGGCCGCGCCAGCGGCGCGACCCGGTGGGGAGAGGGGAAGAATAAGTCGCCGCGCCTTCAGCGTAATCAGTCGCATTACCCCTAGCCTCGCCGCTCGAACCGCTGCATACAACGGCATGGCCAACAGAAATCCCTTTGCGATCATCGGCATCGCGATCTTCATGATCACTGGTGTCGTCGTGGTGATCGGCGTCTCCGGCACCATTCTGTTGTTGCTCTATACGGTGGTGAGCGTTGCGCTGAGCAGCATGTTCGGCATTGAACTGCCGAAGCTGCATTAGAACTCGGGAAGCATGGTCATGGACATCAAGGTCAAAGACTCCAACGGGGCCACGCTCAACGAAGGCGACAGCGTCACCGTCATCAAGGATTTGAAAGTGAAAGGCTCATCCACCGTGCTCAAGCGCGGCACGATGATCCGCAACATTCACCTCACCGACGATCCGGGCGAAATCGAAGGCCGCACCGACAAGGTCAAGGGCCTGGTGCTGAAGACGGAGTTTTTGAAGAAGGCGTGAGAAAATTCCGCATTCCAGTCAAAGAAAATCGCCAACGGCGCCGCCTGGACCGGCGTTTCTCAGCTTGTTCGGCCAGTTTTTCCTTGGATATTCCATCGCGGCTGAATTAGTTGAATAAGTCCGGTTTCCAAGCCTGCTGCTGTATTCACCGGCAATTCATTCCATTTAAGCGGTGGCGGTACAGCTATCAGTACCTTGACTGACTTGCCTTGGTTCAGTTCGCTTACGATTAGTCCCTTAACCCGTGCGCTGGTCTTCTGCCGTATGTGCCCTCGCCGATAGTGGTCGAGTCGAGTTTTCAACCCAGTTTGAGTAAGTCCAACATAGACAATGACATTGTCCAATGTGAAAGCGTAAACACCCGGATATTTCGGTGCGCGAGCGTCTAATTCAAACTCTGCGTCAGATAATTTCTTCCACTCGCCCAAGGCCTTGAAGCCGGCTGCGATAAGAAATTCCGACAAAACAGGCTTTGGATTTTCTACAGTCTCAATAATAACAGGAGCGCGATCAACTTCTACGCGGTGCTGGAGTCCGCCTTTTATGTCGGCATCTACTAGAACTTTGCGTACATGCTGATAGCGAATGCCGAGAAGTTGAGCGATTTCTGTTCTCAAGTACCCAGCTTTTGCCAATGCTCGAATTTTATCTGATTTTGTATCGAGCCGAGCGATAATGTCTTTGACAGGAGTTCGATTCATCGCTGCGTTACTCACGCCGCTCTCGGCTTGATTGCCTTGAGCTTGTCGCCGATCTGCCGCCGCCGCGCCATGAGGTCGTGGTCGGTCTGTAGCCGCAAGAAAAATCCTTCGCTCAATCCGAAATAGCGCGCCATGCGTAGATCGGTGTCAGCGGTGACGGCGCGCTTGCCGAGCACGATCTCGTTGATGCGTCGCGGCGACACGCCGACCGCGCGTGCGAGCGCCGTCTGCGACAACGCCATCGGCTTCAAGAATTCCTCGAGCAGGATTTCGCCGGGCGTAGGATTCGGCAACGGCTCAGTGGTAGTCGACGATCGCGACATCTTCGGCTCCTCCTTCGGTCCAGCGAAACGCGATGCGCCACTGGTCATTGATGCGAATGCTCCATTGTCCGGCGCGATCGGCTTTCAGCCGTTCCAGCCGATTGCCCGGCGGCACGCGAAGGTCGTCAACTCTCGTTGCGGCGTTGATGAGACGAAGTTTGCGCAACGCAACGGCCTGAATGTCGAATGGCAGCCGCCGGCTGCGTTCGCCGTTCCAGACCTTCTCGGTCTCAGCGTCGCCGAAGCTGACGATCATGCCGTAATATAACGCATAACGTTATAGGGATCAAGGAGCACAGAGAGGTCACCGAAATAACCTCCCCAGCCACCCAATCCGCGGCGGCGCATGCTCAACCTTCGGCTCTTCCGCCGGCTTCGATCCGGCCCGCTTGCGCAGCCGCCGCAGATTGGTCATTTCGGCGTCGCACCACGCGCGGTCGGCGCCCAAAATCTCGACACAAGCGTCCACGCATTCGTCGCAGATGTGGACCTTGGGTCCGGCGATCAGTTTTTTGACGTCGTGCTGGCTCTTGCCGCAGAACGAGCAATAGAGCGTCGACTTCGCCATCGGTCCCTCCGCCATTCATGACGCCATCAGAATAGCCCCTCTTGCGGCCGAAATTGGCGGCGAATAGTCCTCTTGACTATCCTTTAAACCTATGTATATAGTCCCATCACCTGCTCGGTGAGGGGCGCTTCTAGAGGCGATCCTGAGGTGGAGCAGCGAAAGGGAATGTGCCGGAGAACAGGCACAGGCTCTTTCGGCTTGAGGCCGGGCAACCGGCTTCAGGTGTGCGGCGCCCGCGGGCAGGCTTCGCAAGCCTGCACTCGGGAGGCCCTGGATCACCGTCCGTCCCCACTAACGGGGGACCGCCTTGAATGGCTACGGATGCGGACGAAGGCGGCGAAAGCTGCCGGAAGAGGGGCACAGTCCCTTGTCGCGCACCCGGAAGCACGGTCCTAGGGACAGAAATCGCCGCAAGTGGAGCGCCGAGTGGCGAGCGTGCCGATCGCAAGGCGCGCACCGCCGAAAGGCGGCAGGCTAATGGTTGCGCCACCCGGCGCTCCATCCCCTCGCTTTTCGAGGGGAGAAAGACTTGTCCCCGCGAAGGCGGGGTAGGCTTACGGCGTACCCGGCGCCGCTTAAATAACACGGGCGCTTTCGCATGCGCGCCGTCCACCGCACAACGCCCGCGCGCTTTGCAAATCATCCCCAAACCACGACAATGAGCAAATAACAAAAAGCCCAAGGACACGTCATGCCCGCTTACATCTGCACCGCCTGCGGTACGCAATTTCCCGAAAGCTATACGCCGCCGTCGCAATGCATCATCTGCGAGGAGGAGCGGCAATACGTGCCGGAACGCGGCCAGAGCTGGACCACGCACGCCGCGCTGTCGAAAAGCCACCTGAACAATTTCCGCGAATATGAGCCGAACGTACTCGGCATCGGCGCCGGTTTCGCCATCGGCCAGCGCGCGCTTTTGGTGCGCACGGCGGGCGGCAATGTGCTGTGGGATTGCGTCTCAACGCTCGACGCCGCAACCGTGACCATGATCAAGGCGCTCGGCGGCGTTCAGGCGATCGCGATTTCACATCCGCATTTCTACACGGCGATGGGTGAATGGAGCCGCGCCTTCGGCGACGCGCCGATCTATCTCAGCGCCGCCGACAAGGAATGGATCATGAACCCGAGCCCGGCGGTGAAATTGTGGGACGGCGATACGCACAAATTATGGGAAGGCGTGACGCTGGTGCGCTGCGGCGGTCATTTTCCCGGCGGCACGGTGATGCACTGGAGCGGCGGCGCGACCGGGAAGGGCATCGTCGGCGCCGGCGATATTCTGAGCGTCACGACGGACCGCAAGTGGCTGTCGTTCATGCGCAGCTATCCGAATTTCCTTCCGCTATCGGCGCGCGAGGTCGAGCACATCGGCGCGGCGCTCAAGCCGTTCGCGTTCGACGTGATCTACGGCCATTACTTCGACCGTGTGATTGCGAAAGACGCCAAGGCGGTGCTGGAAAAATCGGTGGAGCGGTATTTGGGCGCGATTAACGGGACGAGGGGGTATTGAGCGCGAAATTGCGAGAGGCGGCGCCTTATACTCACTTGTCATGCCCGGGCTTGACCCGGGCATCCATGACTTAGTCACGTCAACGGCGGTCTTACGTAAGACTATTTACGCCGAACGCGCTCATGGATTGCCGGGTCATAGGCGTCGCGAAGCGACGCCGTCCTTTGGACGGCTATGCCCGGCAATGACGACGGAGAGAGCGGGGACGAACGGAAGCGATTAATCCTCTTCCTTCTCGCCCTTGCCGCCGATCTGCTTGAGCTTGGCGAACACCGCGCCGACGTCGAGATCGCCGCCCGGCTTCTGCGACTGCGCTGCGTGGGCGGCAACTTCCGCTTCCTTGCGCGCGGTGGTTTCGGCCGCCGGCAACAGCGTCGCGCCGGAATCGGCCGGCAACGGCTTTTCCTTGTTGGCGCGGTTCACTTCGAAATCGAGATCGGTCTGGGTGGAAAGGCCGAGCGTCACCGGATCCATCGGCGCCAGCGCCGCGGCGTTCCAGTGGGTGCGTTCACGGATCGCGGAAATCGTCGACTTGGTGGTGCCGACCAGGCGCATGATCGCGCTGTCTTTGAGTTCGGGGTGATTGCGCACCAGCCACAGGATGGCGTTCGGGCGGTCCTGGCGGCGCGACACCGGGGTGTAGCGCGGGCCTTTCTTGCCGCCACGTTCGGTCTGCGACGAGGCGACCTTGGCGTCGGCCAGGATGAGCTTGAGATTGGAATCGGCTTCGGCCGCGGTGATCTGCTCGCGGGTCAGCTGCCCGGTCAGGACCGGGTCGAGACCCTTGATCCCTTGGGCGGAATCGCCGTCGGCGATCGCCTTGATCTCGAGCGGGTGCAGCTTGCAGAAATCCGCGATCTGGTCGAACGAGAGCGCGGTATTGTCCAGCAGCCAGACGGCGGTGGCTTTGGGCATCAGGGGGGCTGCTGTGGCCATGGCATATCTCCTCTATGCTTCGCCCGCCCGTCGGGCGAAGCCGGATCATCGGTGATGATCGGAAAGTGGCCTGAATATAGGGGCTTACCCCCCGTCGCGCAACCGCCACGGCTTGACAGCGTGGGGCGGCGCATCCCATGTCGGGGTGCAAAGCGTGTGGAAATACACGCGATTTCGAGGATGTGATGGCTGCCAAGCCGGCGCTCAAGATTTTGCTGTGCTCGCCCCGCGGGTTCTGCGCCGGCGTGGTGCGCGCCATCGAATCGGTCGAGCGGGCGCTCGCGCTGTACGGGCCGCCGGTCTACGTGCGCCACGAGATCGTGCACAACCGCTACGTGGTCGAGAGCCTGCGCGCCAAGGGCGCCATTTTCGTCGAGGAACTCGACGAGGTTCCCGCCGATACCGCCGCGCCGGTCATCTTCTCGGCGCATGGCGTGCCGCGCTCGGTTCCCGAGGAAGCCGGCAAGCGCAATCTGTTCGCGCTCGACGCCACCTGTCCCCTCGTCACCAAGGTGCATCGCGAGGCCGAAATTCATCACCGCCGCGGCCGCGAAATTCTGTTGATCGGGCACGCCGGCCACCCCGAGGTGATCGGCACCATGGGGCAATTGCCTCCCGGCAGTGTGACGCTGATCGAAACCCTGGCCGACGCCGAAGCTTATTCGCCGCGCGACACCAACGTCTTGGCTTACGTGACGCAGACCACGCTGTCGGTGCACGACACCGCGGAAATCGTCGACCGTCTCAAGGCGCGGTTTCCGGCGATCGTCGGGCCGCACAAGGAAGACATCTGCTACGCCACCACCAACCGCCAGGAAGCGGTCAAGCGCATCGCGCCGATCGTCGACGCCATGATCGTGGTCGGCGCGCCGAATTCGTCGAACTCGCAGCGGCTCAAGGAAGTCGCGGTGCGCGCCGGCTGTTCGCGCGCGGCGCTGGTGCAGCGCGCCGCCGACATCGACTGGAACGAGTTCGGCAATATCACGAGCCTCGGCATCACCGCCGGCGCCTCGGCGCCGGAAGTGCTGGTCGAAGAAATCGTCGACGCCTTCGCCGCGCGCTATGAGGTGAACGTGGAGACCATCTCCGCCGCCGAGGAGGGGGTGTTCTTTCCGCTGCCCCGTCCGCTGCGAGAGACCCAGGCGGCGGAATAACTATGGCCGTCTACACCGACGTCTCCGCCGACGACCTCACCGAGTTCCTGAGCCGCTACGACATCGGCGCGTTGCGCTCCTACAAGGGCATCGCCGAAGGCGTCGAGAATTCGAATTTCCTGGTGCACACCGACGCCGGCAATTTCATCCTCACGCTGTACGAGAAGCGCGTCGCCGAACGCGACCTGCCGTTCTTCCTCGGTCTGATGGAGCATCTCGCGGCGCGCGGCCTCACCTGTCCACAGCCGGTGAAGAACAAAATGGGCGGCATGCTCGGCAAGATCGCCGGCCGGCCGGCGGCGATCGTCACGTTTCTCGACGGCCTCTGGATCCGCAAGCCGAATGCCGGTCATTGCGCGGCGGTCGGCGAGGCGCTGGCGCGGCTGCATCTCGCGGCGCAGGATTTTCCGATCAAACGGCCGAACGCTTTGTCGGTTGAAAGCTGGCGGCCGCTATACGAGCACGCCGGCGCACGCGGCGACAGCGTACGGCCCGGCCTGTGCGATGAAATCGTCAAAGAGCTCGACGTGCTGGAAAAATCATGGCCGCGTAATCTGCCCGTCGGCGTGATCCATGCCGATCTGTTTCCCGACAACGTGTTCTTCCTCGGCGATCGTCTGTCCGGCCTGATCGATTTTTATTTCGCCTGCACTGATACGCTCGCGTTCGACGTCGCGATCTGCCTCAACTGCTGGTGCTTCGAGCCGGATCATTCGTACAACGTCACCAAGGGCCGCGCTTTGCTCAAGGGCTATACCAAGGTGCGCGCTTTGTCGGAGCAGGAACGGGCGGCGCTGCCGATGCTGGCGCGCGGCGCGGCGATGCGGTTTCTGCTGACGCGGCTGGTCGACTGGCTGGCGGTGCCGGACGGCGCACTGGTCAAGCCGAAAGACCCGCTGGAATATTTCCGCAAGCTGCGCTTTCACCAGTCGGTGCAGAGCGCGACCGATTACGGTTTCGACGCATGAGCGATCCGCGTCAACGCGTCACGATTTACACCGACGGCGCCTGTTCGGGAAATCCCGGGCCGGGCGGCTGGGGCGCGATTCTTTCCTTTGGCGATCAGACCAAGGAATTGTTCGGCGGCGAGGCGCACACCACCAACAACCGCATGGAATTGATGGGCGCGATCTCCGCGCTGGAAGCCTTGAAGCGGCCGTGCTCGGTCGATCTGCACACCGACAGTCAATATCTGCGCAACGGCATCATGACCTGGATTCACGGCTGGAAGAAAAACGGCTGGCGCACGTCCGACAAGAAGCCGGTCAAGAACGTCGATCTGTGGAAGCGGCTCGACGAGGCGCTGGGCACGCACGATATTCGCTGGCACTGGGTCAAGGGCCACGCCGGTCATGCGCAGAACGAGCGCGCCGATGAACTGGCGCGCGAAGGCATTGTCGCCGCGCGCGCGGGTGCGACCGGCGCGATGAAGACGAAGTAGCCCAAACGAAAATGGCCGGGAACTTGTCCCGGCCATCCCGCAGCAATGCTAAGAAATTAAAGCTTGGCGAGCAGCGCGTCGCCGCCGGAGACTTCGACTTTGCCCGGCGCTTCTTCGACGTTCAGCGCCTTCACCACGCCGTCGTCGACCAGCATGGAATAGCGCTTGGAGCGGATGCCGAGGCCGTTGCCCGAGCCGTCGAAGGTCAGGTCGATCGCTTTGGCGAATTCGCCGTTGCCGTCGGCCAGGAATTCGACCTTGTCGGCCGCGGATGACTTCTTCCAGGCGTCGAGCACGAAGATGTCGTTGACCGCGGTCATCACGACCGAATCCACGCCCTTGCCTTTGATCGCGTCGGCGTTCTGCTGAACCGAGGGCAGGTGCATCTTGCTGCAGGTGCCGGTATACGCTCCTGGAACAGCAAAGAGCGCGACCTTCTTGCCTTTGAAGATTTCGTCGGTCGTCTTGGGCTTGGGGCCTTCGGCGGTCATGACGCGGAACGTGGTGCTGGGCAGTTTATCGCCGACCTTGATGGGCATGGGTGTCCTCTTCCCGTTTGTAGATTTGGCGTTTGTGGTTATTTTCTAGCGCATGATCCCGAAAAGTGGAAACCGGTTTTCGGATCAGATCATGCGCAGAGCGGAATGGCGCAAACTAGCCCCCTTGGGGCTACTTAGTCGAGGTGCGTTTTGACCTCAATCGCGCGGTCGCTGTCGACCACCGTGAAGGTCAATTCGAACGGGGCTTTCGGATCGACGCCGGGCGGCAAGCCGTCCAGCTCGAATCCGTAATGCAGTCGGCCCGCCGGTGCGCCTTGCGCGGGCGTGGGGATGGGCAGCGCCCATTCGGCGCTCGGGCCCTCGACGAACAGCGTGGTCGGTTTGCCGCTGGCCGGCAGGTCGACGTCAACGAGCGGCTTTGCCGTGCTGGTGACGCGCCGAACCTTCAAGCCTGCTTCTTCGGCGGTGACGGGTTTGGGCACCCTTGCCTCGGCGGCGGCGAGCGTCGCCTCATTGGCGCTATCACCGCTGCCGAAATTCAGTTCGATTTTGCCCTCGACGGGCATGCACAGTTTCTCGCAGACCGCGTAGTCGAGCTTGAGCCTCAGCGTCACCGGCTTGCCTGGTTGCTTGGGCGTGACCTGCACCGGAAAAATCACGTTCGTTTTGTAGCCGAGTGAATTGCCGGTTTCGTCGGTGAACAGATGCGGCGCCGGATAAAGCACCTTGGCGCGCAGCACATTGTCCGAGCCGGAAAAATCGAAGCGCGGCGGCACGCCGGAATCGCCCGGATAACGCCAATAGGTTTTCCAGCCGGTCTGCAGCTTGATTTCGACGCCGGCGCGCAACCGCGCTTCGCCGCCGCTGTGGCTGCCGGCAATCAAACGAATCGAGGAGCGCATGTCGTCGGACCAGGCGGACGCGTCTGCCGCGCGCGCCGGCGCGCCGAACGTCACGAGGCTGCAGACCGCCAGCGCGGCAATCGTTAGTGGCAGGCGCGCGTCTAAACCCTCGAGCATGGGCGCCGATCTAATGGGGAAATGGAGGGCGCGCTACTGAATTCATTGTGAGCAGGGTGACCAATATCGGGGCAGGCCGTCTGCAATCCTAGCTTTGGCGGCGATTCCGCCACAATTGCCGTCTTGAATATCCCGGTGGCTGACTGAACTTTGTGCCGTTTGCTTTGTTTTAAATGACAGAATCATCGGGTAGCATTTTGATATGAAATCACCGCGCAAATCGTCCCGCCGCAAGGCCACCGTCGCAACCGCGGCCGCCACATTGGGCTATCTCGACGGCCAGATGCTGATCGCGATGCCGACGATGGGCGACGAGCGTTTCACCCGCTCGGTGATTTATGTCTGCGCGCACTCGACCGAAGGCGCCATGGGCATCATCGTCAACCAGCCTGCGTCGAACATCAAATTTCCCGATCTGCTGGTGCAGCTTGAGGTGATTCCGGCGGCCGAGCGGATCGAATTGCCGACGCAGGCCGGCGACGTCAAAGTGCTCAAAGGCGGGCCGGTCGAAACCGGCCGCGGCTTCGTGCTGCACTCGGCCGACTTCTTCATCGAGAATTCGACGCTGCCGATCGACGAAGGCATCTGCCTCACCGCGACGCTCGACATCCTCAAGGCAATCGCCAGCGGCAACGGTCCGCACGACGCCATCCTCGCGCTCGGCTACGCCGGCTGGGCGCCCGGCCAGCTTGAGCAGGAAATCCAGGAGAACGGCTGGCTGCATTGCGCCGCCGATCTGGAATTGATCTTCGGCACCGACACCGACGGCAAATATGACAAGGCGCTAAGCAAGATCGGCATCAATCTCGGCCAGCTCTCGAGCCAGGCCGGCCACGCCTAGCGAGCTTTGACGGCGACGGCGACCCAATAGGGCTCGTTCTCTGAAAACCTGATGTCGGCAAAGCCGGCCGCGCCCAGCATGTCGGCGATCTGCGCGCGCGTGAAGCGCTGTTCGAGCCGCGTGCAGAAGCGGTCGAAGGCGTCAGTGCGCATCACGTAAAACGAGCGGCGCCGGTAGAAGGCCAGCGGCCATGAGCGCGGCATCGCGCCGATCCACTCCAGCAAGGCGGCGACGCGCGCCAGCGGCCAATAAACCGTCGCGGCGATGATGGTCGTGGCCACGATCTGCAGCGCGTAGGGCATCCGCGACAGCACAATTCTCACCATGTTCGAGGCCATCCAGATGGCGCGAAACAGCGCCGAGCGGTTGTCGAACGCGTAATAGAGATAGATGAGGAACGGCGCGCCGGGTTTGAGCTTGGCGGCGACGCTACGGATCGCGCCGGCGGTGTCGGGCACGTGATGCAGCACGCCGAGCGAATAGGCGAAATCGAGTTCGCCGTCGGCAAACGGCAAAGCCGACACCGACGCCTGATGGAAGCGGACATTGTCCACGCCGGCGAGATTGGTGCGTGCAATGGCGAGCGCGTCCGGACTGGCATCGACCGCGTGCAGCGTTCCCACGCGCGGCGCGACCAGCGTCGCCCAGCGTCCGCTGCCGCAACCGATATCGGCTCCGGCGGCGTTGGGCGGCAGCGCCTGCCACGGGAAGATCGAGAAATAGCCGTCGAAAATTGCCTGCCGTTCTTCGGCCGAGAAATCCGCGCCCGACTGCGTGAAGGTCGACCACTCGCGGCCGAAGCCTTCGACCGTGGGCCGATCGGCGTTTTCCAGAGGCAGGTTCATCGGTCGCTATTCCGACGCGATCTTGAGGGCGCGGCTGGGCGCCGGCTTTTCCAGCAGCAGGTCGCGCGCGGCTTCGGCGCTCATCGGCTCGCCGAAGGCAAAGCCCTGCGCATATTCGCAGCCGAGCTGGTACAGCTCGACCGCGTCGGAATCGGTCTCGGCGCCTTCCGCGACGACTTCCATGCCGAGATCGTGCGCCATCGAGATGATCGAGCGCAGGATCACTGGCCGCGTGCCGCGCGCGGTGGTGCGCACGAATGATTGATCGATCTTGATGGTGTCGAACGGGAAGCGCTGCAGGTAGGCCAGCGAGGAATGTCCGGTGCCGAAATCGTCCATCGATACGCCGGCGCCGAGTTCGCGGATGCGCGTGAGAATCTGCGCGGCGTGCTCGGGGTTTTCCATCACCAGCGATTCCGTGATCTCCAGCTTGAGGGTGCCGCGCGCGACCGTGTGGCGCGCCAAGACGCTGCGCAGGTCCTGGATCAGGTCGTGGCGCAGCAATTGCCGCGACGAGACGTTGACGGAGGCGAAGATCGGCTCCTTGCCGCGATTGGCGGCCTGCCACTGGGCAAGCTGCTTCGCCGTGCGGTCGAGCACGAACAGCCCGAGGTCGACGATCAGGCCGATTTCCTCGGCGATCGAGATGAATTCGGCCGGTGACAAGCGGCCCATCTTGGGATGGTCCCAGCGCGCCAGAGCCTCGAAGCCGGCAATGGCGCGATCCTCCAGCCGCACGATCGGCTGGTACAGAACCTTGATTTCCTCGCGCTCGATGGCGCGGCGCAATTCGGATTCCATTGTCAGCCGGTCGGTCTTGCGCGAGCGCATGGCCGGCTTGAAGATTTCGATGCGGTCGCCGCCGATGCGCTTGGCGTAATACATCGCCAGCTCGGCGTCCTTGAGCACTTCCTCGGTGCGATGCTGCTGGTTTTCCGACAGCGCCAGGCCGATCGAGGCGGTGATGAAGATTTCGCGGTCGTTGAAGGCGATCGGTGCGCGCAAGGTGCGGCGCATGGTCTCGGCGAACGCCACGATGCGCGCGGGCTCTTTCTCCGACAGCAAAATCAGCGCGAATTGGTCGCCGGACAGCCGGGCGAGCGTGTCCTGCGGCTTGAGCAGCCGGCCGAGCCGCCGCGCGATGGTGAGCAGGATTGAATCGCCGACCGCGATGCCGACCGAGTCATTGACCTGCTTGAAGCGGTCGAGATCGACCACAACCACCGACGGCCGCATCTGCGGGTCGGAGCGCGCGTAGGCGAAAGCCGCTTCCATGCGGTCAATGAACAATTCGCGGTTCGGCAGGCCGGTGAGGTTGTCATGCACCGCGTCGAACAGCAGTCGCTCTTCGGCATTCTTGAAATCGGTGACGTCGGTGAGCGTGCCGACCAGCCGCACGACTTCGCCGTCGGAGCCGACGACGGGCCGCGCCTTCAGCGTGAACCAGAGATAATGGCCGTCCGACGCGCGCAGCCGGAAATCCTGGTTGAGGCGGCCGCGGCGCTGCTCGACCACACCATCGAGCGACGAGCGGAAACGATCGCGGTCGAGCGGATGAATGATGTCGAGCCATTCCGCCGCCGGGCCTTCCAGCGCGCCGCGCTTGAGGCCGAGCAGATGTTCGGTTTCCGGCGAGGTGAACACCTTGTCGGAGGAGACGTCCCAGTCCCAGATCATGTCGCCCGCGCCGATCAGCGCCAGCGCGCGGCGCTCGACGTCGGAGACGATGCCGTGGGTGATGCCGCCGGCGAAGGCGTGCTGCATGACCGTGAAGCCGATCAGCATCACGATGAGCACCAGGCCGCCGAGCAGCGCCGGGCCGATAATATCGTTGGTGACGGCGCCGCTGACGGCGAGGCCTGCGCCCAAGGTCCAGACCACCAGCAACAGCCAGGTCGGGATCAGCAGCACGGCGCGGTCGAAACCGTGGGTCGAGAGATAGATCACCAGCGCCAAGCCGAACACCGCGATGCCGGCGAGCGACAGCCGCGCGATGCCGGCGGCCACGGCGGGATCGAACACGGCGACAGCAATCAGCGCGGCCAGTGCCGCCAGCCAGGCCAGCGTGATGTGGGCGTAGCGCACATGCCAGCGCGACAGATTGAGATAAGCGAACAGGAATACCAGCAGCGTCGCCGACAGGATCGCCTCGCCGCAGGCGCGCCACACGCGCTCGGCGCCGGCCGACATGTCGAACACCTTGCCCCAGAAGCCGAAATCGATGCCGATATAGATCAGCACCGCCCAGCCGAGGGCTGCGGCGGCGGGGAACATCACCGACCCCTTCACCACGAACAAGATGGTGAGGAACAGCGCCAGCAATCCGGCGATGCCGATGACGATGCCCTGGTACAGCGTGAACGAGTTGACCTTGTCCTTGTAGGCGTCCGGCTCCCACAGATAGATCTGCGGCAGTCTGTCGGTGCGTAGTTCTGCTACGAACGTAATCACTGTGCCGGGGTCGAGCGTAACGCGGAAGATGTCCGAGGTCGTGCTCTCCTGGCGCAGCGGGCGGTCGCCGGAGGACGGCGTGATGCCGGCGATGCGCGACAGGCCGAGATCGGGCCAGATCAGACCGGAGCCGACCATGCGGTAATGCGGCACGACGATCAGCCGGTCGATCTGCTCGTCGCTGTTATTGGTGAGCGCGAACACCGCCCAGTTGGTGTTGCCTTCGCGGGCGCGCACTTCGATGCGGCGCACGATGCCGTCGGGTCCGGGCGCGGTCGAGACCTGGATGCGGTCGCCCTCGGTTTTCTGGCGTTCGGTGGCGGCGGTGAGATCGATCGCGGGAGCGTCGAGCCGCACGTTCACGGCTTCGACGGCGCGCGCGGGCGCTGGCGCCGCCACCAAGGCGGCGAGCGCAAGCAGCAGCACAGCCGTCATGGCCGTCACGCAACGTGTCACGATCAAACGAAAGCCCCCGTCCGCGGCTGCGCCTTGCGACATGATGATCCGGCCCGGCCGACGGTTAGTCTCCGCAAACAACTTCACCCCAGGCAGTCTAGGGCCGACAATGCGCCGATTTCGCGGCTTTAGGCCTGGGCCGTATGCGGCCAAGGGTAGGGGCCCGGTCGTGGGCGCGCAAATGTTGTTCTTCACCATCAAAGGGTTAGAACGATTTTGCCGATATGGGCGCTGGATTCCATCAGCGCATGGGCATCGGCCGCCTGGCTGAGTGGGAAGGTCTTGAAGATCACCGGCTTGATTTTACCCGATGTCAGCAAGGGCAGGGCATTGTCCTCGACCGCGCGGGCGATGGCGCCTTTGTCGGCGACCGACCGCGAGCGCAGCGTCGAGCCGGTATGGTGCAGCCGCTTGAGCATGACGCGCATGAAATTGACGGTCGCCTTCGGGCTGCCCTGGAATGCGATTTGCACGATGCGTCCCTCGACCGCCGCGGCTTCGTAATTGCGCGCGACGTAATCCCCACCCACCATGTCGAGTATAACGTCGGCGCCCTTGTCGTTCGTGGCCGCCTTGGTCGCGGCGACGAAGTCCTCGGTTTTATAGTTAATGGCGACGTCGGCGCCGAGCTTGCGGCAGGCCTCGCATTTGTTTTCGGAGCCCGCTGTCACAATCACGCGCGCGCCGAAATTCTTGGCGAGTTGGATGGCGGTCGTGCCAATGCCCGACGAGCCGCCATGCACCAGCAAAGTCTCGCCGGATTTCAGGCCGCCGCGCTCGAACACGTTGTGCCAGACCGTGAAGAAGGTTTCAGGAACGGCAGCCGCTTCGACCATCGGCAGTCCGCTAACCGGCAGCGCGTGGCTGGCATGAGCCAAGGCATATTCGGCGTAGCCGCCGCCGATCACCAGCGCCATGACGCGGTCGCCGTTTTTCCAGCGGCTGGCGCCGTTGCCGAGCGCGACGATCTCGCCGGCGATTTCGAGGCCGGGCGTATCCGGCGCGCCGGGCGGCGGCGGATAGAGGCCCTGGCGCTGCATGACGTCAGGCCGGTTGACGCCGGCGGCGATGACCTTGACCAGGATTTCGCCGGCGCCAGGCGTGGGCACCGGGCGCTGCTCCGGCACCAGCATCTCAGGCCCACCGGGCGCCTTGATGGCGATAACGGTCATACTGCTCGGAAGGGCCATCAAGTTTCTCAGGCTTTGCGTTGGGGGCCAGCCCTGTTTAGGCGGACCCTTCCGATGTGACAACCCGGCTTTGGGTGGCTAAATTTCGGGCCAATGGAGCTCAGTTATGGCGGCAATCGACGACGAAGACAGGCCGAAAAAGAAGGTTTCGCACGAGATCGGGCAGGAACTGACCTTGCTGTCGGTCGAGGAACTGGCCGCCCGGGTGGAACTTCTGCGCGCCGAAATCGGTCGGTTGGAAGTCGATATGGCCAAGAAGCGCGCCTCGCGCTCGGCCGCCGATCAGTTTTTTAAGAAATGAAATTGCACGCTGTTGGTTAAAAAAACCAGGGCACCCGTTAAGCGTTAAAGGCTTGTTAAGCTTTCTCGATCATTACTGGGGCGTCCATCTTCATGGACGTGAGTGGCTCCTGTCCACTCTGTTTGACGCCTCCCTGTTATCAACTTTCGAGCCGCCGGCGACGGCGGCTCTTTTTTGTGCCGCTTTGGTACAGTTGGCACAAAACACCTGTGCCACGGGCGCCGTTTAGCTTGCCTGACAACCATGTCGCCCGATCTGTCTGGACAGAATTCGGGTTGGCGCGCATGCTTACCCAATCGTTTACGGGGCAATCGTGTCGGGGCTTGTATCGCCCCTGTATTGAGTGAGGCGTGTGCGTCATGTCCGAAAAGCCGATGATGAACGAATCCCAGCCGGTATCTTTCGGCGAGCGGCTCGCCAATTCGCAAGCCTTCGCCGATCTGTTCCGCGAGGGCATGGGTCTGGTCGAAGAGACCGCGACCTATCTCGACGGTCCCGGCCGCACTGAATCAAAGAAACTCGAGCGCGCCGCGGCGCTGGCTTACGCCACCGAGAGCATGCGCCTCACCACGCGGCTGATGCAGCTTGCGTCTTGGCTGCTGCTGCATCGCGCGGTCAAGGAAGGCGAGATGTCGCTGTCGCAGGCCAACAAGGAAAAGACCAAGGTCAAGCTGTCGGCCGCCGACACGCACGACCCGCACAATCTCGAATTGCTGCCGGAGACGCTGCGCGCTCTGATCGAGCGCTCACAGGCGCTGCAAGGCAAGGTGCGCCGGCTCGACAATAACATTCACAATCGCGTGCCGGACGATCATGTGCCGGCGATGAATCCGGTCGAGCGCCAGTTGGGTCTGCTCAAGGCGGCGTTCGGTGCCGGCGCTTGATCCGTCATCCTGAGGTGGCCGCGCAGCGGCCCTCGAAGGATGAACGGGCACAGACAGGCGGGCCGTCCCCCTTCGAGGCTCGCTGACGCTCGCACCTCAGGGTGACGGAGCAAAACAAAAAAAGCCCCGGCATGCCGGGGCTTTTTCGCGATTGGTGAAGCCTTACGCTACTTCTTGGCGGGCGCCTCGGCCTTGGCGCCTTCCTTGATGAAGCCCGAGAACTTCTTCTGGAAGCGCGACACGCGGCCGCCGCGGTCCATCAACTGCTGCTGGCCGCCGGTCCAGGCCGGGTGCGACTTCGGGTCGATGTCGAGGTTCATGACATCGCCTTCATTGCCCCAGGTCGAACGGGTAATGAATTCGCTGCCGTCC
>Ga0193699_10000143_pt1 | contig 32996 bp, 29 predicted proteins | sample L3c2metaG_FD_160095 | JGI IMG/M metagenome (GOLD analysis project Ga0193699, IMG submission 160095) | Soil microbial communities from a riparian zone of the East river system, Colorado, United States - L3c2 | ecosystem: Environmental > Terrestrial > Soil > Riparian zone | place: USA: East...
CTCTCCTGACTGTCCGAAGACCACCATCGATCCAAGGGTGGCCGCGAGCATTAGGTACAGTGGCTCACTGCCGAAGAGAGGCCATTCGCCCGTCGCGAGGCGATGAATGAGGGCGGCAGCGAGCTTGATCGCAGCCATGTAGGTGAGCGCGAACACATACCACCGGAGCCCTGCCTCCCACTGCACCAGACGCCTCAATAGCGCGCGGACGCCGGTGCTGCCTTCGCTGCGGAACGTCAGCCAGACGGCGACGAACCCCGGAGCAAATACTCCGAGGTAGAACGGCAGCATCCAAAGGCCAGCTCGCGCGAATCCGCCGTCGGAGATCGCCCACGCCCCGAGCCAGCTCACCCACGTCACGACGTAGGTGAGCAGGAAGAATGTGACGAGCTGATTACTCGTGTCTGCCGTACGCGTCATACCTGAAGAGGTCGAGCGTTAACCACACCAGAGGGAGAAAGTATGGCATATATGGCCGGCGCATTCCTTGGGGCTCTGCTCATCACCTATCTGTTGATGAGATTGTACCGCCGCATATTCAGACAAATCAGTGGAAACGGCCGTACGGTTGCGGCGTTCATTGCGACCGCGCTTACGTGCACCGTGCTGGCTGGCTTTGGAATGGCGAACGGTGGACCCCCGGTCTTCATGGCGGCATTTACCCGCTATATCGTGCCCTGTACCGTTTGGTTTCTCTGGTTCCTTTTCAAATCCGAGCCGGCAACGGTCGCAACCGCCTAGCAGGTCCAATCATAAAACAGTGAGTCATGGATAAAAAAAGCCCCGCCTTCGTCAGGCGGGGCTTTTTCTTATCGAGCTGTGTTCTATAACCCTGAGACGACTACGAACTCGTCACGCCGGTTCTGCGCGCGGCAAGGCTCATCCACACCCTTGCAAGCCGGCCGCTCTTCACCCCAGCTCACGATCTGCAGGCGCGAAGAATCGATGCCACGCTCGGTGAAATAGCGGTTCACCACAGCGGCGCGGCGCTGGCTCAACACCATGTTGTATTCATCCGATCCGTAATCGTCGGCGTTGCCTTCGATGCGGATGCGGATTGTCGGATTCTTCTGCAGCGCTTCGACCTTCTGGTCGAGGAGCCGGATGCCTTCGTCATTGATCTTGGATTGATCGAAGTCGAAGTGAACCGGCGTCGTAATCGCCGCTTTGACGAGCTCACGCTCGCCCGCGGCGCGCTCGGCTGCGAGACGCTCTGCCGCGGCGGCCCGCTCGGCCTCTTCGGCGAGCTTGGCGGCTTCGCTCGCCGCGGCATCATTACCGGCCGCCGAAGCGCTCTTCGGAATCGGCGCGGACGAAGCGGCGCGGTTGCGGGAGCATCCGGAAGCAATCAATGCCACGGAAAGGATCGAAAGAGAGAGAATGGCTCGTGTACGCATTTGCCCCAGTCACTGTTAAGGATTCGTAAAAAGGACGATCGTGATGGGGAAAACGCTACGGAATGCTTACCCTCAACTTTCTGGGCGCGAAATCCAGGCGGTTAACGGAAAAGGCTCGCCATGTCGAAGTAATCCGTAAATCGTTTGATCTTCCCGTTTTCGACTTCGGCGAATGACGCCCCTCTGCCGGATATGCGCTTGTTCTTCACCGATTTGTTCGCCGGATCCGGGCCGGTGTGGGTCGCAGTCCAGGTCCATTCGAGCGCAACGTACCGGCCTTCTTCAATGCTGTTCGTGACTTGCCATTTGAAGTCCGGCTCGACCGCAACAGCTCCGCGCATGAACTTGACGACCTCGGCGCTTCCTTTGCCGCGGAAATTCTGCGCGATGTCTTCGTGAATCGCGTCAGGCGCGAGTATGCTGTCCAACGCGACGGAATCATGCTGGTTCCACGCGCGGACGTAGGCCTCGACCACCGTCTTCCCGCTAGAGATCACCGGCGGCTTTTTTTCTACGGCGCATGCGACGAGAGTGGTAGTCAGGAAAGCCGCGGCAGCATAGGCCCATTTCGTCATTGCGTCCTCCGAGAGTTGTCTTCACCTCACGATCACGTGCACGCTCATCTTCACGGTAACTTGCACAACCCTCCGGGAAGCCGTAAGGTTTTTCGCGGTCCGCGACTCCCCCTCCTCTCCGAGGCGCCATGCGACGCTCAGATCTGTTGATCGCCTTCGTCACTGTTTTCCTTGCCGCCGTCAGCACGCCCCTTTCAGCCGCGGGACAGGGGGGCACCGTTCGCGGACGAGTCGCCGATTCAGCCGGCGTACCGATCGCCGGGGCAGTGGTGGTCCTCGATCCAGGCGGTCAGCGCGCGGTCAGTCGGGACAACGGCGAGTATGTGATTTCGCGGGTGCCGTCCGGAACGTATACGGTGAGGGTACGCCGACTGGGCTACGCAGCGCCGGGCGCCACCGTAATCGTTGCCGCGGACCAGGTGGTGCAGCAGGATTTGTTGGTCCGCCGTACGGCAGTTTCTCTCGCCGAGGTGGTGATCGGATCGAGAGCGCGACACACCGCGGCCGACGAGCTCGCGGTCCCTGTGGACGTCTTTACGCCCGAGCAGATCAAGTCGCAGGGAACGACCGAGACATCGCAGATTCTTTCACAGCTCGCGCCATCGGTGAATTTCCCGAGACAGAGCGTCTCCGACGCGACGGAGATAGTGCGACCGTTCACGATGCGCGGACTGAGCGCGGATCACACCTTGGTGCTGCTGAATGGGAAGCGCCGCCATCACACCGCGCTGATTCACTATTACGGCGCGGGTCAGGGAGCGGGCTCGAGCGGCGTTGACATGAACGCGATTCCGTCCGGCGCGATCAGCCGCCTCGAGATTCTGCGCGACGGAGCCGCGGCCCAGTACGGCTCCGATGCCATCGCCGGCGTCGTCAACGTCGTGCTGCGAGAAGGAGTGTTCTCCCCGTTCCTCACCGCGGATCTCGGCGAATACATGACGAGCAAGGAGAATCCGGCTTCTCTCCCCAGCTCCGGAGGATCGCGACCGTCGTATCCTCACGATGGACGCACGGTCGACGTCAACGGCGGGTGGGGAATTCCGTTGGGACGCGGCTCTCTTGGGCTGTTTGCGGAGTTCCGCGACCGACAGCCGACGAACCGCGCTGGTCCCGACCCGGTTGACATGTTCGTCGCGGGGGACGCGGACGTGGTCGTGGACGGCCAGCTCGTGACCAAGAACAACTCGATCCGCATGCCCGATCACCACTGGGGCGACGGCGCGTCGAAGGATATCATGACCTTCGCCAGCGCCAACTTTCCGTTCGATCCCGCGAACCCGTCCGCCGGCATCTACGCAAACGGTGGCTTCAGTTTCCGGCAGGGTGCCGGCTTCGGGTATTACAGAGCGCCGTCGGACAGGAAGAACTGGCCGGCGATATATCCGAACGGATTTCTTCCGAAGTTCGCGCCCGACGTCCTCGACTTCTCCGGCGCGGGCGGAGTGCGCGGATTGATGTCGGGCTGGTCGTACGACCTCGGTGGAACCATTGGGCACAACGGATTCAAGTACGATCTAGAGAACACGCTCAACACTTCTCTCGGGCCTTGCCTCACGACCGCGTGTGCGCCGGGCGCCGACGGGATCCTCGGCAATGCGGATGATCCTGGAATTCCAAACAAGACGAACATCTTCGCCGGCGAGCTGAAGTACACCGAGGCAATTCTCAGTCTCGATGCGAGTCATGAGTATGCCATGGGACTCGCGTCGCCGGTGAACGTCGCGATCGGAGCAGCGTTCAGAAACGAGCGGTACCAGATCGGCGCGGGAGAGCTGGCCTCTTACGTCAACGGATTCTACCCGGCACAGGATGGAGGAGATGCGCCTTCCGGCTCGCAGGTCTTTCCAGGGTTCCGGCCGGAAGACGAAGCAAATGCGCACCGGAACAACGTGGGCGCCTACGTCGAGCTCGAGGGTGATCTTGTGCCAAAGCTCCTGGCGAACGTCGCCGCCCGGTTTGAGCACTACAGCGACTTCGGCAACAAGCTCACTGGTAAGCTGGCGATGCGGCTCCAGCCCACTCAACGATTGACTTTGCGCTCTGCGATCAGCACGGGTTTTCGCGCACCATCCCTCAACCAAAGCTATTACTCGAGCGTCGTCACCAATTTCCAACCGGATGCCAACGGCATTCCTGTGGCGTTCGACATCGGCATATTCCCGGTCAGCTCAATCGAGGCGCGCGCACTCGGGGCGCAACCGTTGAAGCCGGAGTCGTCGATCAACTTCAGCGCCGGCTTCGCCACGACGCCCGTCGACAATCTGACCTTCACGAGCGACTTCTACTACATCGCCATCGACGATCGGATCACGATCACCGGATTTCTGGGCGATGGCAGCGGCACCGACAGCGTCGGCCGAATACTGGCCAACGTCGGATCGCGCGCCCTGACGGCGCAGTATTTCACCAACGCCATCAACACTCGGACCCGCGGGCTCGACGTGACGGGCGACTACACCGTTGAAACCATGGGAGGAACCGCCGGCCTGAACGCGGTCTTCAATTTCACGCGCACGACCATTCCGAACGAGGACAACATTCCTCTCCCGCCACAGCTTGAGGGGACGGGAGCAACTCTGGTCAACAAGTACGACGAGGGCGGATTGCTGGCCATCACGAAGGAGCGGCCCGCGTGGCGGAGCACCGTCACCGGGCAGTACCGGCGCGGTTGGTGGAACGGGATGGCGCGCTACTCCTACTACGGCAAGTACTCGTCTTCGCTCTATAGCTACAGCGGAAGCGACGTACAGAACTACACGGGCAAAGGACTTGTCGACGTCGAGCTTGGGTTCACGCCCGTACTCGGATTCAAGATCTCCGTTGGCGGTCGAAATCTCTTCGACGTCTATCCAGATCGCATGAGCGAAAACAACGGCTTCGACATCTTCCCGTGGCCGCCTGCCTCCCCGTTCGGCTACAACGGGCGCTACGTCTACACCCGGGTGGAGCTGACCGGCAGATGAATCCGTCTGAATATCCCATCGCGCTTGCCGCAACGCTGTCCGACAATCTGCGCACGGCCAAGCAGGAGCTCGTGACGCAGTGGCTCGACCGCATCAGCGCGCGGGTCGCGATCTCCACGAAACGGGTTTTCCCGACCCACGAGCTGCTCAATCACGTGCCGCTCCTCATCGAGGGGATTGCCGGATACCTGAAGCGTCCGGAAAGGGACATCGATTCCAAGGCGCCGGTCGTCGCCAAAGCAATGGAGCTTGGAGCGCTTCGCCACGCCCAGGGATTCGACGCCTACGAGCTTCTCAAGGAATACGAGATGCTCGGCGAAATCATCTTCGACTTTCTCGCGGATACCGCCGATCAGATGCCGGAGGAGGTGCCACGAAGGCACTTTCTGGCGTGTTGGCAGCGCGTATCGCAGGCCATCGAGCTCATTCGACAGGCGACCGTCAGTCATTTTCTTCGGTTGTCAGCGTCCCAGATAAATGAGCGCGAGAACCGGCTCCGGAAATTCAATCGCACCGTGGCCCACGAGCTCAAGAACAAGATCGATGCGATCAGCAACGCCTCGACAATACTCGCAGAGTCGTGGACCGAGGAATCCCGGCGACAGGAATTCGAGGAGATCATCGCGAAGAACGCGAACGGTCTGAAGAAGGTTCTGTCCAATCTGGAATCGCTGTCGAGAAGCCAAGCGGACGCGAGACACTGCCGCAACGTTCTGCTCCACGAGGCAGCCAACGAAGCGGTTCGAGAGCTACAAGAAGCCGCCAAAGCAAAGAGCGTGGAAGTTCGCGTCGCGGACCTTCCCGGAATCGAAGTGGATGCGGCGACCGTGGAACTGTGCCTCATGAACTACGTCTCCAATGGGATCAAATATTCCGACACGACCAAGGGCGAGCGTTGGGTTGCGATCGCGGCGACCGTCGAAGGGCCGGATAACGAGCACGATAAGGAGGTAATCATCCGGGTCTCGGACAACGGAATCGGCGTCCCCGCGGACAAGCGGGAGCAGCTCTTTCAGGAGTTCTACCGCGCGCACGGCGACACCGTGACTGACGCGCAAGGCACCGGGCTTGGCCTGAGCATCGTTCGTGAAACGGTCGAATCGATTGGCGGACGCGCCTGGGCCGAATTTCCCGACGACGTGGGAAGCGTCTTCGCGTTCGCTCTTCCCGCGCGTCGGAAGGACGATACTGAGGCAACCAACGACCTATCTGAAGAGAACAGGGCAGCGGTCACCTGAAGAATCCCCGCTTCATTGCGGAGCGTGCCACGGTTCTCCATACTAGCTGGGACCTCACCCTGGCCCTCTGACAATGCACACCCGCCGCAACTTCCTCGCGACTCTCGGAGTCGCCGCCTTCGGGATCGCGAGCCGAGACGCCCTCGCTGCGACCGAGATTCTCGCCCCCAACCGCAAGATCAAACGCGTCGGACTACAGCTCTACACCGTTCGCGATCTGATGAAGGCGGATCTTCCCGGAACGCTCGCCAAGGTCGCGGCGATCGGCTACAAGGAAGTGGAATTCGCCGGTTATTTCGATCGGACGCCTGCCCAGATCCGCGACCTGCTGCGGCGCGATGGTCTGACTTCGCCATCGACCCATCTGCCGTTCGAGTCGCTGGACACCACCTGGCAGAAACAGCTCGATGACGCAAAGGCCGTCGGCCACCACTGGGCGACGATTGCCTACATCGCTGAGGAGAAGCGCAAGACGCTAGATGACTGGAAGCGACACGCTGCAACGTTCAATCGCGCCGCGGCCCAGGCGAAATCGGCTGGCCTTCGCTTCGCCTACCACAACCACGACTTCGAGTTCAAGGCAATCGACGGCACGAGACCTTATGACATTCTGCTCAAGGAAACTGATCCATCGCTCGTCGACTTCGAGATGGATATTTTCTGGGTGGTGTTCGGCGGAGCAAATCCGATCGAGCTCATCAACCAGTACCCGAAGCGATTCGCGCTCGCTCACGTCAAGGATTCGTCAGGACTACCGGACAAAAAAATGGTGGACGTCGGGCAAGGGACGATCGACTTCCGCTCGATCTTTGCGCAGAGCGACAAGGCGGGGTTCAAGCATTACTTCGTCGAGCACGACAAGCCCGCCGATCCGATCGCTACGATCCGCAACAGCTACAAATACTTGCACGCGCTGAGATACTGACCGCGAGCGGAGAGACGCATACATCCAAATCGGGAGCACCCCCTTAAATGACTGGCAAGAAAGTCACGCGGCGCAAGTTCGTCGCTGACTCCGGCACAATCGGACTCGGCGTGATGATCGTGCCGCGCCACGTTCTCGGAGGACCAGGATTTCAGGCACCGAGTGACACGATCAACTTTGCGGTCATTGGTTTTGGGGGCATGGGATCGGAGAATGCCCTCGAGCTCGCGAAGACGGAGAATCTCGTGGCATTCGCCGATGTCGATTTTGCCTACTCGGAGAGCAAAGTCGCCGAGAAGCTGAAGGACAACGAGAAGAAAGATCGGCCGGAAGGCCTGAAGCTCAAGGAAAAGTTCGACAAGGCTGCGCGCTACTCGGACTTCCGTGAGATGCTGGACAAGCAGAAGGACATCGACGGGGTGGTCATCGCGACACCGGATCATCTGCACGCCGTCGCGGCGAAGGCGGCGATGCTGAATGGCAAGCACGTCTACCTGCAAAAACCGCTGACGTATTCGGTTCACGAGGCGAGAACGCTCCGCGCTCTCGCGCTCGCGAATCCGAAGATCGTGACGCAGATGGGAAATCAGGGTCACTCCAGCGAGGGCGCGCGCCTCGTCAACGAATGGATTCAAGCCGGTGTCATCGGTCCGGTGAGAGACGTTCACGTCTGGACGAATCGTCCTGTGGTTTATTGGCCGCAGGGTGTTCCTCGGCCAACCGGATCACCGGCGCCGGCAGCTCCTCCGAGTCCATTCGGGAATCCGTTCAGCTTCGGCTACGTGAATCAACTCCTGGCGTCAGCACTCGGCTCCTACCCAGTGCCGCCAGGGTTGCGCTGGGACCTCTACGTCGGACCGGTCGCGGAGGAAGTCCCGTACCATCCGATCTATCATCCGTTCAACTGGCGCGGGTGGATCAATTTCGGCGTCGGCGCGCTTGGCGACATGGGCGCGCATCTGATCGATCATCCGTACTGGGCACTCGGACTGACGTATCCCACGAGCATCGAAGCGACGTCGACGCAGTGGGGCACGATGCGGATTCCGCCGGATCCAGGTGCGGCGGCCGGAACGCGCGAAGTGCGGGGCTACAACAAGCCGGTCTCGTATCCCGTCGCCACCGCCGTTCACTACCAGTTCCCCGCGCGCGGCGCGCAACCTCCGGTCAAGCTCAATTGGTATGACGGCGGACTGTATCCCCCGCGACCCGACGTGCTACCGGACGATGTCACGCTCAAGAGCGAGGGTGGGGTGATCTTCATCGGCGACAAGGGGATTCTGATGAACGACACCTACGGCTCGAATCCGCGCCTTTTTCCGACGGGGCTGACTGAAGATGCCGCGCTCGTGCCCAAGACGTACGCGCGGATACCCTGGAGTCACGAACTGAATTGGGTGAAGGCGATCAAGGGCGAGACGAAGGCCAGCTCGCCGATCGAGTACGCTGCGCAGCTCACCGAGACCATGCTGCTCGGAATAGTGGCGTTGCGCACGGGGCAGGGCAGAAAGATTCTCTATGATGGCGAGCAGATGCTGGTCACGAACATTCGCGATGCGAACCAGTACCTGACGCGAGAGTATCGCGCCGGCTGGGAAGTCTGAATAATTCATCGAGAGGACGACATGAAGCACGGAGCTGCCGCGCGTGCGGCGATCATTTCTCAGCTGGCGCTAGTGGTCGCGGGGTGCACCCAAGCGGGAAACGCTCCCGCTGTTAGCACAACTTCGGGCGCGACGACGTTGACGGCGGAGCAGACAGCAGCGGGGTGGCGCTCGCTCTTCGATGGCACCAGCACCTCGGCGTGGCGCGGCTACAAGTCGCCGACATTTCCCGCCGGCTGGAGCATCGTCGACGGGGTTCTAACCAAGTCGGGATCGGTCGGTGACCTGCTCAGCAAGGAACAGTTCGGGAACTTCGAGCTCGCGCTGGACTGGAATCTCTCGACCGGTGGCAACGCCGGAATCTTTTATCGGGGCACGGAAGAGTACGACCACATCTACTGGAGCGCGCCCGAGTATCAGCTCCTCGACGACGCCAATCATCCGGATGGGAAGAGCCGTTTGACGTCGGCTGGCGCCGCGTACGCGCTGTACCCGCCGCCGGCCGGAGTCGTCAAGCCGGCGGGCCAGTGGAACTCTACTCTCATCGTGGTGAACGGGAGCCGGGTGCAGCACTGGCTGAACGGGCAGAAGCTGCTCGAGTACGAGCTCGGTAGCCCGGATTGGGAAGCGAAGGTGAAGGCGAGCAAGTTCGTCGAGTATCCGAAATACGGACGCGCGACTCGTGGCTACATCGGCATTCAGGGCGATCACGACGGCATGCTTTCAATTCGCAACGTCAGAATCAGAGAACTCAAATGAGCGGCGTCCGCGCGCGACTTTCGGCGATGATGTTCCTCCAGTATTTCATCTGGGGGGTGTGGTTCGTCACGATGGGAACCTATCTCGGCCAGACTTTGCACTTCACCGACCGGCAGATCGGTTGGGCCTATGGTGCTACCGCAATCGCGGCGCTCGTCTCGCCCTTCTTCATGGGCGTCGTAGCCGACCGGTATTTCTCGAGTGAGAAACTCCTCGCCGCGCTGCACTTCGTAGGCGGAGTCGTGATGTGGCTGGTCTCGATGCAAACTTCATTCAGCACTTTCTATCCGCTGCTCATTCTGTACGCGTTGTGCTACATGCCCACGCTTTCGCTCACCAATTCCATCTCCTTCCACCACGTGCGCGATCCAGGCCGTGATTTCCCCTTCATTCGGGTTCTTGGAACAATCGGCTGGATTGTCGCGGGAACTCTGGTGGGAGCGGTGTTTCACGCCGACGCACTGGTTCTTCCGATGCGACTCGCAGCTGGCGCGTCGATAGTGATGGCGGTCTACTCGCTCGCGCTTCCGCACACCCCGCCGAAAGCGGCTGGCACGGGGTTCAGCGTCCACGACGCGCTCGGGCTCGACGCGCTCGCTCTCCTCAAGAACCGCGATTTCTTCATCTTCGTGGCGGGATCGTTCCTTCTTTGCATTCCGCTCCAGTTCTACTACACGTTCGCAAATCCATTCCTCAACGAAGTGAAGGCGCCCAATCCGGCCTTCATCCAGACGTTCGGGCAGTGGTCCGAGATCTTTTTCATGCTGATGCTGCCCTTCGCTCTGCGTCGGTTCGGCATCAAGGTCATCATGCTTGTCGGCATGGCCGCATGGGCAATTCGCTATTTCGCGTTCGGAATGGGCGCGGTAGGTCCGGTGATGGCGCTCATCTACCTGGGCATTCTGCTGCACGGAGTCTGTTACGATTTCTTCTTCGTGGCTGGCCAGATCTACACCGACCAGCGGGCGGGTGAAAAGATCCGCGCCGCGGCCCAGGGCCTCATCAACTTCGTCACCAACGGGCTCGGCTATTTCGTTGGCGCCACCGTTTCGGGTGCTGTGGTCAATCGCTATGCCACTCCGAATGCGGCGTGCGACGACGTGGCCGCGGCGGCGCACGAGTGCCTCAAGGTGACCCACGACTGGCACGCGATCTGGCTGGTACCGTCGGCCGGAGCGCTGATCGTCTTCATTCTGTTCGCGCTGTTCTTCAAGCCGCGCGCCGTTGAAGCGCCGGCCGCTACCTGATTGGAGGGTTTTTGCTGATACGCAGAATCGGATTGGTCATCGTCGCGCTCACGATCGGAATCACGGCCTGCGGCAAGGACGAACCTGACGCGAGGCGCGACCTGACTCAGCGCGAGAAGGACAGCATACTCGGCGCCTCGCAGATTCCTGGCGCCAAAGCGGTGAAGCGAGCCATGACAAGCGCGGACTCAGCCGCGGCCAGACAAGCGCGGCTCGATTCAGCGGAGCGGGCGCCATGATCTAGCGTCGTGGGTCGGTGTTTGCATGACACGTCAATCACCGATGACGGCCAGCAACGCAATTGAATTGAACGAGACCGACTCCGACGAGCCGCTGACGGAGCCGGTCGCGGCGCCGCCCGAGGGCGCAGAGCACAAATACCTGATCGCGTTCGCCGTGGTGCTGGCGGCGCTGATGCAGGTCATCGACAGCTCGATCGTCAACGTTGCCCTGCCCGACATGATGGGCAACCTCGGCGCGAGCCTCGACGAGATCGCCTGGGTCTCGACGGGCTACATACTCGCCAGCGTCATCATCATCCCGCTCACCGGCTGGCTCGGGGAATTCTTCGGGCGCAAGCGCTACTTCGTCGGCTCCATCATCATCTTCACGGTAGCGAGCCTTCTTTGCGGAGCATCACACTCGCTCGCCGCGCTGGTGTTCTGGAGGATCATTCAGGGACTAGGCGGTGGCGCACTCATGACGGTGTCACAGGCCGTGCTGTTCGAGTCGTTCCCGAAGAAAGAGGCGGGCACGGCGATGGCCCTGTTCGGACTCGGTGTCATGGTCGGCCCGACAATCGGTCCGACCCTGGGAGGGTGGCTCACCGACAACTACGGCTGGCCGTGGATCTTTTATATCAACATTCCGGTCGGCATTCTCGCCGCTACGATGATCGTTGGATACGTGCACGACCCGGAGTACCAGCGGCGCCCGTCATCGATCGATTACATCGGAATCTCTCTGCTCGTGATGTGCGTCGGATCCCTTCAGTACTTGCTCGAGTACGGTCAGCGGGACGACTGGTTCGACTCCCGATTCATGACGAGCCTGGCGATAACGGCGGTCGTGGCGGGAGTGGCGCTCGTGTGGCGGGAGCTGACGACCGAACAGCCGGTCATCGACTTCCGCGTGTTGCGCCACCGGCAGATGTGGGTCGGGACGCTCCTCGGCGTCGTGATGGGAGTTGGCCTGTTCGCCTCGGTGTTTACCCTTCCCGTGTTCCTGCAGGGCAATCTGAGAATGACAGCGGAACAGACTGGCATTCTCCTGCTACCGGGCGCTTTCGCGACGGCGGTGTCGATGGCGGTCGTCGGACGGCTCGTCAACAAGTTCGATGCGCGCATTCTGATCGCCATTGGCGCGCTCCTCTTCGCCGGCGCCATGCTCAAGCTCTCGCAAATAACGGGTGAAAGCGGCGGCACCGACTTCTTCTGGCCACTCATCATGCGCGGGGTGGGGTTGGGAATGATGTTCGTCCCACTCACAACTATTACGCTGGCCGAGCTGAGCGTGCGCGAGCTGGGTCAGGGAAGCGGGTTGTACAACTTCTTCCGGCAGTTGGGCGGGTCACTAGGCATTGCGGCGATCGCGACGCTTCTCGCGCACTACACTGCCCAATTCCGCGCCATACTCTCCGAGCACCTGACCACTGGAGATCCAACCACGCTTGCCCGCCTCGACATGCTGACTCGTGGAATGATTGGGCGTGGTGCCGATGCCTGGACGGCGCGTCGGCAAGCGCTCAGCCTTCTCGATCGAGAGCTGATGGGCCAGGCGAGCGTAATCGCGTACAGCAGGATCTACGTCCTGAGTGCTGGACTCATCCTCGCTCTCATTCCGCTGCTACTGCTCGTCCGGCACACGCGATCCGCCGCGAGTGCCCAACACATAATGGAATAATCCACCCGGCCAAAAAAAACGCTCCCCGTTTGGGGAGCGCTCGTTCTTCCGGAAGCAGTCGTTCTATTTGGCGCCAGCCGCGCGAGCAGGCTTCTTGGCCGGCTCTTCTCCAGCCGTGGCTCCGGCGGCTTTCGCATCGTCCGCGCTCGCGAAGCTAATGTCCTTGCCACGCTGCTTGAGCATGTGGATGACACCGACCTTGTCCGTCGCCTTCAGGTAGGCTTCCTGCGGTTCCACCTGACCCGAATCGACCAGCTCGATCAGTGCGTCGTTCATCGTCACCATGCCCAGCCTACGCGAAGTCTGAAGCACTGACGGCAGCTGGAAGGTCTTGCCTTCGCGAATGAGGTTCGAGACCGACGGCGTCGAGAGCATGATCTCGCGCGCGGCGACGCGCCCGCCACCGATCTTCTTGCACAACACCTGCGAGATGACTCCTTTCAGCGACTCGGAGAGCATCACGCGGATCTGCGCCTGCCTGTCGGGAGGGAACTGGTCGATGACGCGATCGACCGTGCTTACCGCGGTCGATGTGTGAACGGTGCCGAAGACGAGGTGGCCGGTTTCCGCGGTCTCGATGGCCATTGAGACGGTCTCGAGATCGCGCAGCTCACCCACGAGCACGATATCCGGATCCTCGCGCAGCGCTGCGCGCAGTGCGTGCCGGAACGACGACGTGTGGACGCCGACGTGCCGCTGCGTGATCAGACACTTCTTGCTCTCGTGCACGAATTCGATCGGATCTTCGATCGTGATCACGTGGTCCGATCTGGTGCGGTTGATCAGGTCGATCAGCGCGCAGAGAGTCGTCGACTTACCCGATCCGGTTGGTCCGGTGACGAGAACCAGTCCCTTGGTGAGGTGACAGAGGCGCTGAACTTCCTGGGACAAACCCATCTGCTCGACGGTTACGACAGCCGCTGGAATCGCGCGGAAGACAGCGCCGGTACCCTTGCGGTCGCGCAAGGCGTTGCCGCGGAAGCGCGCGACGCCTGCGATCTCGTGAGCGAAGTCCGTGTCGTTAAGCTCCTTGAACTCCTCGCGGTTGTGTTCGAGCATCACCGTCGCGAGCATCGCGTCGATGTCATCGGAGGTGAGGACCGGCTCGTTGGGAAGTGACTCGATCTCACCGCTGGCGCGCAGCATTGGCGGCGAACCAGCGCGCAGATGCAGGTCTGACGCTTTGCGGCTGACGAGTGTGCGTAGCAGCGTCTCGATTCTGTCGAGAGCGCGATTGCCCGTCGAAGATACTGCGGGTGCTTCTGCCTTCGGCGCGGACGTCGGTGCAGTCGCGGCGTTGGGGGCCTGTGCCCGGGGAGTCTCCATTCTGGCTTCCACTTTCGGAGCTTCAATCGTAGGCAGCGTGCCGTTCGATGCAGGCTGCGCACCGTTCGTCGGGCCCGATTTCCGCTCGATTCGCGCGGAAATCTTGCCGTTCTGCGTCAACGCAACATCGAAGGTCCCATCTGCCGACGTGTATTCGAAGCGAACGCCTCCCTGCGCATCGAGCGCGTGAGGGTGGTCGCTCGGCGCGATCTCGCGCACCAGCGTGAGGATTTGCGCGCTCGTGAGAGGCTGCTTCATCACGGGGCGGGCGGAGTCCTTTATCGTCACGGTCGCAACATTGCCTTCGGACATGATTAGTGCCGTGGCATTGTTGGACACGAGGATATTTAGAAAGCGGTCTAGCTGGGCCATATCAGTCCAGTGGACGAACGCGATCGATCAACGAGCTGTTGATCAGGCGCGCATCGTTTGAGGTATACAGCGTGAGGAACCGTGAGGTGAGCGCGTTCAGATAGTCGAGCACACGCGCGCGGTGAGGCGGCGCTTCGAGTCGAATCGAGCCGAGGCGAACTTCGCCCCCGACCAGGACGATTTGCAGAAGCGCTGTAGGTGAGGGGGCCCCGCGGGGAGGCTCGGATGCGTCGTCGCCGCGGTTCGCGGCAGCTTCGGCGACGCGCTGCTTCGAGACGATGACTACTTCACCGGTTTCGAGCTCCAACGGAAAGAACGGAGGGCCGGAATTGAGCAGCTCTGAGACGTCTTCCAGCTCGAACGGTCTGTAGGAGGACGGGTGGATGAACACGCTTCCCCGTAACTCTTCGCCGCCCAACATTGTGAGAATGACCGCCTTTTGAGCGGTCTCGACTCGGTACAGATTCGCGCTGTCACTTATGTAGGGCATGGGCACGCGCGAACAGGGGGTTGGGCGTGGAATACTTCGCTCGTAGGAAGACTGTCTCAAGACCCTAAAGTCACGATTTTGGGTAGGTAGTTCCCCCTTGATCTCGGGGCGAAAACCGGTCGGAAACCGCCACACAAAAGTGATTTCCGCCGGGCCTAGTGCAGTGCCCGGGCCGGACGTACTTTCCCGTGTCCTCAACGGCGGATTTGCGATGACTTTTGCGTCTCCCATACCGGTGCGCACCCTGGCCCAGCGCAAGACGTACGACGTCTGCATTGTCGGATCGGGGGCCGGCGGCGGAATGGCGGCGTACGTGCTGACCCGCGCGGGCGCCAACGTGCTCCTTCTCGAGGCAGGAGGACCGTGGGACAACACCAAGGACTCGGTGATGCTCAAGATGCCCTATGACTCGCCGCGCCGAGGTGCGTCCACGACCGAGAGGCCGTTCGGCGAGTTCGATGCGTGCGTCGGCGGTTGGGAGCTCGCCGGCGAGCCGTTCACCAAAGCTGAAGGCACCGACTTCGCGTGGTGGAGAGCGAGGATGGTTGGCGGCCGGACCAACCACTGGGGACGGATCTCGCTCCGCTTCGGTCCCGACGACTTCAAGGCGAAGAGTCGTGACGGGCTCGGTGATGACTGGCCGATCGGCTATGAGGATGTCGCGCCGTATTACGACCGCATCGACAAACTCATCGGCGTCTTCGGAAACAACGACAACCTGCACAACCATCCGGGCGGCTATTTCCTGCCGCCGCCCAAGCCGCGCTGTTACGAGCTGCTCGTCAAGGATGCGGCTGACCGTCTGAACGTGACCTGCGTTGCTGCCCGGCTTTCCATCATCACGAAGCCGCACAACGGCCGCGCCGCCTGCCACTACTGCGGTCAGTGCAATCGCGGGTGCATGACCAACTCGAATTTCTCGTCCACGAACGTGCTGATCGCCCCCGCCCTGAAGACGGGGAGGCTGACGCTCGTCACCCATGCGATGGCGCACGAGGTCACGCTCGATGGCCAGGGTCGCGCAAAAGGCGTGAAATACATCGATACGAAGACGGGCGCGGAGAGAGAGGCTAACGCGCGAGTCGTCGTTCTCGCGGCAAGCGCTTGCGAGACTGCGCGTCTTCTACTGAACTCGAAGTCCCCTCAGTTTCCGAACGGGCTGGCCAACTCGAGCGGCGTTGTAGGGAAATATCTCACCGACACGACCGGCACCGACGTTTCCGGATTCATCCCAAAGATGATGGATCACGTTCCACACAACGAAGATGGAGTCGGCGGCATGCACGTCTACATGCCGTGGTGGGTCGACAACAAGAAGCTCGACTTCCCGCGTGGCTACCACATCGAAGTGGGTGGCGGCTTCACCGGTGCGCCCTCCTACGGATTCATGGGCGGAATCCAGCGCTATCCAACCGGCGGCGGTTACGGAAAGAATCTCAAGAACGACTACCGACGCTACGCCGGCGCATCGGTCTATTTCTCCGGTCGCGGTGAGATGATTCCGAATGACAAGAGCTACTGCGAAATCGATCCATCGATGAAGGACAAATACGGAATTCCGGTGCTCCGCTTCCACTGGCAGTGGACGGACTACGAGTACAACCAGGTCCGCCACATGCAGCAGACTTTCCGCGCGCTCGTCGAACAGATGGGTGGGCAGGTGTTCAATGCGATGCCGGATCAGACCAAGGGATACGGGATCGCGACCGGCGGGGCGATCATCCACGAGCTGGGCACGGTTCGCATGGGCACCGACCCATCGAAGTCGGCGGTGGACACGAACTGTCGAGCCCACGACGTCAAGAATCTTTTCGTGACTGACGGCGGACCTTTTGTTTCGCAAGCGGACAAGAATCCGACTTGGACCATCCTCGCGCTCGCCATGCGCACGAGCGAATACATAGCGCAGGAACGGAAGAGGGGGACACTCTGATGTCGAATAACAGTGAGAATCCAGTGGGCAGCGCCACCGAATCGGGTGAGGCGGCAGACGTCGTCGGAATAAGCCGCCGCGACGCGGTCGGTGTGTTGGCCGCGCTTCCATTTGCCGCGATAATGGGTTGGCCGTCAGCCGAACAGGAGCGCGTGCGCACGTTCGTCGACGGCGCTCTGAAGGCGGCTGGGGAAGGCATCGCGTACGCGCCCAAGTTTTTTACCGCCGCGGAATTCAGAACCGCCCGAATCCTCGCCGACATGATCATCCCTCGCGACGAGAGATCGGGCAACGCGAGCGACGCCGGCGTGCCAGAGTTCATGGATTTCATGATGACCGATCGCCCCACCAACCAGACGTGGATGCGCGCTGGACTGGCGTGGCTCGATGCGCAGTCGAACATTAGGTTCGCCAAACCGTTCGCGGACGCGACCGAAGCGCAGCGCGATCAGATACTCAACGACATTGCCTGGCCAGCGCGTGCTCCGGCCACGATGACCGATGGCGTCAACTTCTTCAACCGCTTCCGCGATCTGACGTCCTCCGGATTCTGGTCGAGCCGGATCGGTGTGAAAGACCTTCAGTACAAGGGCAACCTGTTCGTCGCCGAGTGGAACGGGTGCCCGCCGGCAGCTTTGACAAAGCTTGGTGTCAATTACGACAAGTTCGATCGAAAGAAGCTCCGCCTCGTGCCCGATGATGGCCGTAAGTGAAACTCGAATAGGGGAATGACATGAGTGCGGAACGTCTCGGCATCGGCTTCGTCGGCAGCGGCTTCAACGCCCGGTTTCACATCCAGTCTTTGACGGCTGTACGCGAGATCGACGTTCGTGGAGTCTACAGTCCAAACGAAAAGAACGCCGCGTCTTCGGCGGCGCTCGCTCGCGAGCTAGACGTCGGCGAGGCGCGTCCGTACAAGTCAATTCGCGACATGGTTGCCGATCCCGCGATCAATGCTTTGTGGCTGTGCGGACCCAACCACGCCAGAATCGCGAACATGGAAGAGATCGTCAGCGCGATAAAAAGCGGAGCCGGCACTCTCCGTGGTCTCGCCTGCGAGAAGCCCCTTGCCCGGAACGTCGCCGAGGCGAAGAAAGTAGCGGACCTGGCGAAGAGCGTCGGACTGAGCACCGGGTATCTGGAGAATCAGCTTTTCTCGCCTGACATATCTCGCGGGCGCGAGCTGATTTGGGCGCGCGGCGCGTCGCTGACGGGCCGCCCTTATCTCGCGCGCGCCGCGGAAGAGCACGCGGGTCCGCACATGCCGTGGTTCTGGCAGGGCAACCTCCAGGGTGGTGGCGTCCTCAATGACATGATGTGTCATTCGGTGGAAGTCGTGCGGCATCTGCTAACGAAACCCGGCGCTCCCCGATCGTCGATCAAGCCCGTGCGGATCAGCGCGCAGATCGCTTCGCTCAAGTGGTCACGTCCCAAGTACGCGAAGCAGCTCGCTGATACGATGGGCAAAGACGTCGACTACACCAAGCGCCCGTCAGAGGATTTTGCGCGCGCCACCATCGAGTATGAAGCTGATACCGGCGAGACTCTCATTGGAGAAGCGACGACATCGTGGAGCTTCGTCGGCGCGGGCCTCAGACTTTCCGCCGAGCTGCTCGGACCCGAGTACTCGATGTCCTGGAACACGCTCGACACGAGTCTCAAGATGTTCTTCAGCCGCGAAGTAAAGGGCAAATCAGGCGAGGATCTGATTGAGAAACAGAACGCCGAGATGGGTCTCATGCCTGTGGTGGCCGACGAAGCGTCCGTGTACGGATACACCGCCGAGAACCGCCACATGGCCCGCGCGTTCCTCAAGGGCGAGAAGCCGATGCTCACATTCGAGGACGGATTCGAGGTGGTTCAGATCCTGATGGCGGCCTACATGAGCGCCGAGACAGGGCAGACGCTGGAGTTTCCGCCAAAGGGTCTGGATTCATTCGTCCCCGCCGTGGCAAAGGGCGCTTGGAAGCCTTGACTGGACAACGGATGAGCTTCCCGCCACTATTAGGGGGTTAACCCAAGCTGGCATGGTGGATGCCTACAGATGAGGTTGACTTCATTTTCAGAACAATCGAATGATCACGCCTCTCTTCATCGCCGCATTCAGCCTGCTCACGGCCACCACGCATATCGCGGATCCCGGCCGCCCTCTTCCGCCGGCGCCCCCGACGATTGCCCCTGTTCCGACCAGCGCACTTCAGGTTCCGCTGCTATTCGTCATCGATGGCGTGAGATACCAAAGTGGTAAGCAGCCGCTGCTCAGTGCCGACCAGATCTTCGCCGTGCGAGTGATCAAGGGAACCGCGGCGATCAGGCTGTACGGGCAGGACGCTTCTTACGGCGTGGTGCTCATCATTACAAAACAAGCAGCCGGCCCCCGAGCCTGATCTTCGCGGTGTAGGATCCGCGCCAATAAAAAAAAGGGCATCCCTCGGATGCCTTTTTTCGTTTTGCCGGGTGGCAGTCATCGTCGTCGCGTGGCATTATCTCCGGATGAGCACACCGTACGAGCGTCCCGCACCCGCGAAGCTGCCTCCAATACCTCAGGCCTTGAGGCGGCTAGTGTTGTGGATCCTTGGCGCGCTCGCGATCGCGCTCATCGTCATTCCATGGCTCGCGACTTTTGCGACAGACTGGCTGTGGTTCGGCGAGATCGGGTTTCGCTCCGTGTTCACGACGTCGCTCGTCTGGCGAATCGGCCTCTTTCTGCTCGGCGGCGCTTTCACGTTCGCCTACTTCTATGGCAACGTGCGCATCGCGCGCGGCGTGGGAACAGGCTTCCCGGTGCTGTACGTGAATCGGGGTGATGGCGTCACGGTCGACGTGTCTCGCACGTTCGCACGGATCTTCTTTCCTCTGGCGTTGGTCCTGTCGTTTTTCACGGCGCTCTCGTTCTCGGTCTCGTGGATGACCGTGCTCAAGGCGATGAATGGAGTCGCCGTAGGGACCACCGACACGCTGTTCGGCCGGGACATCTCGTTCTATCTCTTCCGGCTGCCACTGATCTCAGCGGTGCTCGGAACGCTGATCACGCTGACTTTCCTCTCGATCATCGCGGTGGCGGCGATGTACTGGATGCGGAACGACATCACCCTGCCGCCCCGGCGCGCTTCGGCTAAGCCGCGCGCGGCGCGGCATCTTGGCGGGCTGTTGGCGCTGCTGTTCGTGCTGCTGGGTCTCCGGCACTGGATCGTCGGCACGGCAAGTCTTCTCTATTCGACGACTGGACCGCTCGTCGGCGCGAGCTACACCGATGTGCACGTCGCCCTTCCGGGATTGTACGTGTGCGCGATTGCGGGAATCATGGCGGCTGCCTGGATCATTGTGGGAATCGTCCGTGAGAAACTCGTGTGGGCCGCTGTGTCCGCAACCGTGTTTTATGTCGTGGTGAGCATTCTGGCGCGTGGAATCGTGCCGGCCGCTTACCAGAAGTTCATCGTCTCGCCGAACGAGCTCACTCGCGAGGCGCCGTATCTCCGCACCCACATCGCCGCAACGCGCAAGGCGTGGGGCCTCGACGCGGTCACGTCGCGCGATCTGTCGGGCGAAGTCCGTCTCAGCATGACAGAGATAAAAGCCAACGCGGCGACGGTCGACAACGTGCGACTATGGGAGCGGGCTCTGCTCCAGCAGACTTTCAGCCAGCTCCAGGAGATTCGCACCTATTACGATTTCGTTTCGGTCGACGACGACCGTTATATGATCGACGGCCGATACCGACAGGTGCACATCGCAGCCAGAGAGCTGAATTCGGAGTCCCTTCCGACCCGCACATTCATCAATGAGCGACTGACCTTCACGCACGGCATGGGCGTGACGATGGCGCCCGTCAACCAGGTGACGAGTGAGGGCCTGCCGGTTCTCTTCATCAAAGACCTGCCCCCAGTTTCCACGATCTCGATCAAGTTGACGCGTCCGCAGATCTACTATGGCGAGCTGACCAAGGAGTACGTGTTCGTCGGCACGAAGCAGAAGGAGTTCGACTATCCCGCCGGCGACGCGAACATCTACACCGCATACACTGGTCGGGGTGGCGTTCCAATAGGATCGTTCATTCGCCGCGTACTCTACGCCTTCCAGCTCGGATCATTGAAGATCCTTCTCTCCGACGACATCAGGGGAAGCGCGAAGATATTGTATCGCAGAACGGTGATGGACCGGGCCACGACCGCGCTGCCGTTCCTGGACTTCGACAGAGATCCCTATCTGATCGTTACCGACGCCGGCGAGATGAAGTGGATACTCGATGCATATACGGAGAGCGATGCCTATCCGTACGCACAGCGAACAGCGGATGGCACCAACTACATGCGCAACAGCGTGAAGGTTGTCATCGATGCGTACGATGGAACCGTCGACGCGTACATTGCCGACCCGAACGATCCAGTCGTGAAAACCTACGCCCGCATTTTCGACGGGATCTTCAAGCCGCTGACCGCGATGCCCGCCGACGTAAGAAAGCACGTGCGGTATCCCGGCGACCTTTTCCGGATTCAGACCGCGCTGCACGCGACGTATCACATGGAGCAGCCCGAGACCTTCTACCACCGCGAGGATCAGTGGCAGATACCGGCGGGCAAGTCGTCAACTAACGAAAATCCGTACATGCGGCACATCATCATGAAGCTTCCCGGCGAGAAGAATCCGGAGTTCATCTTCATGACGCCGTTCACTCCGCGGGGAAAGGACAACCTCGCGGCCTGGATGGTGGCGCGGATGGACGGCGAGAACTACGGGAAGCTTTCCGTGTACCGCTTCCCCAAGCAGAGCCTCGTCTACGGGCCGAAGCAGATCGACAACCGCATCAACCAGGACACGGAGATATCGCGGCAGGTCACGCTCTGGGATCAGCGGGGGTCGCACGTGATCAAGGGCGAGCTGCTCGTCATTCCGATCGAGGAATCGCTCATTTACGTGCAGCCCATTTATCTGCAGGCCGAGGGTGGAAACATTCCTGAGCTCAAGCGCGTCGTCGTCGCGCATGAGAACCGCGTGGTGATGGGCGAGACACTCGAGGAGGGTCTCAACGCCCTGTTCGGTTCCGGAGCGGGAGCACAGACGCGAACGAGCGTTCAGGATTCGACTGCCACGTTGGGTCAGCCGGCCGCTATTGATGCGATTCCGCCGCCGACAGGAGCCGCGCCCTCAACGGCTGTGAGTCAGCTGCTGCAGGAGGCCCAGACGCACTACGACCGCGCCATCGCGGCGCAGCGCGCTGGCAATTGGTCTGAGTACGGTCGTGAAATTGACCAGCTCGGAGCAGTTCTACGCTCTCTCAAGGCGGCGAAGAAGTAGACCGCGTGGAGATCGACCCGCGCGATGCACTAAGATCGCGCACCACGATGCCTAAGTCGCGCGCTTGAGAAACTCCTGCACGGCCTTGCGGTAGCTCCGCCCGGTCGTGATGCGCTTGCCGTTGCGCAGGATAAGCAGCTGATCGCCCTGATCGAACGGTTGCGCTTCCCGCACCTGCGCGGTGTTCACGATTGTGGAGCGATGGACTCGCAGGAATCGATTGTGCGGCAGCCGCTGCTCCAGCTTGCTCAGAGGCTCGCGCACATCGTACGCAACTTCGGCGAGGTGGATTCGGGCCAGATCGTCCCGGGCCTGGATCCAATAAATCTCGTCGGGATCGAGAAAAAGGATCTTCCCGTTCACCTTGACGCCAATCCTGTTCTTCGGGGCATCGAGCTGTCCGACGTATTTGAGAAGCGCAGTCAGCTGTGACGACACGCTCGGAGCCGGCGAGTCCTTGAGCCTTTTCTTGGCTCGGTCGAGCGTCTGATGAAAACGCACATGATCGACCGGTTTGAGCAGGTAATCGAACGCACCGAATTCGAAGGCGGAAACCGCGTAGTCGTCGAACGCCGTCACGAAGATCACCGGCGGCATTTTATCGGTGCCCACCTCGGTGATCACATCGAAGCCATCGAGCTCGGGCATTTGTACGTCGAGGAAGACCAGATCTGGCTGATGCGCGCGAATGGCAGCCACCGCCTCGAGCCCGTTCTGACACTCGGCCACGATCTCGACGTCGGGAACTCTCGACAGAAGTGAGGAGAGCCGTTGGCGCGCAAGGGCCTCGTCGTCGATCACCAGAACGCGCAGCGACCGCTCGATCATGGTTTCACCACCGTCGCCAGCGTTTCATCCACCTCGCCACCGTTTCTCGCGGGAGACAGGCGTCCCAGTCTGAACGGAATCGTTATGCGTACCGCGTAGCCGCCTTCATCGCGCGGGCCGCTCTCGAACTCGTGGCCGTCTCCGTATAAATGAATGAGCCGCGTCGTGGTGTTCGTCAGACCGAGGCCCGTTCCTCGCGAGCGTTCGCGCGTTCTGCGCGCCCGCACACCCACGCCGTCGTCCAGGACCGTGATTGACAGCTTGTCGCCGAGGCGGCGGGCAGTCACTTGAACGTAGCCGGCGCCTGCTCTGGGTCCGACGCCATGTCTGATCGCGTTTTCGACCAGCGGCTGCAGCAGCAAGCTCGGTACGAGAGCGGCGCGCACGCCATCCTCGATGTTGCAGGTTACAGTCAGCCGGTCCTGGAAGCGCACGCGTTGTATCGCCACGTAGCGATCGAGCAAGCCCAGCTCGCGCTCGAGCGGAACCTCTTGCTCGCTGGAGGTCGAGAGTACGAGCCGGAGAAAGTCGCTGAGCTCCGAAACCATTCGCTCCGCGGCGGGCGGATTGGTAGCGATGAGAGCCATCGCGCTGTTGAGAGCGTTGAACAGGAAATGGGGATTGAGCTGCAGCTTGAGCGTGTCGAGCTCCGACTGAACGAGCCGGGTTACGACTCGCTGCCGCTCCGCCGACTCCTTGCTGGCTTCCCGCACGAGGTGCTCAACCCACGACGTCGCATATGTCGAGACGATTCCGAACACCGCCAACAGGACGAGCTTTGCTGCCTCGTCGAGCGGAGTCACGCGAGCTGTCAGCACGGCGTCGATGGGATTGATCGCGATTGGAATGCGATTGCTTGCCCAGAGCCAAACGAGGAGCCCCGCATACTCGACGAACGCGAGCGCCGACACGAACGCCGCTTTGCGGACCGAAGAAGCGACGGGCCGGCCCGCCAATACGACGAAATACATCAGGAAGATCGGCGACCGCAACGCGAGCACGCCTGATTGCGCAACGGCGTATCCCCCGATGATCGCGGTGACCGCTGAGATGTCGACGATCGGATTGACGACCGACAACCAGTCGGGCAGCTCGGGGTGGCGGTACCAGATGAGATACTGCGCGACGGTCCACGCCAGCGTCGGACCCAGCACCAACACGTTCGCGATGTTGAGATCTCGCGACAAATGCGGCGCGTACATCAGAGCCGACGCCGTCAACAGGAAGACCACCGCGGCGCGCAGGCCGTTGAGGATCCTCTCCGCCCGGTCGCGCCTGAGGCGGAGGCTGGGAGGCGGCGCGAAATCGGCGGTGGCGAATAACTGCATCAATTCAATTTGCTCCCGGCGGGGTGGCTGGGGTAGCAGGCCGACGAGGTACCTGCTATCCCCGACGCCGGCTAACTACTGTGCCCCGACGTCGTTGCCGCGTCCAACTTACGTCGCCCACCTCTTCTGACGAGCCGTTGATTGGTGGAGGAATGCCTATGCGAGGTGAGTAACTTCCTGCGCGCGGTGAAAGAGCTTTTTGCGCCGACCGGAAAGCGTGGCGCGACGCCTGCGACTGTATCTGTCCCGTCGGAAACGTCCATGTTCACGAGCCATCAATTGCAGACTTCGACGTTGTCGGCGCAGCGTGAGACGGCGCGCGCGCTAATCCTCCAGTTCGGCTGGAACGCCACGGCGTATCAGCTTCTCAATCCCGGGATCGAGCTGTGGTTCTCCGGCGCCGGAGACGGCGTCGTCGGATACGTACTTCATCGCGGGATTCGCGTGGTTGGTGGCGCGCCTGTTTGTGCGGCGGACAGGCTGGAGCCCATCGCAGCAGAATTTGCCGACGATGCGCACGCACATGGCGAGCAAGTATGTTATTTCGCAGCTGGGAACCGGCTCGAGGAAAGGTATGCCGGGAGACCGGATTGGTCGCGAGTTCTCCTGGGCGCCCAGCCGGTTTGGAATCCGCATTCGTGGCCAGCGGCCGTGAAGCGGCGAAATTCGCTTCGCGCACAGTTCCACCGCGCCCTCAACAAAGGTGTGGTCGTCACTGAGTGGCCACCGGAGAAAGCGGAGAATCACCCGGAACTGCGACGGGTTCTTCGCCAATGGCTGGGCGCTCGCCACCTACCCCCGCTGACTTTCATGGTCGAGCCGGAAACGCTGAGCCAGCTCCATGACCGGCGAGTGTTTGTCGCCGAGAGGCGCGCGACAGAAATCGTGGGCTTCATCGTCCTATCGCCGGTGCCCGCCCGCAACGGCTGGCTGGTCGAGCAGATCGTTCGCGGAGCGAACGCGCCCAACGGCACCGCCGAGCTCCTGATCGATTCCGCGATGCGCGCAATTGCCGAATCCGGAGCGACCTATGTGACACTGGGTCTGTCTCCGCTCTCCAGCCGAGCCGAGTTTGTTCAGTTGCCACAACCCCTTTGGCTACGGTTTCTCCTGCGGTGGGTGCGGCTTCATGGAGCGCGCTTCTACAACTTCGACGGACTCGACGCCTTCAAGGCCAAGTTCAATCCCGAAGTCTGGGAACCGATTTACGGAATCGCTGAAGGCTCGCGATTCCCGCCGCGCGCATTGTACGCGATCGCCGGCGCTTTCAGCGGCGGGACGCCGCTCCGTCTCGTCGCGCGCGCGTTGCTGCGAGCGGCGCGGGAAGAAATCGTTTCACTGTTCAGGCGCGCAGGGCTCCGCCGAGCGGTGGGAGGCCAGCTTCACGAACGGCGCGCATGAAATTGTCGAGCTTGTCCGCGTCGAGATGTCCGTCGCTGCGAAGTCCGCTGCAGACATCCACTCCGAACGGCTGCACCTGCGCAATAGCCTGTGCGATGTTTCCCGGATTGAGACCGCCAGCTAGATAGATGGGTACGTCAACTCCGTCGCGGATCTTGCGACTCACTGCCCAATCGTGTGCACGTCCCGTCCCGCCAAGCTCCTTAATGGAGAGAGAAGGATTCCCGGAATCGAGAAGAATTGCGTCCACAAGAGGTGACACCTCGCGCGATTGGGCGAGCGCGGATTCGTCTCTTACATGGATCACCTGAACGATCTTGATTCCCGGCAGCGCCGCCCTCAGAGCGCCGTAAACCGCGGGCGCTACGTCGTCTACGAGCTGAAGTGTGTTGGCACGGGTGTACCGCTGTTGCGCGATGATCGGCTCGGGAGTCGTCTCGCACGTAAGAAGGAAAGTTGCGACACCCGGTGGCACGGTACCCGCAATATCACGGATGCGGGATTCCGGAATCGGGCCAGGTCCGCTCGGCATTCGGGATACCAAGCCAACGGCTGACGCACCCATGCGTACAGCCATCGCGGCTTCGGCTTCCGATGCGATGCAACAGATCTTAACCCGGGGAGATACTCGGAACATATCTGAGTCGTCGGTGGAGTACGAAGTGCGGGAAATGCATTCGCTTCAAATCATCGGGCCGCGCGCAGTCGAGCGGCTCTCAAATTCAACCAGTAATGCGAGAGGCAATATGCTCACGAGAAAAAGTAAGCTGCTCCTGAGCCTCACCGTGGCGACACCAATGTTGTTTGCCGCGTGCGTGGACAACACGCTAATCGGTCCCTACAGGGATGTAGCCGGAACATACGACTTGACGGTGTTCTCCGGCGCGAGTCTTCCCGTCACGTATACCTATTTGTCCGGTCAGAACAGCGTAGTTCCGAACGGTGGAACCATTACGTGGACCGACGGCACGATGGTGTTGAATGGCCAGGGCACGTTTACCGAGCGCAACAACTACGATTACCAGGACAATTTGGGTGCCTCTGGCACACAGGCATTCGTCAGTCAGGGAACGTTCACTCTGAACGGGTCGGACTTTACCCTCTCCGCGCCGGCGCAGAATGGCATAGCCGCGCGTTTCGCGCAGGGCTCTCTCATAGTGGGCAACAACAGCAGAATCAACTATGTCGAGGACAATGGCAACGGAACGACCTCGGCATATGAGTACATAATGTAGGCTCCTCAACCGACCTATTCCGTTCAAAAAAAGGAGCGCTCTCGTCTGAGCGCTCCTTTTTCGTTATCCTATTGTGCGCGTGCAACCGTTTCCCGTATCACTCCGTAAGGATTCATCATCTTTAGAGGACGGACACAATGGGGATACTCGCCTGGATCGTAGTTGGTCTCGTTGCTGGAGTTCTTGCGTCTCTCGTGATGGGTGGCACCGGATACGGCATTATCGGTGACATCGTAATCGGCATAGTCGGCGCCTTCATCGGTGGCTGGCTGTTCAGCACTCTTGGCATCGCGACGCCGTTTGGCGGAATGGGCGGCACGATATTCGTCGCGTTCATAGGCGCGGTAGTGCTGCTGTTCATTTTGCGCCTGATACGCGGGTCGACGCGAAAAGTCTGAGTGGGGTCAGTCGGCCGGCTACGTGCTCTCGTAGCCGGCCGATTAGTTTCATGTCGATGATTTCATCGAATCCCAGAGCCCTGGAGTGAAAGCAGTCGATGCCCTTCTCGCGGGCCTGGTCGACTACGCCGGGCTATTTCCGCCATCGAGCGAAGACATGCGCGAGGCACTCGAGAATTATGCGTCCTATCTCGCGAGCGAGGATCGCCCGGCGCTCGGCAGGTTCATCGTACCGGTCTCTCGCCTGAAGGAGCTCGAGGACGCGGGCGGGAGCCTGATGCCGCATGGCGGCGGAGAGGAACCGTGGCGGCTGAGCGTCCTCGTCGCGGGTGATGTTCACGCGGCAGCCGAGGAGATGATGAGCTTCAACAGTCGTCACCAGTCCGGCTCGAACGAAGGAAACGCGGTCATCGATGTCGCCGAGCTCAAGGCCGGGAGCCCGGACGAAATTGCGCGGCAGAGCGCAGAGCTTCCGGATTCGTTCACACGGTATTTCGAGATTCCGATCGCCGGGGATGTTGCGCCACTCGTGCAAGCGATTGCGCGAGCGGGAGCCCGCGCGAAAATCAGAACTGGCGGAGTGACTCCACAAACGATTCCACCGGGGGACCAAGTCATATCGTTCATCGCTGCGTGCCGGCGAGAGAAGGTTCCATTCAAGGCGACCGCGGGTCTGCATCACCCGATCCGGGGATCGTACAAGCTCACCTACGAGCCGAACAGCCCCGTCGGAACGATGTTCGGCTTCCTGAACGTGTTCGTCGCGGCCGCGCTCATTTACTCCGGTGAAAGCAGAGAAACGGCTCTTGCCGCATTGCAAGAGAGTGATCCTTCCGCGTTTACGTTCGAGGACGATTCGATCGTCTGGCGCGACAAGCGCATCACCGCTGACCAGGCCGCCGCATCGCGCCGCGAGTTCGCCATATCGTTCGGATCCTGCTCATTTCGCGAGCCCATCGACGAACTGGCACCGCTCAGCCTGGCCCGATCGGATCTCCGGTGAACGAGACCCACGATCCGTCCCTCTCGTCGTGGATCGAGTCCGCCAACTCTCCCGACACCGATTTCCCGATTCAGAATCTTCCGTTCGGCGTGTTTTCGAGGCGTGGAGAGAGCGAGCGGCGGGTGGGTGTCGCGATTGGCGACAAGATCGTCGATATCGGCGAATCGCTTAGCGCCAACCTCTGGAGTGGTGAAGCGCGCGACGTAGCCCGATGGTGCGACCGGCCTACTCTCAACGAGTTGATGAAGGCGCCCGTCGATTCGCTATCGAAGTTTCGCGCGCGCTTGAGCCAGCTGCTGGCGGGCACTCCCGGCGATGAGGGCGCGATAAATCCGCTGCCGCCGGGCGCGCTGGTCCAAATGTCCGACGCGAGAATGCATCCGCCCGCTGAGATCGGCGATTACACGGACTTCTATGCTTCGATCTACCACGCGACGAACGTGGGCAAGATGTTCCGTCCCGATAACCCGCTGCTGCCGAATTACAAGTATGTACCGATCGGTTATCACGGACGTGCATCGTCCATCGTGCTCAGCGGCAGTGACGTCACGCGCCCCGAAGGACAGACTCTTGCCGCGGAATCCACCGCTCCGACATTCGGTCCTTCACAAATGGTCGACTACGAGGCGGAGATCGGCTTCTTCGTTGGAAAGGGCAACGAGCTCGGCAAGCCGATCGCCATCGACGATGCGGAAGAGCATCTGTTCGGAGTCTGCCTGGTGAACGATTGGTCCGCGCGCGACATCCAGTCGTGGGAGTATCAGCCGCTCGGGCCGTTTCTGTCCAAGAATTTTGCGACGAGCATCTCGCCGTGGATCGTGACCTGGGAAGCGCTGGAGCCGTATCGGGTGCCTTCGTTCTTCCGCCCACCCGACGATCCGAAGCCGCTGCCGTACCTGTCGTCCAAAACGAACGAAGAGGAGGGAGGAATCGATCTCGTGATCGAGGTTTACATTCGGTCGATGATGATGCGGGAGAGTCACCTGCGCCCGTCGCGGCTGAGCGCGGCGTCGCTCGCTGACATGTATTGGACGCCCGCACAAATGCTGACTCACCATGCGAGCAACGGCTGCAACCTTCGACCCGGCGATCTCTTCGCCAGTGGCACGGTCTCCGGACCGGACGCCGGTTCTCAGGGATGCCTGCTCGAGCTCACCCGAAGGGGCGCCGAGCCGCTTGTTCTGCCGACGGGCGAAGAGCGAAAGTTTCTGCATGATGGCGACGAGATCATCATGCGCGGCTACCTGCGTCGCGAGGGTGCGGCCCGCATTGGGCTCGGCGAGTGCTCTGGCCTTATTGTCGCATCTCCCAAGCGTTAACACTCACCACAACCGATGTCGATGTCGAAGAATGGGCGCGAGCCCCTATATGTCGTTCGTAATTCGCGGATTCACGGACGCGGCGTATTTGCGACGCGCTATATCAGGAAGGGAACGCGCATCGTGGAGTACACCGGCGAACGGATCAGCAATAAGGAATCCGACCGTCGCTACGACGACAAGAAAATGAAGCGCCACCACACGTTCCTCTTTACGCTCGACAGCAAGACTGTGATCGACGGCGCGGTCGATAAGGGCGGCGGAGACGCGAGCTACATCAATCACTCCTGCGAGCCGAATTGCGAGGCCGTAATAACCGGGAAGCGGATCTTCATTCACGCGCTCTACGGAATCCATCCGGGAGACGAGCTCGCCTATGACTATCAGTACGAGCGCACGGGCGAGAACGACGCGGAGCTGGAGAAGTTCTACTTCTGCAAGTGCGGCGCGCCCAGCTGTCGGGGAAGCATCATGAAACCGGCCAGGAAACAACGTTCCCGTGGCCGATCGCGTAGGTAACCCGGGGGCTGGACTTCGCCTGCCCGCGGATTTGATTCCCATGTTGAACTCTTTTCGGAGTATTGAATGCGTCTCGTCTTGCGCGCGCTTGCCCTCACTTTCGCCATCGCGATCCCCGCAGCGGCACAGCAGTCGGTTGTTCCGATCCAAACCACACCGCTCGACCCGGCAAACCTCGACCGGTCGGTGTCGGCCTGCACGGACTTCTACCAGTTCGCCAACGGCGGGTGGGTAAAGCGGAACCCAGTTCCGGCCGCCTATTCGCGGTGGGGCAGCTTCGACCAACTCGCGGAAAACAACCAGAGCAACCTCCTCACGATTCTCCGCAGCGCCGCGGCGGGTGGTAACTCACAGGCCAGCGAGGATCTGCGAAAGCTCGGCGTCTACTACTCCTCGTGCATGGATTCCGTCGGAGCAGAGCGCGCCGGAGTGCAGCCGATCTCGCCAGAGCTCGCTCGCATCTCAGCGGTACAAAATCGTCGGCAGCTCGAGGCTGAAGTCGCCCGGCTCCACTCGCAGGGCGTGCCAGTACTCTTCGGCTTCGGCGCGGGACAGGATGCGAAGAACAGCACCTCCGTCATCGCTGGCGTAAATCAGGGCGGGCTATCGCTCCCCGATCGCGACTACTATCTGAACACGGACAAGCGCTACGTCGACATCCGTGCCAACTACACCGACCACGTGTCCCGCACGTTCCAGCTGCTCGGGGAGAGCGCAGCCGACGCGGCTGCGGATGCGCAAAAGGTCGTCGCCATCGAGACCGGACTCGCCAAACCTGCCATGACGCGCGTCCAGATGCGCGACCCCAACGCCAACTATCACAAAATGACGGCGGCGGAGCTGGCGCAGCTCACCCCCGGATTCGACTGGCCGACCTTTTTCACGGGTGAAGGCAGAAGCGACATCTCGACGATCAACGTTCAGAATCCCGTGTTCATGCGCTCGGTCGACAGCATGCTGACGTCGGCCCCGCTCGATGCGTGGAAGGCGTACCTCCGCTGGAAGGTCGCGGATGCCGCCGCACCGAGTCTCAGCTCGGCCTTCGTCAACGAGGATTTCCGCTTCTCCAGCACCCTTAGTGGTGCGAAGGAGATGCTGCCGCGCGACAAGCGCTGCGCACGCGCTACCGACAACGGACTGCGAGATGCGCTCGGCCAGGCATACGTTGCCCAGTACTTCACGCCTGACGCCAAACAGCGCGCGCTCGAAATGGTGAGGAATCTGGAGTCGATCTTTCATGATCGTCTCCAGACGCTCGGATGGATGAGCGACACTACCAAGACTCAGGCGACAGGGAAACTCGCCTCTTTCACCAACAAGATCGGCTATCCGGACAAATGGCGGGATTACTCGACTCTGACCATCAAGCAGGGGCCGTTTCTGAACAATCAGATTGCGGTGCGCCAATACGAGCGCCGGCGCGGACTGGCGAAGATCGGCCAACCGGTGGATCGAACCGATTGGGGAATGACGCCTCCGACCGTCAACGCGTACTACAATCCGCAGATGAACGAGATCGTTTTTCCAGCGGGCATCATGCAGCCTCCGTTTTTCGATCCAAAAGCTGACGACGCCGTCAACTACGGCGGCATGGGCTCGGTGATCGGACACGAGATGACGCACGGGTTCGACGATCAGGGCTCGCAGTTCGACGCTCAGGGAAACCTGCGCAACTGGTGGAGCGCTTCCGACCTCGAGAAGTTCAAGCGCGGCACCGGACTCGTATCGTCGCAGTTCGATTCTTACACAGTGCTCGACAGCCTGCACGTCAACGGCAAGCTCACGCTTGGCGAGAACCTGGCTGACCTTGGCGGACTCTCGATCGCCTACGCGGCGCTCGAGAAAGCCCTGGCCGAGAAGGGAAGACCCGCGCTCATCGACGGCTTCACACCCGAACAGCGATTCTTCCTGGCGTGGGCGCAAATCTGGAGACAGAACATCACTCCGGAAGCACAGCGCGTGCGCATCAACACCGATCCCCACTCCCCTGGACAGTGGAGGGCGAACGGCCCGGTGTAGAACATGCCGGAGTTTGCCAAAGCGTTTGGCTGCAAGGCGGGCGATCCGATGGTCAGGCCGGATGCAGTGAGGCCCATCATCTGGTAGGCACGATCGACTAACTTGCAGCATGACCGCCAGGGGCTTCTTCTATCGCGAAACCGAAGGGATTCGTGTCACGGTTCGACCCGTTTACCTTCGCGATCACTCGGAGCCCTCCCAGAGCCACTACGTGTTCGCGTACTTCGTGCGCATCGAAAACGTGGGGGCTCTGGCGGCGCAGCTCCTCACGCGGCGGTGGTTGATTCATGACTCGTTCGGAGACGGGGTCGACACGGAAGTAATCGGCGAGGGCGTCGTCGGCGAGCAGCCGACGATCGCTCCCGGCGCGGTTCACGAATACCAGAGCTTCTGCATTCTGAAATCGGGTGAGGGTTGGATGGAGGGCCACTACGGTTTCCTGCGGTCGGATGGACGGTCGTTCGAGGCTGCGATCCCGCGCTTCATACTCAGCGCGAGCGAATCCACCAGCCTGCCATCGTAGTCCGCGCACGACAGTTGCTTCGGTACCCGCCGTGAGCCGCATTTACGACATCTCGGTGCCGATCCGCTCGGGCGGACTTGCTTATCCGGGAAATCCCGAGATCGACATCACGCTCCAGCAGGCGGTAGCGAAAGGTGCGGGCGCGAATGTATCGGCGATACGCTTCGGATCACACACCGGCACTCACGCGGACGCGGCGCGCCACTTCTTCGATGATGGGCAGCCAGTCGACAAGATCCCGCTGGAGCGACTGATCGGCCCAGCTCTGCTCGTGAGCTTTGCCGACGATGTGCGCGCGGTTGGCGCTGCGGACCTCGAGGCGCACGATCTCAAGGGCCACAAGCGAATCCTGCTGCGGACGCGAAACTCCGCGCTCCTTTCGCGGAAGGAGTTCGTG
>Ga0193699_10000144_pt1 | contig 32953 bp, 29 predicted proteins | sample L3c2metaG_FD_160095 | JGI IMG/M metagenome (GOLD analysis project Ga0193699, IMG submission 160095) | Soil microbial communities from a riparian zone of the East river system, Colorado, United States - L3c2 | ecosystem: Environmental > Terrestrial > Soil > Riparian zone | place: USA: East...
GGCGTCGAAGGGGAGGGCTGTGCGCCTTCGCGCGTCATAAACGCCCTGACTTCCGGTGTGGCTAGAATTGCGTTGAACTCGGTATTGAGGGTTTTGATAATATCGGGCGGTGTCCCGGCTGGAACAACGATCCCCCACCATTGCTCAAGCTCATAGTCAGGTACGCCGGATTCCGCGATTGTCGGCAGGTCGGGAGCAATGCTTGATCGCTGCGGCCCGGTCACGGCAATTGGTGTCGCCAGCCCGCCTCGTGTCACTTCCATCATCTGCGGCAGGCTGCCGATAAACATGTCGAGATGGCCGCCGATCATATCGTTTACCGCCTCATTTCCGGCGCGGTAGGGCACGTGCTTGATGTCCAGACCGGCCATGCTCTTGAGCAGTTCCATCGACATGTGATTCACGCTGCCGATGCCGGCCGAGCCGTAATTGAGGTCGCCGGGCTTGGAACGCGCCAAAGCGATGAGTTCTTTTGCATTTTCGATCGGCACCCGCTTTGATACCGCCAGCATCATCGGCGCTTTCCCGAGCATGGAAACCGCGGCGAAGCTGGTTTTCGGATCAAACGGCAGCGACGTCATCACCGCCGAGTTGATCGTGTAAGTCGATGACAGCATCAGCAGCGTGTAGCCGTCGGGTTCAGCTTTCGCGACACGGGCGGCGCCGAGCGAGCCGCTCGCACCAACCTGGTTGATGATGGTTACTGGGATGTGCCAGGAGTTACTCAACGTCTGGCCGATAACGCGGGCTAGAATATCGTTCGATCCGCCTGCCGAAAACGGCACGACAAACGTGATACGCTTGTCGTGGGCCGGATATTGAGCCCAAGCTCGCTGCGGGATCGGTACGATTGCCAGCAACGATAGCAGGCCAATCAAGAGCTGCCGGGTTGGGCGCATCGTCTACCCGCGCGCCGCTCGACGCTGCTCCAGGACGCGGCGGGTATAGTTTGCAATGCCGCCGTCCTCGATCAGCTTTAGTGACTCCGGGGCCATCGGCGGCAGCCGGGCTTCGTATCCGGATCTCAGGTTGCGAATAAAACCATTGGCCAAGTCGATTTCAATCTCATCACCCTCAGTAACTTGCTCGTCGATTTGCGGTGAGGTGACGACCGGCAGCCCGACATTGATGCAGTTACGGGTGAAGAGACGTCCGAAGCTGGGTGCGATGACGGCGCCGATCCCGGTTTCCTTCATGGCCGCAGCGGCTTCCTCACGGCTTGAACCGCAACCGAAGTTCTGGCCGCCAACGATGATGTCGCCACGACCAACCCGTTGGGGAAATTTCTCATCAATGCCGACCATGAGGTGGCTGGCCATCTCTCCCGGTTCATAAGCCGGGCGAAACCACATTTTGGGGAAGATGAGATCGGTGTTGACGTTGCGGCCGAAAGTCCACGTTTTGCCTTTGATATGCACGGCACCGCTCCTCAATGGCGCATCAGTTCAGAGGGCGCGACGATCCGACCGGCGATGGCCGACGCTGCTACCGTGGCGGACGACGCCACATAGGCGTTTGCTTCCGGACTTCCGAAGCGACCTTTGAAATTGCGGCTGGCGTTTGTGATTGCATTCTCCGCCGGTGCCAGCATGCCTTGGTGACAGCCCGAGCAGGGTCCACAACCGGACACTCCGATGGTGGCGCCGGCCTCCACGAAAATTTCGATCAAACCCTCATGCATCGCTTGCATGTAGGTCTCGCGCGAACCCGGATTCATCATCATTCGCGTGTGCGGTGCGAGCTTCCGGCCCTTCATGATTGCAGCGGCTACACGAAAGTCATCGATGCGGCCGCCCGTACATGTGCCGAAGATCGCTTCATCAATGCGGACGTCAGACAAATCGGCGGCGCTGCGAATCTTTGAAAGATCGTGAGGGATTGCTACGAGGGAATCGATCTCGGAAACGTTGATCTCGATGACGCGGCCATAGTCGGACGCGGAATCCGTCGTTTCAGCAGCCCACTTCAAATCGGGTGCGCGTTGCGCCATCCACTGCGCGGTTGTCTGGTCCGGCTGGATGTAGCCGGTCTTTGCGCCAAAATCGATCACCATATTGCAAAGAACTAGCCGTTCCGACATCGGCATGGTGGCAACCACCGGCCCTGCGAACTCAACTCCGAGATAGGGTGCCGCGTCTTCGCCGTAGAGCTGAGCAATCCGTAGCGCGATATCTTTTGCATAGACGCCCGGTTTGAATTCGCCATGCAGGTCGTACCGAACGACCTCGGGGACGCGTAACCAGTTGTAACCAAGCGCCAGATACGAGGCGATGTCCGAGTGACCCATGCCAGTCGCGACGCACCCCAGCGCGCTGTTGGTAACCGTGTGCGAATCGGTGCCGAAGATCAAAGCGCCGGGAAAAGCATAGCCTTTCTCTGGGAAAAGGATGTGACCGATCCCTTCACCCGCGTGGAATTTGGCGATCCCTTGTTCCTTGATCCATTCGCGGGTTTTCTTTTGTGAGACCGAATCCTGCTGGCGAATAGGCGGATAGTGGTGATCAAACACGACGACGACCTTCGACGGATCGAAAATCTTGTCGCCGCCCATCTTGCGAAGCAGGTCCGCGGCCCGCGCTGCGCCGCGATCATTCAGCATGACAAAGTCGGGAACGACGTTGACAATTTCGCCGACTTCCACGCTTTTGCGATCGGCATGTCGCGCAATTATTTTCGAGATGGCATGCATGCTGGTTATTCCACCGACTAAAGAATCTTTACTTCCCACTTTTCCGTCGTTTTACGCTCGAGCGTTCCAACAATCAGCCGCTCGGTGGCATATCCAACGATGCTGATCAGAATCATTGCCATCATCAAGTCGGTGGCCCGGAACTGGTAACGAGATTCCATCAGAACGGAGCCAATACCGGATTGCGACGCGAGCATTTCGCCGGCGACAATCATTCGCCATGCGCCGCCCAATCCTATGCGCATGCCGGTAATGATGTACGGAATTGAGGCCGGTAAGATGACGCGGCGGACGAGCGTCAATCGCTTGGCGCCAAAGCAGCGCGCGGCGTCAACGAGGACCGGATTGATGTTGCGCGCACCGGCTTCGGTATTGAAATAAAGCGGGAAAAACTCAGCGATAAACACGACGAAAATGACGGCGACGTTTCCAAGCCCGAACCACAAAATCGCCAACGGTATCCATGCGATGCCGGGGATCGGATAGAGCGAGCGGATGACCGGATCGATAAATTCGCGGACCGTCCGTGATCTGCCGACAACAAGACCAAGTGGGATGGCGAAAGCGGCGGCAATTGAGAAGCCCGTGATCGCGCGCAAGAAGCTCGATAGGAGGTGCTGGTAGATGTTCGGGCCGTACATCCAGCGGTGGTCGTAATTCAAAGTCAGCGTATTGAAGATGTTCCGTCCGACGGTAAGGGGCGGGGGCAATATTTGCTGAAGATTGTAAGCCACCGCCATGACCTGCCAGATGACCAGGACTGCCAGCACGCCGACGGTACCGCGGATGATCTTGCGGCGGCGCTCGCGTTTGCGCCGGGCCCGGCCGTAGGCGGACAGCTTGTCTCCATCGCCGAGCGCGGATTGCTCGCCGTTTTCGATCGCTTCGGGCGGTGGCGTTAATGCGTCCATACGAACTTTCTCACAGGGGCTGCAGGCTCAAGTCGAACACATCCGGGAAGGGCTTTAACGCTGGGCTCAGCTCGCCCCGTTCGACCATCGTCGTTCCGATGAAGTCCCACCACTTCTGCGCCTGCGCTTGCGTCAAGCTTGTCGTCGGATTCATTCGTTCTTGCGCGTCGGCGATCAACTTTTCGTCTTGACCGCTCCACTCGGCTACAAGCGAAGTCATTTCGGCCGGCGCCTTGGTATAGGCTTCGTTGGCGTCGAAGATTGCTCGCATGAATCGCTTGGCGACGTCATTTTTCTGTTTCATGAAATCGCGGCGCGAACTTAACAGAGTGGCGGGGGGTGGGTTCGGTCCCATGTCGCCGCGCGCCGCCTGCATGAACAGATGACCCGCCTTGTTCTCGATTGCCAATGTTGTCGTTGGTTCGGAATGGAGGAAGCCGTCGATTTGTCCGGTCAGCAGTGCCGGCAACATGTTACTCGCCTCGATCCCGAGGAATTGCCAACCGATGGCTTTCAAGTCGAGCTTCTTCTCGGTCAGCAGGTAACCGCGGAAGAAGGCGAGATGAACCGACGAGAGCGACGAAACCGCGATTCGCAATGATTGCGGAAGAATCTCGTCGATCGATTTCGGATTGAGCTTGTTGCTGAGAACGAGACTGGTGTGGCCGGGATTGGCTCCGCTCACCACAGCGAGGGGTGGCGGACTGCCATCCTCAATCATGCGGGAGTTCAGCCGCGGCACTTCAGGCGCGCCGCCCATATAGAACTCCAGATTGCCGCGCCAAAGCTGTTCGACACCCTCGACGGTCTGTCCAGATTTGAAGCGTACTTCGACAACCTTGAGATCGTTTAGCTGATAGGCGCCGGTGCGCTTGGCAATCTCATGGATGACAGTCGTCAAGTTGGGATGCAGCACCCCAAAGCGCACGGTATCCGGCCCGGCCGCATGCAAAATCCGCGGCGCAGCCACAAACGCCGAAGCTGATACGATGAGCTGTCTGCGGTTGATCCTGGCCATGTCTTCTCCCTGGTCGTGTGGACGAGCGCCGCACTTGGTCGTGTTTCTTGCTTCGGCGAGCTAGTGGCTGCCGAGTTGACGCATTGTGTCAGTTAATCGGTTTCGTAGCTCATTCGCCTCCGCGGAGTTTCGGTCGCGTGGCCGTTCCAAATCCACGGTCACGTACTGTCCGATACGACCGGGCGAGGGCGTCATAATCGCAATGCGATCGGCGAGGTATACTGCCTCGTCGATATCGTGGGTAACGTAGACGACGGTACGCGGCTCTTTGAGCCATGCGTCGACCAGGTATTTCTGCAGCACCATGCGATTGACGGCATCGATTGCAGAAAATGGTTCGTCCATCAGCAGGACCGATGCATCTTGGAGGGCCCACGCGCGGGCGACCGCAACACGATGCCGCATGCCACCCGATAGCTGGTAGGGATAAAGATCCATGGCTCGTTCAAGCCCGACGATGCGCAATACATATTTCGCGCGCTCGTCGACCGCGGCCTTATCCATGCCGCTCATTTCCAGTCCGAACGCGACGTTGCGCAGCGCGGTCAGCCATGGAAACAACGCGGGTTCTTGAAATACGATTCCCCTATCGAGCCCCGGCTGTTTTATGAGCTTGCCGTTCAACCGCACTTCGCCTTCGACGGGCTTCATCAGGCCGGTGACAATACGTAAAAAAGAGCTTTTCCCGCAGCCCGATGGTCCCAGCAAACAGAGAAATTCATTGCGCGGAATTGAAATTTCAAAATTCTGCAGCGCGCGCACCCAGCCGTGTTGTCCCTCATAAGCATGATTGACGCCCTTCGCCTCGATCACGAATCCATTTGATGGGGCTGTGGTCGACATGGCCTGCACGGGTCAGTCTCCGGTCGTTTCATTGAGTGAAATGCTATTTCAGAATTGTTGCAACGTAGAGCGCGTTGCTAGAAGCTGTCAATTCCGCAGGACAATGGGTCGGCCGCGGTCGGACAAAAACGAGGTGTCATGTCTTCAAACGAGCAAACGGCGGCAATCGTGCGCGCCTCACAGCGATTACAGGAACTCATTCATCGCACCGGGCGCGTGCTCACCGTTTTGCATCCGCCTAGTGCGACGTGCGCGCGAATTATGGAGAAGGCAGGGTGTGAGGTCGGCTTTGTGGGAACCGGTGGCGTGGTTGGTGCATATACCGGCCTAGCTGACGTCGGTTCCCTCACCATGCTCGAGTGTGTCACCGTCGCAGGCTGGATCGCCCAGTCGGTGAAGTTCCCGATCATCATGGATGGCGACACCGGCCACGGCGGCATTATGGCCGTTCGCCGCATGGTTCGCGAATGCATTCGCGCCGGTATCGCAGGCGTTCGCATAGATGATCAGCCGATTGAGGGAAAACGACGAACGCAAAGTGCCGGCGTGACCGTGGTGCCGATCGAACAGGCTGTCGCGCGGTATCGCGCGGCGGTCGACATGCGCAACGAGCTCGACCCCAGCTTCGTCATCATGGCGCAATGCTACGCGCGAGACGCCGACAACAGCAATTTTGACGACACCTTGCGGCGGCTGAAGGCGTACAAAGAGGAGGCGGGTGTCGATTGGGTGCAGCTTGAGTCACCGCACTCGATTGAAGAGATCAAGCAAGCGCGCGCAGCCGTTAAAGGTCCTTTCTCATTTATGAGGGGTAAGCTGCCCCACCTGCTTTCGCTCGAGGAACACGCCGCGCTGGGCGTGAACATCGCTTGGTTTCCGGGGTTCACCCATCACATTATGTGGGCGGCGATATGGGATTTTATGAACGATTTCCAATCGCGCGGCACCGCAGCCTGGGACGGCTTTCTCGAAAGCCGGCGCGACAAACCTTATCCTGAGCCGACGGTTGGCGAGGATGGAGAGGGCGCCGCCATGCAACAGAAGCTTGAAAAGCTTTATTTCGACAAAGCCTGACAAGACGCGGTATCGGCTGCGCGCTGAAGGAAAAAGAAATGCTTATCGACCGCATCGAGATTCGCGTCACGGATTTGCCAACCCGCCTGCAGCGGCAACGGTCGACGGGTGCGTATGACACCGGCTCGCCCGGTGCGTTGCTAGGCAAGCCTGTGCTGGTCAAGATTTTTGCCGAGGGCGTTTGCGGCTTCGGCCAGATCCGGCCGCTGGCGCCGCATCATTCCATGCCCGACACCTATTTAACGATGATCTCGATGCTAAAGCATGTGTGCGGCCCGCGGCTAATCGGCCGAAGCATTTTCGACATCGAAGGGATTCACAACCTGTTCGATAGCCTTGCGCCGGCCAATGCCATGGCGCGCGCCGCCTTCGATATCGCGCTCTACGATGCGATGGGGAAGGCGACGAACCAGCCAGTCTATAATCTCATCGGCGGTTTGGCCCAGCAGCGTATTCCACTTGAGTGGTCAATCAGTATGGCGTCCGATATCAAGAAAATGGTCGCGGATGCCGAGCGGGCGGTTCATGAATTCGGTATCCCAGTTTTGTGTATGAAATCAGGTCATCCGGATGGATGGCGGACGGACGCCCAGAATTTCAGGGCAATACGCAAGGCGGTTGGCCCCGACATCGTTTTTGGCATGGATCCCAACACCGGTTGGACCGTCGCGGACACCTTACAAGCGTTGCGCGATCTGCAAGACGAGCGTGTTGACTACATCGAGCAGCCGGTCGGGCGGTACGATTTGAAAGGTATGGCGGCGATCCGAAGCGCTGGCACCGGCGTGCCGTTGATGGCGGATGAGGCCTGCTGCTCGATCAACGACGCCCACGCCGTCGTCGCGGCGCAGGCAGCCGATGTGCTGTGCATCAAACTCTACAAGCACGGTGGCATCACGCCGGCGCGAAAAATCGCGGCTATCGCGGAAGCGGCTAACCTCAAGATCAATTGCGGCGGGCTGGCGGTGCTTTCGCAGCTCGAGGCCGCGGCGGGCGCGCATTTTTACGCCAGTCGTCCCACGAGCCACGTCATGCCGGCGGGTGAATTCATCTTCGGCCTCGGTGTTATAGGCGCCGATCCGATCGTGCCGGAAACCAATTTTGTCGTGAAGGATGGTCACGTCACACCACCGTCCGGGCCCGGCCTCGGCATCCATGTCGACGAACGCGCCCTCGAAGGGTGCACATTGCTCAAAGAGATCGTGCAGTAGGGTCGCCGATGAATTCGCCAACGGGTTCGATCGCCGTGACACCTCGATTGGGACAGTGGGTCTCGGAATTGACGCTTGGCTCGGTGCCGGGCGAAATCGTCACGCATCTCAAGACCTGCCTGCTCGACGCGCTTGGCTGCGGACTATTTGGCGCGGCGCAGCCTTGGGGCGTGATCTCCAGCGATCTCGCCGTGTCCTTCAGCGGAGGCGGAGCGTCATCACTTTTTGCGCGGGCGGAAAAGGGCAGTCCGCCGGATGCCGCGCTGGCCAATGGGACGGCCATTCACGGCTTCGAGATCGACGACGCGCATGTATCGTCGTCGCTACATCCTGGTGCCGTCACCGTGCCGGCCTGTCTCGCGATGACCGAAGCGCGCGCAGCCTCTGGAGCCGATCTGCTGGTAGCAATGGCAGCTGGATACGAGGCCGGAATTAGGATCGGCATCTGCGCTGGCGTCACCCATTCGACCAGCGGCTTTCATGTTACCGGAACGGTGGGTGTATTCTCTGCTGCCGCCGCGGCCGCGCGATTGTTAAGGCTTGCACCGCTGCAGTGCTCTCACGCCTTGGGCATCGGGGCGACACAGGCGTCCGGCCTTTATTCGGCGCGTCTGGGGGCGATGACCAAACGCTTTCATGCCGGACGCGCCGCGCAGAGCGGCGTTGTCGCCGCTTGTCTTGCCGAGCGCGGTTTCACTGGTAGTCTCGAGGCGATCGAAGCGCCGTTCGGAGGTTTCTTGAGCACGATGTCCGGCCAGTTCGAAGCCGATACGATCATGCGCGATCTTGGCGGCTATTGGGAAACCGGACGTGTCGGATTGAAAGCTTATGCAGCCTGTGCCAGCGCGCACACGACGATCGATGGCGTGCGCGAACTTCGGCGGCAGGGGCTGCGGCCCGAAACACTCGCGCGCCTCACTATTCGGGTGAGCAAGAAAAGCCACATCAATATTGGTTGGCCCTACAAGCCGGCAGAAGTCATCACGGCACAGATGAACGGCCAGTATGCCGCCGCGGTAACGCTGCTCGATGGAGAAGCTTTCATCGATCAATATAGCGAAGCCCGGATTGCGGACCCCGCTATTCTGGCGTTGCTGCCCTCGATTGACATCATTCACGATCCTGAACTCGATCGCGGCGGCGCCGGGAAGCGCCATGCCATCAAAATCGAGGCGTTGAAAAAGGATGGCAGCGTCCTGTCGGCGTCAGTCGAGCAACGTCGGGGCTCGGCTGACCATCCCTTGGGGCCGGAAGAAGTTGAGCAAAAATTTCGTCGGCTTGCTGCCGTGTCCTTACCACCGGCTGCCATCGATGATCTGATCGATGTCGTTGGTACGCTCGAAAATCATGGCAACATCGATCGACTGATTGAATTGATTACCATGTCAAAGAGGCGAGATTAGCCAGCTTCACGATAGCCGAGCCGTTCCGAAGCAATGCGCGCGCCATTCAGCAGAAGGGTGATGCATTTCTCCCGATGCTCAGTGGTGTAACGGTGCTCCGGCGTCAGAATATCGATCACGGCGATGGTTTTGCCGGAATAGTCCTTGATTGGCGCTGCGAGACCTCCGCCGCCTGTAAACAATTCTCCCTTGCTCTCCGCAAACCCTCGCTTACGGATCAAACGGATCTCCCGCCAGAGCACGTTGGGGTCGGTAATCGTGCCTTTTTGGAAAGCTCTCAAGTCGGTTTGCACGAGATAGGCTTGAATCTCGTCATCCTCCATGCCGGCTAATAAAACCTTGCTCGCGGCGCCTGCGTAAAGGGGCGCACCGACGCCGAGGTCCGCCATGCGGCGCATCGGGTGCAAGCCTTCGACGAAATCGATGTGAACCCGTGAATCCCCGGATCGGACCGAGAGAATGACTGTCTCATTCACCTCATTGCGGATATCGCGCATGACCGGAATCGCGACGTCGTGGACTTTGGTTTGACGGCGCCGGATGTCAGCCAGCCGAAGGAGTTCGAATCCGAGTCCGTATTTCTTTGTCTCAGGATCAAACTCGCACAGCCCTCTTGCCGCAAGGCTGCTCAGAAGACGAAAGACGCTGGATTTCGGGAGCCGTACGGCTTGGACAATTTCAACGAGGCTTAATGACGGGCGTGAATGGCTGAAGACCGACAACACGTCGATGGCGCGACTAAGAACTTCGATGGAATAGGGATTATCCTGTTTGGATGCTGGGGGCACGGTTAGCTTCCCAGACTTCGGAGGTGGCAATACGGACGTCCGCTTCTTGCGCTGCACGGGAATCCTCTTTCGTAAAATCGCTATTCCTCCTTAGAGTATTTCATTGTATGAAACAATGTTTCACAGGTCTTGCGCCCTGTGAAGCGTTGCCGTGAAGAGGCAACGCGCTATTTCCGCTTTCTCCCCGTTGGCTAATGCATTGCATCGCAACGTCAAATGCATAACGCTTTTAAAGCTACCTTTGCCTAGGTGATCGAGTTGAATCCCGCATCTCGCCCGGCGTGACATTGAAACGCCGGCGGAAAGTCCGATGGAAGTGTGATACGGTCGAAAACCCGCACTCTTGACTGATCTCCAAAATGCTCATGCTGAAGTAGCGAGGGGACGTAAGAAAATCATTCGCGCGGTCGAGGCGTCGTTGGGTTAACTCATCGATGAAGGAAGTGCCGACTTCAGTTAGCAAGGTTTGCACATAGCGCGGGGTCACAGAAAGTTTTCTGGCGAGCACGGTGAGCGAAAAACCGGCATCCATGAAGCTTCGATCTATCTCATGTAAAATCATCGCGCGACGCCCGGCTCTCGAGCCGCGCGACTGATCATTGCTTGGTCCACAGTCCGAGCCAAGGACTCCTACGAACAGGTCAATTATGTGATCGGTTGCAAGTCGCGTGACAAGAGGGTCCTCAACGCTAGGTTGGTTGAGCAAAAACTCAGTATACGCGCGCGTCAGCGATAAGCACGGTAGTGCGGGTATTGGAACGAGAAGGCGGTCAGTGAGTTTTCGAAATTGTCGGCGGACTTGCTCGCGTGGGGCCTGAATAGCAACGAGGTTGCAGACAGTAGAGGCGTTCACATTAATAACGGATGGTTCGCATTGCTCTATTAGGGTCGCTCCTCCGGAAACACATTCTGCCTTTCGACCTTTTTGCTCCACTTCGAAGGCGTGAGAGCTGTTATTGAGCAGGAGCACCACATTGTCGGTGTTTTCAATGGCCACATCCGTAGCCGTACGCGAAATATTCCGAACGGTTCCGTCGATGGTGCCAATCGTTGTCTCATGCAACTGAACGATTTTGAGCTTGCCGCTGAAACGAGAATTTAGGATGGGGTCGGCGCTCAATCGCACGTATCCGGACGATAAAGTCTCGATCCATCGCTCCATGCGCTCACGTTGGTTGCCGGGCATTTCCCCAGAATTAAAAATAGTTTTTTGCATGAAAATCCAGGTTCGATGCTTCTAACAACAAAGAAGCGGGTGGTCTGATAGACGCAGGTTAATAACCGACTTGCTTCGCGTTTCACGACGCGAGCTCGCAAAATGCAACCTCCTGCCCTCATCTCCTTGCAGAGCGCATTACAGAGCGCATCGCTCTAGCGAAATATCACGCAAATGGCCACTGGCCGGTTCGCAATCGGCGACGACAGGTTTCGTGCCATCCCACTAAGTGTCGTCTTGAATCATCGGTGCCAAGCAGGTGCCGCACGAAAGTGCGGCCGTGTCACTCGGCGTGGTGTCTTTTTGGGGCGACTGTCCAATGACGAAGTACTCGCGATTTTCTCGGATGTCCGGCCGGCGCGGGCGAGTGCAATTCTCTTATGCTGCCCCCGCAGCTGCCTTGTTTCTGATCTGTATTAGCGGCTTCGCAACGGAAGTCGTCACACCCGCCTTCGCGGCCTGCACGCCAGCCGCCAGCGGTGGCAATCCGCCACCGGGAACCACGGTGGTCTGTTCGGGCACAACGCTCAATCAAAACGTCGGCAATGGATACGGCACCGGAGCGCAAACGGGCCTTACGGTTCAGGTGGACTCCGGCGCGTCCGTGACCGGCACGACTTACGGACTGTATCTGCAGGCCCCGACAATTTTTAACAGCGGCACCATTAACAGTACCGCTGGCGTCGCCATCCGCAGCGACAGCACCACGACCGTCACCAATAACGCCGGGGCGTTTATCACCGGCGCGGTCGGTATCCAATCCTTTGGGGATGTCACGCTAACGAATGCCGGCACCCTGAACGCGACGACGAATTACGGTATCTCGTCGCAAACAGGGAGCGCCACCGTCACGAATCTCGCCGGCAGCGTGATCAACTCCAGCAATACAGCCATCGCTGGAAACGGAGTGGTGGTAGTCTCTAATGCGGGGTCCATCACCGCGACGGGGAACGCGCTTGCTTACGGTGTTGTCGGGTCGAACGTAACGATAACCAACACTGCTGGCGCTTTGATCAGAGGCAGGTTCGGCGGGGTCAACGGCAACGTCATTAACGTCACGAATGGGGGCACGATCGAGGCAATCGTTGGCTTCGGCATCGTCGGTGCACAAGCCGGGTCGTCGGTCACGGTCAACAACCTGGCCGGCGGCATAATAACCGCACCGGTCTACAGTGTGGGGTCGACCACAGGCGTCGTCACAGTCACAAACGCCGGGACGATCACGGCGACCGATCCCGCTGGCCTCGCAATTGTGTCGGGCGCCACCAAGGTCGACGTGACAAACTATGCAGGCGGCGTCATTTCCGCCAACACCGGCATCCAGTCGAGCGCCGGCGCGTCCACCGTGTTCAATGCCGGCACGATCACCGGTAACGGCGGCACGGCGATCGATTTTTCCCTCGGTGCCAACAACATTCTGACAATCGCGCCCGGCTCCGTCATCAACGGCAACGTACTCGGCAGCGGCACTGACAAGCTGCAATTCGGTGGCACCGGCACCGGCAGCTTCGACGTCAGTCAGATCGGCCCCGCGGCGCAGTATAGCGGCTTCAACGCGCTCGGCAAAATCGGTGACTCGGACATGACGCTCACCGGCACCAGCGCCACTGCGTTTCCCGTGACGGTTCAACAGGGCCGGCTCGCCGTCGACGGGTCGCTCGCCAACTCGGCGTTCACGGTGACCGGCGGCACGCTCGGCGGAATCGGCACGCTCGGCGCGACAACGATTGCTTCGGGCGGCACATTCGCGCCCGGCAATTCAATCGGCACCATCGCAGTCAACGGCAACCTGACTTTCAACAGCGGATCGACATACGCGGTCGAAGTCTCGCAAACCACCGCCGACCGTACCAACGTCACTGGCTCGGCCGCACTTGCCGGCAGGCTGCTGGTGCTGCCGACCACGCGGCTGAATGCCACGACGACCTATACGATCATGAATGCGGCCAGCTATAGCGGCGCCTTCGATACTACCGTCATCAGCAGCCCGGCCTTCGCCAGGTTCAGGAGCGTAACCGTCGTCGGCAGCGACCTGTTGCTGAGCCTCGATCCGGGGTCGCTGGTGGCCGCGCTGATCGGCGCCAGCAGAAATCAGCAGAATGTGGCGCAAGGCATCGACAATGGTTTGTCGTCGGGCGGCGCTTTGCCCCAGGGCTTTGCTACTTTGCTCAACTTGAGCGGCGCGCTGTTAAATAGTGCCCTCGATCAGGTTTCCGGCGAAGCCGGCGCCGGGTCGACACAGGCGTCGTTCGACGTCAGCAACCAATTCATGAACCTGCTGTTTGATCCGGCCACGCACGGCGGCACCGGCGAAGGCGGCGTCAGTTCCTTCACCCCTGAACCACTCGGCTATGCCGCCAAAAATAAGCGCGATGCCAAAGCCGCGGATGCATATGCGTCAATGACGCCACGTGACCGGCGCGAGGCCTTTGCCGCGCGCTGGAGCGTCTGGGCGGCCGGCTATGCCGGCGCCAGCAAGACCAGCGGCGACACTGGCGCGGGATCGCATTCCACAAACAATCGCATATACGGCACCGCCGTCGGCGCCGACTACCGGCTGTCGCCGGACACGTTGATCGGCGTGGCGCTGGGCGGCGCCGGTTTCAACTACGGTCTCGATCAAGGTCTTGGTGGCGGCCGCGCCGATCTGTTCCAGGCCGGCCTGTTCGGCCGCAAAGACTTCGGACCGGCCTATCTCTCCGCGGCCCTTGCTTATGCCTGGCAGGACGTGAGAGCCGACCGAACCGTCGGCATTTCCGGCACCGACCGCCTGCGCGCCGGCTTCAATACCAATACCTTCGCCGCCCGCGTTGAGACGGGCTACCGCTACGCCGCTACGTTTGCGGCCGTGACACCTTACGCCGCGGTTCAATCGACCAGCTTCATGTTGCCGGGCTATAGCGAGACGGCGACCAGCGGCAGCAATCAGTTCGCTTTGACCTACGCGTCGAAGACCACGACCGACGTGCGCACCGAACTCGGCGCCCGCACCGACAAGTCGTTCCTGGTCCACGACGGCATATTCACACTGCGCGGCCGCGCCGCCTGGGCACATGACTCAAACACCGATCGTCCGGTCACTGCCGCGTTCCAGGCGCTGCCGGGATCGTCGTTTACCGTCAACGGCGCGCAAAGCGCCGCGAACGCCGTGCTCGTGGGCGCTGGCGCCGAAATGACATGGGGCAACGGCATCTCACTCGCCGCCCTGTTCGACGGCGAGTTCTCCCGCACGACGACGAGCTATGCTGGCAAAGGCGCGGTCAAATATGCCTGGTAATGTTCGGTGCGCTTGGCCGAATTATTGACTTGATCGCGACTAGCGCGGCGTCCTAGCCAAAGGCGGCGGCGCTTTGCCCCAGGGCTGCCGGTAGTGTCTCAGAGACACTACCGGGCTGCGAGGGCTGACCAAATTCCTTTATCGGCGCTTGAAATACTGCGCGGCCGCAACAGTTCTAAATCGCCGTGATCGTTTGCGAATGTCGATGCAATAAGAGTTTTGAGGCCAATTTTAGTCTGGGTCGCTTATCGGCGACGGCATTGGGACGCCGTTTTGTGGCTCCTATTGACTGTTCCCTGGCCGTCCTTGCCTGGTCCTGCATCGGGAAAGAAGGCAAACATTGGGGTCGTCGTTGATGAAGCCCGTCGCGGTCGCCATCGTCTGCAAAACGCCGGTGCCCGGTCAGTCGAAGACCCGTCTGTCGCCGCCTTTGCTGCCGGAAGAATGCGCGGCGATCTCGGCTTGTTTCATCCGCGACCTGGCGCAGACCATTCAGTCGTTGGCCGACGACGGCGGCGTGCAAGGCTGCGCCGTCTATACGCCGTCCGGTTCGGAGGCGGCGCTGCGCCGCCTCCTCCCGGATGCCTTCGCGTTGATCCTGCAGGGCGAGGGCGGCCTCGGTGCGCGGCTGCTCAAGGCCACCGCCGATCTGATCGCGGCCGGCCATGCCGGCGTCATTTTGGTCGGTGCCGATTCCCCGACTTTGCCGAAAGCGATTCTGCGCGCAGCCGCCGACGCCGTGCGGCAGGGCGACAATGTCGTGTTGAGTCCGGCTCTGGACGGCGGCTACGCCTTGATCGGCCTGTCGCGCCCGCACGCGCGGCTGTTCGACGACATGCCGTGGAGCACCGACGCCGTCTATCGTCTGACGCTGGCGCGCGCCGCCGAACTGGGCCTGCCGGTGGTCGGCGTGCCGGGCTGGTACGACGTCGACGATGCCGCGTCGCTCCAAATGCTCGAGGACGAAATCGACGGCGTCCGTCCGGCTTTCGCCGCGGCACATCTCGTGAGCGCCGCCGCGCCCGCGACCCGGCAGTTCCTGCGCGACCGCCGCAATGGATGTGCAAAGCCGGTAATGTGAAGCCGGGTTGCGGCGGCGGTCAGGACTCCACGCGCTCCGGTGCGTCCACCTGCTGAGCGAGACGCTGGATGGAGTTTTCAATCGACTTCAGACGGGCTTCGGCTTGCCAAGCTCGCTCGCGCCAGCGCTTATTTTCGGATTCGAGTTGCCGCAGTCGATCTGGGCTCGCCCGCTGCGATCGCACGCGCGGCGGGGCATATTTGAGCCATTCCGCGGTCTGCGAAACAGCCCGCACCCGGTCATTCGGTGACCCGTCGATCGCAGAGATGAGGCCGTGGATGAATCCCATGGAAGTCGCTCGTCTATCCTGAACGCCCCCGTGCTCAACACATTCAGGCTGTTGAGGTTCCCCGGTCCCGCCATCGGCATGCCCCTGTGAGGCGCCACGCCGCGCCCTCAATGGACATTTCGACCGCACGCTCTAGAGTTGCAGGGTGTGCTGCTGCATATTGGGGGACGGGCAATGCCGGGCTTGACTGAGGCTGGTCACGCGGCGGCGTCTCGGCCGGGCGTCTACAAAGCCTACAAGCCGCGGCCTTTTGTGCGCAGCGAGCGGTCAGAGGTGGAAATCCTGTTCGGCGGCCTGCACTGGCGCGCCGAAAGCCTGATCCAGGCGTCGTTCCAGCGCCTCGGCTATCGCGCCCGGCCGCTGCCTCCCGCCACCAAGGCGGATCTGCTCACCGGCCGCGAATTGGCCGACATCGGACAGTGCTGTCCGACCAGTTTCACCACCGGCAACCTCGCCAATTTCCTGCGCGCCGAAGCCGAGCGCGACGGCGCCGAAAAGGTTTCCAATAAATTCATTCATCTCACCGCCGGCGCCTGCGGCGCCTGCCGCTTCGGCCAATATCATCAGAGCTACGAACTTGCGCTGCGCAATATCGGGCTCGACTCGTTCCGGCTGTTCCTGCTGGCCCAGGACCAGTTCAACCAGGGCGAGGCCAATGGCGGCGGGCTCGAGATCAATATGTCGCTCACCATCGGTTCGCTCTGGGCGATTCTGTGCGCCGATGTGCTGCAAGGCCTGGAATACCGCACGCGCGCTTACGAGGTTCAAAAGGGCCAGACCGACAAAGTCGTGCGCGAGAGCGTCGACTATCTCTGCGAGGTGTTCCGGACTCAGCCGCAGCGCGGCAAGACGTGGGGCGTGCTGCTCTGGCATTTGTCGACCGATTATTTCGTCGACGCGTTGCGCCACGTGTTTGCCAAGTTCGACGCCATTGAGGTCGACCGCTTGCAGCCCAAGCCCGTGGTCAAGATCACCGGCGAGTTTTATCTCCAGACCGTCGAAGGCGATCCGAACTACAACATTCATAGCTGGCTGGAGAACGAAGGCGCCGAGGTCTATCCCGCCGCCGTCGCCGTCTGGTTCGACTTTCTCATCCGCGTCCGCGCGCAGAAGATCGAAGATTATGTCGGCATTGATTTTTCCGCGCGTCCCAAGCTGGCTTTTTATCGCGTGATCGAGCGGCTGTACCGCTTCGCCTACAACCGTTTGCGCGGCGCGCTCGGCGACATTCCGCACGAGATGCCCATCCAGGCTGAGCTGCGCAACCTCGCCGGGCCCTATTTCCATCGCCGCATGCAAGGCGGCGAGGGCGACATGCTGATCGGCAAGGCGCTGTGGTCGCATCTCAACAAGAAGGCGCACATGATCTGCGAGTTGTCGCCTTATGCCTGCCTGCCGAACACCATGAGCATCGGCGCCATGGCGGCGGTGCTCGGCAAGCATCCGGACCTGCTGTACGCGCCGCTGGAAATCAAAGGCGATGCCGAAATCCACGCGCTGTCGCGCTGCCAGATGGTGCTGACGGAAGCGAAGCGGCGGGCGCAGGCCGAATTCGACGCGGCTCGCGAAAAGTCGGGCTTGACGATCGCCGCGGCGCGGGCGCGGCTCGACAAGCTGCCGCACATGAAGAAGGCAACCTATCGCGTGCCGCGCCATGGCTGGGTCGGCGACGGCGCCAACATGCTGTCGCAACTCGCGCTGGAAAAAGCCCGATGAAAATCGCCGGCATCGACGTCGGGTCAACCACGGTCAAGGCCACCTTGGTCGACGGCGATACGATCCTTTGGCAGGACTACCAGCGCCACAACACGCGGCAGGCCGAGAAGGTCCTCGAACTGCTCACGCGCATGGAGGCGGAGTTCGGCCTGAGCGCCGGAGAAGATCGCGTGTTTTTCACCGGCTCGGGCGCCGGATTCATCGCGCCTTTGGTCGGCGGCAAGTTAATACAGGAAGTGGTGGCAGTCGCCGCGGCGGTGGAGAAGCTCCACCCCGACGTCAGCTTCGTCTCCGAGATCGGCGGCGAAGACATGAAGACGATCTTCTTCAAGCAAGCTGCCGGCGGCAAGAGCAAGCAAGTCTACATGCAGTCCGCCTGCAGCGGCGGCACCGGCACCTTCATCGAGAAGGCGGCGCGCAAGCTCAGCGTCACGCCGGAGGCGCTGGCCGTGATGCGCCACGCCGGCTTGACCATTCATAAGATCAGCTCGAAGTGCGGCATCTTCGCCGAGACCGACGCCAACACGCTGACCAAAGGCGGCGTGCCGGTCGAAGAAATCATCGCCAGCCTGTTCGACGCGGTGGTGTGTCAGAACCTCGCCACGCTGACCAAGGGCAACACGCCGCTGCCGGGCGTGCTGCTGCTCGGTGGGCCCAATCTGTTCTTCAAGGGACTGCAGGAAGCCTGGCGGCACCACCTCGCCAAGCTCTGGGCCGAACGCAAGGTCGCGTTGCCCGACGGCGATCTGATCCAGATTCCGCAACAAGCGCTGTATTATGCCAGCCTCGGCTGCATCGAGATCGGCGCAGCGCAGGCCGACGCCGTCTATCTCGGCACCGAGCGGCTGCAATGGTGGATCGCGCAAGGCCAGCACGAACACAAAGGCAAGGAAGGCAACGCGGGTCTCACCGGCGACGCCGACGACTTCAAGGCATTCCTCGAGAAATACAGCGATCCGAAGCGCCTCGGCATCACCGGTCTGGCTGCGGCCGTGGCAACGCCGCGCTTCGACGAGCCCGTCGCGGTCGGCTGCGATTTCGGCAGCACCACGGGCAAGGCGGTGGTGCTGTCGGCGTCGGATGAGTTGCTGTTCAGTTGCTACGCGATCTCCAAGGGCAATCCGATCGAGGACGCCAAGGACATTATGCGCCAGATCCGCCAGGCCGGTTTCACGCGCATCGGCGGTCTGGCGATTACCGGCTACGGCAAGGATCTTCTCAAGGATATTCTCGGTGCCGACGCCGCGGTGGTCGAAACCGTAGCGCACGCCGAGTCGGCGCTGCATTTTTGTCCGGATGCCGATGTCATCTGCGACGTCGGCGGCTGCGACGTGAAGATCATGATCCTGCGGCAGGGCACGGTCGCCGATTTCCGGCTCAATTCGCAGTGCTCGTCCGGCAACGGCGCCTTCCTGCAGGGCGTCGCCGAGCGCTACGGCGTGGCGCTGGAAAATTACGCCGAGCGCGCCTTCCAGGCCAAGGCGATGCCGACGCTGGCGATGGGATGCGGCGTGTTTTTGCAATCCGACATGGTCAATCAGCAACGCAAGGGCTGGTCGGCCGACGAGATCATGGCGTCGCTCGCCGCCGTGCTGCCGATCAATGTCTGGGTTTATGCCGGCCAGTTGAACAATCTCCGCTCGGTCGGCCGCAAGTTCGTGCTGCAGGGCGGCACGCATCGCAATCTGGCGGTGGTCAAGGCGCAGGTCGATTTCATCAAGAGCAAAGTGCCCGGCGCCGAGATCATCATCCATCCTTATTCGGGCGAGGCCGGCGCCATCGGCGCGGCGCTCTGCCTGCGCGAACATTTACGTGAGGGAACACCGAGCCGCTTCCGCGGCTTCGACGTCATCGAGGGGCTCGTCCACCGCAGCACGACCAACGAAGACACGATCTGTCATTGGTGCGCCGTCAACTGCAAACGCACCTTCATCGACGTGCAATTGCCGGGCGCCGCCGGGAGGCCCTGGAGTAAGGTCCCGGTGGAGCCGGGCTGGGAACGCGTCATCAATGGCAACACCTGTCCCAAGGGCCTGATCGAAGACGTCAACGAGATGCGGGTCGTCAAGGCCGGCATGGAGGAGGGAAAGCGTGCGTATCCTAACGTCGGAGAACTGGTTCGGGCTAAAGGCTTCCGCGCCGTTAAAGTCCCGGTCTGAGCTGCGCGTCGGCATTCCGCGCGTTCTCAATGTCTGGTCGACGCACCAGTTCTGGCTCGGATTTTTTATAGCGCTCGGCGTGACGCCGGACCACGTGGTGTTTTCGTCCGACACCAGCGAAGAGCAGGGCCGCACCTTCGGCCGCGGCCGCGGCACGGTCGATTGCTGCTATCCGGTCAAAGCCATGTCCGGCCATTACGGCGAGCTTATCTTCGGCCAGAAGCGCAAGATCGACATTCTGTTCTCGCCGCTGATCCGCTCGATGCCGTCGCTGCTCGCCGGCCATGTCGTCGACGTGCTGGCTTGCCCGCGCGTGATGGCCGGACCGGAAAACATCAAAGCCGGCTTCATCAAGGAAAAGGATGTGTTCGCCGAGCAGGGCATCAAATACATCAGCCCTTTGGTGTGTCTGGCCGAGCCGCGGCTGATGCCGAAGCAGCTTTACGAGGGCCTCAGCGCCGCCATTCCAAATCTCACTTATGCCGAGACCGCGAAGGCGGTGGCGGCCGGCTACGCCGCGCTCGAGGCCTTCGATACGCTCGCGCGCGGCAAGAGCCGCGAGATTCTCGACCACTGTGCCGAACACAGCCAGCCGTGCATTCTGGTTCTGGCGCGGCCCTATCACATGGACCCAGGGATAGGTCACGAGATCGAGGTCGACCTGCAGGCACACGGCTATCCGATTTTGTGGGCGCAATATCTGCCGACCGACTTGGCGATCATGGACTGGATGTTCGGCGACGACATCAAGGCGGGCGTCATCTCGTCGCCGTTCGATATCGCCGACGTCTGGCCGTCGTCCTACAGCAGCAACACCAATGAAATTCTGTGGGGCGCCAAAGTCGGCGCCCGGCTGCCGTGGGTGACCTGCGTCATCCGGCTCACCAGCTACGAGTGCGGCATGGACCAGCCGACATTCACGCCGGTGCAGCAGATTGTCGAGAGTTCGGGCACGCTGTTCTTCTCGTTTCAGGATTTGGATTCAACCAAGCCCGCCGGCTCGGTGAAGCTGCGCATCGAGACGATCGCGCATTATCTCGCGCAGCATTCGAAGCGCATCATGCAGCACAAGCTGACGCAGCACGCCGCGCCGTATCCGCTGAAGGAACGCCTCACGCAGCCGTGATCGCAACGGCGCATCCGGTGGCACCGTGCGTCGTATCTCCATAGGTAACAGGCCCCCTTATGGAGAGACCCAATGAACACGACCAACAAACTGATTGCCGCCGTCGCTCTCGCCGTCGCCTTCGCCGCGCCGGTGTTCTCGGCCCAGGCCAATGTCGATGGCGAGACGCTGCAATTGGCGGAGCGCAATACCTACACCAACCCGGCGCCGGCCGGCTGGGCCGCGAATGCCAGGATGGCGTCGAAGCACCACGGCGCCATGCACATGCAGGGCTCGGTCTGGCGTTGGCAGAGCAATGTCAGCCCGGCGTCGCCGGACTCCGGCCTTGAGCAGCAGCGCTAATCTACCGCACTTGGCGGTCATCGTGCCCGGCCCAAAGCCGGGCACGATGGTTTGTGCGCACCTGTGCACCGCAAAACGCTTGGTTTTCTGTGGTTAAATAGCGCATCGCCGCGCGGATGCTTTGCGGCCGAGCCGCGAATCTCATAAGCCGTAAGGCTTGAAGAGCGCATGGTGCGCTAGAGGGAGCAGAATTCCATGGCAGCAGCAGCAGCCGCAAAACCGAAGGCCAGCAAGCCGGTCACCACCAAACACTTGGCCTATACCCTGGCTGACCAGCATTCGCTGACCAAGAAGCAGGGCACCCAGATGCTCGAGGACCTCGTCACCCTCATCACCAAGCATCTGAAGAAGGGCGAGCGGGTCAAGATCGCCGGCCTCGGCATCCTGCAAGTGCGCAAGCGCGCCGCCCGCATGGGCCGCAACCCGGCCACCGGCGAAGCCATCAAGATCAAGGCTTCCAAGAAGGTCGCGTTCCGCGCCACCAAGGAACTCAAGCTGGCGATCTGATCGCCTTTAGCGATCGTTTTCGATGAAAACCCCGCCGGCGACGGCGGGGTTTTTGTTTTTTACCTCTCCCCGCATTGCGGGGAGAGGTCGACGCGCAAAGCGCGTCGGGTGAGGGGCCGGCTCGGAGGGTACGGCAACCAAGCCCCTCACCCGGCTCGCGCCTGACGGCGCTTCGCCACCCTCTCCCCGTAAACGGGGTGAGGGAAGAAAATAGCCCCTTGACAACAATCCTATAATAACTAGGATTATATCCGTCCTGCTCATCGAGGGCGCTCTCATGAGGCGTCGTGATGGTGGAGCAAGACGCGGCGCCCGCGGGTTTGGAGAAACGCACTCCAGGCTCCCGGGCGGCGCCGGACCCCGCCCGGGCACACTAGGGTGCCCTGCGAGGAGCTCGCTGATCGCCTGGGCCACGTTGGCCTTCGCGGAAAGCGCGGACCGGACGCCGTCCAACGCCGCGATGGAGCGCCGAGAGGCGCCGCACCTTCGCCAATGGAGGTGCGTACACAAGGCTAATGGACGCGCCACTCGGTGCTCCATCCCCTCGATTTTTCCGAGGGGAACAAATTGGAAGACGGCGTACCCGGCGCCGCAAAGAATACGGGCGATTTCGCGCGCCTACGCGCCGGTGGCATACGCGACAGCGCACTCTATAATGTCCGCCAACACCCCACGGAGGAACCCCATGTCGCAACCCGCCGAGAAGCATGAGGGCATGCCCAAGATGCTGAAAGATTCCGCGTTCACGTGGGAGGATCCGCTCGACCTTGAAGGCGAGCTCACCGAAGACGAGCGCATGGTGCGCGACACCGCGCGCGGCTTCTCGCAGGACTACCTGATGCCGCGCATCGTCGAAGCCTACGCGCAGGAAAAATACGATCCCAACATGCTGCCCGAAATGGGCAAGCTCGGCCTGCTTGGCCCGACGATTCCGGAAACCTATGGCGGCGCGGGACTGGGTTATGTCGCCTACGGTTTGATCTCACGCGAAATCGAACGCGTCGATTCCGGCTACCGCTCGGCCATGTCGGTGCAGTCGTCGCTCGTCATGTATCCAATTTATGCGTACGGCACCGAAGCCCAGCGCCGCAAATATCTGCCCAAGCTCGCCTCCGGCGAGTTCGTCGGCTGCTTCGGCCTGACCGAGCCCGACCACGGCTCCGATCCCGGCTCGATGGTGACGCGCGCCGAAAAAATTTCCGAAGGCTACAGACTCAACGGCGCCAAGACCTGGATTTCCAACGCGCCGGTCGCGGACGTCGCCGTCATCTGGGCGAAGCTCGACGGCGTCATTCGCGGTTTCATCGTCGATCGCGGCGCCAAAGGTTTCTCGACGCCGAAGATCGAAGGCAAGCTGTCGCTGCGCGCTTCGGTGACCGGCGAGGTCGTGCTGGAAGATTGCATCATCCCCGAAGAGAATCTCTTGCCGAACGCGAAGGGGCTCGCCGGTCCGTTCGGCTGTCTCAACAATGCGCGCTACGGCATTGCCTGGGGCGCGATGGGCGCCGCGGAATTCTGCTGGCACGCCGCGCGCACGTATACGCTGGAACGCAAGCAGTTCAACCGCCCGCTCGCCGCCAATCAATTGGTACAAAAGAAGCTCGCCGACATGCAGACCGAAATCGCGCTCGGGCTACAGGGCGCGTTGCGGCTCGGCCGCATGCTGGAGCAGGGCAAGGCGGCGCCGCCGTCGATCTCGCTGATGAAGCGCAACAATTGCGGCAAGGCGCTCGACGTGGCGCGGCTCGCGCGCGACATGCACGGCGGCAACGGCATCAGCCAGGAATACCACGTGATGCGCGTGCTCTCTAATTTGGAAACGGTGAATACCTACGAGGGCACCCACGACATCCACGCGCTGATCCTCGGCCGCGCGCAGACGGGCATTCAGGCGTTTTTCTAATCCATGCTCCGCTCATTCCCGCGTAAGCGGGAATCCAGGGCCAAGAAAAGGAAAGAACTGGGTCCCCGCTTTCGCGGGGACGAACGGTTAGAGCGGCATCGCCTTCACTTGCTTAGCCAGCTCGACGACACGCTTGGTTATCTTGCTCTCCGGATCGCCGAGCGGATCGACCACGGTGAAATGATTGGCGCCGGGAATTTCTTCGTAACGCGTGGCGACGCCGTGCGCGCTCCAGCCGTCGGCCATTTCGCGGCTCTGGCGCAGAAATTCCGACGACTCGATGCCGCCGACAACACAATCGAGCGTGCGCCCGGCCGGCGTTTTCCAGAGCAAAGGCGACATGCGCTTTGCTTCGGCGTCATCCAACTTCAAGTCGGCGTTCGGCGTGACTTGGGTCAGCGGCAGGAGATCGAACACGCCGGAAATTGCATAGGCCGCAGGCACCAGATCGCTTGGCACGTCGGCGTCGAGCGTTTTCCAGTCGGTCGCCAGCAGGCACGCGGCGAGATGTCCGCCCGCGGAATGGCCGTAAACGAAAATTCGCTTGTGATGCTTGCGCCAGAGAAAAAGACAGGCGCTGCGCATCTGCTCGGTGATGGTGGCGATCGAAACGTTGGGACACAGATCGTATCCCGCGACGGCCACGCTGATGCCATGCGCGTTCGGTCCGGCGGCGGTCTGGCTGAACAGTTTCGGATCGAGCGAGCGCCACCAGCCGCCGTGGATGAACAGCGCCAGCGGCGTCTGCGCGCCATCGCTCTTGGCGGGGAAATAGTCGAGGGTCTGCCGCGGCGATGGGCCGTATTTCAGGCCGATCTCGGCGTCTGGCGCCGCCGCGCGATAGGCCGCGCCATCACGTTCCCAGCGCGCGAAAATCTCGGGATGCTCGGGCACCCGCGCGCGGTTGTTGTATTCGGCTTCGAGATCGATCGGCATGGCTCCTCCGGCGCGCAAACAAGCGGTAAAGAATGGCGCACTTTCCGTTCCGCCGAAAGCCCGCTATTTGTGGTGCCATGAAAGTCGACGGCAAGCCTACGCGCACCATCTGGGTCGAGAACGACGGCAAAAGCGTCGGCATCATCGATCAGACGCTGCTACCGCATCGCTTTGCGACGGTGCAGCTCAGGACGCTGGAAGAGGCGGCGCACGCCATCAAGTCGATGCAGGTGCGCGGCGCGCCGCTGATCGGCGCCGCGGCCGCCTATGGCATCTGGCTGGCGTTGCTCGCAGATGCCTCCGACGAGAATCTCGAGCGCGCCTGCGCAACGCTGGCCGCGACACGGCCGACCGCGATCAATCTGAAATGGGCGCTCGACGAGATGCTGGCGGCGGTGCGCAACCGGCCGCGCGCCGAGCGTGCTCAGGCTGCGCTCAAGCGCGCCAACGAGATCGCCGAGGAAGACATCGCCATCAATCGGGCAATCGGCGGCCATGGCCTCAGGCTGATCGAGCAGATCGCCTCCAAGAAGAATGGCGCGCGCGTCAATGTGCTGACGCATTGCAACGCGGGCTGGCTGGCGACGGTCGATTGGGGCACGGCGACCGCGCCGATCTATCTGGCGCATGACAAGGGCGTGAAGGTTCACGTGTTCGCCGACGAAACCCGGCCGCGCAATCAGGGCGCCTCGCTCACGGCGTGGGAACTGGGCAAGCATGGCGTGCCGCACACCGTCATTCCCGACAATACCGGCGGCCATCTGATGCAGCACGGCCAGGTCGATCTGGTGATTGTCGGCACCGACCGCACTACGGCGCAGGGCGACGTCTGCAACAAGATCGGCACATATTTGAAAGCGCTGGCGGCGCGTGACAACGGGGTGCCGTTTTATGTCGCGCTGCCGTCGCCGACCATCGACTTTACGGTCAGCGACGGCGTGTCGGAAATTCCGATTGAGCAACGTGGGCCGGAAGAAGTCGCGACCATGACCGGCAAGACCAAAGACGGCCGCATCGAAACGGTGCAGGTGGTGCCGGACGATTCTCCGGTCGCCAATTACGCCTTCGACGTCACGCCGGCCCGGCTGGTGACGGGCCTGATCACCGAGCGCGGCGTGCTTGCCGCCAATCGCGCGGCGCTTGCGACGGCCTTCCCTGAGCGTGTTAAAACCAAGCCATGAACCTCGCCGCGAAAAAATTGGAACTCCCGGTCGACGGCCGCCAGTCGGAAACCGCGCTCGCGGTGGCGCGCGGCACCGCGCGGTTGCTGCACGCGCACGGCTTTTCGGTGGTCAGCGAATTGCCGCTGCCGTCCGGCCGCCGGGCGGACCTCGTGGCGCTCGATGCCGGCGGCGAAATCTGGATCGTCGAGATCAAGTCGTCGGTGGCGGATTTCCGCGCCGACCAGAAATGGCAGGACTACCGCGCGCATTGCGACCGGCTGTTCTTCGCGACGTGCCTGGAAGTGCCGTGCGAAATCTTCCCGCCCGACACCGGGCTCATCGTCGCCGACGCCTTCGGCGCCGAGTTCAAGTGCCACGCGCCCGAACATAAGCTCCCGGCCGCCACGCGCAAATCGATGATGCTGATTTTCGCCCGCGCCGCGGCGCTGCGGCTGCAATCGCTCGCCGACCCGACCGGGCCCTATGGCGATTTCGACTAGAAATTAGCCGGCCTGGCACTCCTTGATGCGGCCCTTGAATTCCTTGGTCTTTCCGTCGCGCGAGACCCGCAGCACGTAACGCCCGAAGAATTTTTCGGTCTTTGAATCCAATCGCGTCAGAATCACGAGGTGGACGTTCTGTTTGGCGGCGTCGTCACTCACCTCGATCTGCAAACGCAGATCGCCGTCCTGGATCCATTGCTGGAGCAGGTGGGTACGGTCGAATGTGATGGCGGGCGCAGGGAGGGTCATCGCCGCCGGCTTGATCTCGATGCTGCCGACCTGAACCTGCTGAATGGGCCCCGAGCGCGACGCAATCGCTTCCATCTCGAACTTGAGATTGGCGTCGTCGATCGAGCAGTCGATGTTTGCCGACGCCAAAGCCTGCGCCGTCGTCAGCGCCAAAGCGGCAATGCCGAGAAATAAGCTCGCTGGCTGCTTGGGCTTCAACGTGGCGCGCTCATTTCCAATTAAGACGGTCTCCGCTAGCGCGGAGCCCTTTTGGCCAGAATGCGCTGCAAAGTGCGGCGGTGCATGTTGAGCCGCCGCGCGGTTTCCGAGACGTTGCGCCCGCAGAGCTCATAGATGCGCTGGATGTGCTCCCAGCGCACGCGGTCGGCCGACATCGGATTTTCCGGCAGCTCGATCTTGGTGTTGTCGTGCGCCAAGAGCGCCGCAACGACGTCGTCGGCGTCGACCGGCTTGGCGAGATAATCGACCGCGCCGAGTTTTACCGCGTTCACCGCGGTGGCGATGTTGCCGTAGCCGGTAAGGATGATGCCGCGGGCTTCGGGCCGGGAGCGCTTGAGCGCCGAGATCACGTCGAGCCCGTTGCCGTCGCCGAGCCGCATGTCGACCACCGCGAAAGCCGGCGCGCTGCGTTCGACCTGCCGCAGGCCGTCGGCCACCGATTCGGCGATCGTCACGGCAAAGCCGCGGCTCTCCAGCGCCTTGGCCAGCCGTTGCAGGAACGACTTGTCGTCCTCGACGATCAGAACCGTGCGTTCGCCAGGAATGTCGATCTTCATCGCCGTTTCGGCGACCTCACTGATGGCCATATCCACGCCGTTCACCCGTTCTTTCAGCCCGGCCAAACATAGCCGGTGCGGTCGCATAAACACAGCGTAAAAATGGCGATTCTGGGCCGCGCCCGTCAGACCCCGGCGAAGGTTAACGGCCGCTCGAAATCGTCGCGCTGCCAGCGCAATTTGACGACGGCGCCACGCGCCGGCAACGCACGGTTGGCGAAGGACACGGTGGCGCCGGCGCGCTCCAGCAGGGTCTTGGCGATGAAAAAGCCCAGGCCGAGGCCGGTCGGCTCCTCGTCGGTGGCGTTCGGCCTGCGGCGGCGGGTCGTTACGTAAGGCTCGCCGATGCGGTCGAGTACCTCGGGCGCAAAGCCCGGCCCGTCGTCGGTGATGGTGACGTCGATCGCCTCGTCGTTCCATTGCACCCCGACATTGACGCGCTCGTTGGCGAAGTCGACGGCGTTCTCCAGAATATTGCCGAGCCCGTAAAGGATCGCCGGGTTGCGCGCGCCGAGCGGCTCGGCATCGCGGTTTTCCGGCACGGCGACGTCGATCTCGACGCCGAAATTGCGATGCGGCGCCACGACCTCTTCGATCAGCGCGGTCAGCGGCGTGCGGTCGAACGGCTCGCCGCTCGATAGCTCCGTGATCTTGGCCAGGATGTCGCGGCAGCGTGCCGCCTGCTCGCGCAGCAGGCGGACGTCGTCGCCATGCGGCGCGTCGGCGGGGATCGCGTTCTCCAATTCCTTGGCGATCACCGAAATGGTCGACAGCGGCGTGCCGAGCTCGTGCGCGGCGGCGGCGGCGAGCCCGTCGAGCTGCGACAGATGCTGTTCATGCGCCAGCACCAGTTCGGTCGCGGCGAGCGCGTCGGTGAGCTGGCGCGATTCCTCGGTGATCTGCCAGGCGTAGACGCCGATGAATCCGATGGCGAGCAGGATCGAAAGCCAGACGCCCATCATGTAGATAGGCGGCAGCAGCAGCGGATCTTCAGGGTCCCACGGCAGCGGGTAATGCACGAACACCAGCACGGTGGCGCAGGCCACGGCGAAGGCGCCGAGCATCAGCGTGAAGCGCGGCGGCAGCGCGGTGGATGACAGCAGCACCGGGCCGAGGAACAGGAAGGCGAACGGGTTCTGCAAACCGCCGGTCATGAACAGCAACACCGCCAGTTCGGCGATGTCGAAGGCCAGCAGCCAGGCGGCGCGGTCGGGCTCGAGCCGCTGCGTCAGATGAAAGCGCAGCCGCAGCGCGACGTTGAGCCAGGCCGATAGCGCGATCACGGCGAGGCAGGCGTAGACCGGGAAATCGAAATTCAAGCCGTATTCGACCACCAGCACCGCGGTGGTCTGGCCGATAATGGCGAGCCAGCGCAGCCGCACCAGCGTATCGAGACGCACGTTGCGGCGGGGATGGGTATCGGCAAGGCCAAGCGTCGACATGGCGGGGACTGTAACGTGTGTCGGGGAGGGCTACCAATCGGCCCCTTGCGATTCGTGCGGCGGAGCGTCACATCTGTCTTAATGGATGCGACGAATACACCCGCCATCGCCGTCGACAATCTGGTCAAGGTTTACAAGGCCTCGACCGCGGTCGACGGCATCTCGTTTCGCCTGGCCCCCGGCTCGATCACCGGGCTGCTCGGCGGCAATGGCGCCGGCAAGACTACGACAATCGCCACGATCATGGGCCTGGTCACCCCCACCTCCGGCCGGGTCACCGTGCTCGGCGTCGACATGCCGCGCGAGCGCTACCGCGTGCTGCACCGCATGAATTTCGAAAGCCCTTACGTCGACATGCCGATGCGGCTGACGGTGCGGCAAAATCTCTCGGTGTTCGGCCAACTCTATGCCGTGCCGGATCTCAACGGACGTATTGCCGGCCTTGCCGCCGACCTCGAGCTGACCGAATTTCTCGATCGGCCGACCGGCAAGCTGTCGTCGGGACAGAAGACGCGGGTGTCGCTCGCCAAGGCGCTGCTCAATCGGCCTGAAGTACTGCTGCTCGACGAGCCGACCGCCTCGCTCGATCCCGACACCGCGGACTGGGTGCGCGGCCACCTCGAGCGCTACCGCCGCGACAATGCCGCGACCATTCTGCTCGCCTCGCACAACATGAACGAGGTCGAGCGGCTGTGCGACCGCGTCATCATCATGAAGAAGGGCCGCATCGAAGGCGACGACACGCCGCAACATCTGCTCACGCATTACGGCCGCGCCACGCTGGAAGAAGTGTTTCTCGACGTCGCGCGTGGCACGCACAACGAGGTGGTGCAATGACCTTTTCCGTTCGTCCCCGCGAAGGCGGGGACCCAGGGCTGCAAGTCCGGTGCGTATTGCCAAGACTGGATTCCCGCTTTCGCGGGAATGAACGGAGAAAGCAGTGAGCATCAGCGACTCCGGCCTCGATTTCTCCGCCAACCGCGTCAGCGCCATGGTGCGGCGTTATTGGTATCTGCTGCGTTCGTCGTGGCCGCGCATTCTCGATCTGATCTATTGGCCGGCGGTACAGATGCTGATGTGGGGCTTTCTCCAGCTTTACATCTCGCAGAATTCCGGGTTCTTCGCGCAAGCCAGCGGTGTCTTCATCGGCGCCGTGCTGCTGTGGGATATTCTGTTTCGCGGCCAGCTCGGATTTTCGATCTCGTTTCTCGAGGAAATGTACGCGCGCAACCTCGGCAACCTGATGATGTCGCCGCTGCGCCCGCCGGAATTTCTCGCCGCATTGATGATCATGAGCGTCATCCGGCTGGCGATCGGCATGATCCCGGTGTCGCTGCTGGCGATCGCCTTTTTCGGCTTCAATCTATGGTCGATGGGTTTTGCGCTCGCCGCGTTCTTCGTGAATTTGATTCTGACCAGTTGGGCGATCGGCATCTTCGTCGCCGGCCTGTTGCTGCGTAACGGCCTCGGCGCCGAGAGCATGGCTTGGACCATCATGTTCCTGTTTTTGCCGCTGACCTGCGTCTACTACCCGGTCAGTGTGCTGCCGGAGTGGCTGCAATATGTGGCGTGGGCGCTGCCGCCTACCTATGTATTCGAGGGCATGCGGGCGCTGCTGATCGACCACGTCTTTCGCGCCGATCTGATGCTTGAGGCTTTCGCGTTCAATGGTGTGCTGTTTGTCTTGGCCTGCGTCGCCTTCCTCAAGCTTTTGGCCAGCGCGCGGGTCCAGGGCTCGCTGCTGCAAGTCGGCGAATAGACACAAGTGACTGAAAATAAAGGGTATTTAACCGGAAGTTGCAGCGTAAACCGGACGCGAAGAACTTATCGCTAGGTTGACCTAATGAGTGAAAAGGTAAAGCCTGCTGCGGTGCAGCAAAGGCCGGGAACCAAGCCGATGCCGATTGGGGAATTCGACGGGGCAGCCTCGCTGCCCGGTGATAGCGCGGGTTTGCTCGCGACGCCGATGTATTGGCTCTACGAAATGGGCCAGACGGCGCTCAATCCGTCGCGCGCCTTCGCCGACGCCACGCGGCTGTTCTTCAAGAACCCGGCCAATCCTTTCGCGCATACGCAATATGGCAAGTCGGTTGCCGCCGCCGCCGAATTGTTCGAGCGCGTGACGCGCCGCTACGGCCAGCCGGAATGGCAAATCGACTCGACCGTGGTCGGCGGCGAGCGCGTGCCGGTTCACATCAAGCCCGTGTGGGAACGGCCGTTCTGCCGCCTGCTGCATTTCGAGCGCGCGCTGACTCAAGTGCCGCGCCGTCCGCAGCCGAAGCTGTTGATTGTCGCGCCGATGTCGGGCCACTACGCCACGCTGTTGCGCGGCACCGTCGAAGCTTTCCTGCCCAATCACGATGTCTACATCACCGAATGGCGCAACGCGCGCTCGGTGCCGCTGGCTGAAGGCCGCTTCGATCTAGACGACTACATCGATTATCTGATTTCGATGTCGCACTTCCTCGGCGGCGACTGCCATATGATCGCGGTGTGCCAGCCTTCGGTGCCGGTCTTGGCGGCGGTGGCGCTGATGGAAGCCGACAAGGATCCGTACGTGCCGCATTCCATGACGCTGATGGGCGGGCCGATCGACACGCGCATCAATCCCAACAGCGTCAACAAGCTTGCCGAAAGCCGCGGGCTGGACTGGTTCCGTTCGCACGTCATCACCAAGGTGCCGTTCCCCAATCCCGGCGTCATGCGCGACGTCTATCCGGGCTTCCTGCAGCTCTCAGGCTTCGTGTCGATGAATCTCGATCGCCATCTCGAGGCGCATAAGGAGTTGTTCCACAACCTGGTGAAGGGCGACGGCGACAGCGCGACCAAGCACAAGGATTTCTACGACGAATATCTCGCGGTCATGGATCTGTCGGCCGAGTTCTATCTGCAGACCGTCGATACCGTGTTCATCCGCCATTCGCTGCCGAAAGGCGAGATGACGCATCGCGGCCGCATGATCGACCCGAGCCAGATCAAGCGCGTCGCTCTGCTGACAGTGGAAGGCGAGCACGACGACATTTCCGGCGTCGGCCAGACCGAGGCGACGCATAGGCTTTGCCCCAACATCCCGGCCGAGAAGAAGGTGCATTATCTGCAGCCGGGCGTCGGACATTACGGCGTGTTCAACGGCTCGCGTTTCCGTTCCGAGATCGCACCCCGTATTTCCGATTTCGTGTTGTCGAACAACGGCACGCGCCGCAAGGCCAGCGGCGCTGCGGCGCCGGCGTCGAAGAAGGCCGCAGCGCCGGCGCATTGATCGCCTCACAGCCAAGTTTGTGGCACACTGCGAGCCCGCGTTGATTCTGGGCTAAAAATGTCGATCCCACTCCGCGCCTTATTTTTCCGCCGCACCAGCGAGCCGGTGTCGATCACCGTCGTGTTCGAGCGCGAGATCTATCAGGTGCGTCTGCGGCGTCACCCGCGCGCGCGGCGCTACACGTTGCGCATTCATGCCACCACCCGCGAGGTCGTGGTTTCGATGCCGCCGCGCGGCAGCATCAAGCAGGCTACCGAATTCGCGCAGAAGCATGGCGCCTGGATCGCGGCGCGGCTGCAGCGCCTGCCGCAAGCGGCGCCCTTCGGTCATGGCACGGTGCTACCGCTGCGTGGCGTCGATCATCGCATCGAACATCGGCATGGCGCGCGCGGCACGGTGTGGACCGAAGTCAACGAGACGGGGGAGCCTCTGCTGTGCGTCGCCGGCGCCGAACCGCATGTGCCGCGCCGGGTGCGCGATTATCTCAAGCGCGAAGCCAAGGCCGATCTCGAAATTGCCAGCAAACGCGCGGCCGGGGTGCTCGGCGTCTCGCTCAAGCGCGTGTCGATCCGCGACCAGTCCAGCCGCTGGGGTTCGTGCTCGACCACCGGCGTGCTGTCTTATTCGTGGCGGCTGATTCTGGCGCCGCCCCTCGTGCTCGACTATCTCGCCGCGCACGAGGTGGCGCATCTCGTCGAGATGAACCATTCGCGCGCGTTCTGGCGCGTGGTGGCGCGCATCTGTCCGGACATGGACCGTGCCAAGACCTGGCTCGACGCGCACGGCACCGCGCTGCATCGCTTCGGCATGCAGGACAAGGCGCGCTAGCGTCTCATGGATGCCTGATATAGACAGGCGCCTCAATCGCCACGGACATTCCATAAATGCTGCGCGCCGGCACTTTCGCACTCACGACACTGCTGGCCGCGTTGAGCGCGGTGGGTCCGCTCACCACCGACATGTATCTGCCGTCGCTGCCGGATATCGCGCGGCAACTCGCCGCGTCGACCGCGCAGGTTCAACTCACGTTATCGGCCTATCTGATCGGCTTTGCCGTCGGACAGGTATTCTA